>Ga0214473_10000036_pt1 | contig 181349 bp, 151 predicted proteins | sample RVTome_7_FD_203509 | JGI IMG/M metagenome (GOLD analysis project Ga0214473, IMG submission 203509) | Soil microbial communities from uranium-contaminated site in the Upper Colorado River Basin, Wyoming, United States - RVT98D197 | ecosystem: Environmental > Terrestrial > Soil > Contaminated >...
ACTGAGGCTCTCCTCAGTCTGACGGTTCTTTTTCATGTATTTTTTAAACAATCTCGTCCATTCCCGGGATCTTTGGAATTTTTTTTTAAAGTGAACAGGGAAAATTCAGAGACAGGCTCTGGAAGAGAATGGCATGTGCTTTACAGAATCGGGGGAACCCTTATATAATTTGCATCCCCTGATTATGGGATGAGTCGCGATGGTCCACCTCCATGCAACGCTCGAAGACTCGCTCAGTATGGAGGCGACATAGGGGATTGGGATTTTAGAGATGGTCCACCTCCATGCAACGCTCGAAGACTCGCTCAGCATGGAGGCGACATAGGGGATTGGGATTTTAGAGATGGTCCACCTCCATGCAACGCTCGAAGACTCGCTCAGCATGGAGGCGACATAGTGGGAGTGAGATTTTTGCAGGTTATGGGGATGATCCACCTCCATGCAACGCTCGAAGACTCGCTCAGCATGGAGGCGACATAGGGGGAGGGAGATTTTTTCAAGGGGCGGGAAGGACGGGGAAAATTCGAACCGGGACATGCGGAGGCCGGATATGCAGATATCCAATAATGTTGTAAGGCTGGGGGAAGAAACGGCGTTCGAGGTGCACGCGAAAGCGAAGGCGCTCGAGGCTACCGGCGTGGAAATGATCCACATGGAGCTGAGCGAGCCATGCATCGACACGCCCGCGCACATAAAGGAAGCCGCGATCAAGGCGATACAGGATGAATTAATTCAACTGACGCCGTCAAAGGGCATCCCCGAGGTAAGGGAAGTGTTCGCGGACCATATTATGAGCACGCGCAAGATCCCCATCGACCGCAGCGGGATCGTTATAACGCCCGGGTCGAAGGCGATCCTTTTTTACGGCCTTCTGGCCACCGTGAATCCGGGCGATGAGGTCATCTACCCGGATCCCGGATTCCCGATGTATAAATCGGTCATTGACTTTCTTGGCGCGAAGGCGGTGCCGCTCCCGCACAGGGAGGAAAACGGGTTTCGGTTCAATCACGAGGACATATGGCGTCTGGCAAATGAAAAAACCAGGGTTATCATTCTTAACTCGCCGCACAGTCCGACCGGGGGGGTCCTGACCGAGCACGATCTCGTGGTTGTGAGCGAGGTCGCCAAGGAATACGACTGCTGGGTGATATCGGACGAGATTTTTTCGATGCTTCTGTTTGATGGCAAGAAGCATAAATCGATTGTGGGAATTCCGGGCATGCAGGAGAGGACGATTATAATCGAGGGTTTCGCGAACAATTACGCGATGTCAGGATGGCGTGTCGGTTACGGGGCGATGCCGGAGGGGCTCGCCAGCCACATCACGCGTCTGGTCAACAACAGTGTCGCAAGCGCGGCGTCATTCGCGCAGGTCGCGGCACGGGCGGCGTACGAGGGTCCGCAGACGTGCGTCGAGGAGTTCATAAAAGGGCTTGATTCGAATCGCGAGATGATAGTCGCAGGATTGAATATGATAAATAACGTGTCGTGCGCGAAACCGTGCGCCGGATATCATGTGTTCGCGAATTTCAAGGACTTCGGCTGGACGTCGCGCGATATCGAAAGCTACCTCCTGCAGAACGCGAACGTGGCAGTGCTGTCGGGACGGGGTTTCGGCAAATACGGAGAGGGATATATCAGGTTTAATTTTTCATGTCCGTCAGAAATAATAGAGAAGGCGGTTTCGCAGATCGAGAAGGCGCTTGAGAATCTGCCGAAACTGGAATCGTACCGTCAGCCGATCTATGCGGATTAAAATTTGCAGCAGTTCGGGGACAGGCACCAATTCGGCGTGGAGAGATTCAGGATAGTCCAAGCTTGTTTGAGCCGAATTGTTGCCAGTCCCCGAACATCCGATGTTTAATTCTCGTTTTTGAACATTATTGATTATTTCCGGGGGTTTAATTTTGTCAATCGGAACCGCGGGTCTTTCAATTGATGAACTGAGAGAAGTAGCGAGAACGATACGTCGCGATGTGGTCTGCATGACTTATGCCGCGAAATCCGGACATCCAGGAGGACCGCTGTCGGCAGCCGATTACCTCACCGCCGCATATTTCAATTACGTCAGAGTCGACCCGAGAAACCGTCATGACCCGCATCGCGATATTTTTATCATCTCGAACGGACATTGTTCAGCCATAAACTATTCCCTTCTCGCCCGCCGCGGATTTTTTCCGCCGGGATATTTATTGACTTTCAGGTCGACCGGGTCGGGCCTTGAGGGACACCCGAACCGTCACAAGACGCCGGGTGTGGATATCAGCGCGGGGAGCCTGGGTCACGGACTTCCAATCGCGCTCGGAATGGCTCTCGGGGCGAGGATGAAAAAATCCGGGCAGAGAATTTACGTGAATCTCGGCGACGGTGAGCTTCAGGAGGGAAGCTGCTGGGAAGCTATTATGGCAATGGCTCATTATAAAGCCGATAATGTTCTTGCGTTTGTCGATTACAATGATGTGCAGATCGACGGCCGGATGCATGATGTGATGAACCTCCGTCCGCTCGACGCGAAGTTTTTGTCATTCGGATGGAAGGTCTTCGAAGGCGACGGTCACGATATGGAAAATGTGATCAGGCTGCTCGATGAAGCGCACGGGTCGATGGGAAAAGGTCAGCCGGTCGTAATTTTATTCCATACGATAATGATGAAAGGAGTAAAATCGTACGAGGATGACTATTTGTGGCATGGGAAACCGCTCGCGACGGATGAGCTTTTGCAGACTGCATTGACGGAGCTTGGGTATAAAGAGACTCCGAGGGAAGCGATCGAATCTTATGGGGAAGTGGAGGTTGCGAGGGGGGGGTATCATAAGATCATGGGATGGCCGATACAGAAGATGTGTCCGAGGTGAGAAAAGGTTCCTCTATGTCGCCTCCATGCGGAGTTTACGTAGCATGGAGGTGTTGAGGGGCGAGTCGAGATGGTCCACCTCCATGCAACGCTCGAAGACTCGCTCAGCATGGAGGCGACACAGGGGAAGTGAGATTTTTGCAGGTTATAGGGATGGTCCACCTCCATGCAACGCTCGAGGACTCGCTCAGCATGGAGGCGACATAGGATTTGCGGGTTTCGGTTAGAGGCAGCACAAGATGGGAATTCAATTTGCATAATCAATATTAGCCTAATAAATATAAGAATATGACAAAGACATGGACAGACAGATGGCAGTTTGAGTTGACGAGAAAGGCGTACGGGGAGACGCTTGTCGAACTCGGCCGCGAGAATCCAAGAATAGTCGTCCTGGATGCCGATCTTGCCGAGAGCACTCTGACAAAAATGTTCCGCGACGAATTTCCGGACCGATTTTTCGAGATGGGCATCGCGGAGCAGGACATGGTCGGATGCGCGGCGGGGCTCGCGCTGCAGGGATTCATCCCGTTTCTGTCGTCGTACGCGATTTTTATCACTGGAAGGGCGTTCGACCAGTGCAGGCAGGATGTCGATTACATGAAAACCAATGTGAAGCTCGCCGCTGCGCACGGCGGGATATCGGTCGGGAAGGACGGTCCAACGCACCAGTCGATGGAAGATTTGGCCTGTATGTGTGCGTGCACGAATATGACAGTTATGGTTCCATCGGATTATTTCGAGACGAAGAAAGCGGTCAGGTGGGCCGCTGAATATGAAGGGCCTGTATATTTCAGGCTGGGACGCGAGAAGGTCCCGATTGTCACGGATGATGACACGCCTTTCGAATGGGGAAGGGGAAATATTCATATCGACGGTAAAGACGGGACGATAATCGCGTGCGGACTGATGCTGTCGCAGGCGGTCGAGGCGAGGGAAATGCTTGAGGAGGAGCACGGGCTATGTCCCAGAATTGTCAACATGCCGTTTCTGAAACCCATCGACGAAAAATTGATAATTGAATGCGCGAAAGAGAACGGCCCGATCGTGACGTGCGAGGAACATCAGATTTACGGCGGACTTGGGAGCATCGTCGCGAGGATTGTGGTTGAGAATCATCCGGTCCCGATGAGGATCGTTGGAATACCAAACATGTATCTCGGAAGCGGTGACCCGTACGATCTGCTTGAGATTGCGGGACTGACGAGCAGGAATGTCGCGAATAAGTTTTTGGAGGTAATGAAGTAATCGGATTTTCAGTTTCCGTACAATTTCATTATTGCCTTGGCGGTGGTAACGACACCCAGAATAATGGTAAGCGTCGCGACAAGGGTTTTTAATTTCGTTACCGGCAATGAACGAACAGTATAAGCGGACAGCGGTACGCTGCAGAGCGCGCCTGTGACGAGCGGGAATGCGAGCGAGAGGTCGGAGACATTTCCACTGGCAAGGAACCCCGTTGTCGCGACGAGGCAGGTCAGACCCTCTGACAAAGCGGTGATTCCTATGGCTTGTTTTCCGCCGACCCCACTCAGCATTTGACCGCCCGTTACGAGAGGTCCGTATCCTCCGGCCGATAACCCTTTGTTAAAACTGGCTACCAATCCGAGAAACACGATTTTACGCCACGAGAACCTGTACTGCTTATTGCGAGTGATGAATATTACTATCCCGACAATCAAAACAACAAGGCCGATAAAAAGGGTGAGATGGGCGGAGTCGATGCTGATTGCCACCTTTACCGCACTAAGTGCTCCGACTACTCCGCAGGCGGAAAGGACAACCGCGATCTTAAAATGCGGCGAGCTCGTACTGAGGTCAATGTTTCCCGCGGATTGGTGACTGATTCCGGCGGCTATACCCGCAAGCCACTGGCACACAAGAAGTGACGGTATGACGTCAAGGGGATTATAACCCATGAGGAGGAGGATTGGAGTCAGTGTGGTTCCGTAACCCATGCCGAGCGATGCGTCGATGTACATACACGCCATTGACACGAATGCTGTGATAATGAAAGCGGAAGTGTTGATGGGATCTGTCGGGTTAGCGTCGCCAGGCAGGAGATTCTGCAGGATATAGACAACGAACAGGGATGCGGCAAGGCTGATACCCCAGACGGGCAGCAATTTGCCGACAACGCCCATTCTCAACGACATCCAGAATCGTATGTGCAGGGGCGGTTTGGGATGACTGCTTTTTTCGGGTTGTTCCTGCATTATTTCGGCATATCTTATAAAGGGTGAAATTTTAACAGCAGGACAGCGATGATACAACTTTAAGAGGGGGGTTTAGTGAGGCATTTTTCATGCAGTGACAGAAAATATTTTTCGGTCCTTTCGGGTTTTCCATGGGTTCGGATAGGACACAGAAAATCTTTAGAGAGGGCGGATTTACAGCGTTCACGGATTTAGCCCGAAGACCTGCTCAAGCGGCCCAGTGTTTAATGGGATTTTCCAAACGCGGACGGGACGTCCACGGTCCAGCGGGCGGGACTCCCGCGCTCCTGCCGACTGAAAGTCAGCGCTACGATTTAGCCGGAACCATTCGAGTTATTGGCGGGAGTCATGTCAAACATAACAGGCGGTATTTTTCCCGCGGTGACAGTTACATCGAATTCGCCTGCGGAGTTATTAGCGGGAGTCATGTTAAACGTAACAGGAGGAATTTTTGCATGCGGTGACAGTCACCCCGATTTCGCCTGTCGAGTAATTAGCGGGAGTCATGTCAATCGCGCGGCGAAATCGGTGTGACAGTCCCCGCATTCAGTCCCAGGTTTTAGAGCCGGCCAAAAACCCGAGATCGGTAAAAATGGAAATTTTATCGATGGTATACTAACATTGTCGATTTCATAAATCAGAACGGGCATGACAGGATAGCTTGCGATGTATGAAGTGCCGTCGAAATATTTAACCGAACTGCTGAATTCGCCTCCGAATGACAGGAAGGCCGCGGATATTCTTGATTCCGCGTCAGCGTCAAGCCCTGTCAGGCTGGAAGACGCCGCTGTTTTGATGCTCTCAGGATGCGTATCAGCCGAAATACACAATAAAATAATTAAGCGGGCAGGGAATTTGGCTCGAGAGGTCTTCGGAAAAAAAGTAAAACTCTTTGTTCCGCTTTATCTTTCGAACATCTGTGTAAATAACTGCCTGTACTGCGGGTATCGCGCCGAGAACATGTCGATGCCGCGCCGCACGCTCGCACCGGATGAATTCAAGCGCGAGCTCGAGGAGGTAACCGGCCTGGGATATCGTGTAATCGAGCTTGTCACGAGCGAGTCGCCGGAACTCAAGAGAGAAGGTGTGCTGGAAGAGTACGTGCGGATCGCGCGAGAAGTTCTCGACCAGGCAGGTCCGGATGAGTCGGGCAATAGCCCGGAGCTGATCCTGATGAGCTGGTTACTCGACACCGACAGATTCAAATCTCTGAAGGATGCCGGATTGGACGCCTTTTATCTTTGGCAGGAGACGTATGATCGCGAACAGTTTGAAAAATTCCATCCATCGGGAAATCCGAAGAGCGATTATAATCGCAGGATCGAGGTTTTCGATAACGCGATAAGGGCTGGAATCGACAAGGTGGGACTTGGGGTCCTTTTCGGTCTGGGCGACTGGAAGAGGGATGTGCTAAGTCTAATCGGGCATGGAAGGCATATCGAAAAAACCTATGGAATTAATCCGGAGGTGATCGGGATTCCACGGTTTAAGCATGCTGAAGGCGCTCCGATGATCGACGCGCCATTTCCGGTCAGTGATAATGAACTGAAACTGGCTGTAGCGTTGTACCGTCTCGCGTTTCCGACATCCCATGTTTTTCTCAACACACGTGAAAAGCTGGGGTTGATACTGGATTTGCTCGACAGCGGAGGGAGCGAGATGAATATCTCGTGCGCGGTTTATCCGGGAGGATATACGGAGCCATCGGATGGACGGCAGTTCGAGTTCTACAATCTCCCTATGGGGAAGACAGTTGAAATGCTCGGGAAGAGGGGTTATGAGGCGACACATTTCAGGGGTTTACAAGGTAACAAATGTTAATAAACGTTTGAGATGTGAAAAATTATGTTTATCAATGTGGGAAAGTGGAAATTTATATGGAAAATGGCTATTTTAGAGGCTAATTAATGAAAATTATTGTTATAATAATTGATTAATGACAAGATTGGACAATGGATTCATCCGCTGGAAGCGAATGACACGTTTACCCATTTCCTGGAAGGAAATGACACATAAGCAAAAAAACTTTAAAACTGGAGGAGGATTGCGGTCGAGTTTCCTCTGTTCCGACCGGAACTGCTGGTGACATACTCTTCGAGATGCCCGATGATCTCGTCCGGAGCAGAATCCCTGGGTTCCTGATCCAGGACTGCCAGGATCTCGTCCGTGAGGTCCCCATCGCAGGGGTTGTCATTGAGCCTCAGGTAGTCTTCCGATAATGCAATGAGTTTATCGCCCGGTTTAAGTTTCAGGATGCATTCCGAGAAAATAAAATCGTGCTTGATCCCGAGCGGAATCCCTTTAGTTTCCAAAAATCTCCAGCGCGCGCGTCCCCACGGCCTGAAAGCAAGCGCGCGATATCCCGCACCGGCTATGCGCGCCTCTTTTTTCGATGTGTCGGCAATGATTACAGTCGCTGTCGCGAAATCGATGCTGTAGCAGGTCCGCGCGAGGAAGGCATTGAATTCCGCAAGGAATCCCGACGCTGTCATGCTTTCGTCCAGGTAGGAATGGACCTTCGACCCGATTGAGAGCAACTCGAATTCCATGTTGTCGGAAGGAGCGGTTATGTCGCAGAGGAAGATGCCGTAACTGTCGGAAGACGTTTTTGTCGCGGTTGCCAGTTCCTTCACAGCATTTCCCGCGTAATGTCTGTGCGTCAGAATTGTCAGGCCGTGATCGACTATCGAATCCCTTGATTTGAGCGGAAGAGCAACGGTGTCAAAGCCGGTTCTCTCATTACAAATGACTCCATTCCCGTTTTTCTTTCCCGCGATTCCATGCTCAATGTGGTAAAGGAGGTCGTTGATGGCGCTGCGCGTGACCGGGACATACCCATCCGCGGGAATTGCGGCAACAAAGGACGAAATCGGATCGGACCCAATGCCTGTGTAAAAGACCGGCGATACGGTCTCTGGGAGCGCGGTGAAATTTGAATTATTCTGAAGCGGAACAGAGGTCTCGCTGTCGATGAGGACGCAGGAGTAGCGGTTTTTTGAGAGCAATCTGCCGGCCTCGGGGATATCGCCGGCTATGTCCGCGCTGATGCCTTTCTCGTCAAGAATTTTCCTTAAGGTGTCACCGTGACAAAGGCTGGAATCAATTATCAGAAAATCGCTGCTGGAACCTTTCATGTATTCCCCCATTTGAATACACCATTAAAATCATTGAAAGAATCCGTTAATTGCTTAATCAGGTTTAATTTTCCATCAGGTTTTTGGAAAAAAACGGATTTTCATTGAGTTACCAGTGCGTTTTCCCGCGGTGACAGGCACCCCGATTTCGCCTGTCGAGATATGTAAAAAAGTGAAGACAATCATCAGGCGAAATCGGTGTGCCAGTCCCCGCTTAGCGAAATCGGTGTGCCAGTCCCCGCTTTAAGTTTGCTTCAGGTAATAATGCGGAAAATATGCTCGGCTTAGTAGTTGGCTAGTTTTTCACGGGGGCAATATTCACGGCTTTTATTACGAAAGGGTTTACTGGAAGCGTATTTTGGATTTAAACTGGACGTGCCATGGAATCGAACACTTTGAACAACCTTGTGCTGGCCATCGGGATTAACGCTGTGATCGCTGTGGTCACGTACCTGGGTAAGATGATCTCCCGGTCGGGGGCGATCGGCGGTTTTATAGTCGGGGCGATAATTTATTTCTTCACGGGCTGGCAGGGCTATTTCGTTCTTGTCGTGTTCTTTGTTCTTGGGACGCTTGTTACAAAGGTTAAATACAGAGAGAAAGCGGAAAAGGGAATCGCGCAGGAGGATGAGGGGCGTCGAGGCGCGAAGCACGCTTTTGCGAACGGACTGGCCGCGCTGATTCTCGGTGTGCTCGCATGGTGGTGGGACCAGAACGACATGCCCGGTACCGCCGCGATTCTTATGGCCGGATACTGCGGGGCGTTCGCGACAGCGCTTTCGGATACCGCGTCGAGCGAGATCGGTCAGGCTTACGGAAAAACCACCATTTTACTAACCAGCTTCAAACGAGTAGCGCCCGGGACGGAGGGAGCGGTCAGCATCGAGGGCACAGTGGCCGGGATCATTGCCAGCCTGATTCTCGCGGTCGTTGCGGTGGCGCTGAATGTCACAACGGGATGGCAGGGAGTGGTCGCGGTCGTACTGGCGGCTTTTATCGGCAACACGCTGGAAAGCGTTATCGGGAGCACTCTCGAAAAACTCCCATTCATAAATAACGAAGTAACCAATTTCATCAACACGCTTATCGGAGCCGGTGCGGCGATGGCTTTGTTCGCGATTTTGACGTAGCTTTATTATCCCACGGGCTGATATGGATGGAGCGAGTAATATGACAGACGATATGCAGCAGCATGGAAAAAACTCAGGACATGACGTTGAACCGCTCAAAGACCTTTCATCCGAAGGCAGCGGCGGGAGTGCACAGGCGGCTTCCGAACCTGTCACTGGATATTACCCGCCTTCGCAATCGATGTACCCGGAATCAGTGTCCAAAAGCCGGGTTGTGAGGGAAATGGGACAGCCGGGACGATTTGTGTTTGCGGATATGTCCGGAGTTCTGCTTCTGGTCTGGTTTCCAGTGATGGTCGCGTTCTTTTTTCCATTCAAGGAATACCTTGGGGACGTGCCTTTAGCGGGCGACCTTGATCTCGCCCAACTTATGTCGGCTTTTATCATCGCGATCGGACCCTGGTTCGTGCTTCTGAGTCATTTGAGGAAGGGACGGTTAGCTGACGGCATCACGGACATGTTCCTTTGGGGGATATGGGAATGTGTAATAGTAATTACGCTCACATTTTTTTACAAAGAACAGGCTCGTGAAGTTTTCTGGAACGCATCATCGTACTGGCAGGACATGAGGGAGTGGCTCGCGACCGGGAGAGGCGCGGAGGGCGACCCGTCAGTGTGGCTCCTCATGCATGCGAAGCACCTCGCGATCCTGCTGGTCGCGTCGCTGTTTTTCGGATTTCCGGCATTGATCATGGGAGTGCTGCAGCTCAACTACATGAATTATTATGTCGCGAACTGCATGCTGGCAAGCGATAACCCGCTCCTGGTCGGGCTTCTGGCATGGCACGTCTGGTCGATTTTGCGCGTAGCGGGATATATTATTCTCGCGAGCACAGTGTTCCATTGCGTACTGGGACTTACAGGCAAAGTCCACTGGCGTAAGAGTCAGTTTGCGGGCGGGCTATATGTCGGGCTTTGTCTTGTGATATTGGACGGAATTCTCAAGTGGGAGCTTGCCGAAAACACGAGGCAGGTGATCTTAAGCCTGACAGGATTTTGATAAGTCGCGCTTTATTTCTACATCCTCCAGCGGTGACAGGCACCCCGATTTCGCCTGTCAAGATATGTACAAGAGTGAAGATTACCGTCAGGCGAAATCGGTGTGCCAGTCCCCGCATGTTGTCTGATATCAAAAAATAATAGGTTACGGTCTCGGACCCACATTCTTAAATGAAACCAGCTCCATTTTTGGAGTTCCGTCCGAATTGCCGATATTCAGGACTCGCCCGAGTCCGGGGACATACCATGCGGTCCCATCAACGGTGTAGGAATCTTCCTCCGCCTTGATTTCAAGCGAATATTCGACACGGAAGGCGTTAAATTCTCCGGACGGGACAGAAATGGTCTCCGAACCGGTGCATTGCTGGCGTTCTGTGATACTGGAGGTATAATCAAGGTCCGTCGTTGTTGTGCGGATAGTCCCGTGACGCTCCCAGATTGTCCCTGGGGCAAGGTTTGCTGGCATATATACGGAATTAGCGTCGTAGGAAGTAGTCCACCTGACATCCTCCTTGATGTCTTCCACGCCCGCGATAAACATAGTGTTGTCCGAGCAGGTCAGATGAAGAGTGGTCGTATGTGTCACGCGCTCCTCGATTCCAGTTGCTTCTTCCAGAACAAGATTGAACGTAAGTTCGCCGTTTTCCGAGGTAACAAAGTCCGCGATATGCTGTGTCCATGTGGTTGGAGCCTCGGTCTCGGATGTCTGGCTGTAAACCCATTCGGCGTCCGGCCTGATGTTAATCATCGCGGCAGCGCATGGAGTGGGTTGATCCGACGATGAGGGGATACCGGAGACGACGAGAAATTCGTAAATGTCGTCTCCATGCATGACCGTAAGAGTGTTTTCGCCGTAGGGAAACCGGTAGAAGAAGCTCGCGAAATCGGAATTCCATTGGCCGAGCATTGTCACAGTGCCGTCCGGACCTGACACCTTCATTTCGCAATCTTCAGCCGCATTTCCGGTATAACCGATGGGTACAACGCTGCCCTCATCGACCCGGAAGTCGTTGTCAGGTCCCGCGTTGGACCCGCCGACTGTAAGTTCGAAGGGGATGTCGCGTGCAACATCCTCGCTTTCAGGGGTGGACGTTTGGCTTGATAGATGTTCTTCCTGAGTTGTAGTTGCAGGGGGTTCCGGCGATTTACCCCCAACACAGGAGATTATGAAGAAGAGGGCTAGATAAGGGCATAGTGCGAAGATTAAACGTGTCATTTTTTTAACCGTCCAAAGAGGAATTGTTGATAACGAAAACCCAACATGCGGACGAGACGTCCGCGGTCCAGCGGGCCGGAGTCCCGCGCTCCTGAAATCAAAACGGGCTATCCATATTTAATAATTGTCCAAGCATGCGGACGAGACGTCCGAGAGACTGCCGGCCGGAGGCCCGCGCTACTGAAATCAAAACAGGCTAACATATTTAATAATTGTCCAAGCATGCGGACGAGACGTCCGAGAGACTGCCGGCCGGAGGCCCGCGCTACTGAAATCAAAACGGGCTCTTCCATTTGATAGAAACTGGAAGAGCCCGAATATTATAGCCTAATTGAACCTGAGTGAACGTAGTTGAAGCAGATAAATGAGTCTACTCGCCTTCAGGCTCGGGTGTACCGGTCGGGGGCATACGCTGCGGTGGTGTATCAGGCGTAGTATTAGCCGGAGGCGGCACATATGACGGGTGGATTGATAAACAGATTTGCTTTGCCGCTTCCATCGAGGCGTTGAAGTCGAAATTGGCGCCCCATTCGCCCGTATGGCATAACAGGCAGGTTGCCTGATCGATCGCGACTGACATCGCATCCTGTGTGGTAGCGGTTGCCCTGGCGTCAGCCGAAAGGTTCGCAAGCTGCTTTTGAAGGGTAATGTGCCTCTGTCCATTTGTGTGACAACCCTCGCAGCCCACATTTCTGAGCTTCTCGGCGATGAGGTCGTACGTGAGCAGCCTCGGTTCCTCGACGAAACCGATCGCGTGACATCGCGTGCAATCCCTGTCTCCGGCAGATTCGCTTTCCGCGATGGTGTTGTACGATTCGAAATGGCTGTTTTCCGACCATGCTTCCGTGTAACCGGGGTGGCATTCCTCGCAGGCCTGGCTTCCGGCGAAACTGCGCTCAACTTTGGCAAGAAGTTCCTGCGAAAGGATTTCGGTATCGTAGAGCCGAGCCACCTCGTTCATGCGTTCATCGTCCACGTTCGTGTCGTTGACTTCGATATCCTCGGTATAATAGTCGTATATGCGGCCGTTAGGATCAAGGTAGATATCGAGCCGGGTTACGAGCCTTCCCCGACCGCCCGCTTTTGAGACCATCAGGGGTCCCGCAAGCGGTTCAAACGGGAAAGCGGCATCCTCAGACTCTGTCTCACTACCCTCGGCCGGGGTTTCTCCGTCTGTCGATTCCGGGTTTCCGGAATTAGCGGGGGATCCGGATGCGGAAGGAGAATAAAGCGGGTTAAGCTCGTTAAGCGCCGCGTTTGGCGACCTCTCCAGCGTAATCTTGCCGCCGATGACTATATCGATACCGCTGAAAACCTGGGCTGTTTCAATACTGCCATAGTTGTCGTTATCGTTCATGAGGACGATAAGGTCGACCTTCAAAATGTCGCGGAGGTCGGCGACTGTGCGCTGAATTGCCTCTTTGAACGGCTCAAATGAGGACGTTTCTTTTTTCGGGTTAAGACGGCCGGCATCCTGCATCATCATACCAATAATCGCAACCTTAAATCCGGGAGCCCCTTCCGGCTCAACAACCACATAGGGGGCAAAAAGCGGTTGAGGCGCGGCAGCCTCAGCCGATTCCGTAGCAGCCGGGGCGGATTCTTCGACCGGAGGATCAGAAACGGGATTTACCGGGAGGTCCGGCCAAACACCCGGACCATAAGTATTCGCGGAAATCCAGGGGATGCCTTGTTCGGCGCTGATCCTGGCAAGATCTTCGTATCCGAGCCCGAGATCGCTTAATCCCACGTTGACAGCGTCATAATCCATGACCTTGTACGCCATGAAGATATAACCATCTTTCTTTTTCTGCAGCTCGGATGTGGAACCCTGCGAGACATCGCCAGTGTCGACATACAGGGTCGGCCAGTCAACGGAGTTTTTTACATCGAGAAAAATCGTGCCTCGTCGGGGCAGACCGCCCCATTTGCCTGAATGGCAGCCGCAGGGCGTGAAGTTCGAAACCGTGTTCGAACTGATCATAAAGGTAAGAGCTTTCGGAATCTCCTTGGGCGGTGTGGGGTTGCCGTAAGCAAGGCATCCCCATGTTCCCAATGAAACCAGAATCAGGACGATAGTGTAATTTTCCCAGCTTTTCATAGCCGAATCACCTCAATTCTATCTTCCCTGTACGTTATTGTCCGATTTATCCTCGTCATAGTCTGCTATAGTAATACCGCAGGGGCATATTCTAATGCAACCCCGGTTTGTAATTATTATCCTCAATACTGACAGAATATTCTCAATGTGCTTTCGCCACTTTCTTTTTAACCCATTCCACCATGCCGCCGATGTCCACAATGTCCTGAATAAAACCGGGAAGCGGCTCGCATTTATAGGCTCGTCCGGTGGTCAGGGACTGAATCAAACGGGCTTGGCGGTCGATAACCAGCTCCTCACCGTTTTCAATATTCTCCGCAGCGCTCTTGCAGATCATAATATAAAGCCCGATGTTCACCGCGTTACGGAAAAACAAACGTGAAAACGAGTTTGCGACGATCGCGCTGATTCCGGTCGCTTTCAGGGCGAGGGGGGCGGCTTCGCGCGACGAACCGCAGCCGAAGTTCCGTCCGGCGACAATTATATCGCCGGGGGCCACACGGTGGGGGAATTCCCGACCGATCCCCTCCATGGCATGCTCCGACAACTCGTCCGGATCGAACGTGTTGCAGAATCTCGCCGGGATAATCTGATCGGTATCGATATTGTCGCCGAACACCCACGCCAGGCCTCGTAGTTTTTCCACTATCCCTTATCCTCCGGTAAGACCGAAAGTCCGGTCAAATAGTTCGATTTCGGATTTAACAATCTCAGCGATTTTATCCAGGATGATTCCCATGAATTTAGATGCCTTTTCGGGGTCGAAATCCGGTGTCGCGTCGCCTTCGTCATAAACAAGCACGGCGGACGGATACGGCAGGCTGACAATCCCGGGCTTAAACCTCGTGTGATCTTCGGGTTTCATCGCTTTTTGGTCGAGCAGCTCGGGTCGAAAAGCGACGATGGCGGCGGTTTCATCAAGAGCGGCATGTCCACCGGGACGCCCGTATAGCTCTTTCAAAGGCTCATCGGCCAGATGCCACCAGTCGACCATGACAAAATGCCTGTTACCGCGGTCATCGGTTATAAGTTCCTTCAAAGCCTCGGAAATCGTCTCAGTATTTCCGCCATGACCGTTGATTATTACCACACGTCTGAATCCCATTTTCAGGAAATCGGACAGGATCACAAAGACCAGGTCTTTGTAAAGCGGTTTTGGGACGCGTTGTCCGCCGGGGTACGCGATCAAGCCTGTTGTAATGCCATAATTGAGTGTAGGGGCGACCGGGAGATCCAGTTTTTCGCCGAGACGCCACGCGATTTCCTCGGCGCAGTAATTATCGGTCCCGATCGGAGCATGTTTCCCGTGCGGTTCGAGGGTTCCGACCGGCCATATGAGGGTCGATGTTCCCGAATCGATTAGCGCTTTCAAACGCGGGTATGTCAGTTCGCCTATTTTAATTACCGACATTGTACTAACCTGCTTCCGCGCGGGTTTTGATTGCGGACAGCATGCTGTCCAGGTTGTTCTGGACAATTCTGTCGAGCAGTTTATTGATCATCGCCCCGATCAAGGGGAGCCCGAGGTCGTAATCGACCGTAAGGGTGATTTTAGTCCCACCGCCGGATTTTTCAAAGGTCCAGTCGCCGAAATAGTGCTTGTAATCGCCCTCGACGAGCTCGAACCGCGATGTAAGAGTCTCCTCATGCCACCACTCATCCTCGACCCACTTCACAAGCTTGTCAATGGACGCTACTTTCGCGTGCGCGGCCCAGAAAACGCGGGAATAACCGTCATCCCTGCGTTCGAGCACCTTGATCTCCTCCACATCGGGCATGAATTGAGGGTATTTTTCAACTTCCTGAGCGACCCTGAAAGTTTTCACCGGGTCGGCCTTTACGGTAATTTCACTTTTTACGAGGCCCATCGCGACTCCTGGAAAAATAATAACAGCGTGCTGATTATGGTAGCAGGCGGGGAAAAAATCAAATGTCTCATGGATAGAAGGGAGAGCGAAAGGCTGTAACTCACATGCTAAGGCAGGACCTAAATAATTCATCCATCTGTATGTTGTAACTGGTTATCGAAACCCAGGTCTGGATTGTCCTCTGAGTTTTTGAGGGCAGGTAAGGGAACAAAATAAGCAGGCCAGTTATGTTTTGCGAACCGCTCTAAAGTGGGCTTTTCCTTTCTTTCGGGAATGTTTCGATATTGCCCCACCTGGAGTTTTAGTTTTTTCCTCAATTTCCGCAGCGACCTGAGACCATTCGGAAGTAGATTCACGTTCTCGCTCTTGTATCGCGAGAAGATACTCCTTTTTTCGATACTCCTCGGTTACTTGCGGAGACAACCCATGGATCATTAAAGAGAACCCATTGGGTTGAGCAAGGGTCTTTTCCAGGTTCCAAACAAATTCCTCGAAACGAATATAATCTTCATCCTTAATCATAAAGGCTTCAAATTCGTCTGTCTGGTTATCTTTGCTGTCAGGTAAACCAGTTCCAGTCCAGACAACAACCGAGCCTGGGAAAGCAGTTTCAATTTCCTCGACAACTGTCTTTATTAATTCATTCCTGTTTTGCATGTTTCAATCTCAGCCCTAATCGTAGTAAAAATCTTCTTCCCACCGCCTAAAAGGAGTTGCATATTCTCCGATTCAACAGGTAATTGCTTATAATCTCCTTTGACTCGGAACTCTCTTGCTTTTTTGAACCATCTTTCTGTATCCAGATCCGGGTAATCAGCTGGATTATAAACCCTTGCGATTCGATCAAGTAATTCATCATGGTCCCAGTAGTCTGGATCAGAAGATTTTAAAGGGCTAAGATCCCTTAACTCAAAGGCTGCTTGTGCCGCCAACCTCAGTGCATAGTAATATCTAGATGCGGCCGCGTTATAGTGCCTTTCACTGTTTGCCCAATCAGCGACTTTACGGTTTTCGACACTTTTGTTCCAGTATCGGATAGCCTTAATTGCCTGCTCTCTTTCAGCCATTCTAACAATAGGTTACTTAGAACTCCTGCAAAAATCCAGTTCTAACAATAATTTTACAGTACCGGAGGTGCTTCAAACACCAAGGTCGAGATTGGCGCGGAGGGTTTCCGATGCCGAATATGTTGCCTCGACGCTGTTTTCATCTCCCGTCGATGTAGCAGTCACAAAGACATACTCGCCCTCTCCGACTCTGACAAGCCAGTAATCGTGGACAAACACCTTTCCGCCCCCGAGATATGCTCTTTGTAAGTATTCAATAGTTCCTTCGATCGAGTCGGTTTCGGTCGTCAGGAGAGTCGCGTCGGACGGTATTTCAGAGGCGGTGAAATTATCCTCGAATATGTCTGCCATGATGCCGACATTCAGCGGGGAATCGACGCTTTGTGCCAGAAGCTTACAGGTGATTCCCTCCGGGGTCACCAAAGTAGCGAACAAACCGGGTTCAGCCTCGCCGGCGATGTTCCAGGTCAGCGGGACGGAAAAAATTATCCCGCCTGGCAACTCGATCTCTGTTGGGATCACAATGCCTTCGCGTCCCGATATCGTTATGCTTGTCCGTCTTTCAGCGAAAATAGATTCTCCGACAATGACAGCCCATTTGAAATCATAGGCGGCGGGATCTCTGGCGATAACGTTTGGAAGTTCATAATCTATCGCTGGCATTTCGGTCCCGGCCTGCAGGTTCATCGAGAACTGTTCGGCAGGACTTGGACCATCATCGCCTGTACCCCCGCCGACAATTTCATTTTTACCGAGTTCCATAAGGATGGTAGTATTTTCAGGAATGGAACCGCCTGTCAGGATTCTGGCGGTGATTTTTTCGTTTGCCTGAAAATAATTGGTACGGGCTCCATCCTCGCCATAGAGATATGCCTCACCGACTGAAAAGTCGCTTTGATTTTCAACTCCCTCGCGCGACCTTAGTTCCATCAGGCTGATTGGGAGCGACGTAACGGGAAATGTGACACTGTCGACGTACCCGAAGACAACAACCTCGACAGAAAAATCGGCGTCCGGCTGAGAACCATAGGGTGGACGGGCGATATAGCTGTCAACCTCGAAAGTGTTGAACCCGTCATCGACATCCATGCTGCCGATTCCACGGTCAAGCTCGAATCCTGTCGCGGTCATACCGAGCCATCGAATCTGCGCATGCGCCCAACTGATTATATTCTCGGTGCGAAAGTCTATTTCAAGTGTGTATGGTATCCCGGCGTTTTCCATTTCTTCGGCGATTCCGGATCGGTCTTCCCGAGGGGTAAGACGTACATCCTCGATATGGATTCCGGGTGTGGCTTGAGGGCTTTCGATTCTGATTTCGAACTCTGTATCCTGTTTTTCATCGCCGACAATTACAGACGCATAGACACGGTAGGATTGTGTTCCTGTGCCGAGGTCGGTCGGAATCGCGTTCGGGATAGAAATTGTGTTCATGCCCGGCTCGCACGGTTTTTCGATGCTTCCGGAGTGCGCGAGCCTGTCATAGCGGTTATAAACATCCCATGTGAATGCAGCGGTATCGGATGATGTCGCGTCCAGATTAAAGATATAAACAATGTCGATGGCCTGGTCGGCATGGAAAAGTCCGGCTTTCGCGATCTCGCCGTGAATGGACGCATGCGCGTCGATAAGTTCGAGCGATCTTACGTCGGCGAGGGCTGTCGGGGATATTCCAATTAAAAAAATTGCGGTTAGAATGAAAGAAATCAAGAGAGGTCGGATTCTGAAAGGCATTTGTTCAGCCTCCCTGTATATCAGATTGGGAATCACGGAAATAAGACATCATGGAAACTATTAATGTTCACCGGTACGCGCTCCGGCTCAGTCATGCATCGGCATTGTATGGAGAATAACTCGACCCGGTCCGGCGAGGTGCATCAACAAAATATACGGGTACGGGCCTTCCTGTCCGGGAGTTCCGACCGCCTTCGGGTTCGGATCGATATCACCCTCGAAGACCAGCACCATCTGGCCGTCGACAGCCATCTTCTCATCGGCGTTCAACGTGAAATCGACCAGGTTTCCCGGGCCGTGCAGAAATACATACCCGGAACCCGAGGCTACGACGAAAATATCGGGCTCGATCGTCCCGGCTTCCTCGCCGTCGAGATGGAGCCTGTCGAATTGAATGCCCTCACTCGCCGCGACAATCGCTTTACGCCGCACGGTGATCCTTTCCTCGGGAGCGATTTTCAGCGGGTGAATTTTTCCGGGTCCGGGAGCCTTGAATCCGGCAAGCCCTCCGCCGGACATGCATTTATATAGGACGATCGGGGACTCGCCCTCTTTGACAATTGTCTGAATAACCGTTGTCCAGTACGCGCCCTCGGGATCCGTGTTGCTCTTGACCGCTCCCTTCACAAATAGAAGCGTGCCGAGGCGCGAGAAAACCGTTTCGCCCTCGGAAAGCTCGATCGCGAAAGTCTGGACAGCGTCGCCGATGATCCTGTATTTCAAATTCTTGCCCCCGTGATTTTATTTGCACCTCACCCCCTAACCCCCTCTCCATGGCATGGAGAGGGGGCAAGGGGGTGAGGTTTAGTTCCAATTCCCCGCAATTTTAACACACATAAGCTTCCCGGTTTGCAAATATTCGCCCTCGGCAGTATATAGTAATAGTATATAATAAAAAAAATGCCGGATTTTCGATACGAATGCATGGACTCAGCCGGGAAGAAGACGCGGGGAGTGGTCTTCGCCGAATCGCGTCAGGTCGCGGTTCTCAAGCTGAAAAAGCAGGGACTCATTCCGACCGACGTGAAGGAGCTTGCGGAAACACAACCTGAGGCGGCTCCAATGTTCGGGAAGGTCTCGGTCAGGAACCTGTCGATGTATACGCGAAAATTCGCGGAGTTGGTCCGTACAGACATCCCCCTGACTGAAATTTTCGACATTCTTGCCGAGGAGGAGGAATATCGTCCGCTTAAGGAGGCGAGCGAGTTTCTCTCAACTGAAGTGGCGAAGGGGCGCGGACTTCCGGAGGCAATGAAGGAGCGTCCGCGCTGCTTTTCTCCTCTTTACATCAGGATGATCGAGGCCGGAATGCGGTCGGGCACGCTTGACCTGATCGCTCAGAATCTCGCGAAACTTTACGAGACGGAATCGGCGTTCAGGCAGAAACTGATCAGCAGACTTTTTTATCCGGCGGGGCTTCTGGCGTTCTGCTTTATCTTGTCCATTGCTACCCGGGCATTAGGAGTGTTGAATGTGGGCGTTTTTGGCGGAATCATGATGTTCTGGACGGTGGTTATCGCGTTGATACTGATTGGCATCACGCGTGCGGGATACTCGCTCTACAGGAGGATCGGGTTCCGTCTGCCGTGGCTTGGCGATTACATGAGGAAGATAAATCTCGCAAGGTTCTGTCGAATATTCGGGCTACAGTATGCGTCGGGTGTGCCTGTACTCGAGGGTTTGGACACCGCGAAGGTGACGCTCCAGGACCCGACACTGTCGCAGGGGGTGACAGGTCTGCAGAAACGCATTAACGCGGGGATGGACCTTAGGGAAGCGATGGTAGCGTCGGGAGTGTTCCCAAAAAGGATGGTAAGCATGGTTGCGACAGGAGAGGCCGCGGGGAGTGTCGAATTAATGCTCCAAAAGCTTGCTGAATATTACGAACTCGATATTGAAACCGGCAGCACTATAATGGCGTGGGCAATCTGGTTTGTGGTTTTCATTGCGGTTGCGGTTACCGTTGGCGCAGTCGTCATCAGCCTGTGGCAGAACTATTTCAACATGATCAACTCGCTTATTCCCTTTTAATCATTAAGCAGGTGTTTCTTGAGAGCGCGAAAAATCCTCGCGTAGACCTCTTCATCCTCGGTGACGGGCAGCTCCAGCTCGATATGAATTGAAACCGGACGTTTACCCGATGATGGTTCCATATGGGAAGCTTCTGATGCCGTCACAGCCTGTTGAGGTTTTGTCTTCCCAATTTTGAAATCGGCTATCTGGCAAAGGGCTTTGAATGTATCGACCATTTTCGCGACCGTACCTTCGGCGGACCCGGTTTCGACCCTGAAATAATCTTTCAGTTCGTTCGTAGTCAACCTGCAGGGAGCCTCAAAGGTCTGAAAAATCCCCTGGTACGAGTCGCGCATGGCATCCGCGAGAACTAGGGCATGGTCGGAACCTCGATAACGTCGCCAGAGGTCGGTGGGATTTGCCCTCTCATTCGTGAAGCCGAGATATTTAAGGACATTGATAAGCGTCCGGTCGTTCGACGATTTGAATCCGATAAGCTGGAGCCAGTTTCGGGTGACCCGTTCGGGGATACCGACCGAGCGGATTTTCTCCATGAATTCCGCGATACGTCCGGGGACAGTGGTGTAGGGATGTGATGCCATATGTAGCCTCCATTGCTTATTAATGCGAATTAATGTAAGGAATAATAGCAGAGAGTTAGCTTAAATGAAGCATGAGTTGGAAAATTATTGCAGAATTGGTCAACAAATAATAAGATGGTCGAGAGTTAGCTTAAATGAAGCATGAGTTGGAAAATTATTGCAGAATTGGTCAACAAATAATAAGATGGTCGAACACCCATAAGCTACGCTCGAAGACTCGCTCCGCTTATGGGCGCCACCCAAAAGTTTTAATAAAGCAATTAAAAAATACCCGATGAAAAAATAACCGATGAAAAAATAGGCGATGAAAAAATAACCGATGAAAAAATAGGCGATGAAAAAATAACCGATGAAAAGATAACTTAACTTATTTAAAAATTATTACCCGTCCTTACGAGTCCAGTCGTAAGGGATGTCGCTACCGTGAGGATGCTCGCGGAGCTCGTCGGGTTCTGAATAGTTGTAGGTGTTGGTCGGTACGTTGATTAACAGTGCCTCGTGCTCGCTGATTGTCATGAACCCGTGATGGACAAGCCTTGGGATTTTGACGAGGAGCGGATTTTTGTCGCCCATGAAAAATTCGTTGACGGCGCCCATTGTCGGGGATCCGTCGCGCGGATCGTAAAGGACAACTTTCATCATGCCGTGCACGACGCAGAAGTGGTCGTCCTGATTTTTGTGATAGTGCCACGCTTTCACGACACCGGGGTAGCCGCTTGTGAGGTAGACCTGCCCGAATTTATCGAACATGCCGTCCCAGTCGGAGCGAAGGATTTCCATAAGGCGTCCGCGCTCGTCCGGGATGAGCCTGAGCTTGACGATTTTGACTCCGTCGATTAGAGGTTTCGCCCGGACGCCGAGCGGAAGGGGTCCGGGAGGGCAGATTTCTATTGACATCACAGGTCTCCTGCTTATTTTGCGATGTAAGTATGCCGTATATAAAGCTTAAGTTCAATTGCCGGAAATTTCGTTTTTCAATGCTTCTATTACAGTTACCAAATGGGACCAGTCGAAGACCTTTCGCCATTCGAGAATTTCATCCCGGAATTTATTCTTTCTTTCGTCGCTGAGTGAGAAAAATTCGACAGTTTTCGACGCGATAGACGCGGAATCGAGCGGCGGGACAACATAGCCCGTTTTCCCGTCGAGGACAACTTCCGGAAGTCCGCCGACATTTGTTACAATGCACGGTTTTTCGAAGCCGTAGGCAATTTGCACAATGCCTGACTGTGTCGCGGATTCGTACGGGAGGACGACAAGTTCGGTAGCGGCGAAATATTTTCCGACCTCTTCGTTCGGAACATAGCCATCCACAATCCGGACCCCGCCTTTCCCGGGATTGTTTCCATCATAGAGGACGCCAAGCTCCGTCGCGGGCTTTTCAAATTCCACCGGACCGTCCCAGTAGTCTCCGACACACCATATCTGGCATCCGGGGACTTTTTGAATAATCACAGGGGCTGCTTTGACGAGCCAGATCAAACCCTTATACGGTCTGATGGCGCCGAAATAGAGGATCATGGGAACATCGCTATTGATTCCGAGGGATTTTCGGGCTTCATCGCGCGTCCAGCTTGAGACAGACGCGAAGATATCGTAGGTCGGATGGAAATTCTTCCTGACTTTAGCGCCCGGGATGAATTTCAGGAGGTTCGATTTATCTTCTTCGGAGTGGACGATGAAGCCGTCGACCGATTCGAATGCCATTCTTGTGACGGGAGTTTCGAGAGGGCGGTTTTCATGCTGCTTGACATTATGACAGAGAAGAATGACCGGGCATCCGATCATTTTTTTTATCAATCTTGCCAACGTCGCGATGTGCCATCCGAAAAAATGGGTGACCCATGTGAGCACGACGCATTCGACACCGAATTCCTTCATTCGCTTTGCGATTCCGGTCAGCGTCCACGGTTTCAGCGTGTGCCAGAGGAATTCAGCATCCTCGGTGATCGGATTTTTGTCATCCGATGTCTGACCTTTACCGGGATAGAGGATCGCCGGGTACTGGTAAGCATAAGAAATAAAAAGCACCTCGTGTTTTTTACGAAGCGCGCGTACGAGCAGGGTTGTGTAATGGCTGATGCCGCCCTTGATGGGATGAGTCGGGCCGACAACGGCGATGCGCATCGGTCAGCGTCTCCCCGAAAACCGGATATTGGCTATCTGTTCGCTGATGAGTCCCATGAGAAAGATAAGCAGCGCGGACTGAAGCATCAGGCCGGTGAACGGTTCGAAGTGTATTCGGCCGTCACGTAAAAATGTGTTGACCAGAAGTCCAAGCCCGATAAAAAATGTGAACAGGCTGATCGGGAGAAAAACCCTGAGGGGTTTGAAGAAGACCGCGATCCGTACAATAATGAGCAGGAACTTGCTGCCGTCCGAAAACGGCCTGATTTTACTTTTGCCCTTGCGTGCCGGTGACTGGATCTGCAGCCATGCGATCGAGTATCCCGCTTTGATTACGGACAATGTGCTGGTTGCGGGGAGGCTGAAACCATTTGGAAAGAGGTCGATGAATTCATGGGCGACCTCGGTCCGGAAACACCGCATGCCGCAGGTGAGGTCGGGAATCCGGCAGCCCGCGACGTAACTCGCGAAAGTGTTGAAGACCCAGTTTCCGAAATTGCGGAACATAGTCGCCTCGGTACCCTTTGTCCGCTGACCGACAACCAGATCGTACGTCTTGATTTTCTCGAAAAATTTCGGAATGTCCTCCGGCGGATGCTGCCCATCGGCGTCAACTATAAGGAGGGCGGGGGCGGTGGCGTTTCGCATCCCGGTTTTAACCGATGCGCCGTTTCCCATGTTGTACGGATGCCTGAAGAGACGTATGCGGGGTTTGTCCTTTACGAATTCATCGAGAATTTCGCTCGTTCCATCGATAGACGCGTCGTCAACCGCTATCACCTCAATATTCAGCGGCACTGCAAGGACACGGTTGAGCGTGTCGATAACACGCTCCCGCTCATTGAATACCGGAACAATGACGGTGAGGTCCGGACCTGAACCCGGGCTCCGACTATCATAATCACGCGCGATATTTTCAGGATTTGCAGGCATCTACAAACGCTTTGAATAATTTCGCCTGAATTTTATCATTTTCGAAGAGCAGTTCGGGGTGCCATTGTACGCCTATGACCCATTTTTTATTCGGATGCTCGACGGCCTCGACGATCCCGTCCGTGGCTTTGGCTGTGCAGATAAGCCCTTTTCCGAACAATTTTATCGCCTGATGGTGGCTTGAATTGACCCAGATCTCGGATTCACCCAGGGCTTTGTAAAGCTTTGAGTCCTGCTCGATTCTTACGGTGTGCGATGGTTCTCCGGATGGAATTTCGGGCTTATGGGCAATGGCCATCCTGACCTGGCTCAATATGTCCTGGTACAAAGTGCCGTCGAGAGCGACGTTCATAAGCTGTATACCACGACAGATACCCAGTACCGGTATGTTCTTGTTGAACGCGAGGTTGAAGATGTCTATTTCGGTTCGGTCTTTCTTCGGCTCCACGAACATGAGTTTTGATGTCAGAAGATCGCCGTAGAGGTTCGGGTCTATGTCGCCTCCGCCGATGAGAAGAAGCCCATTAATAATGTCAATGACATGGTTTGGGAACCGTCCTTCAAGGCCTACGGGGATAATAACGGGGACTCCGCCGGCCTGATGAATTGCGTTAATGTACGGGTGATAGACGTAATGGTACTCGGACGTATGGTCGTCGAGCTTGTTGAATCGCCTGAATGATCCAACCACTCCGATAATTGGCGTAGTCACTGCCGGCGGCCTCGGTTGTGGGGGCGGGGGCGGTGGGGGCAGCTGAGGTGGGGGTGGCGAGGGTGGGGCCGATGAACGGGCTGGTGGGCGTCGTCTCGGCTGCGGTGGACGAGAGGGCTTTCGGATGTCGGGTCCATCCTGCTGTTTTGGGTCGCTTCTGGATGGGGATTTTTGCGGCAGGCGCCGACGACGCGATTGCGGTCCTGTCGGCCTTGGACGGTCCGATTCATTTTGTGCGGATTCAGCCTTTACGGTTTCTGTGTCGGCGGGCTCAGGGGTAGCCGTATCGACCGGCTTTGCGGAACCTTTCCGCAGATCGAGAGATTTAAACTCAGCCATAGCATTGCCGGTCGCGCAGTGCGATCCGGCCTCCTTTGATGTCCGCACCCTCGTGCGGTTACTTTTTTCGGCTGATCTGCGGTGGGACTGAATAGTGGGTTGTATTCTGTTCGTCCGCCGCGGTCGGCCAATTGGTTTAGCCCTTCCGGCTCACCCGATTGTGTTATCTAGTTTTCAGTGCTACTTTCCCTGAAGAATAATTTCGGGTGATCTCGGGGCATTTACAAATAATATCGCACATCATTCAAACGATGACTTAATCCTAACCGCGAAGCTGTGGAAAATCAATGTGATTAGCATTATTAAGGAATATTGCAACAATTATTTAACATTAGTAAAAAGATTGACACAGTTAAACTCGCGTATTATATTGACATCATTAGCCCGTAACCGGGTTACGCAGCAGTGGCATGGGGGGATAGTCGATTTCAAGAGGAGAATTTCATGCTGTCCACACGCATACTTGCGTATGTTCTTGTTGCGATCGCAACACTCAATCTCGCTTCATGTACAACTAAGGGTCACGATTCACCCGTGAATCCGGGCATCGAAAACACCCTTTCAGAACAAACCCTGGATTTAAACACAGACACGAACGGAAATAACCGTTACCTCTGGGGTTATTACGATATTACAGTCGATCCGGAGGACAACACAGTCCGAGTGACACCGAGACGTGAGGCTTCCAACCATTGGAACATACTGAAATTCCTCGAACAGGGACCGTGCTTCAATTGCCTTAAAGTCACAGGCATGACGCCGGGTCCGAGCGGCTCTACACTGTTTGACATCGAAATCACTCATCCGTTTGCCAGCGCGAACCTGACCGGCTTCGATGTCAGGGGAATCGCGATGTTTCATGGCAGTCATTCATTTCCCGTATCCGGGCTTCTTCTGCCTGACAGGAATGTCGGCGACGGCGAGCTTTGGAATCCTGACGGGTACACATCGCTTTATAATTCAACTACAGCCGGAAGCGGTCCGGGCGGGTTACAGGGTTATTTGAAGGGGAAATTTGCGTCGCCGACAGCCCCTACCTCAACTCTGAATGGATATAGAAGATATATTTCGCCGGATCTGTCGAACACACGTAACGCTTTTTACGCCGGCACATCGTTGACGTCCACTTTCGATATTTACATGCCGCAAACAACTTTTATTTTCGGTTATGCGATCGATTCGAACTGGGCTCCTCCGCTTGTTAAGCCGGTTGTTGACCCAATGACCGATTTCGGGCCTGAGGCTAACTGCCCGGAGCCATGGAAGGTCGAAGTGACAGAATCTCCGGTCGGGGAAGGGCTTAGTCCGACAGGCGGCCAGACGGTTCTGACAATAGACGTTTATGACCGGCAGGGAAAAAGCAGTCACGGGTCACCTGAAATCGAGTGTCCCGAATTATTCAGCGGAGCTCTGACCGCGTCATGGGTCAGTGACGGCACTGGATTCAGCGAGTGGGAGGTTACGGTGGGGAATGATATGCTGGCGGGTCTGGGATTATACCAATGCCTTGTGTCGGTTGAGGATAACGAGAATGATCCGATTAATTCCCCCTGGCTCGATTTGACCGCGTACCAGATAATAAATCTCGAAGTTGTTCAATCGGGAGCGGACAATGCCTGGGTGCGAACGTGGGGAGGCAGCGACGATGACATGCCGGAGTCAGTGGCCGTGGATTCGAATGGCAATATTTATATAACTGGTGTATTCGAAGGCACAACCGATTTCGATCCCGGAGTTGGTGTCGAGCAACGCTCTTCGCTTGGATACTACGATGTTTTTTTGAGCAAATTTGATTCGGGGGGAACGTTCCAGTGGGTAAGCACCTGGGGCGGAATAGACTATGATCAAAGCTATAGCGTCGCGGTGGACAATTCCGGAGACATTTATGTTACCGGTAATTTCACGGAAACTGTTGATTTCGATCCAGGCTCCGGCATTGCAGAGCGGACCTCGAATGGCTCCGAGGATATTTTCGCGGTAAGTTTCGATTCCACCGGCGCCTTCCGATGGGTGCAGGCATGGGGAGGGTCTGATTCCGATACCGGTAACGGAATCTCAACTGATGGCTCCGGCAATGTTAATGTCGCAGGCTGGTTCTGGTACACAGTTGATTTCGATCCGGAATCCGGAACCGAGGAACACACATCGAACGGCGGCCGGGACATTTTTCTGAGCAGCTTCAGCGCCAGCGGGGGATTCCAGTGGGCGCGGACATGGGGCGGAAGCCTCGATGATCTGGGAATGGCAGCGGCTTCTGATTTTTCAGGACATATATTGGTCTCGGGCTGGTTCTATGGCTCAAGCGATTTCGACCCGGGCGCGGGAACGGACACGCATGTTTCCAACGGAGGCTCGGACCCGTTTGCAAGCATGTTCGACACCGGCGGGAATTTCCAATGGGCCAGAACGTGGGGCGGGATTGAATCAGAGGGCAGCTATTGCGCGGCAACGGACACCGACGGGAATTCGTTTATCGCGGGACGCTTCAACGGGACAGTCGATTTCGATCCGGGATTGGGAGTCGATAATCATACTTCCAATGGATATGCCGATTCATTTTTGTCAGGTTTCAATCCTATCGGCGACTTCATTTGGGCGAGGACATGGGGTGGGACTAAAGAAGACTGGAGCGAGGACCTGATACTGGATGCATCAGGCAATGTATATTTAACAGGCCGATTCCAGGGAACTATCGATTGCGACCCGGGTTCAGGAACGGACGAACATGTATCGAATGGCAATGACGATGTGTTTCTTAGTAAGTTGGATTCAGCAGGGATTTTTCAATGGTCGAAGAGCTGGGGAGGAATTGGCTATGATTACGGCCGTGGAGTAGCGTGTGATGAATCGGGTAGTAATGTGCATACTACAGGATGGTTCCAGGACACTGTTGATTTCGACCTGGGCACCGGCATCGAGCAGCATACATCGAACGGAGGGTCCGATGCTTTCCTGATTAAACTGCCGGCGAATTGAGCGAGATGATAATGAGGATGAGCTCAATGCATGCCCAGGATGGGCATGTAGCTGAAATCCCATGGCCAGGATGGCCATGACACGCAGGTGGCCATGACACGTGAGGAGCCTTGACACGCAGGTGGTCTTGACTCATGAAGTGTCATGGCCATCCTGGCCATGGTATTTCAGCTTCATTCGCATCCTTGCGAATGACTTATGTACCGGTGGGCTCTTTTGGAGCTTCGGCGGGTTGTTCTTCGCGTTTGCCGGGATAGGTCCAGCTTGTTTCGTCGCAATCGGGATATTTCGAGCAGCCGTAAAACACTTTTCCCTTGCGGGTTCGTCTTTCGACATACTCTCCGTCGCAGCCCTCGCGCTTGCAGGGAACCCCGACAGTGTACGGGCGAATCCCGTCGCATTCCGGGTATTTTTCGCAACCCCAGAAACGTCCGGTACGGCTGCGCCTTAAGACCATCTTCGATTTGCACTTGGGACATGGGGTTTCCGAGTACGTCAGCTCGCGCTTTTTGGGGGTTCCGTCTGCTGACTCCTCGGTTTTCGGGGGTTCTTTGTCGTCAGCAACCGATCGGGTGAAACGGCACGTCGGGAATCCGGTGCATGCGATGAATTTTCCGTAGCGTCCGTGTTTTAAAACAAGCTTTTCGCCGCAGAGCGGGCACGGTTCCTCGAGAGTCTCATCCTCTTCCAATTGCTGCTTGGGCGAGATGGATGATCTCCAGTCGCAGTCGGGATATCGCGTGCATGCGAAGAATGCTCCGTATCGACCGTTTCTAATCGCAATCGGAGCCTTACACTTCGGGCATTCCATTTCGAGGGCCGTGCGGAGGTCTTCAAGAAACGGCTTGTAGAATTCCCTGATACTATCAACCCAGTCTTTTTCACCGGTCTGGATAAGGTCGAGGTTGTCCTCCATGCGCGCGGTGAATCCCTCATCGATAATGTCGGAAAACTTGGCAAGGAGGAGCGTGTTGACTTTGCGTCCCAATTCCGTCGGGCGGAAGCTCTGGCCTTCGCGCATGACATACTTACGGTCGATGATCGTGGAGATTGTCGGGGCGTATGTGCTTGGACGTCCTATCCCGAGTTCCTCAAGGGTCTTGACAAGGCTGGCGGTGTTGTATCTAGGCGGAGGCTTAGTAAAATGCTGTTCGGGGAACAGTTCCTCGACTCCCAGCTTTTCTTTTTCAGCAAGGGGAGGAAGAATGACCTGGCTGTTTTCGGCGTTGTTACCGCCGACCTGATATATTTTCCTGAAACCGTCAAACACGCGGGTCGTCTGGGTTGCCCGGAAGATATATTTTCCTCCGGCGATTTCAACCTGTAATTGCTCGTCGCGTCCGGATGCCATCTGGCATGCGACGAAACGTTCCCAGATCATCCTGTAGAGCTTAGCCTGGTCGGGATCGAGTTTTTTTTCAATGGAGTCGGGCGTGCGGGACGGAAGGGTCGGGCGAATCGCCTCATGGGCGTCCTGTACATTTCTGCGGGCTTTGTAATAGATCGGTTCGTCAGGGACATAATTGGGTCCGATATGTTCCTTGATAAAACTGCGGACTGCTTCAATGGCTTCATTCGCGAGCCGGACCGAGTCGGTTCTCATGTAGGTGATCAAGCCTTCCTCGCCGCCCTCGCCGACATCGATGCCTTCGTACAATTGCTGGGCGATTGCCATTGTCCTTCGCGCCGAGAACCCGAGCCGCTTGCTTGCTTCCTGCTGGAGGGTGGAAGTGGTGAATGGGGCAAACGGTTTTTTAGTGATTGTTTTTCTGTTGATGGAGTCGACGTAATAATCGAGGTCTTTGAGATCGTTTACGATGGCTCCTGCTGCTTCGCCGTTTTTTATTTCGGCGTTTTCACCGTTTATCTTCGCCAGGCTGGCATTGAAACCCGGCGGAACCAATTGACCATCGGCGAATTTCAGGAAAGTCGCGTCGATGGTCCAATACTCCTCCGGAACGAAATCCTCGATTTCTTTTTCCCTGTCGCAGATCAGCTTTGCCGCGACTGACTGAACGCGTCCGGCAGAAAGACCGCTTTCGAGTTCGCGCCATAGATAAGGCGACAGGTTATAACCGACAAGGCGGTCGAGGATGCGTCTGGCCTGTTGCGCGTTAACCTTGAGCTGGTCGATTTCCCTTGGCGACGAGATCGCGGCTTTTACCGCCTGGCGCGTGACCTCGTTGAACTCAATCCTGCAGGTGATTTCAGGTCTTTTGATAATATTGTCTAAGTGCCACGCGATCGCCTCGCCCTCGCGGTCGGGGTCGGTAGCGAGAAATATCTGCGACGCGGTTTTTGATGCCTTTTTTATGTCCGTGACAATTTCCTTACGGTCCCGGTTTGTCACGTAATTCGGCTTGAAATCGTGTTCAAGGTCGATACCGAGGGACGTTTTGGGCAGGTCCCGGACATGGCCGAGGCAGGCCTTTACGTTATAGCCCCTGCCGAGGTATCGAGCGACCGTCTTCGCCTTGGCGCGGCTTTCGACAATCACGAGGGGCTTGCCTGACCCGGCTTTTTTAGGGATTTTGTGGGCCTTCGCAGCAGTTTTTTTTGTAGACGATTTACTCTCTGGGCTTTCTGTCATGACTCACCTGAAACTCTTATAACATTATGGTTGATAGAATTCACACACCGGCTTGCGCTTTTCCGGGAGGTGATAGATGCGAACGGGTAGGACATCCTAATCATTATTAGGGTCATGTCAACTTTTTGAACGATTTTTTATTCCTACTGCCGTGAATCGCATGCACAGATCCCCGCTAATTGACCCCTGATTCAGGGGATTTCCGGAAAATTTAACAGCCGTAAACATTAATTATGACCGTCAAGCCGTATTGTCTATATATCGCATATTTTCCCTCTGGATTTTCCCTGGTCCGGGTTTTTTAGGATTCTATAGTCCCGGATAGCAGCTACCCTCCGCTGACGCTCCGGGATAGCTGCTACCGGGATCATCCGCTGACGCTCCGGGATAGCTGCTACCGGGAGAAGGTTTTTTGGCCAGGGACAAAACCGGCCTCACAAACCTGCCTCCGGGGAGTTCTTTGATTAAACCGCGTGTCTGTAAGATGAGCAACGCCGAAAGGATTCTGCTCGATGAGAGTCCCGATTCGCGGGTTATTTCGTCAGCATCCCTCGCTTCCAGTCCGGTCAGGCTGTAAACGATAGCCTCATCGCCCTCGAGGCGTTCCGCAGGATCGGGAGAACCTGTATCATCGGATTCAACAACCGTCAATCCGAACCGGATCGCGATGTCCATCGGGTCGAGCGCGATATGGGCGCCGTCCCTTATAAGCTGGTTCGCGCCGACCGACCTTCCGTCGGTGATACGTCCCGGTATGGCGAAAATTTCACGGTGGTTCTGGAGCGAAAGGTCGGCTGTTATGAGGGCGCCGGACTTTTCGGGAGCCTCCACAACAATTGTGCCCCGACCCAGGCCGGCGATGATCCGGTTCCGTGCCGGGAAATTGTATTTTTCAGGGATTGTGCCCATCGGAAATTCGCCGACAACAGCCCCGGACCGCGCTATCTCCTCGAACAACTTTTTATTTTCAACGGGGAAGATGACATCGAGCCCGCATCCGAGCACCGCGAATGTCCTGCCCCCGGCATCGATGCAGGACTGGTGGGCAACGGAATCGATCCCCCTGGCGCCGCCCGATATTACCGTGAAACCCCAGCTTCCGAGCTGGTACGAGAACATCTCGGCGGCGGATCTGCCGTATTCGGTCATGTTTCGAGTGCCCACAATCGAGACCGCTGAGCTGTAATCGTACGAGATGTCGCCTTTGACATAGAGAACCGGGGGAGGGTCGTAAATATCGCGCAGCGATTTCGGGTAACGCTGGTCGAACCATGTGATGATTGATATCTGGTCCGGGATATTGTCAAATTCCGTCCCGAACCTCAGCTCGCCGATTCGTTCGAGGAGGAGCTCCTTGTTGCTGTCGGCCCAGTCGGTGAAAATGTCGAGGTCGTGATAAGACATCCCCATCATCGAGGCGAAGTCTTTGAATCTGGTTTTAAGCCTGCGAAACTGGGTTCTGAATGTGCCGATTGTGTTCAGCTCGACCGCGATGGCAAGCTCGGCGCTGGTCGGCTTCCAATAGGAATAGTCGGAATCGTTGTTGAAAAGGGTTGGTGTGTCGTTCATGAATAGCTCCGCGACGTCGTGATATCGACGTTTCTTAACCCTATAACGTACGTCGGAGGCTAAAACTGACAAGAAAAATGAGTTTTTTGCAAATTACTGTGCGATAATTCGGTCGGCGGAATTGTTTTCATGGGTAAAATGCTGCAGAAATCGTTTTATGACCTGACTCCCCCTGAGCTGGAGAGCTTTTTTGTTGCGATAGGTGAGAAGAAATTCCGGGCGCACCAGGTTCTGGATTTTCTTTACCGGCACAGGGTCAATTCGATTGATGAAATGACATCGCTGCCGAAGGATCTTCGGGCAAGGCTTTCGAAATCGGTACAGGAAGCTCCATTGACCCTGAGGACAACCGTTGAGTCGCCGGACGGGACGATAAAGCACGCGTACGAGCCTGCTTTGAATGCCGGCGCGGACAGTCCGTTCCTTGAAAGCGTCTGGATGCCATCCGAGCCTGCCGATCTCTCGGGGGGAGCGAAGACATCGAGGGAGGAAGGATCGCAACGCCAGTCGCGAAGCACGCTCTGTATTTCAGCGCAGCTCGGATGCGCGGCGGGATGCACATTTTGCGCGACCGGGCGTCTGGGGCTGCACCGTCAACTCACGACCGGTGAAATTGTTTATCAGGTTATTCATGCGTCGAAACTTTACGGAAAGCTCCCCGATACTGTTTTGTTCATGGGGATGGGCGAACCGATGCACAATTATGAGGCGGTTGTGTCGGCGGTCAATATCCTCACTCACAAGGACGGGTTGGCGATGTCGGGGCGGAGGATAGTTGTATCTACTGCGGGAGAATTGGAGCGATTGGGGGCGTTCAGGTCGAAATTTCCAAAGGTCAGGATCGCGATAAGCCTCAATGCCGCTACGGATGAACTGCGTTCGTCGATCATGCCGGTCAACAAAACTTTCAAGTTGAGGAATATCGCGGCGTTTATTTCGACATTGAAACTCTCCGCGGGTGAGAAGGTGACGCTGGAATATGTATTGTTGGGGGATTTGAATGATACGGTTGCGCAGGAGAGGGCGCTTATACGATTCCTCAAGCCGTTGTCATTGCGGGTCAAGGTTAATCTGATTCCATACAATCCGGTTCCGGGATTAGAATATAAATCTCCTGAGGAAAGCCGTGCGCTTGCGATGCAGGAGTCGTTGAAGCAGCTTGGGATAATGACATTTATACGGAGGAACAGGGGCAGGGGAGTGTCAGCGGCATGCGGGCAGTTGGGGGGAAGGTTGTGAGTTTGAGGCATGGACTGGAAAGTCCATGCGACTCGGCCACGGACTCGAAAGTCCGTGCTACATGGTGGTGAAGTCAGAATGATAAACAGCGATGTAATGACCGATCTCGATGCTGTCAGGCAGGATCTGTCCAAATTTACCAGGGAAATGCTGACAGAAAATTATCTCTTCGGGTCCGGACAGAAGGAATCCCTTGAGATCACATCGATCTATGAACGCTACGGACACCTTTTTTCGAGGGACCTCGCGAAAAATGTTCTTGAGAGGTGGGAGAAGGCGGAAACAGATGAGGAGCACAGGACGTACAAACATTTGCATCAATTCGCGTTCTTTGGATTTATCGGGAACCTCAACAAGAAAAATACCGAGACGATGGCAAAGCGTCAGAACGGCATGAAAATCAATGTCGGAGGGGAGGAGATCGGCTATCACTCGATTTTTCCAAGGCTGAAAAACGAATCTGACGCCGGTTTGCGCAGGGAGATCGACGACAAAGCGACCGAACTCGAAGTCGAATTGAATGAGATAAGGCTGGAATCGTGGGCGAAAATTAATGAGGTGTTCCGGGAGTTCGATTATTCGAGCTACCGTGAGGGCTGCGAGAAATCATCCAGTATCGATTATGAATGGTTGAAGGGAGAGTTGGTCAGATTTCTCGACGAGACTGAGGAGGAGTATGTCGAATCTTTCGACAAATTATCCAATGAACGTCTCGGCTATCCTATATCCGACGCTGAAAAATGCGACCTTGCATATTTAATGCGCGGTGAGGAATGGGACAGTTGGTTTCCGAAGGACGGGATGGTTGACAAATGCACGAGATTTCTATCTGAGATGGGGATGTCTCCGGAGAAAGTGCCCGCGGTGAAGCTGGATGTCGAGGAGCGGGAGAAGAAACGTCCGCGGGCGTTCTGCGCGGCGGTACGTCCCGGTGAGGAAGTTTATGTCTGCCTCCGTCCGATGGGCGGGATGAACGATTACACGACATTCCTTCATGAGATGGGGCACGCGTACCATTTCGCGCACACCGATTCGAAATTGCCGAGCGAGCTGATTCTCATCGGCGACAGCGCGACGAGCGAAATTTACGCGTTTCTTTTTAATTATCTGCCGGTCGATCCGGTCTGGCTGAAGACGTATCTCGGAATCGATGATCCGTCGTCGTTTCTCGAATTCCAGCGCATCCAGAAGTTGTATTTTCTAAGGCGGTACGCGAGCAAGTTCCTTTACGAGCTTGAATTATTCGACGATTACAGCATCGAATCGCGGTCGGGGCTCTATTCGAAATATCTCGAACGCGGCTTGAAGGCGAAACACCGCGAGGAGAATTGGTTGAACGACCTCGATCCGGGATTTTATTCAGCCGGATATTTAAGAGCGTGGATATTCGAGGTGCAGCTCAGGGACTGGCTAAAGGATCAATTCGGCAGCGAGTGGTGGCGGAGTCCGAAGGCGTCGGAGGTTCTGAAGGAGAACTGGCGTACGGGACGTATGTACATGCCTGAGGAGTTGTCGGAACGAATTTGCGGCTGTCCCTTGGATTTGGGTCCGGTGAAGAGGGAGGTAGTGCCATAAGCCTCTGGCTGATGGGTAAACGTGATGTCGGCTTCAAGCCGTCGAAACCGACTCTACATCCACTCTCCTTGGCAATCCCGTCATTCCGCCTAGTTTTGTAACCGATAATGCCGCGACCCTGTTCGCGAATTGGGCGGCTTCCAATGCAGATAATCCCTCCGCGATGCCAACTGCGAATCCGCCGGTAAAACTGTCGCCCGCGCCGGTTGAATCGACCGCGTTTACGGGAATTCCAGGCACGGGATGAATTCCGGATTGGTCGATTACAGCAGCGCCGCGGTCGCCGAGCGTAACAACCCAGACCTGAGAGCCGTCTTTGACGCGCGGATGCATGAGGATGTCGTCACAATCGTTATGGGTGGAGATTTTGCAGTCGAAAAATTGTCCCGACTCGACCTCGTTCACCGACAAGAAATCGACCACGTCCTGAAATTTATCGTCAAGCTCCCTGTACGGCGCCGCGTTGAGGATCGTTTTAACGTTGTGCTCCTTAGCGTATTTCAGGCACTCGTAAACGACATTGTCAGGTGTTTCGAGCTGGCATGAGACGATGGAGGAGTTTCGTATCGCTTTTCGGATCGGCTCATCAATTTCTTCAAGCCTGAAATTCATATTCGCGGCCCTGAATCCGCCGATCAGGTTACGTCCATCGGGTGCGACAAAGATCATGCCCATTGCGGTGTGGTCGCCGGGGATAACGCGGATGCCGTCGAGTGGGAAATTTTCATTTTTCAGAACAGCGAGGACTTCTTTGCCGTAATGATCGTCGCCGACACGTCCGAAGAATGTCAGCGGGGCGTCGAGACGGTGAATCTGGACCGCCTGATTGAGCCCCTTCCCGCCGATGAAGGTCATGAAACCGCCAGCGGGGACGGTCTCGCCGACGGTGGGGAGATGATCGACGGTCATGACCAGGTCGTAGACGACGCTTCCAATAACGCAGATGGGTTTATGGTTCATAGTGACAACCAGATAAACGGAATCTCTGGGGATTTTACCGCACGAGAGGGCTAGTTTCATAGTTGGGAAATTTGCGGACGGGACGTCCGCGGTCCAGCAGGCCGGAGTCCTGCGGTCCAGCGGGCCGGAGTCCCACGTTCCAGCGGGCCGGAGTCCCGCGGTCCTGTTGAGGGGGAGATGGCAAGGAAAACCACGCAGTACCCACTCAAAATTCTGAAACGCCTTATTTTTAGAGAAGAAAAGTACCAAACTTCACACAAAAGTTGGATGTTGAGAGTACTATTATATAAAAGAAATCAATGGCAAAGGAAAAAAAGGAAAAGCACCCGGAAATAATAATTTCACACCCGGGGACCGATTTCGATTCAATGGCCAGCATGTGGGCAGCGCATCTGCTATATCCGAGTCGACCGGTTGTTCTGATCGGCGCTGCGGATTCAAATGTGCGGGAATTCCTCGCGCTTTACGACCATGAATTTCCACGTTTACACCTGAGAGAGATCGATATCGGCGCGGTGAACCGTGTCACAGTTGTCGATTGCTCGTCGAGGAGCCAGTTAAGCAGGATTGAGGGCCTGCTCAACAGGGTAGATGTGTATGTCGAAGTATGGGATCACCACCAAAAAGAAGGATACGAGTTCCGGATCGATGAGCATCATTACTCAAAGGTTGGAGCTAACACGACCGTCCTGATTCAAGAGCTGATAAATAACGGCCTGCAGGTTTCGCCTGAGGAAGCGACTTTGCTGCTACTTGGGATATACGAAGATACCGGAAGCCTCAGGTTCCCAAGCACCACACCGTCCGATTTCGAAGCGGCGGCATGGCTGTTACGGGCAGGCGGGTCGCTCGACGTGGCCGACAAGTTCCTGGGCATAAAGCTGACAGGAGCGCAGAAGGAGCTTTTAACGAACCTTGGGCTTAATGTGAGGGTGGTTGAGGTCCGGGGGATCGAGATACACGTGACAACGGCCACAGCGGTTGAATTTGTCGACGAGATCGCGTTTCTGGCGAAAAAGGTCCAGGAAACTGAAAACGCCGATGTTCTTTTTACGCTTGTTCAGTTGAATGACCGGGTGTTTATTGTCGGACGGAGTCGCATACCGTCGGTGAATGTGGGTGATATACTATCGACGTTCGGAGGGGGCGGGCATCCGCAGGCCGCGAGCTGCCTTCTAACCGGAACCAATCATTCCGTAGCGCTGCAGAGGCTTTTAGACGCGGTCCGGGAGCAGGTCATGCCGACAATGGTCGCAAGAGACATCATGTCGTCGCCGGTTCGGTCCATCGGCCCTGACGCGTCGATTGAGGAGGCGCACACGCTCATCGCGCATACCGGTTTTTCAGGGCTTGTGGTTGTGAACGGAGCGGGTGAAATTGTCGGGATAATCACCAGGTCTGATGTGGACAAGGCGTTGCAGCATCGACTCGGTCATGCTCCGGTAAAGGGTTACATGGCCAAGAACCCTGAAGTTCTTAATGAGAATACCGGCATCGGCGAGATACAGAATATTATTATCAGGCGGCGAGCGGGATTTCTTCCCGTCGTGGAGCGCGGGAAATTGACAGGGGTTGTCACGAGAACCGATGTCCTCAGGGCTTTACATTCGCCTGCTGTCAGTCCCGATAAGGAAACGGTCGAAACGGGCGGCCTTACGCATGATGAATTCGGGAAAGACCTTTTGAATAAGCTGCCGGGAACGCACCTCGACATCCTGGCGTCCGCGGGGGAAATCGCCGACAATTACGGGCATAAATGTTATCTGGTCGGGGGGATTGTGCGCGACCTTGTCCTGGGACGGCCAAATATCGATATTGATCTTCTTATCGAGGGAAACGGAATCGAGTTCGCACACCACCTGGCAATATCGCTGCAGGGTCGCGTGATAGAGAATGAAAGGTTCAGAACCGCCAAGATCGTTCTCCATGGTAATTTCCTGGTCGATGTAGCGACGGCAAGGGACGAGTTCTATGTTCACCCGGGAGCGCTGCCGGAGGTTGAAGCTGCCGGGATACGGGACGACCTTGTCCGACGCGATTTCACGGTCAACACCCTCGCGATTCAGCTTAATACCCGAAAATGGGGGCACTTCGTCGACCTTTTCGGGGGCCTTTCGGATATCCGCGACGGTTTGATACGAGTCCTTCACACGTTCAGTTTTGTGGACGACCCCACGCGAATTCTGCGGGCACTCAGATTTTCCGTGAGGTTCGGATTTACTCTTGAATCTCAGACTGAAGAACTGTTAAAAAGGGCGCTTGTAGAAGGGCGTCTGGACGATATTTCCCCGGAGAGGGTGCGAGATGAGTTGATCCTCTGCCTGAGCGAGGAAAAACCATGGCCGATTCTGGTGCGCCTGTTTGATGAAGGGGTCCTGGGCGTGCTCCACCAGGCGATCTATTCTCCGGCGGGATTGCCGGCCATGGAAGACCCAATCGTTCCCGCGCTCGAATGGATTTCGCGATACCTCGATCCAGGCGAGGTCCCGGACAAAGTTCTCGCATATTTAGCTTTGTTGCTGAGCGGGGCTAATGTGGAAGACGCGGTCAAATTTGTCAGGAAATACAACTTCGACCATGAGGTAATCAAGTTGGCTGAGGGGCAATCTGAATACATGAAAGCATGTGAAATTTTGTCGGATCCTTTGATCAAGCCAAGCGACCTGGCGCATGCGCTTGAGCATCTGCCGAAACCGTGCTGGGTCACGCTTGCTGCCGGGCATGACGACGAAAGCCCGGTACGTCGGAACATCAAAAAATATTTAACCGAGCTCAGGGGTATCGAGCTGGAGATAGATGGTAAAGATTTAATCGAGGCTGGGTTTGAACCCGGACCCGCATTCGGTCGCGCACTTGAGGCGGTCAGAGCCGCGAAGCTGGACGGGGAGGTCGATGGATGGGTTTTGGAAATGGAACTCGCGAGAAAAATTATGGGGGAGGAATAGGATTTTCTGATTCCGTCTCAAGCAACGCTCGAAGACTCGCTCAGCTTGAGACGGACACAGGGGATGTTCAGTTTGAATTAATTTTTTTTTAAATAGGATTGGCATTAAACAGAAAGACATCCCACGTCGACTTCTCAAAATACTCATCAGCGCCGCCCTTGCCGAAATGCAGAAGCCCCTGGACCGGGTCCTTCACCTGGATATAGCCGACATCGGTCAATGGAAGTACATACGCCGCATGTCTGATACCCTTGGAGCGGAAAATCACAATGCCGGGTAGCCCGCGATCCTTGAATTCGTAGAATCCGATATGAACATGCTCTACCGTGAACCCGAATTGCTTTCCCGCGCGGATTATGCCGCTTCCGCCGGTGCCCCGGATGTCGGTTCCGGTGGCGACCGCCGCATCATAGGTGGTGGTGTCGATCCCCTGGTCCTTTAATAGCATGACCATGCTGGCCGGGACGCACGTGTAATTTGTCTCCTGCTCGAGAATGCCGGCATCGTCCCATGTGTCGGTATATTTGGAAAGTTCCGCGAGGGCCGCGTGACGCGCCCAGATCGCGACGATGTACCAGGCCAGGCAGAAGAGCACAGCGGCGAACGACCAGATCGCCCACTGGGGAAGACGTCCGTTCACATAGAAGCTCTTAAGATTGTTGTCGATTAATTTCATTACTGTACTGTAGCGCTGACCTCCCGGTCGGCTGTAGCGCTGACGTCCCAGTCGGCAAACACCCTATACCGCGGACGCGACGTCCCCGATCCAGCCGACCGGGAGGTCAGCGCTACGAAAAGGTAGGAGTAGCGGTAGCAATGGTGAATATTTTCAGAACATACATGCATTACCCAATCTGAATCCGGAAGCACCATTTTTAGTAATTATGACACATTTGTCCGGTCAGCGGTTAGGCGTTATTCGGACAGGCAAACAATATTCACCGTATTTTTATATAATTGACATGTGGCGTCCTACAATACAGAAGCGATAGTGACAGCGTCGAGACGTTACGGCGAAGCCGACCGGCTCATCACGCTATTTTCGCTTGAACATGGTCGATTTACGGCCATCGCGAAGTCGGCGCGTAAACCTAAAAGCACGCTCAGGGGAGCGTCGGAGACATTTGTCAGGGCGAAATACCAGCTTGCCGAGGCCAGAACGCTCGATATCGTGCGGCAGGTCGAGATAATCGACGCGCACCTCGGATTGAGAGACGACTGGCGGCGTCTGCAGATGGCCGGGCACGTCGCCGAGATCGCGAACAAGGTGTCCGATGAGAGAATTCCCGACCCTGAACTTTATGCCATGCTCGCGCAAGCCCTGCACGGGATCAGTGAAGGCGTAGAGGATGCCGTCATCAGGTTCAAAGCCGGCGTTCTGAGTCATATGGGAATTTTTCCGGAACTCGCCGGATGCGCCGCGTGCGGAAAATCCCGCGTGAAAGGCTCAGTGCACCTGTCGAATGAATTTCACGGATTTCTCTGCGGCGATTGTGCGAAGGAGAAAGGCGCCTGGCATCCCGTTTCGATGCCGGTTTTATATATTCTGCATGACCTGAGAAACGGCAATGAGGGTGTTATAGACGATAAGCTCAATGAAGAAGAGAGGAAGAAACTATTGGAGCAGTGTGATGAAATTCTCACCATGCTGCTGCAGGTATTTTTACAGCATGCGTTGAAAACGACGTCGGCAGCGCGCAGAGTGAGAAATTCATCGCCGAAAAATGATAATAATAAGGTGTGATTGTCTTTTGGGGGAATCTGAACCTCAAAGAAACAAGGTAAGTCTCGAATTAAGGTAAATGCGAAAGAACAGGAAAACATGAGGATTTTAAAGAATATACATTTTCTGGCGGTGACAGGCACCCCGATTTCGCCTGCCGAGTTTTCTGGAGGATTGATGTCATACGTATGGCGAAATCGGTGTGCCAGTCCCCGCTTAATGTCAAATCGGTGTGCCAGTCCCCGCTTAATGCCCGTCGTTAAAAATTACGCACTGCCTCTAAGCTATTTAATTTTTCTGGGGTTGCTCATCGTTGGATTAGGATGTCACAACGAGTCGAATCCGGCTGTCCCGGGAGCGCCAGAGTCGGATGTCATAAAAATAGTGCAAAGGAATCCCGCGATAAGGGTCGGGCTTCTATCTTTCACGCCTCAGAAAAACATTTATGTCTCGTCATCAGCCGGGGAATATAGGGTTTTTATCGGAGGCGGAATGATGGAGTTCGCGAGCGGGATTTCCGGCGAGACGGTGAAATTCACGGGTGAAGACGAGATGATCACATTCACAGCCGCCGGTGAAGATGACGCAGTCGATCTTAACAACAAAGAAGCCCGCATCGAAATGGCGGAGTATACCGAGGGCGCATACCTGATGGTCGGGGTGAGCAAATCCAACCTTCGACCGTATCGCGGGACCATACGGCTGATCCTGGAAGGTAAGAATGTCCTTGTCGTTAACAGCCTCCCATTGGAGGACTATCTTCTCGGAGTGGTTCCCGCGGAAATGGACCCGTCCTGGCACAAAGAGGCATTGAAAGCGCAGGCTGTAGTGAGCAGGAGTTATGCGGTTTTTAACATAGAACGATATGATAAGCGGGGATTCGATGTCGCCGATGACGAGAGGAGCCAGAAGTACGGGGGCGTGTCGGTCGAGAGCGCAGAATCTACCGACGCGGTTCTCGATACGTCGAATCAGATCGTGAAGTTCGAGAATCGACTCGCCGTTGTCGTTTTTCACCGTGAGTCAGGCGGACAGACTGCGGCAAGCACTGAAGTATGGCCGGATTCGCCCGACCTTCCATATTTGCGCGGTGTCTCGGACATTGTCGGCACGGTCGATTTCAGCAAGGGCGGGCAGTATGAGTCGTGGTCGAACCGGGCGAGTATTGATGATCTTCGCGAGGCTTTCAACCGGGAGGGAGATACATATGTCGGGAGATACCTTTCCACCTTGACAGTTCTTGGCACCAGCGATAGCGGTCGCGTACAGGTCATTGATATGATTGGCGAAAAGGACCATGTGGTCGATACGCTGGCGCTCGCGCAAGCGCTTAATCGTCGTATCGCCCCGGAATTTCTGCCGTCGAATAAATTCACAATGACATTTGAGGATAACGGATACAGGTTTGCGGGATCGGGGAAGGGGTCGGGTGTGGGAATGAGCCAGTGGGGTGCGTACCAGAGGGCGCTTGGAGATCAGGATTATGCGCAGATAATTCAGGCATACTTTCCAGGGACCGAGGTTAGTGAGATTCCGACCGAGGGGATAGAGGTTGTGCATAACACGAGGCTGGATCTTATCAGGTAAAGACTTTGCAGCACCTCAACCATGTGAATGAACAATAGGAATCCGCTCCATAACTGTCGCGGTTCTGTTGTTGAAAGCACATTCTCATACAGAACCGCGACAGTTATGGAGCGGATCGACTGTCAAACTGCTGACGTGTTACAATTCTTTTATCAGCCCTGATGGATAAATTTTTCAAATTAAGGGAAAGAAGCGGAAACCTGTTTGCCGGTGATGGCGAGGGAGCGCTCTATCATCGCTGGAGGAGAAAAATATTCTGGGAGAATAACTGGTTTCGTCTCTACTGGTTCGGGATTTTTACGCTTTTGATAATCGCGATTTTCGTCATTCGAATCAATTATCTTGAATTTGCAGGCAAGTACAGCCCATACAGCACTGAACGACTCGTTTGGATGATAGTGATCGTTGGGTTCTCGTTAATTGCAAGGACGCAGCTTCTGTCGCTGCCGACGTTTATCGCACTGGAGGATTTTGACCAGAGCCGTTGGGAAACACTGAAAGCGACCCCACTGACTGCGTCGGGGATTATGTCGGTAATGCTGAAAAATGCGCTGGTTGTCGGGGTCCTTCCGGTGACTTTTATCCTGCTTGCTGAAACCCTCGCAATTGGCCCGCCGATGCAAGACTCGAACTTCGTGTATGAAAATATCAATATTAATTTCAGCGAGTTATTATTTATGATCCTTGCGATGATAGCGTACGGCTTTAATATCACTGCACTGGCGATGATATTCGGAATACTCATCAGAAGGCCATTCGGGGCTGTTATCGGAGCCCTGAGCCCTTTAATTTATTGGGTTTGCGTAACAGTTGTAGCGATTATTTTGAGGACAGACACTTTTTCAACTGGTAAGGCTTCAGCCGCTATTTTCGATTACAGTGTCCTTCTTTCCGGCCCTGAAGGTTTTTTCGCGCAGGTTTGGACAGAGGATTATATCAGCAGTCCCAGTGGGGAAGAGTTTGCCGTGTCGACCATGGCGACCTGGCTTACAATAGCTGCGGTGATTTTGTGGACCATACTGCATTTTGTTCTAAAAAAATACCGCTCCGCATCGAGATAAATTGCCTGTTAACACATCGTCGAATCGGCTATAATCACCCCCATGGCACGGGACGGAATCGACCTGTACGAAAAGCTTCTTGAACGCGAGGAGGCGACACTCTCTCTGTGGGGACTTAAGTCGCGCGACTCGAAGGGAAGGAAAATTCCGGAGGAGCCGGACCGTGTAAGAACGGCGTTCCAGCGCGACCGCGACAGAATCATCCATTGCAAAGCATTCCGACGTCTGAAACATAAAACGCAGGTCTTCCTCGCTCCGGAGGGCGACCATTTCCGTACGCGACTCACGCATACGCTAGAAACCACACAGATAGCAAGGGGAATCGGACGCGCGCTCGGACTGAATGAGGACTTGACCGAAGCCATCGGACTCGGCCACGACCTCGGGCACACCCCGTTCGGTCATGCGGGAGAAAAAATCCTGAATGACTGGTGTCTCAAACACGGCATCGAATCTGGATTTCAGCATCATATTCAGAGCGTGAGGGTGGTCGAGGTTTTAGAGAACGACGGTGCGGGGCTGAATCTGACATTCGAGACGGTCGAGGGAATACTCAAGCACACAAAGGGTCCGGGCGATTATTCTGTCGTTTTGGAACCTGATGATACCCTCCATTGGGAGGGGAGGGTCGTAAAAATTTCGGACAGGATCGCCTATGTCAATCACGACCTGCAGGACGCGGTCGAGGCCGGGCTTGTGAAGAATGAGGACATCCCGCAGGCATTCATCAAAATCCTCGGCGCGACAAACCGCGAGCGGATTTCGTCGATGGTGATCGACATCATCTCCACAACAATGAAAGAGGGACGGCTCGCGCTTTCTCCCGAGATGGATTCGGCCATAAATAATCTCAAAGACTATCTATTCGAGAGGGTTTACTACCGCAGCGAGATACGGTCGCACGACGACGCGATCAGGCGATGTCTGGAGGGGCTTCTGGATATTTTCAGCAACGAGAAAGAAATTTACGAGCGATATCTGAAGGCCTGGGAAGACGATAAAACCGTGCGGACAAGGCATCTTGTCGATTATGTCGCGGGGATGACCGACCGTTACGCGATCAGTGTCGCGCAGGAACTGATGGTCCCGTCGCCATGGCCATTCATGCGGTGACAGGCACCCCGATTTCGCCTGCCAAGATATGTAAAAGAGTGAAGATTATCGTCAGGCGAAATTGTTGTGCCAGTCCCCGCATAGCGAAATCGTTGTGCCAGTCCCCGCGTTGCGAAATCGGTGTGCCGGTCCATGCATTGCCATCGTACCTAAATATGATATCTTATTCGGGAAATCCTGACTATGCCGTCGATACCGGACAATTTTATCGATGACCTTTTGCTGAGGGTCGACCTTCACGACCTCCTCGGACGATACATCACGCTCAAAAAAGCGGGGATGAGATGGATGGGCGTGTGCCCGTTTCACGGCGACACCGATCCGAGCCTCTCGGTGAATCCCGAAAAAGGCTTCTGGTACTGCTTCGGATGCCACGCGGGCGGCGACGCGATCACGTTTATCCGGAAGCAGGAGAATATGGAGTTTGTCGAGGCGGTCAGGTTCATCGCGAACCTCTACGGCATCCCGGTTCCCGAGGCCGATGTCGATCCGAAATCGCAGCGCCGCAAAACGCTCCTTGATATCAACGCCAGGGCGTCGGAATTTTACGTAAAAATCCTGAGGTCGAAAAAATTCGGCGGATCGTTCACGGAGTACCTTGTCGAGCGCGGATTCAACAGGGACACGATTAGCGAATACAGGGTCGGGGCGAGTGTCGAGGCGTGGGATACGCTGGCGAATTTTCTGAGGAAGGAGGGTTACCTCGATCAGGACATCATCGACGCGGGACTAGCCCTCATGGGAAAGGACGGGAATAGAATATATGATCGATTCCGTGGCAGGCTGATGATTCCAATAGTCGATACACTCGACCGCACACTTGGATTCGGCGCTCGCGCGATGGGAGACGCTCAACCAAAATATATCAACTCGCCCGAGAGTCCCCATTTTCAAAAGAGCAAAATTCTGTTCGGGCTTAATCTCGCGAAGAAGGCGTGCCGCGACACAAGTCAGTTAATCATCATGGAAGGCTACACCGACGTGATGCACGCTCATCAGGCCGGAGTCGGAAACTGTTGCGCGGTTATGGGTACGGCGCTGACATCGGAGCACCTTCCGCAGCTCGCGAGATTCGCGGGAGAGATAGTTTTGGCGTTCGACAGCGATGAGGCCGGCATGCGCGCGACGACGAAGTCGCTCATGACGTTCGCAGGGTCGGATTTTAAAGTTAAGGTGATGCCGATACCTCCGGGGAACGACCCGGCGGATATTATTCTCAAGAAGGGGGCCGATCATTTTAAAAAGCGGGTCGCGGGTGCGGTCGAGGCAGAGCGGTGGCTGTTCAAAATTTACGGCGAGCCGGTCAAAAGCGCTCCATTGCCGGTAAAACTGGATGCTTTCGGGAAAATCGCACCGTATATCGAGGCTTACAACGCGCATCCGATTTACGATGGACTGCAGGAAGAAGCCGCACTCGCCTTTAATATGAATCTATCAGCGGTAAGGTCGGTGTTAAGGCAGGCACGTGAAGGCGCAAGGAAAGATTATGGCGGAAAATCCACGACCGTCCCAACGAACGCACTTGTCAGCGGAGGGGAGGGGGTTGAGCGTGTTCTATTTCTCTCGCTGATGGCGTCGCCGAAACATCTTCCTGAAGTCAAGGACTTATTGGAGCCGGAGGATTTCGATTATCCGCTTCACAGACGTCTTGCGCGCGTATTTTTCCAGCCGGGATTCGCGATCGGCACCGCGGAAGGACTGAAGAGAATCAGGGAGATTTCGGAGGATGAAGAACTATTTTCGTATGTCGTCGGACTGACTGTCGAGCATGAGGAAGATCAGTTGCTCGAGGATAACGCGAGGTTCGATGAGAACACCCTAAAGCTAAGCCTGCTGAATATTGTGCGTCGGCAATATAATTCCGAATGCAACAGCATCCAAGGAAATCTCCAGGCTTGTATGCCCGGTCTACAGTCAGAGGATTCGAACAAGGTCGATGAAACGAAGAAAAAAATCGAGCAGCTACAGATGGAACGCCGGGAGCTCCATGATAATTTCCAGAAATTATGCGCGAATCTCGGGGGAGAGACAGAGTCGAGGGAGCGGGAGATATCGGACTGAGAGGACGCGACATGTCAAATAAAAAATATGAATTCCGGATAATCAAATTCATTATTTCCTTTATGTTAATTATACAAGCATCCTGCGTCGCCGGCGATCAAGGCGGCGAAAGCGGCACGGTTGATAATCATCCGGCGCCGGGAAGTGATGCTCTAAATTTGGACACCCATGTCGAACTGCCTGAACTGTATCGAGTGGAGGACATAAACGCGGATCCAAATATCATAGAATTCAATCTTGAGGCGTCAGTTGGAGACTTTGAATTTATCAATGGAAAACCTTCAATGGTTTACATGTATAACAATCAGTTTCCGGGGCCGGTGATAGAGGGGCAGGTTGGCGATACGGTAATAATCCACTTTACGAATTCACTCCCCGAGCCGACGACAATACACTGGCATGGTCTGGTCCTGCCTTCGGCAATGGATGGAACCGAGGTTGTCCAGAATCCTGTTAAGCCGGGAGGGACTTTCGATTATTTGTTCAAGCTCCTGAATACAGGATTGTATTGGTACCATCCCCATGTCAATTCCAGTGTGCAACTGACAATGGGTTTATATGCCCCGATTATCATAAGGGATGAAAATGAACCTGAGTTCGACCGCGAACGTATTCTCGTTCTTTCAGATGCTTTGATAGATGAAGACGGTCGGTTAGTGCCCCCATCGGAGGTAACGGATCCTCAAACACTCATGACGGGCTATCGGGGAAACCGACTGCTGGTCAACGGAGCCTTGGAACCGTGGATTCAGATGAGGGAAGGAACCAGGGAACGATGGAGGGTTCTGAATGCCGCCAACTCGCGATTTTTCAGATTATCGTTACCCGGTTACAAGTTGATACTGATCGGAACCGATGGCGGTTTGATCGAACGGCCCCGGGAACTGGAGGAAATTTTATTAACCCCAGGCGAGAGGGTCGACCTGATTGTCGAAGCAGCAGGAGAACCATCAGGCCAATTCGCGCTGATGAACCTTCCGTACGAGCGCGGACACAATACCGGGGCTGAACCGGAAACACCCTTGCTTAATATTCAATATGTTGGGGGCGCGGCTGTCGATGCGGGTCCCGTGCCCGATAAATTGGCGGATATTGAAGAGCTTCCGGAACCGGTCAGGGCCCGTGAATTTCGACTTTCCGAAAGCATGGGCGGAGAGGGCGAGCAAGGGTCGATGGGCGCCATGGAAATGGGACACGAAATGGGTTCCCACAATATGGATATGGATATGGAAATGGATGAGCCGTCTGACGAAGAAAACGGCGAGACGATGAGCGTCATGGCGCCGGAGTTTTATATCAACGGGGAATCCTGGCCGGACATCCCCGAATTTGATGTTCAGTTTGGGGAGACCGAAATCTGGGAGTTCATTAACCTGTCGGAAATGGATCATCCGATGCATGTTCACGGAGTCAGATTTCAGATACTCACGCGAAACGGACAACCCGAACCATACAGGGCATGGAAAGATACGTTCAATGTCAGGGCTAATGAGACAGTGAGGATAAAGGTGAGATTCGACGGTTATCCGGGCGGATGGATGTATCATTGCCACATACTTCCGCATGCGGAACAGGGAATGATGGCGGTTTTCACGTTAAAGGAATAATGATCGCTTTTTTTATAACTTGTTGCAGGGGGATTGCGGGGCAGGGGGACGTGGGGTAAAATGTAATTTCGCCGTGGGCCCATGGCGCAGCGGTAGCGCAGAAGACTCATAATCTTTTGGTCGCAGGTTCGAATCCTGCTGGGCCCACCAAATTTGAGAATATTAATCCTCGACAACGATGTCGGGATTTTTTTGGATTGTTGCGATATTTATCTTCCCTACATGATTTGTTACACTCTGAACCTGTTTTAATCAGGCAGCGAAGGAGCTATATGCCGGGTCCAACAACAGAGCAAATTAGGCAATTGCGCCATAGATGGACGCATTCAGGGAATCCGCGGGATTTGATCGTGGGGATTCTGACAAAGGATATTGCCGAGCGTCCACCGCTGAGTGATGCTGAGGTAGTGGAAAGAATGTGGCGTGTGAGTGAAATACTGAGGGAATATGAATTCGATATCTTTAAAGGAGAGGAGAGTTCGCGTTATAAATTAGGCGGCAATGAGCTTCCAATACTTGATTTGCGTGGGATTCAATTGACTGAATCAAATCTCGCAAAAATTGCATTGCCGTTCGCGCATCTGGAAGAGGCTGACCTTTTGCGGGTGCATCTGGAAGGGGCTTACCTTCGGGGGGCGCATCTGACAGGGGCTAACCTTTTGGAGGCGCATCTGGAAGGGGCTGACCTTACAGGGGGGCGTCTGGAAGGGGCTGACCTTAAGCGTGCGCATCTAGAAGGGGCTAACCTTAGAATGGCGCATCTAGAAGGGGCTGACCTTAGAGCAGCGCATCTGGAAGGGGCTGACCTTAGTGCGGCGCATTTGGAAGGGGCTGACCTTAGTGCAGCGCATCTGGAAGGGGCTAACCTTAGTAATGTAATTGTTGGGAAAATCGATGAGTTCGAAAGTGATTTTCAGTTTGATGGTGATAAGAAGAAACGATTATTGGGAAGACAAACCCGGTTCATTTACACCGAATTCTTGCCCCAATGGCGCAGCTTCCTTACCGTCAAATTCAATTGGCAAAATGTCCTGGAACTCATTAAGGGGATTCGTTTGCGAGATTGGTGGAAATTCAATACCGAAAGATGGTTCTATACGAGGTTCGACAATGTACGCATAGATGACGCTGACATGGTGCAAGCTGCCGATTTGAGGCGTTACGTCAATGACCAGCAATACCTGCTAAGGTTCAAAGGTCGACATCCCGTCGGTTACTGGTTCTGGAAATGGCTTACCGGTTGTGGCGATAATTTGTTACTTCTCATATGGTGGTCGACAGTTGCGGTAGGAATCTTCGCATGGCTATATGCTACGTTGCCCTGGACCTGGCCGGCATGGATTCCCTTTCATCCACCGGCGTTTTTTGCCATGAACCAACCGCCTTTGAATACCGAGTTGTTCCTCAAAGACTTTAACGGTCCCGGATGGGTAAAATGGTTTCTTGTGTCATTTGATATTTTTACTAATCTTGGGATTCGCACCGCTTATCCTCACAGCACTTCCGGGGCTGTGCTGGTATTTCTGGAAACATTGGCTGGATACGTTTCGCTGGGTCTGTTTATCTCGGTTGCGTCCAACAAGTTCGTCAGAAGGTCTTAATCCACCAAATAAAAAAAAAAAAACCGCTTAATAACTATAGTGCGACCATCGTATGGCGTGCATGCCGACGGGGACGTCAGCGGTCCAGCCGACCAGGAGGTCAGCGCTACAGTGCAGTCAGGTCAGTTGTAAAGAGACAAAATATCTCTGACCTTTTCGATCTCGACCTCGTATTTCGTGACGAAAATTTCCTCGTGCCTCGGGCTTGGAAGCCATCGACCCACCCAGTCGTTTTCAAGCTGAGGAATTGAGTAGTCCAATTTTTCCTGTTCCTGCTTTTTAAAATTGGCGACAATTTCGTTGGACAGCGCGACAAGCTGGGCCATTTCCGGGAAGTTGGGCGCGTCGTACGGCTTGTGATGGTAGGCGATCGCTTCCCGGAGGAATTCGGGAAATCTCCATTTCTCGGCGACGATAGCCCCGACCTCGTCATGTGTGATTCCGATAATCTGTTCTTCCGCGACAAGGGTGTAAATTCCCTTGGTGTGAACCAATTCCATGGCTTTTTGGAGCTTCTGGGGCATGATACTGTCGAGCACAATCTTCCCGACATCGTGAAGAAGGCCCGCGATGTGAGCCTCATCGGGATTGATGGAGGGGTCTTTGATGCTGAGGAGTTTAGACGATGTCGCGACAGCCAGCGAATGCTCCCAGAACTCGCCGCGGTCGAAAAATCGCCCGCCGGACGATCCGGAGAATTTATCGATAACGCCGATTGTCAGGACCAATGACCTTACCGTGTTGAATCCAAGCAGCGTAATCGCCCTTCCCAGGCTTGTAACCTTTCCCGGCAATCCGTAGAAGGCCGAATTGGCGAGCTTGAGGAGCCGTGCCGCAATCGACTGGTCATTCGCGACAAGGCGTTCGAGGTCGCGGGCCGACGATGTCGGCTGGCTCAGGGTCATCATGACCTGAGCGACCACGGTCGGAAGGGTTGGGAGTTCTTTGATATTCTCAATGAGCTCCGCCTTGACGGTTTCATATATAGGATTAGCAGGGTTCAATTATAAGCCCTCTTTCAAACTTTTTGGTGCAGCTTCATATATAGTTTCAACCGGAAATTCCGTTCGGGACACTATAGGACTTAATAACGCCCCAAAACCCGGATTTTTTGTGCCGGAAGGCTTTGCTTGTTGTATAATATGTCCTAAATGCGGAAGGCTGGACCGGCGTTAAAGGGGAAACTAAAGGGGAAACTATGCGGTCGCGCGATGGACAAGTCCTTGTTTTAAATCTCGACTACCAACCGATCAATATCTGCGGTACACGTCGTGCCGTGAAAATGCTTTACCTTGGCAAGGCTGAAATTCTCGAGGACAGGTCCGCGCACCTGAACTTCCCGTCCGGATCGATGCCGTATCCCTCCGTTATCAAACTCTCACGGCTGGTGCGCCGTCCGCAGCCCCAGGTCAAACTTTCGCGCAAAGCGGTATTGGCGCGTGACGGTTTCAGGTGCCAATATTGCGGACGGAACAGCGTGAAGATGACCATTGACCATATCCTCCCCCGTCGCAGGGGAGGTTCTTTTACGTGGGACAACCTCGTCTGTGCATGTCACGCCTGCAACGCGAAAAAGGGCGACCATACCCCGCAGGAAGCGAATATGCCCCTGGTCCGGCTGCCGAAACGCCCGTCCTTTATTCCATATATATCCTATGCGATAGTCGACAGGGGTCTCGGCGATGAGGAATGGCGAAAATATCTTCCGCAGAAACTGTATGGTTAATAAGGCGCAGCCATCTGCCGATTCATCCCGCACGCTGATAATTTCGGATAAAATTTCCCTTTTTATCTTTTTCATTGACAAGACACAACCTGAGATATATCCTTCAGGGCAAATTAGGTATTTAGGTACCTGAATTACTACTATCACCCTTGTCTCAGAATCCTTCTTTTATTTGCCTGCCCCCTGGTTTTTCCGTACTTTTAAATAGAGGCTGGCAAGCAGGCAATAGATAAATCAGAGGAAGGTTTTAATGACGAAAACTCGTACTACCAACTCAATCCCCATTGCGGTTTCACTGATTATCATTATCAATACTTTCTTGCTCATCCCACAGGCATCTGCCCTTGAACCGCCATACGGGGAAAAGGTATTTAACCAGAAATGTTCGGGCTGTCATACAGTTGGAGGGGGCGACAAAATAGGTCCCGATCTTAAGGGCGTTATTGACAGACGCGGTGAGGATTGGGTTTTCTCCTACATCGAAAATCCCGAGAAGATGAAAGAGGGCGAAGATCCCATCGCGCTCGAACTGGATGCGAAATGGCAAATGTCAATGCCAAGTCTGGGACTCTCTGAATCAGACATAAGAGCTGTCATGGATTATCTTAAAGCTGAACCAATCTCGACTCCCGCTCCTGAAGCGGTAATCCCGGACGGTGACGCAACGACTGGCGCCAGATTATTCAATGGAAAAACCAAATTCGCAAACGGTGGGCCAGCCTGCATTAATTGCCACAGTTTCGGCGGAACGTCCGGCGGGACACTGGGTCCCGATCTCAGCGGTTTTTATTCGAAAGTTGGAAAAGCGGGGGTATTTTCGGTCCTTGAGTCGATAGCATTTCCCACGATGAGACCGATCTACAAAGATAATCCGCTGGCTGAGTATGAAATAGCCGACCTCGCAGAGTATTTAGCAGGGGCAGTCATTAATAGAAACAACGGAAGCGGTATGCTCTATGGATACGGTTTAGCGGGAGTAATCATTCTGCTTATATTAAGTACAATAATCTGGAAGGACAGGCACAAAAACGTGAGGGAAAATCTGATTCTCAGCGCATCACGTGGAAGGGAGACATCGCGATGACATGGATCCAGGATCTATTCAATCCCAAACGCAGGGAGTGGGAAGAGCTTTACCGTAACAGGTTCCAGCACGATAAAGTTGTCCGAAGCACGCACGGGGTTAATTGCACGGGCGGATGTTCGTGGTCGGTGTATGTCAAGGACGGTCTTGTCACATGGGAGGAGCAGAGAACCGATTACCCTGAACTCGACGGAGAACTTCCCGGTTACGAACCTCGCGGATGTCAGCGCGGAATCTCTTTTTCCTGGTACATCTACAGCCCGCTCAGAGTCAAGTATCCGTATATCCGGGGAATTCTTGTCGACCTCTGGCGCGAAGCCCGAAAGAAATATTCAGACCCGGTCGAGGCATGGATTTCAATCATCGACAATCCGGAATCGCGCAAAAAAATCTGCGAGTCGCGCGGAAAGGGCGGATTCAGACGCTCCTCATGGGACGAGACGCTTGAAATTATCGCGGCGTGCGCGATTCACACGATAAAAAAGTACGGTCCCGACCGTATGATAGGGTTCTCACCGATACCTGCGATGTCGATGCTCAGCTACGCCGCCGGTTCGAGGATGCTCCAGCTCATGGGCGGCACGGTGTTGAGTTTTTATGACTGGTATTCGGATCTCCCGCCGGCGTCGCCGGAGACCTGGGGCGAGCAAACCGACGTATCGGAGAGCGCGGACTGGTACAACAGCAAGTTCATCGCGGTGATGGGCTCGAATCCGGGAATGACACGCACCCCCGATGTCCATTTCCTCGCGGAGGCAAGACATGCGGGATCGAAGGTCGTGATCCTTTCGCCGGATTACAGCATGACGTCGAAATATTCGGATTGGTGGATTCCGATAGGGGCCGGACAGGACGGCGCATTCTGGATGGCGGTCAATCATGTGATTTTGAAGGAATTTTATGCCGACAGGCAGGTTCCGTATTTTATCGACTACCTCAAAAAATATACAGATAATCCATTTCTGATTGAGTTAAAGAAGATCGATGGGAAGTACCGTCCCGGACGTATGGTCAGGGCGTCGAAAATCGCGAAATACAGGGATGTCGAGAACGGCGACTGGAAATTTCTCGTCTATGACAAATCGACCGGCCAGGTGAAAATGCCAAAGGGGTCTATTGGCTATCGCTGGCAGAAGGAGAAGGGTCAGTGGAACCTGGAACCGAAGGACGGGCTCGATAATTCCGACATCGACCCCGCGCTGACCTTTACTGATAATTCAGATGAGGTTCTGCCGGTCGAATTTGACGAGCATGCGGAGGTCAGGACCTTCTCTCGGGGCGTTCCGGTGAAATATATAGATGCGTCGGATGGAAAAATCCCGGTCGCGACGATTTTCGATCTATTGATGGCTCAATTCGGGGTGTCGCGCGGACTTTCCGGCGATTACCCCGCGAATTACGATGATCCGGAAGCATCCTACACACCGGCATGGCAGGAAAAATTTACGGGAATCGACCGTGCAACTGTGATCGAATTTGCGCGGCAATGGGCGTCAACCGCAGAGAAAACCGAGGGTCGATGCAGCGTGATAACCGGCGCTGGCGTTAATCACTGGTATCACAATAATTTAATTTACCGGTCGGCGATTGTCGCGCTTATGCTGTGCGGATGTGTCGGAAAGAACGGCGGCGGGCTGAATCACTATGTCGGGCAGGAGAAAGTCGCACCGCTCGCGGCATGGACCCCGATTGCGATGGGATTGGACTGGTCAAAGCCCCCGAGATTGCAGAACACGCCGTCATTTCATTATGTTCATTCCGACCAGTGGCGGTATGAGTCCCCGCTTTTAAAAGAAACCGATGCAAGCTCGAATGGAAAACTATCGAGCCAGCACACGATGGATGTTCAGATTCGTGCAGTCAAATCGGGATGGCTTCCGTTTTTCCCGTCGCTCAATAAAAACCCGATCGAGATTGCAAAGGACGCGGAAGCGGACGGAGTGAAAGGCAATCCCGATATCGCCAAATGGATTGTCGGGAAATTAAAATTGAAGGAACTCAAATTTGCGGTTGAGGAACCCGACGTTCCCCAGAACTGGCCCCGCCTCTGGCTCATCTGGAGGGGTAACGCGATTAGCTCGAGCGGAAAGGGTCATGAATACATTCTCAAACACTATCTCGGAACTCATAACGCCACAATTGCCGACGAGCTCGCGAAAGGCACGGTGAAGAACGCCAAGTGGGCGCCAAACGCCCCGGTCGGCAAACTCGACCTTGTTGTCGACATCAACTTCCGCATGGACACGTCCGCGCTTTACTCGGACATCGTCCTCCCGACCGCCACATGGTATGAAAAAAATGACCTGAATTCGACCGACCTCCACTCTTTTATTCATCCGCTCGCCGAGGCTGTCGCTCCGTGCTGGGAATCGAAAAGCGACTGGGAAATTTTCAAGGCTGTCGCGAAAAAGGTAAGCGAACTTGCCAAAGTGCACCTTCCCGAACCGGTTAGGGAGGTCACGATGGTGCCGCTTCAGCACGATACACCCGCTGAGCTGGCTCAATCTGAAATGAAAGATTGGACTACTGGCGAATGCGACGCGATCCCCGGCAAGACGATGCCGAATTTTGTCGTCGTCGAGAGGGATTATGTCAATCTGTACAACCGCTTCACATCTCTTGGACCCGGGATAAAAACAGACGGGATCGGTGCGCACGGGCTGAGCTGGTCCGTGGCCGATTTTTATGACGAGCTGAAAACCAAACACCCGCCGACAGAATGGGGAGGCGAGAAATATCCGTCTCTGGTCGACGCGGTCCATGCGGCGGATGCGATTCTCATGCTCGCTCCGGAAACAAACGGCGAATCGGCGTACAGGGCATGGGCTGCCGAGGAGGCGAAGGTCGGACTACCGCTGATAGATCTTGGCGAGGGAAATCGCGAAGTCCGCATGACCTTCGAGGACCTGAAGTGCCAACCCAGACGAACACTGACTACACCGATCTGGTCCGGCAATATGAAAAACGGACGCGCTTATGCGGCGTATGTTAACAATGTCGAAAGGCTGATTCCATGGAGAACGCTGACGGGCCGTCAGCATTTTTACATCGACCATGAAGGTTATATCGAGTGGGGTGAAAATTTACCGACTTATAAGGTCAAACCCGACCCTAATTTTTATGGCGACATCGTGAAGAGCAAGCCCGAGGGCAGGGCGATTCTCCTGAATTATCTTACACCGCACAGCAAGTGGACAATTCACTCAACATACTATGACAATCTCAAAATGCTGACATTGTCGCGCGGTGTGATGCCGATCTGGCTTGGCGAGAAAGCCGCGGATGAACTTGGGATAGTCGATAACGACTGGGTCGAGATCTATAATGATCACGGTGTTGTCGTAACTCGTGCCGTGGTAAGCGCGAGAATTCCCGACGGCCTCTGCATCATTTATCACGCTCCTGAGAGGACCATCTCGGTGCCGAAATCGCCGATTCGCGGGAACAAGCGAGCCGGTGTGCATAACAGCCTTATACGGGCGCGGCTGAAACCGCTTCTGATGATGGGCGGTTACGGCCATTTCACGTGGTCTTTCAACTATTGGGGACCCACCGGCGTAAATCGCGACACCCATGTCTATGTTCGCAAACTGGAGGGAGAACCGCAGTGGTGATTGCCGCGAGCGGAATCGTAAGGAGACAACTCATGGACGTAAGAGCTCAGATATCAATGGTTTTTCATCTCGATAAATGCATCGGGTGCCATACGTGTTCACTAGCGTGCAAGAACCTGTGGACCGACCGCGGCGGCACCGATTACATGTGGTGGAACAATGTCGAAACCCGTCCGGGCACGGGTTATCCGGTCCTCTGGGAGGATCAGGAAAAATTCAAGGGCGGGTGGGAGCTTAAAAATGGACATCTCCGGCTTAGATCGACCGGCAAGGCAAGCGGGCTACTCAATATTTTTCATAATCCGAATATGCCGACGATGGACGATTACTATGAGCCTTGGACGTACGAGTACAGCAACCTTTTCAACGCACCGGCGGGAGACGACCAGCCGACCGCGCGTCCGATCTCGAAGGTCACAGGGAAATATATAGATATCAAGTCGGGTCCGAACTGGGACGACGATCTTAGCGGTTCGCCAATATATGCCGAGAACGATCCGAATCTAGCCGGTCTGAGTGATGACGATCGCAAATTCATGTTCCAGGTCGAGAGACTTGTGTTCTTTTATCTCCCGAGGATTTGTAACCATTGCCTGAATCCCGCATGTGTCGCGGCGTGCCCATCGGGAGCGCTTTATAAAAGAGGCGAGGACGGGATCGTCCTTGTCGACCAGAATGTCTGCCGCGGATGGCGTCACTGCGTCCCGGCTTGTCCGTACAAGAAAGTTTTTTACAACTACAAGACCGGGAAGTCCGAAAAATGCATCCTCTGCTATCCCAAGCTCGAATCGGGACAGGCGCAGTCATGCTTCCATACATGTGTCGGACGGATTAGATATACAGGTGTGCTTCTTTATGATGCCGGCAAAATCGAGAGCGCGATGTCTGTCCCCGACAAAGACCTTGTGAAGAGCATGCGCGACGCGATCCTCGATCCCAATAATATTGAGGTAATTCAAGCCGCAAAAAAATCCGGAGTGCATGACTCCACAATCGAATCCGCGCGGAAGTCGCCGGTTTACAAATTTGTGAAAGATTGGAACATGGCGCTTCCGCTGCATCCCGAGGCGCGGACGTTCCCGATGCTGTTTTACGTTCCCCCGATACTGCCCGTTGTCGCCGGGATGAATAACGGTAATGTCGCGCTCGACTTGAAGGAATTCTTCTCGACAACCGATAAAGCGCGTATTCCAACCCAGTTCCTTGCGAACATGTTCTCTGCGGGGAATTCGGGCGAGGTATTAGGTGCATACCGTCCTATGTATGCCGCGAGGCTCCTAAAACGGTTCCAGTCGGTCGGCGACATTCCGAGGGCGGATGTCGATGAGGCGCTGAAACACGCGGGTATCGACGAAAAAACGTGCGAGCAGATTTATTACCTGACAGCATTGGCGAAATTCGACGAGCGAATGGTTATCCCGCCGATGCACAGGGAGGAAGCGGTCGCCGCGACAGGAGATCCGCTCGATGCAAAAGGGTCGACCGGGCTTGGGTTTACCAGGCGTCCGGGCAGGGAGTGATGAAAATGAATTCTGAGACAAATATAAATATTATCGATGGCCTTGCCGGACTTTTCAGATATCCCGGGGATTTCGATATTTATCGTGCGGTCTCCGAGCTATGGAATTCAGTTCCTGAAAATTTCCCGGAATGCCGATCCGAGCTTCTCGATTTCCGGGCATTGATCGACGCGATATCCGGAGAGAGACTTGAGGAGATATATATCGGCGCATTCGATGTGGCGTCGGAGACGTGCCCATACATCGGCTACCAGGTCTTCGGCGATAATTTCAAGCGTGGAGAATTCCTTGTCGGTTTGAAAATAATGTTCAGGGAGAACGGATTTACCGACGAATTCGATCTTCCCGACCATATCGCGATGCTGCTGAAATTTATCGCCGGGGTAGCGGAGACAACGCCGGAAGTTTCAGATCTTGTTTCGTACGCGATCCATCCTGCGCTCGAAAAAATTATCGCGTCGATGGAAAATAATCCTGCCGAAAATCCTTACATCCATCTCTGGAGGGCTGTGAGAGTGATTATGACTGATGTTGCCGAACCGATCGGACAAGTCGAGGAGGTGTCCGGATGACAACGAACCAAATCGCGCTCGTCGTGTTTCCGTATATTGCGATTGTCCTGGCGGTTGTGCTCGGAATTGTGAGATATAAAAATCGCCAAAACACGCACACGAGCATGTCGACGCAGTTTCTGGAGGGCAGGACGCATTTCTGGGGAAGCGTCCCGTGGCATTACGGGATACTTCTTGTGCTTATTGGACATATTCTCGCGTTGTTTTTCCCGTCGGGAATTCTCGCCTGGAACGGATCGCCCGTGAGATTATATCTACTCGAAACGACCGGACTCGCCCTCGGACTTTTCGCGTTTATAGGGCTGCTGCTGCTTCTTTACAGACGTGTCGCAAATCCTCGTGTCGCATCGGAAAGCAACGGACTTAATTACATTGTGTTGATTATTCTCCTGATTCAGGTCGTGACAGGATTAGCCATCGCCACGATGTACAGATGGGGTTCAAGCTGGGGGGCGGGATCGCTCACGCCGTACCTCTGGTCGCTTCTGAGCCTCCGTCCGGACATCGATCTGATCGCAACGATGCCGTTCCTTGTGAAACTCCACATCTTCAACGCGTTTTTGTTCATTCTACTCTTGCCGTTCACGCCTCTCGTGCATATTTTTTCCGTCCCGCTGAGTTATGCGGGACGTCCGCCGCAGGTCGTTATATGGAACCGGCTCAGGGAGAAAACAGAAACACAGTCCTATCATGGCTACGTACGATAAATGAGTATTAGCAGTAAAATTTTCAATTAAGGAACAGGACCCAATCAGCATTATGAATGATCGCGATTCTCTATTACAACTGCTTCAGGACGCAATCAAAAAAATGCATCCTGCTTATTTTGCGATGGTTATGGCGACGGGTATTGTCTGCATATCAAGTCAACTGTTAGGGTTTAAATCGGTCGCCTTACTCTTGCATTGGCTCAATGTTTTGTTTTTTCTGACATTATGGCTGTTAACACTGATCAGGTTTGTGTCGTTTAATAGGGAATTTATTGCGGATCTGACGGACCACAGCCGCGGGGTAGGATTTTTTACCGTTATAGCCGGTACTTGTGTGTTGGGAAGCCAGTTTGTAGTAGTCGTCCAGAATATTCCCATTGCGATGGCGTTGTGGATTCTCGGGATAAGTCTGTGGGTTGTATTTATTTACACTATTCTAACCGCATTCACAATCAAGGAAACCAAACCTCCCCTGGAAAAGGGTCTGAACGGCGGATGGCTGGTAATAGTTGTAGCCACCCAGTCGGTTTCCAATCTCGGAAGCATTTTGCTGCCTCATCTGGCGCAGCACCAGGACTGGATGATCTTCACATGTCTATCCCTGTGGCTTTGCGGAGGCATGATTTATATCTGGGTCATATCGTTAATTTTTTATCGGTACACATTTTTCCTTATGTCCCCTACAGATCTTATGCCGCCCTACTGGATCAATATGGGCGCAATGGCAATATCCACGCTTGCGGGAACAGCACTCATAGCCAATGCCCCGATCTCCCCGTTCCTGACCGAACTCCTCCCATTCCTTAAGGGATTCACAATTTTTTTCTGGGCGACCGCTACCTGGTGGATTCCCATGCTGATTGTTTTGGGATTCTGGCGTCACGTCTATAAAAAAGTAAAGCTTACATATGATCCTCTGTACTGGGGAGCTGTCTTCCCTCTTGGAATGTACACAGCCTGCACATTCAAACTGGCTTTGAGTTTGAACCAGGAATATCTTCTGATTATTCCCAGGATTTTTATTTATGTCGCATTTGCGGCATGGATTGCCACATTCACAGGTCTTATTCTAAAAACTCTTGGGACAATCGCTCAACAGCGGCAAGTCATGCGGGCAACACCGTCGGAACGGTAATTATTTTCCCTGTATCACCAAATCTTTTTGAAAACTCGCTTCGCGGTTTTTTATCTACCCTGCCTTGTACTAAACTGGTGGTATTACGCTCGCAAAAACGCCCCGAGGCCGTGTTGAGAAGAAAAACCTTCGACTTTATAGTCAAAGGGTCTGATTCTGCAAAGTGGCCAGGTGGATAATAATTAAGGGGATTTCAAGCTGTCAAGATTGAACATTTTAGCTGGGTAATTCGGTTGAATTATCTCGATGAATTTCCTGAGATGGTGCAATTTGGATAATTTCCTGCTTTTTTTGTTCCTTGGTTTCCTCTCTCTTTTTTCTGTCACGCTGTTTTCCCTTTTTAACTAGGCTTGATGCCTGATCGGCCATCTCACCTTCAATAACTTCCCGTTTGAGAACGTCAGTTTTCAGTATTTCTTCGATCTCGCTTGAGTCGACACGCACATCGGGAGACAGACGCCGTAACTCTCGTTTTATCAGGTCAAGCACGGGTTGGTTCAACACCAATGCGCCAATCACAAATTTATTAACAACCTTACGATAGCTGTGGTAGTCGTCGATAACCGATTTATTCCATCCCTCTTTGCAAAGAAGAAATAGCATCTGCTGGGTTTTTTCTTGTCGTGGGTTCATTGTGAGTAAATCCAGCTCACAGATAAATTCGGATGTTATAGGTTTATCAAAACGGATTTTGTAAATTCTCCAAATTGCGCCATTTGTCAAAACCACCCAGTCAATCCCATGATTCGCCCCGTAGTCTAATGCTTGGCGAAGGTGATTATCATTGAGGTCCATTCCAATAGCTTTTACTTCTATTAGATATTTCACAGCATTCCCAATCTTAACCGCCAAATCGACAAAGGTACCTCTAATGGCAAATTCACTTGTCAGTTCAGTGTATTTGTCGTAGCCGAATATGTTCGCGAGTAAATCTTTAATGATTGTGACTGTATCGGCTTCGTTGATGTCCCTGTCCTTCGCAGTTTGAAGAACCTTCTGCCATTTCCCGAGTTCCTTTACAAATCTGGTAGCGACTTTCTTAGGGATATAAGCCATTGCTTCCCTCCCACGTGGTCAATTTTATGTCCAACGGTCAACTCAATAATTTTCAAACTGGTCGGGGTGAGAGGATTCGAACCTCCGACCTCTTGGTCCCGAACCAAGCACTCTAGCCGGACTGAGCTACACCCCGACGGTATCACCGTTACAAACAATAAAATACCGTCAAAAAAGCAACATCGGATTATACCACAACGCGGTCAAATGTCACCCTCCGGTGGTGTGTTTTATTCTATTTCCACTCAACAAGTATTGAATGAGTTGGGGATGGGATTTAGAACAAACCGCCACAAGCTACGCTCGGAGACTCGGGCATGTCCATGGCACTGGTGGCTTTATAATTTTAAGAACACCCATAAGCAACGCTCGCGGACTCGCTCCGCTTATGGGCGCCACCCGTATTTTGATAACAAAGAAAATTTGATAGATGGCATTGGCATTATCCTCCAGATTTATCCTCCCTTCTATCCTCCCTTCTATCCTCCCTTCTATCCTCCCTTCTATCCTCCCTTCTATCCTCTCTTCTATCCACCAAATTTATGCTCCACTTGAAGATTTTCATGCCGATATACTAAATCAAGACTGTTTAAACCGCGTTCAGGGTTTTTTGTGACGGGTTGATGTTCTTAAATATTGCCTTAATATTGCCCTAAACCTTGCGTCAATCGCGAGGATTGAGTACCTTTCTCTGTCACGGGGGCAGGAAGGTACTCAAAGAGCGGTGAAAGCAAGCTCGAAATCGGTACGAGTGAGACCAGTTACTACTATGCACAGGTTCGGATACTTTTTAACTCTAATCGTAATTCTGCTGGTGAATTTGCCAGGCACGGTCGGCGCGAAGACGCGGCTGGTGGATTTCAACGAGCGGGATGCCGAGTTCCTGATGCTCCAGGAAATCAACATCATCCGGTACAATGAAGGACTTCCGCTGGTGGCGATTGACGATACGCTTTCGGTTTCGTGCCGACGTCACGCGATGGACATGGCGGTCAGGGACTATTTCGACCATTATTCCCCCGAGGGGTACAGCCCCGGCGACCGCGCGAAAAACCTCGGAATCGCGAATCCTGTGTCCGAAAATATCGGCATAACGCGCACTTTCGGGAGAGAGGACACCGGCTATATCGTCGACCTTCTCATGGACGGGTTTTTGAACTCGCCGGAACACAGGATAAACATCCTCGATCCGAACGTAACCCATGTCGGTCTGGGGTACTGGCAGGATCTGGATGACAGCAACAAGCGTCTGGCATCTGGACGCGATCCCGACACGAATTATCTTGGTTTCGGAACAGTGCTGGTCGTGCAGGAGTTCATACGGCGGGAAGTCGAGCTGATAGAGCCGTCGCCGTACGAGGGATGGACGAAACCCGGGGAGTTCATGACCGTGACGTTCGATTTTACCGACGAGGTCGATGACGCGTTTTTGAGGGTCACACCGGTTGCCTTTCCTCGGGAATCGTACGAGATTCCCCTTTCGAAATCCGAAAAATGTTACCAGGCCCGGTTTGCCATAGAGGAAGAGGGCGAGTTCGTAATCGGGATATATGCCAACTCCCGCAATGCCGACTGGTACTATCGCGAGCGTGGCCAGCTCGAATTGACCGTCGCGCCATATCTTTACTAATTGAGTTTTTCCGATACCTCTGGTAGAATCCCAATTGAAGCCATTAGAGGCTGGAAATTTCATCTGGACAAATCGACAGAGGAGATAGCTCTTTATGAAAAGCAGGATTATCCTCCTTGCAATCACAATTCTTGCGGCCGCCGCGCTGGTCGGATGTCCCGGCAACAGGCAGCTCGACAAGGATGCCAACGAAGCTTTGTGGGCCTGGGTGACGGAAAAGGACACAAACGGCTGGGAGATTGACGGTTTTCCCGGAACCAGCTATAAGGGCATAGTTGTCGATCATCTATTCAAGCCCACACGGCTGCAACTGGTAATTAAGGGCGATGAGGTCAACCCGTACCATCAGCGGAACATGATAGAGATGATCGTAAGGGAATGGCGCAACAAATACCCAGCCAACCTGAGACCCCGGTTCAACCTCAAGGTGGAGCTTTACGATCTGGAGCTTGACCGCAACAAGAACCTTGGATGGACCGAGATCGACACCGACGGGAACGTGGAAACCCACCATTCGAAGACGCAGGACATGATTTAACTCTGACCTTAAAGGGATCAATTTATGACCCATAAGTTAGAGATACTCGAGGTGAAAGAACTATGTTTTACAGAATAATGCTCCTATCGCTGGCGGTTTTAGTCCTCTTCACCGCCGGATGCCGTACCGGCGAGTACAAGGGCGATTTGGAAATTTATGAGGCGATGCCCGGCCTTCTCGAGCAGAATCCCGACATTGTTAAAAATCTGGCAAGGAACGAAGACGGATCGCTGAGAGTTGAATTCGAGAAAGGCGAAATGCGCCTCTGGATGAGAGAAGGTTCGGATATGGATGTCACAGCCAGACAGGATGCCGCCAGTGATGCATTCGAGATTTTTCATGCCCAGTACATGCAAAGTGAAAAAGTAAAAAAAGAGAATGGCGATTTCTACAGGGAAAAAATAACGTTAAAGAGTTACGTTGACGATATCGAATTGTACGTTCTCGAATGGGATTTGAAGTCCGAAAACCCGAACGTCCTTAATAACAGAGAAGGCAACTTCTTCTAGGAAACGGTCCGGTCCGAACCGGCCTGTTTTTGGCTGCGGGACACAACGTGATGACTGAATCCGGCAGTTCAAATAGAAACGAATATCCCGGCTTCCGGTACGTACTGGGAGCCGCTTTAATAATCGGCGTAATCGGCGGTTTCGCGGATGTCAGCTATATTTTCACGCGCAGCCCCGACCTGATCGCCGATCCGATGCTCGGCTGGAGATTAGTCGCCGCGGGGATCTTTCTGACTTTTGTCATGATGGTCCCTTATTTATTCATTATCTGGCTCCTGGCTCGTCCTTTAGCATCGGTCCGTAAATGGAATTTCGAAATCTCCCTCGCGACGGTATATCTTCTCGCCTTTTTGCCTGCCGGAATTATCGCGGCAAGAAATATTTCGCTTCTGATGGCGGAGGAGAGCCTGCTTGTCGTTCAGGTAAAATCGCTTTATTACTCGCTTAAATTTTTATGGATCATTGTCCCGATCGGATGGGCGCTTGGACTCTGGCTCTCTCGGCTCCATAAAAACATGGAACCGTCGAGGTTGTACGGCAACATGAGCGGAGTCGCGGTCGCGGCGGCGTTTTATCTTTTCGTAACTCCATATTGGCAGCAGGTCTATCTGCTCGGCAAGGCAAATGTGACGTCGGAAATCACCAGCAACCTTGAGAATATGATCATGGCGGGCGCGGTTTTTATCGGTGCGCTGATCATTCTCCCGCTTGCGTGTTGGATTTTCAGGCTCCTGGCACGCCCGGGACGTGGTTCAGCTCTAATCGTTGTCTGGATAATCATCCTTGCGGCCCCTTATTTACAGCCGATTTTTTCACCTGGACGTCTTGTCGGGACAAACCCATCCGGAAATGAACTCGCGGGACGTCCAAAGAATGTTGTTCTGGTCTCCCTCGACACTGCCAGATATGATGATGTCGGTTTCGACGGCGCCGAAGTGACGGAAACGCCGTTTCTCGATTCCCTTGCCGCAAAAAGCCTTGTGTTCGACAATGCTATAACTCCGATGCCGATGACAGGTCCGGCTCATATCAGTATGTTTACAGGACTGCAGCCGGATTCGGAGGTCGGGCACGATGTGAAATCAAACGGCGTGCCGCTGGCGGACGATGTCCCGACATTGGCGACAATTCTGGATGAAGCCGGTTACGAAACCGGAGCTGTGATCGGCGGTTTTCCGCTCGCGAGATCGGCAAGCGGACTCGAGCGGGGATTTCATTATTTCCATGACGATTTCGAAGTTAGCTTGAGGGGACGGTTTCTCCCGGACCAAATCTGGACTCTGACCGTATCGAAAATTATTAAAAAGGTCTTCAATATCAAGGCTGGGCTTCCGCACGGGCGGACGAAATCCGCGGACACCGTAACCGACCAGGCGATCGATTTCCTCAAGGATAAATCAGGGAAACCGTATTTTCTGTTCGTGCATTACTTCGATGCCCACTATCTATACGCGCCGCCGCCGCCGTTCGACACGAAATATTCGGAAGGCTATGACGGTCCCTATAAGGACAAGGCGCTGTCGATGTCTCAGTTGATGGAAGCTGAGAAATCGTTCACCGACGATGATTTCGCGTACTACCGAGCTCTTTACAGGGGCGAGGTCAGCTTTGTCGATCAGGAATTCAAACGTCTGTACGACTGGGGACTCGAGCAGGACGGAAAATTCTGGGATGACACTCTATTTATCGTCGTATCCGATCATGGCGAAGGTTTCGAGCACGGTTATTACTTCATGCACACGGATCGGGTATACGACCAGTTGATCCATGTCCCATTCTTCATACTCGATCCCGAAAAATCTACTAATGGAGTTGCGCAAAGACGTGTCGATTCGCTGGTAAATGTAAGCGATATTTACTTCACCGTACTTGATTGGCTCGATGTCGAGTCTCCACGAACTCCTGCTGATATGCATGAAGGGATTTTTGGCACGGTTGATGGCTGGGATCACGATTTACTGGGTTTCTATAATGAATCCGAGGTCGGGACAACAATGGGCTGGCACTTTATCGCGAGCCAGTCGTACACATTCATCGCGCCCGGAGAATTGTCGCTCGGACGGTTTTTCTCGTTCCGTTTTCCGGACTGGAAATTGATCTTTGGTCCCGAATCCGCGCCGGTGATTCCCATGTATCAATATTTCGACTTAACTAGCGACCCGGAAGAGATGGTCGACATTTATCCCGCGATAAACTGGGATGAGAAACTGCTTCCGGACCTTCCGGAGCTGCTGTCCGGGTGGGCGTCGAGACAGGGGGTAGCGGATTTATCAAAACTGACTCCGGAGCAGCGCGCTGAGCTGAAGGCGCTGGGTTATATTAATGAAGGCGGGATTGGGGGGCAGGACGATTAGGTTATCGATGTCAGAAACAGACAATATAATTACGCGGAGACCCCCCGGAATTATCGATGTCCTGGGAGCGTCGCTATTTTTCGGATTCGTCGCGGGATTGCTCGACACCGGGATGGTCCTATCTTCGGGCTTTTTATTCGATCATGGGATTATCTCGGTTCTTCAATTCCTGAACGCGTCCGCGCTGCTCACATCGCTTGCGATTCTTCCCATACTTCTTGTTGTCTGGTTGTTTGTTCTGGTAATCGGCAGAGTCGGGAAATCATCCTACGAAACGGGATTGACTGCGGTTTATTTCATCGGCGCGATGCTCGCTCTCGGGCTGCTGATGGTAGGGAAGTTAAAAAACATCGATGATGTGTACGGCCTGATGCCATCTGAAACAATCGGGAGTTTGAAATATATCTGGATTTTGATTCCGTTCGGATGGGTACTGGCTCCGTGGCTTGTGAGGGAAAAAACCGGATGGGAATCCGGGAGGTTGTATGCGAAATTGAGCGCGTTCGTCATATCGATCTCTGTCTACATCGTTTTTTCATCCTATGCGCAGTCGAAACTCCTGACATCAAATTCAACGCTCATCGAAGAAATTATTATCGCGGCCGGGCCATTCGTACCGGCTGTTATTTGTCTTATCTTCTTGTCCCGGCTCCTCGGTCTGGCTTCGAAATCGCGAAAAGGCATTGTGCTGACAATTATTCTACTCGTCTTTTTCATTGTACCGTTTATTCCATCGATAATGTTCGGCCCGTCAACGGTTGGGACGACGCCGTCCGGAGCTGCGTTTGTCGGAGAAAGCAAAAATGTAATTCTTATTTCTATCGACACGTGCCGCAAGGACGATATCGGCGTCTACGGGAGCAAGGTTGCCAAAACGCCGAACATCGACGCGTTCGCGGCTGAATCGATTGTTTTCGATAACGCGATAACACCGATACCTATGACCGGCCCGTCGCATATGACGATGTTAACCGGACTTCAGCCGGATCCGTCCTATGGTCACGGTGTTCTTAATAACGGGAACAAATTACCGTCCGATATCCCGACAATCGCTACCGAACTCGACAAGTTGGGATTCAAGACAGGCGCGGTGATTGGCGGAAGTCCGCTTTCGCGCGAGGCTTCGGGACTTCAACGAGGGTTTCATTATTATAATGATGTATTCAAGGACGATCTTACGGCGAGGATTTTCCCGGTCGAGACTTGGTCTCTGACGGTCAGTAAAATCGCGAGGAAATTATTTGCCGTAAGCGGGCTTGATCCCGGCTGGCTCAAGAAAGACGCCGAGACTGTAACTGGTCAGGCCGAGGATTTTATCGGTCAATGCGGAGACGATAACTTTTTCCTGTTCGTGCATTATTACGATCCGCATGGGCCTTTGAATCCCCCGCCCCCGTACGATTCGATGTATCCGGGCGATATCGCGTCGCAGGAATTTCCTTACAAGGACACGCATCCTCTAAAGAGCGATGTGCCTGATGAATTAGCCAACAAATTTGACGACGCAGCGCTTGCGGCGCGACGTGCGATGTACAGGGGGGAGATTTCGTACACGGATCACTGGATCGGGCAATTATTGGAATATCTTAAGCAGCAGGGATTATATGACGATACGTTGATAATCATAACCGCCGACCACGGAGAGGCGTTTGAGAATGCGTTTATCGGTCACCTGAACCGTCTTTATGAGACGTGTGTGAATGTACCTCTGATAATCCGGGTTCCTGATTTTGGTGTAGACAGGCGGTATTCTCTTAGAGGCTCCAATGGCTGGCTTGTAGATACAAGCGATATTTATTATACGGCCTTGAACTTTCTTGATGTCCCTGTAAGCGAAGACGTGATAAATCAGATTCATGAAAACGTTCCTGGCTCAACCGATAGCTGGAAGCATGACTTATTAGATTGGAGGCTTTTTATAATGACGGAGGGTGGACCATTTCCATCCACCTGGGATTTCATACCGCTGCAAACATACGGAGTTCCATCGTCGAATGAGACTTTTGTCGGACCGACCTACGCGCTGCGGTGGCAATTTTCAAAATTAATTTACGCTCCTCAGGAAAACGACCTGCTTCCTGAATACCAGCTTTTCCATCTGGATCCTCTTGAGGAACATGAATTTCCCCAGTCTGCTTGGGGGTCATTGGAGTTCGGGAGCGAGCTGCTCGAATCCTGGGCTGCGACAACAAAATCCATCAATGCGGGATCGATCGACCCTCTTACGCGCGAGCAGCTAGAAGCTCTTGGATATACACAGCATTGATCAATGGGTTACAGGCTAGGGGAGGAGGAAAATGCCGATTGATATCTATAAAAAGCCGGCAAGGTTTTTCGAAAATGACCCGTCCGGAAAGGTCAGATGCACGCTGTGTCCGCATCGATGCCTGATCGCGGAGGGCGGCGACGGCATCTGCGGGACTCGCACGGTCGAGAACGGCATCCTTTATGCCGTAAATTATGGCCTCGTAGTGTCTGCCTCGATCGATCCCATCGAAAAAAAACCCCTCTATCACTTTCATCCCGGATCTCAAACGCTCTCGTTCGGCGGGCTCGGATGCAACATGGCATGCCCCCATTGCCAGAACGCGTCGATATCGTGCCCGAAAATTTCAAAACTCAGCGACTCCGAGATAGATTCCTGGACAGGCGGGAATGTCACGACTCCCGAGGATGTTCTTGAGACAGCGCTCGCGAGGACGGTCGGTGGTGTGTCGTTCACATATAATGAACCGTCAATCTGGCACGAGTGGGCGCTCGACGTTTCAAAACTTCTGAAGAAAAATGGGATGTACACTGTCTACGTGACGAACGCGTATATCGAGGAGCAGACTTTGGATGAAATCGGACCTTACCTCGACGCGTACGCCGCCGACCTCAAGGGCTGGGGGGACGATTTCCACCGGAAATTTTCAAAAGTCAACGATTGGGAGAAAATCCTGCACGCAATCGACCGCGCGAAAAATGTCCACGGCATGCATGTCGAGGTGACGACAAATGTTGTCCCCGGTTTCAACGATGACGAGGAGACATTCAGGTCCATAGCAAAATGGATTTACGAAAAACTCGGACCCCTGAATGTCTGGCACCTGTCGAGATTTATCCCGCAGCACAAATTGGGACATCTCGAGGCGACGCCGGTCGAGACGCTCCTTGAGGCAAAGAGGATAGGGCATGAGATCGGGCTGAAGCATATTTTTCTCGGAAACGTGCGCGGACATCCTGAGGTCGAGAACACGTTCTGTCCGGGCTGCGGTATGGAAATCATTAAACGGTCGGGCTACCACACGCGGATTACGGGTCTGGACGGGGAAAAATGCGCGAAATGCGGCGCTGAGACGGGGATCGTGAGATAAAATCGCTGTAGGGAGGGTGAAGTGAAAAAGAAGGTTATTACCGTATTAATTGTTATCTGCGTTCTGGTTGTTATCGCAGGAATTTTCTGGATCTGGCGGGTTTCTAATGCCAGCAAGGGATTCGAATTATCCCTCATTGTGTGCGGCACGGCACGTAACCCGGAGAAATTCACAAAAGCTGTTATAAAGGACAATCATGAATGGGAAGTCTGGTGGGAGGACCATGCGCAAGAAGGGCTGCAGCGGCCCGATATCGATTTCACATCACAGATGCTTATCGCCGTGACAAGCGTATGCCCCGATACATCATACAATTTCGAAGTCGATAAAGTCAGTCTTGATGCCAGCGGAAGATTGAGGATATCGGTAGTAAATTACATTCCGGGTCCCGATACGTGGGGAATGGATGTAATATTCAGGAATTTTCAAGTTTATTCCGTAGAGCGTTGGGATGAAGATTATTACTGGACCATCCGCGATCAAATATATACAGGCGAACTTCCGACAAGTCGGTCCGAATAAATAGTGTGCTGAATGATTGTTGAAAACCGAAAATAACGATAAAATATACTTGGTAAATGGTACATACATAATCCGGAGGTTTGCCATGCTTCCCAGATATTCCGCAATCGCATTTCTCGTAGTGATCTGCGGGTTTATAATTATTTCATGTTCGTCAGGCGATGCTCCCGTTTCGCCCGCAGTCCGGGGGACGAATGAGCCGGATTCGATATGCCTTGGGACATTCACTATAATCCCGGGCGATAATCTTGAGTCCGCTACGATTCAGCGGGTACGGTCGGCGCAGTTCGATGTCACACAGTGGGCCAATATCGAGATTCTGAGCGTCCTCTGGGACCCGGCAATGAGGACATGGACACTCACTGTAAAAATTTCCAATCCCACTCAATTTACAGGCTACGGCGTACAGGCGATCTTCACCAAGCTTGGCGGCAAGGAGCTTCGCTGGCCGGACGGCTTTGTCTGGATGAACACCGATATCGATCCCGAGGATGAGCGATGTCCATTTTTCGCAATTGAAAAGGACACCCCCGGACGGGAATTTCCGGGACTGCACTCAACCACACAAGATTATGTTTTCTATTTCCCGGAAGGTGTCGATAAATGGATTCCGATCAGCTTCATCATCGACGCGCACCTTGGAGGTCCGAGGCCGGAGCCGATGGTCGAGGTAATGGGAATGGGATATTTCCCACCGCCGTGTTATCACTCGGCTGTGACAGCGAGGGTGGGGGATCATCAGAGTCCGACCGGGGATTTGTCCGTATGGGTCGATCTGTCGGCAATAGGAGGGTCTTCCAGCGAGCCGATGTTCGATGACGGCCAAAATGATGATGGTCAAGCGGGCGACGGCGTTTTCGGGGCGAAATTCTCGGGCGGTAATTTCGGCGAGCTATACACGTTCACAGTTTACGCGCGCGATCTCGAACAAAACGCGGCTGAGAACGATGTCCGGTATTCTCCGATGGAATTCCCGCCGCTGCCTCCGATTAATTTTGAATCGTTCATGCAGGGACCGTACTGTCTTTTCATCGATGAGCGATTGCAGGTCATCGAGGACGAGGCTGAATGGTACGAATTCTGGAATGAGTTTGCCCCCTGGGACATGCCAATTCCTGAAATAGATTTCGTTACATACAACGTTATCGCTGTTTGTATCGGTCAGCGAGGAAACGACTGTTACTCCGTGAATATCGATAACATCGATTATTACATTGAAAATTGCGGGGTAGGGGTATTCTATACCGAGACCGTTCCGACTCCGGATTGTGCCTGCGCGGAGATAATCACGTCTCCGTTCCATCTCGTTCTTGAATCAAAAACATACTTCGACACCGCGTTTGTCGGAAGCACTTTCGAGGATTGTCCTGAAAATCCGTGCCTCGACCTTGTCGAGGTTACATCCGGGACTCACGGTGTATCCGATGTGAAGAACACTGCGGTGATCATGGATCAGGCCGCATGGGAAAGCTGGTGGGCGAGCTCGGTGGGTGCGTCGGAGCCTCCCTATATCGATTTCGATACCGAAATGGTGATCGGCGTCAATCAGGGCGAGTTCCCCACAAGCGGATATTATCCCACTGTCGACAGCGCCTGCTGGGACGACACGATGCAGCTTGAAATAACGGTAGGATGGCACATCCCCGGACCCACCTGCATGGTCATGATGGTTTTCACGTACCCGTACGCGGCATATAAAACCGAAAAGACCATGCTCCCGTATTATTTTACAACGTATGATGATATATACAGTTGCGATTGACTGGCCTTTGGTTGTTTAAATCCACGTCACGCGGGCGGGTTTGCGCTCGATCCAGTTCTTGTGCGTGAATTTCGGCCACCCGACCACCAGCGTACCCCATACGGAATTTTTGGCCGGAATCGACAGCATCTCGGTAATTCGGGTTTCCCTCTGGCTTGCCGCTACGATAAATCCATTGTAAAAACACCCAAGACCCATTGTGTTTGCCAGGATTTGCGCGTTATGCAGCGCAAGATTTGCATTGGCCTCCGACATCGCTACCGATTTCCGGCCATGAAACACGATTAGGGTGGGTCCGTGACGGAGGATCGGATCGTAACCCGCCTGATGAAGTTCCACTATGCGTTTGAAGCCGGGGACCATCCGCGCCGCGCCTCGTTCGACCGGCCCGCTCGTGAATGCCAACAGGACCTTGGATGACTTCCGCTCGAAACGCTTTACCACATCGTCGAGGAAATCGACCGTAGCGTCGACAATCTGGGTCAATACTTCCGAGTCCATAATAACGACATATTCGGTCGATTGGGTGTTTGTGGAGCTTGGTGCGAATCTGGCAATGTCGATGAGCTTCGCGATGGTTTCGCGCTCGACAGGTTTCTTCTTAAACGACCTGATTGACCGTCGAGACCTTAGCAGTTCGACAACCTGTTCGGTTGACGGGATTGCCGGCTTGTTAATCGGGGTGATGGTCCCGTCGGGATAGCCATCATGGGTTACCGCTTCGACAGGGCAGATCGAAACGCATTGTCCGCACGAAATACACCATTTGGGGAATAAAGGTTGAGGACCGGAGTCGGGATTTGGGCGCGCGAAGACCCCGGACGGGCATAGCTCGTAACATCCCCCGCAGTTAGTACATTTTAATTGGTCGATTTCAATTCTTGACATAATGATTCGGTTCCCGGCTTTGCCAGGACATGAAAAATCGATTTAGCCGGGCAGTTTAGCAGAAATACTTGGATATATTGGAGATATTGTCCGCAATTACAGTTTTTCTCCGGAAATAACCTGAAAATCCTATTGATATCCAGTTAGCGGTTTGTTAGAATCTTCCCTTTGCGTGTAGTCACGTGGAGGTTATTACGTGAGAGATTACGAATTAGTATTTATTGTAAAACCGGACCTGACCGACCAGGTTATCGGAACAGTGACCGCCGAGATAAAGCAGCTTGCGGAAAATTTCGGCGGGGCGGTTGTGAAAGAGGAGCTTTGGGGCAGGAAGCAGCTTTCCTTCGAGATCAAGGATTACACCGAGGGCGTATATACATTTCTCAAGCTGCAATTGCCAAACGAGGCGCCCATTAAGCTCAGGGACCAGTTGAAGCTCGATGAGCGGATCATCAGATTTATGATCACTGTCAAGGAGCCTCGAAAAATCCCGAAAGAGGCTGCCAGGCAAAGTTAATACGGACCGGATTTTGTATCCAACAGGCTGGTGAAGAATGAACAGGATAGTATTGGTAGGACGTTTGGAGTCTACACCTGATTTAAGACACACATCGACCGGAATACCAGTAGCAAACTTTTCACTATCGGTACGTCGGAGTATCCCCAACGGGCAGGGCAGGTACGAGCGCGATATTTTCCGCGTGGTCACATGGAGAAAACTCGCCGAAACATGCTGCCGCTTTCTCGAACGGGGACGTATGATCGCAGTGGACGGAAAGCTCCAGAACAGGCTGCTTCAGGCTCCGAACGGCGACAGAAGGGTTATCGTCGAGATCCATGCGGACGATGTGCGGTTCCTCGAAGGCGCGAAACCCCGTGAAGACAACGGTCAGCCTGATAGAGAATACGTCGATAACAACGGCAGGGACGGGACTTCCGAAGTCGCGATGTCGGATGATGACAGCCTTGATTCGGAAGTTATCCACCCGGTCGAACCGGTGCCGGCCGTGAAAACTGCGGTGATCGCGGATGTTACGCCTCAGGTCATCGAGTCTGTTCCGGACGAAGCGGAAGAAGACTGGTTCAACGATGAGACCGACGGCACACCGCTGGAATTCTAAAAAGAAAAAAGGATAGAACAGGAATCCGGTTAACCGGACCTTCAATAGAAAATGTCAAAGGAGACGTTTAGACCATGGGAAAACGAAGAGGTTCTTCGCCCCGCTCCTCATCAAAGCTGCAGCAGAAGAAGAAGGGATTCAAACCCCGACGACGCAAGGTCTGTTACTTCTGCGCCAATCTTGATGCCGAGATCGACTACAAAAATGTCGATATGATGCGCAAGTTCATGAGCGACAGGGGCAAAATCTGGCCGCGACGCAAAACCGGCTCATGTCCCAAGCACCAGCGCGAGCTTGCCAGGCATATCAAAAAATCCAGAGAGATTGCCCTGGTACCCTACGCTGTCAACTGATAAAACAGATTGTTCAAGGGCTACAATGATTTCAGGTACGGTATAACCCATACCGGACGATGGTGGACATAACAAAGGACAGAACGATGAAGGTCTTACTTTTGGAAAATGTACACAAGCTCGGTTCAGCGGGCGATATAGTCGAGGTCAAGGGTGGTTTCGGCAGGAATTTCCTCCTTCCAAGAGGCATGGCGCAGGCAATTACAGCGAAAGCCGTGAAGGAGATCGAGGAGATCAAGCGCGTCACGATACGTCGTGCCGAGCGTGAGCTGAACGCCGCGAAAGAGCTTGCCTCCAGGCTTGAGAGCCATACCATACAGCTCGAGGGCAAAATTGGAGCGCGTGGAAACAAGCTGTACGGTTCGGTTACAACGCAGGCAATCGCGAGCTCGATAGGGTCATACCTCGGCATCGAAGTGGACAAACGCAAGATCTCCCTCCCGGAAGCGATCAAGACGCTCGGAATGCATAAGTACGTGTTGAAACTTCACCCGGACATTGAGATCACGGGTAACATTGAGGTCATAAAGAGGAAAGAGCAGGTCTGAATTTTTTTTTCGGAGTGATTTTCTTCATCCGGCTGCTACAAGCCGGTTTTTTTTATCACGAAATTCTGGTCGATGCGGGTCGGTTGTTATACCAATCCTGCTTAAACTGTATTTTTTAATTTTTTAATTCCATTACTAAGGCGCGCGTTAATTTTGCATCTTTTCGCGGTGACAGGCACCCCGATTTCGCCTGCCGAGATATGTAAAAGAGTGAAGATGGCCATCAGGCGAAATCGGTGTGCCAGTCCCCGCCTCATGACCGTCATTGTAAAGAATGCACACCTTTTGCGCGGCTCAGTAATGCGTGGGATTTTAATAATCAGTGAGAATTCTATTTATGGAACCAGGTCATATGGCACACTCAAGCTTGCTTGAGTGTGAGTCCCCGACTCGAATCCGCCGCACACTCGAACAAGTTCGAGTGTGCCATTCAATCAATTTATATTTACCGGGATTGGTATTATTGTTGGGATAAAAGATATACGAACTGCTAAATATATACTCTGCAGCGGTGATGCGCTGAGTCCAATTAACCGATTATTCCGGTGCATAGATAGCTGCATCGACAATGGAACTGCAGACGCGGTCCTGCGGCGGGTTCAGGCAGCTTAGAAGAGTTTCCATCAGCTCTGATTCGGTTGTGCTCAACGGAGACTCGTCTGGCATGATAACCGATAATATTCTGGAAGCCATCCCGCGGCTCAGCAGGCACCATGAGCATTTTGCCACGTCAATGTCCGGCTTGATGCTTCCGTCCCTTATGCCGGATTCGAAGGCTTCGCTGAAGAGCGTGTGCAACTGGGTGACGCTGCCTCGGACGAGTTCGCGTATACGTTTCTGCTTTGTTGACGCAGTCATGCCGTGAACAAGGCAGGCATACACATGAAGCATTTCATCGGGACCGAACAACAGGTTGGAAATTATTCCGCGTAAGGCTTCGTAACCAGTGGAGCTTTCCGCCGCGACTTTTCGCAGTTTGCTGTCGATCTTACCGCCGACATGGCTGATGACCTCCCTGTAGAGATCGTCCTTGTTGTCGAAATGACGGTAAAGCAAGGCTTCGTTTACATGGCAGGCACGGGCGATATCGCGCATGCTCGCGCCGTCCATCCCATAGAGGGCGAAGAGCCTGGACGCATTTTTTATAATGTCGCTCCGCCGTTCATCAAATGTTAATCTCGATCGTGGCAAGGCACTTGGTCTCCAAATACTGCTTGTGAATAAAGTAACAAAGCTGATAATAGCGTAAATTCAACGTTTGGTCAAGTAACCGAGCGATAAAATCGATATTGAATCGCAATAAAAAGGCTAAATCAATATACGTTTACGAAAACTCCAATGGTATACTGCATTAGAAAACCTAATATTAAATGTAAAGTGATGGACCAGAGAATACAGGTATAAACAAATGTTGACAGTCATAACCAAATCTGTTAACCTTTGTGAAATTAATTACTTGCTAACCTGCGATTGGGCTTCAACACAGGAGTTCGCAAGAGGAGATGGGGTTTCCTACGTCTCTAATCTGAAAGGACCCTGAGACGGTGTACGGTATATGTATGTCGTATTCAGGTTTCGCATATAAGGGTAAACATAGAAATTATGTCCCGAAAACTCAAAGGAGGATTTCATAACAATGCGGATTACCAAAATTAATTCTGCAATTTCAGTGGCAATGGTCATCTTTTTCGTATTGCTGTTGTCAAGCGCGGTAATGTCCACGGATGATTACATGGGCAGCTATACCGGCAAGGATGCCGCGTCGATCGGTACGGATAAATGCATCATGTGCCATCGCGACAGGGCTCCCGGCGAGGACGACACTCATGTCGCGCGTCTCGAAGCCGAGGGCAGCGACTATGTCGGCAAAGCATGCGAGTCCTGCCACGGTCCCGGTGGAAATCACAACGGCAAAAAAGAGGGCATCCTCAATCCATCCAAGACGCCCCAGGCTGATGTGGTCGCCCTTTGCACTTCGTGTCACGAGGAAAAAGGGAAGTTCAAGCTGAGTGAGTGGACCGAATCAAAGCACAACGAGGTCGGCAACAGTTGCGTGACCTGCCATTCCGGTCACTCAAAGAATGCCAAGTTCCTCATTGAGGAAAAAGTCAAGGATGTCTGCAATACCTGCCATGAGGACAAGGTCACCGCTGCGGCAGCCGGTACTCACGGCGGAGGCCCGGATGTCAGTTGCGCAATGTGCCATAACCCGCACAAGTGACCTGATTGTATCTTGGACCGCACGGTAGAAACGGACACGTCCCAAGGGGATAAGAAAAATCCCGCGTGTAAGTACTGGAGCGGGAGTGTCTGTTTTAAACCAGGAAAACTAGGGTAAGATTTACACATGTAAATTTTACCCTTTTTTTATGCCCATTAATCGGCCTGCAAAGGGATCGTGCAAGAAGTATTTTATAGGATACCGCCGCCGAGGTGCAGTCTCAGGAAAGCGAGGCCAAGCGATATCCCGCACAGTATCAACACAGCGAAGCCGAGTTGACGTGTGTCCTGGTTTGCCGTCGCGACCAGACCGAAAATGATTCCGCATCCAGCGAATGGAAGCAGAATCCAGTTCAGCCATCCGAATCCGGGGATCAGGAACACGATGGCCATTATGAGGGAAATGAATCCCCACAAGAATCCGATGATTCCGAATATCCCGGTGAAAACACCGCCGATAATTCTGAAGCCCAACATAATTATCCTCCGTTACCGGTTGTACGGTCCGTTTTTTATTAGAATAAACGTTAGAATAAACGAATCGCAAAAAGTTTCAAAATTCCGGACCTTATTTTATCCCGGTAAAAATTCTGACTGTTTTACCGTCTTCATCGTTAATCTCGACCAGGTTCATCTCGCCCTCGTCCTGCAGGCTTGATAGGATTCCGTCCAGGTCGAGTTCGATACCCTGCTCCTTGAGCTCCTTTTTCGCTTCATTCGGGATAAACTTCCCCGCGAACTTCACGAGCGAGAGCGGCACCTTGATGTTTACGTTCTTGCCGTCTTCCTCGTTGACCTGGATATATAGCCATTTCGCCTTGCCGTGGGGACAATGATTCGACTCACCCTTGTGGTGCCGTCCGAGGGATTCGATAAGATCGAGCCCCTCCTCGGGCGAGAGCGTCCCGTCCTTGACCATCTGCATGATTCTGATCTTCTCTTCGTTCATTTCTATCATCTCCATCATCTCCGATAAAATTTCTTTAGATATGATTAAGTTTGTTTAAGTCCGTATTTTGAATTCTTTGTTTATATGGTGTGCAATGTGTAAAAAGTGCTTTGACCTGCCATGAAAATCAGGAATCCACTCCCGGCTCGAACGGAATTTCTCCGCGAAGCATGGATCCTGCCGTTTTAGCGTCAATATCGCCCCGCGCGAGCATGTCCAGGATTGCGGACCGGTTGTTGCCTGAAATACCGTTAGCAGGCGGTTTGACAGCAGGAGAGACTGAAACGGATGGCATCTCCGGAGCGAGGATTTCATTCAACCTCGCAAGCCTGGCTTTAATAGTGGGATAGGAGATATTGAGCACCCTCTCGACATCCTTCATATTGCCTTCCGTCTGGATGAATATAAGTGCGAATAATCGATCTTCATCGGAAAGCCTGCAGAAGGTGCAGCCGGTGAAATCGCCTTCGACACGGGAGCCGCAGACGGGGCAGTCGTACCGTGTGATCCTCAGGTGACTTTGGCATTTCGGGCAGGCGTCGAGGTGATTTTGCATGGTTTTGACCTTCACAAACGCCGGAAAAACATTTTCCAACGTCCGGACTCAAAATAGCAAGTATAATTAATAATGTCAATAGTAATATTGATAATATATATGAAATTTCTCAATAATTTCAATAATTAAGGGGTAATGATTAATAATATTGGTTTGAAAATGGTTGAAAATTGTAACGAATTTGGGATTTTTCCACATTAGGTGGAAAATTATGTGGAAATTATCTTAACAAAAATGTAGAATTAATGCCGTGGGTCTTATACACTAACGGGCGGAAGGAAGAGGGTTAATGTCAGTAAAGACTCCGTACACGTCATCGACCGAGCACACCGGCGTGCCGCCCCATAATCTGGAGGCGGAGCGCAGTGTACTCGGTTGCTGCCTTTTAGACCGCGCCGCCCTTCTGACAATCATCGCGCGGATCCGTCCCGAGGACTTCTTTCATCCGCCCCACAGGATAATTTATGAGAATATAAAAAAATTATTCAACGACAATGTCACTCCCGACTACGTATCGCTGACAAATTCGCTCATGTCGTCCGGGAATCTCGAGGCCGCGGGCGGGGGTGAATATGTCGCGGGCCTGACGAATGTAGTGCCGTCCGTTCGGAACGCCGAGCACTATGCCTTTATCGTCACGGAAAAATCCCAGCTTCGACAGCTTATACGTCTCGGGAACGAGATGGCGAAATTCGCCTCCGACAGCAAACGCCCGCTAAGGGAGATTGTCGACTGGAGCTCAAACAGGTTCCTCGAATTGATGGAGCTTAAGGAGCACCAGTCGTACACGACAATAGGGAAGGTGGCTGACGAATTCAACAAGTGGTACAGCGAGACGTACGACCAGAAGGAGCCGCCCGGGACGAGTACCGGATACGCGGACCTCGACCGAATGCTCCTTGGGTTTCAGAACGGCAACCTGATAATCCTCGCGGCAAGGCCGTCGCAGGGGAAAACCGCGCTGGCGCTCGATATCGCCAGGAACGTGGCCCAGATGGGCAGGAAGGTGGCGTTCCTGTCGCTCGAGATGAGCCGTGAAGAGATCCTCATAAGGCTTTTGTGCTCGGCAGGCAAACTGGATTCGTACCGCCTTAAGCAGAAACGTCTTTCGGACAGAAAGGATACCGACGGAAAAACCGACTGGAACCGTTTAACGGACGCGATGGCCCGTCTCGACAAAATGCAGATTTATATTGACGACACCTCATCCCTGGCAATAAGCGAGCTAAGGGCGAAGGTGAAGGCGATGAAACTCGAGCAGGGAAAGCTCGATCTGGTGGTTATCGACTACCTTCAACTTCTGAACGGCGAACTTGGGTCGGGCGATATGAGGGTCCAGGAGGTATCGAAAATTTCAAGAAGCCTCAAAGCTCTCGCGAGGGAAATAGACGCCCCGATACTGGCATTGAGCCAGCTATCAAGGCATATCGAGTACAGGGCGGGATTAAAGAAGGTCCCGCAGCTGTCGGACCTGAGGGAATCTGGGTCGATAGAGCAGGACGCGGATGTTGTTTTATTCATTCACAGGGAGGTCACCGAGCAGGAGGAGCAAGCGGGACGTCAGTACGAGCCCGACAACGAACAAGAGACGCAGTTGATCATTGCGAAGAACCGTAACGGGGCTATCGGCAAGGTATTCCTCCTGTTCCTGAGGCGGTTCGCGACATTTGTGCAGTTGGACGAACCTCCGGTCACATTCAAGAATATATAATAGCGGCTATACCTCCACGGGATACGCAATCCGCACTGTTCTCCTCTTCCCAATCCCGATGGCCGCCGAGAAATTTTTCTTGCGAAGGGACGCCGCCAACCACCTCCAGGGCACGGTGTCCCTTTTTATTTATAAGGAATCATTCGCAGGGATGCGAATGACGCTGAAATACCATCCGCCAGAGGCGGATGACACCGACCAATTGAAATTAGTAGCACTTTGAACACCGTACGAGTACAATGTGTCTGAGAATCGGGCGCGAACAACGATGGAATCCCGGTACACCTGGAAAAATCAGCTTATCCTGGGGATCAGGAACTTCTCGATCGTGACCGCGATCGTGCTCCTCCTCGCTTACCTGGTTATTGTCAGCGGGCAAGCCGCGAAGCAGGAGCTTGAGACGATGTTTGTCGAGGAAAAGAAGACGGTCACCTTTATAGAAGAGCCGGTGGCGTACGGTTATGAGAACGGGGCTAAAATCTGGGAGCTCAGGAGCGAGTATGCGGAGCAGGAAAAAGAGACCGAGTCGAGCAACCTCACCAGAATCTACCAGTTGATCCTGTTCAAAGGCGGGGAGCCCAACCTGACGATATACGGCAACAACGGTGTCTGGGACAAACCTCGCGAGACACTGACCCTCACCGGGGATGTGGTTGTCGAATCGGCCGATCTGACAACCAAGCTCGATACCCAGGAACTTGTCTGGAATGAAAGGGGAAAAGTCCTGTCGTGCCCGAAGTTTGTGGATTTTTGGGTCGAGGATAATCACATCACGTCGGAGTCGCTCTATTCGGACGACGATCTGGCAACGATCGATTTTGTCGGGGATGTCAATATGTTCGTGGTCGGCCTGGAGGGAGAAAACTTCGTGACCCGCGAAGGAGATTTCCCGCTCGAGGATGTCAGTGACGAGAAAAAAGGCGACGGGATGAATGTCATCGCCGAATATGTGCACTACGACAAGGGCAATCGCGAGAGCTTGTGTTATCCATTCATACCATACAGTGTCCGGAAGGCGCATAACCTGAATGAGGAGGGTAAACCCCTGCCTACCGAACCGGTTCATCGGTTAAATCTCACAGACCTTCTTTCGGATCCTGAATATGCTGAAGCTCTGCAGGAAAGTGTAGCGGGATTGGACCTTACTGAAGAGGAGAAAGCGTTCTTGCGCGGAGAGACCGATCAGCTTGGTCCGAATGGTGGAGGACTTGCGGAGGCGCTCGGGCTTTCCGGAACCACTCAGGAAACCACATCGGAGCCTGAGATTGCCGGAAGTGGAGCAGTGCAGGGCGGTGAAGCATTGCCCCCCGAATCAGCGGGGAGAACCGATGTTCCAGGCAGCGTTGAAATTGAACTTCCAACAATTCCTGTGTCGGATCCGGGTGCGGTGAAGACGGCGCAGGATTACTCGTATATTACCGACTGGCTGATATCTCCAAATCTGGACGCAGAATTGTTCGAGGGCGATGAAGGGTTCGATCCTTTGATGGAGGTTCGTGACGGTCTCGTCTTCTGTTACCGCGACAATAAAAAAATCTGGTGCGAGGAATTGTACATTGACCTGGGCGAGCACCGTATCGACGCGTTGAGGCAGGCTGACGGACGTTTCCGCGATTTGAAGGACGAGGAAAATCCACCTGAGAACAAGGCCGGGAAGGCGATTTCGGAATCCCCGACTCAGTTTATCGGCAACTATCTTGTTCACAACTGGCGGGACAAGATGACAAAGGGGTACGGACGCGTTCTGGTCCTGCAGGCGGCAAAAGATTTCGAGGCCGATAATGTAATTTACAGCGAGAGTTCCAAGGTGCTGCATGCGTGGGGGAATGTAATAGCGCATCAGTATTCCGGTGATTGGTGGGTGACGAGCGGCGCGATAGAAGAAATCGACGACGATCGCGCACGTGAGGATGTGAAGAACCCGTCGGTGATGACCGCGGACGCAATGCTGAGCTACAACCGTGCGGTGACATGGGGATTCGGCAATGTCGTATTCAAACAGGAGGAGCAGATCATAACGGGTGACCGGTCGCAGTATGAGGATGACACGGACATTCTCATCATGGCTGGGACGGTCGATTACAATAACGAGGACGGGGAGATTCTGTCGTGCAGTTTGCTGACTTTGGATCTGGAAATGGATGAATATATCGCCGAAGGAGCCGCGATTTCACGTAGCGTCCTCCCGGAGGAACGCCGCCAGGACATCGCCGAAATGCGCGGCGATAAGGAAGTAAAACCTGAGGACGACGCGCGGACCCGCCTTCTGGAGGAGCGGACCGCGTCGGGACTGGGAGACTGGACATTCGCGATAAATAATCCTCCTCCACCCCCGATCGAGGTGCTCGGGGATGAGGTTAAAGAAGACGTGACCGGTAACCTGGGACCGGAGATCGGGCTGCCGTTGACGCCTCTTCCGGATATTTCTGGCCTTGGGGAAAACGACCAAGGCTCAGTTGTCGGACCTGAACCTGCCGTTGAGCCATCGGTTGCCGAACCTGAATCGGCAGTGGACTAATCAAGTTTCCATGAATAATCGAAGTCCAAATACTGGAGATCAAAATCGGGCAACATCCGTGACAGACGGTGCCTCAATTGGCGTTTTTAAATTATTGGTTGCGGTAATTCTAATTCTCGGATGTGGACCCTATCTCGCGAACGCGCAGATTGGTCTTTCAGGTCCTGGAACCGGCTCCTACGAAATGGATAGAATAGTGGAGACTATGGAAGGTTCAGGAGCTGACGGAGAAAATGCTGTCGGTCCGAGCGGAATTCAAACTGAAAACGGGGTCGTCTGGTTTCCCCCACAAGGCGACTTATCGGGTTTTGAGCCGGAAGAAAGTATCCAGAATAGTCCCGGTGAAGGCGAGCCATCTCTGAGCGCCGGATCAGCCTGGGACCTGACAGGCATGGGAACACCGGACTATGCGGAAATTTACGATCTCAGTCCGGCGCAGGTCGAAAGCTCGGTCTTCGAAAGGCGCCCGTATGATCCGTATTACCTGGAAATCGTATCTGAAGCTCCGAATCCGGATATCTCACTACTTGGACCGCTTCCCGAGGCGAGGGAGGAAGGGATCGAGTTCACAGATGTCGCCGCCGACTGGATCTGGCACCAGAAATCCGCCGGCATGACCGAGCTTCGCGGCCATGTGATGATCATCTATGACACGACGATTATTTCGTGCGACGAGGCCACTCTGGACGAGGGGAACGAGATTTACAGGTTCTTCGGGGAGGGCAGGATATTTGTCGATGACGCCGATTTCACGCTCGAATGCGAGGAACTGGAGGTACATGACGCCGAAGAAGAGAAGATGATCTACATCACAGGACCGGCGACAATGGTCGTTTACGCCGATGAGGATGCCGAGGAGCCGGGCGAGGACGCGACCAGAAGGGATAAGGTTGAATTCGCGCTCAAGCAGAACGATACGGTCATCACATTTCTCGAAGGCAAATACGATTACGAGAACGATATATTCGACGCGAGCGGGGATGTCAGGTTCGAGCAGCCGGACAAATATGCGCAGGGAGGTGAGTTCCACGGCGAAAATGAGACGGAATATATGCTGTTCAAGGGGGACTGCGAGTTCTGGCAGCAGGACGGCAACTGGCTGTACGAGCATAAAATTGTCGAGGATAAGGAGGACCCACCGTCCCGGGGCGATAAGATCACGCGCGCGCTTCTCAGCGTGCCGACAACGGTAACGTCCGATGAGGCAGAATTTATGGGGGATCTCGGGTGGCTGCAGCTCAGGTCCGAGGGCGGAAATGTCGTCTATTTCAAACAGGATGACAAGCACGGCGAATGTGAAATTTTCACGCTTTACTATGTTGACGAGGAGAAGGAAAAAGATGAAGGTGAAGGTGAAGGCGAAGGGGATGCTGAAGTAATCGAGCCGGAGGGTCCGCAGAATCTCATAGCCGAACCGGAGGTAATCGAGGAGCCGGAAGTAGTGGCTGAAACAGAGGAAGAAGAAGAATTTGTTCCGCCGCCCGGATTCGGGACATTGCGGCTTGAGTCGGAATACCCGTCCGACTGGGTCCCGTGGTCCGAGGAGCCGATTTTCGAAAGCAAACCGTGGTACGGGATCCTGCCCATTGAATTCGGGAAACAGCTTTCCGGAACAGGTTCTACGGAAGTAGTCGAGTTTCCCGTCGAAGAGGGGGAAGGAGAGGGGGAGACGCTTGGGGATATCATCGATACGTCGCAACTGGAAGGGGTTTTAACGGAGGAGCAGAGGTCGCAACTTGAGGCGATGGATACTGACAAGGTCAGGGAGATGCTTGGCGAGGGCGGGATCGAATATCTCAAGTCATTGACTACGGAGGAAATCAACCAGTTGTTTGCTCAGTACATGGGTGCTGAAACGGGCGGTCCGGAAGCTCCGTCCGATCAAAGCATGCCCGGTGCGGGCGCACCAGTAGGAATGGAGGGGTCAGGGGCAGCCGGTGAGGAGCCGGTAGGCGAAGGGGTTGAGGAAGAACCGCCCGGAACCGTCGCTGAGCTGACCGACGAAGAGAAAGTGCTTATCTACGGGGACCTTAATGTCGAACCGGGCGAAGGCCGCGAAGAAATAATCATGCAGGGAAATGTGTTCGTCCGTCAGGAAAATGGCGACTGGCTTTTTGAGTACGATATCGTGAACGAGGAAGATGAGGACGAGGAGACTGTCGAGCAGTTGCGTAAGTGGGCGAACGGTTCATGCGACCTTCTTCATGTCTGGACCGACAAGGAGGTCGGTGAGGCAACAAGCAGGGTTTACGGCGAGCAGGACAACCAGAATCTGGCATCGGACTTCGCCAGGTATCTCGGCAAGCTGGACATGGCTTACCTTCACGGCAACATCGAAATTCACCGCGAGGACAAGCATCAACTCAAGAGCAATGAGGCATTTTTCTTCTTTTCGACAAAGGTTTTCGAGGCGCTCGGCGCGGTGAGATCGACCGTGATGGTTGATGTCGAGAAGGAGGGTGCCGGTGAAGAGGGTATTGAAGAGAGTGCAGAAGCGGGAACTGAAGAAGGGCAGGCTCCGTCAGAGGAAACCCCGCCTCCGCCTCCGCCCCCGACCGAGTGAGAGGGCGCTCAGGTGGTGGGGAATAAATTTTCCGGACGGTCAAATGGTCCTCAAGGATTATTACAGCATTCTTAACGGGAAACTGCTCCCGAGATTCCGTGTCGCGGCGAAAATCCCGGCCGGGATGGATACTGCCGGGGCTGAGGTCATGGACCTCGACAGCCTGCTCAAACATCACAATGTGTTAGCAAAGCCATTTTACGAAAAATCGAACCCGGACATTCCCGCATACTTTCCTCGAAACGAAATATCACTTCTGGAATTAAAATTGGCAATCGCGCGACGGCTGCTCGGTAACTGCACGATATGTGAAAATCGCTGCGGCGTGAATCGAATTGAGGATGAAAGGGGAAAGTGCCGGGTCGGGGCAAAATCATATTACGCCAGTGAATTCTTACATTTCGGCGAGGAAAGCGAGCTTGTGCCGTCCCATACTATTTTTTTTACGGGATGTACATTCGTGTGTATCTACTGCCAGAACTGGGATATCGCGCACGGGATCATGGCTGGGCAGGACCTGGGAGTCCCGGCGGACAGTAAACTTGTTGATATTGTTATAAAAAGGCAAAATCAGGCAAGGAATTTAAACCTTGTAGGAGGAAATCCCGACCAACATCTTCCCACAATTTTACGACTTTTAGTCGATCTAGCTGAACGAGATTACACACGTCCGATTGTCTGGAACTCGAATTTATACCTGACCGAGCATGCTCTTGACCTGCTTACCGGGATTGCCGATGTCCATCTTGCCGATTTTAAATATGGGACAAACGAGTGCGGACGTGAATTGTCTAATATTGACAATTATTGGGATATAATTACACGGAATCTCCTGAAAGTATACCCGGTCTCGGAAATAATGATACGCCATCTCGTGCTTCCGGGACATGTGGATTGCTGTACTTCGAAAATTGTGGGTTGGGTCGCGGAAAATATCCCGAATTCCCGGTTTAATTTAATGTTTCAATACCACCCGGACTATCGCGCCGGGGAAAATGAGACTATCAACCGATATTTGACACAGGAAGAGAGGGAAAAAGCGATGTCGATGGCGATAATGGCTGGATTGGTTTAATTCATGGGATTTATGTCAGATTCGGATTCAACCCCGGAGATCAGGTCTTTTGGGAAGTATACATACCAATAATTCCATGTGCCCACATCAAGCGGCTGCCGGTTGGGATTGTACAAAAAATAATTATCCCTGATTGCCTGTTCCATCTCATCGGTCCATCTGTCAAAGCCTGCCATCTCATATAATCCGCCCCGACGCTCCGAACTGTTGGGATCATCGAGATCGACTCTTAATATGATTACAGAATACGATTGGTCCCGTAATGTTTTAAGAAACGGCTCCTGGTCCCATTTTCCGGTCCTCTGTAACAAACTCATAATGTAAGGCTGGAAGACGACTTCCTTTCCGGCTAGAAATGTGTAGCTTGCGTCCTCGCAGAGAACAAGGCCGCGAGCGTCGTCTGCCAGCGAAATCAGCGACGCGCCGTTCGCGAGCTGGTCGGGACCGACACGGTGTATCTGGTATCCGGCGGGAGAGATGTAACGTCCGAGAATAATTAGAGCGAGGATAATTCCGTACGCGATTGTCCTCGGAGACGGAAGAATCGGGGGGGATGGTTGAGATTGAGACGGTTCCGATTCGACCATGAAGTTAAAAGTGAAACCCGCGATCAGGATGGTCGCGAACATAGGCTCGATGAAGTAATTCGTGTCCGATCCCTCAAAGCCGTATGCGAGCAGGTTTCCGTGCGCGAGGACGTAATAAAGCGCAAAAAATAATTTTTTATCTTTTAGAAGGCCGGGAATTAGCATTGCCGAAATGCCGACTACGTGGAGTATCCAGGTTGCCTTAATGTACTGGATGATGTCGACAAATCTTTCGACAAACCACGCGTTCGCGGTATAACCGAAAAGGTGTTTGAAGAAGCCGCCGGATGTCAGGAAATCGATCAGCCCGTACGATCCTGCGACACCGATTGCCAGAACTGCGAAAATCAGAAAACCGCGCTTGTCCCGTGTAAAAAACGCATGAAGGATCACCGCGACCGGCGCCGCAAGGAGCGACTGTTTTGTAAGGACGGCGCAGGCGAGAAAAACGGCGCTGACGACGGCGTCGAGCGGTTTATTCGACCTCAGCCACCAATAGATCCCGCACGCGGTGAGCAAAATTCCGAAAGTATCGACTCTTACGACCTGCGACCACCGTACGCCCCATTCGAAACATAGTAAAAGTCCGGCGGCGAGAATCGCGATCGATGTGTGAACCGAGAATCTCCTGAAAATCATCACCGATGCGACAATCATGCCGAGAAACGACAACACTGAAATTAACCGTCCGGGAGCGAGACTGGGTCCGGTCACAAGCATGATAAGCCCATTGATGAAAGGGTAAAGAGGGGGATACGATGACACGACCCAGGGAGGCTGGTCGAGGGTATGATATGGATTATGTCCCCCGGCAAGCCGTAAGGACATATCCGCGAGATAGCCCTCGCCGAAATCGAGCCCGTAGGGAATTCCGAATACGCTGACAACTGAATTGAGGTAAAGAATCAACGCCCCGGCAACGAAAGCGACCGACATTAATTCAAAGTAATTGGGTCTGGTGTTAGGGGAAGGCTGTTTTTCGGGCGCATCGCTCATGTATCGACAGTTTATATCAAGCGGGGCGAAGAATAAACAACCGTCTCAAGCTACGCAGGCTCCGCTTGAGACGGACACAGGGATTTTCCGTTTAGAGCATTCTTTTGTAAATGAAATTAGCATTAGAGTTTAAACCAGTCGGGAGGAGGCTCGTTGTCGGTGCCCTCGGGATGCTCCGGCTTGTCAGTTTGTTTGGGGTGTACGATGACCCGAAAAAGTTTTCCTTCGGATCCGACGGTCGAGTTCGAGACCGGTTTTCCTTTCGCGATAAAAAATGTCGATGAGTGCATTGGGCTGTCTGCAATTCTGAACAGCTTCTTTTTTCTAAGGATGAGCATCCAGATTGCGGAAGCCGCCGCACCGCCGAGGTGTGCCCAGTGGTCGACTCCAACCGCCCCTTCGACATTGACATTGAAAAGCTGAAAGATCAAAAATATGGTTTCGAGCGCGACAAGTCCTGTGATCACTTTCCATGCCTTCACGCGCCAGAGAAAAAGCAGAATGACCGTCTCGTTCGCGTAAAAGAAACCGTACGCTACGATAAGTCCGAAGACGGCGGACGAAGCCCCGACCGAGGGTATGTACCAGTCGCCGAGAAGCGCTCGCGCGCCGAGGGACAACAGGCTGCCCACGATTCCGCAGACGAGGTAAAAATACAGGAACATCTTCGAGCCGAAGTCGCGTTCCAGCCGTGTTCCGAACATCCATAGAAAATACATATTCAGGGCAACGTGCAGGATGCTCCCGCCGTCGTGCATGAACATGGATGTGACAAGCTGCCAGTAATAATTTTTATGGAAAACCATATCGGGGCTGGACGCGAATTGTCTGTACCAGAACGTTTCGACACTGAGCCAGCCGAAAATGCCTGTCAGAACCATCACGACCCAGATGCCGACATTGACTCCGATGAGCCATTTTACGACTGTAGCGCCGTAGCCCCATTCTTTCGAGAAAGGAGTTATCAGCCGGTATGAATATCCGGGAGGCGGTCGGTGTTTATCTCTGTACCAGGGTCTCATGGCGTTGGTAAATATTACAGGGCTTTTATATTAATGTCACAGGAGGGTCTTTACTCGGGGACAGGCACAACGATTTACACGCGGGGACTGGCACACCGATTTCGCCTGATATTTAGTTTCACTTTACCACATATCTCGACAGGCGAAATCGGGGTGCCTGTCACCGCGTGAGGATACTGTCTATTTAGAAATAAAACTGCGAGCCCTGGAGACGTCCCGATTCATCTATCAATATAACAGCGGTCGCGACCTGCCGTCCGCTGTCGGGAATTACAATTTCAGTATTCGAAAATCCAAGAGCCATGCCGCTGGACGAACCGCCGTCGAGGTTCATAGCCCATGTCGCGCCAAGATCGACCATTGTCCAGGCGAGCTCGGACAGGCTCGCGCCTATGCTCCTCTGAGAGGATGAATTTTCCACTATCACCAGGTACAAAATTCCTTCGTCGTTGAAGCCGATCGCCGTCCGCGCCGACCGCCCTACCGCGATGTCGCGGCCGATATCGTTTTCCTCCGATGTGACGTCAATCCTGCCGTTTTTTACCAGAAATGGTCCGCCCTGGATCGCGTAATTGACAGGAGAATTGACCGTATTTACCATCTGGTAATCGATGTCGACCGGCTCGCCGTCCGCCAGCATCGTGAGCGATGGGTATTGACGTCGGGGCCATAAAATAAACTTCCCTGTTAAGTCCTCAACCTCGTCGCACGTAACGCACTCAACACTACCGTTTGTGAGAAGCGCGAAGTTCGACGCGAGATCGTTTCTCAGTCTGGATGGATGCCCCGGAGTCAACAGGGCGGTTTCGCCGGGCCCGGGGACCTCGTTTATAACATCGATATCCCACGAAACGCCTGATGCCGCGGTCACTGTCCCGCGGATGTCCGGGTAGCCGATCATCATCGAATTGTTCTGCAGCACCATAAACGCCGGACGGTGCATCATCGGCGGGGCTGTGATGACCCCATTCTGAACGACGAGCGAGACGCTGATTCCCGGCCATGTAAAATAACCACCATTGATTCCCGCGGCCGCACGGGACCCTTCCACGATTGTCCTGACCGACGCGAGATTACGCGTCGTGACATCTGACGCCGTCACGACCCGCGGTCTCAGGCGCGATTTCGTCTGGTCGCAGATGACTGCGTGAATGAATCTCTGTCCGGACGGTGTCACGTAGCGTTTCGCGACATAGGTTGTTCCGCTGTCGATCGCGATTTCCTCGAGCGTCTGGCGGAATCGTATGAGGCATTTGACTTCGAGATAATTCGCGGTGTCGGGGGAAATAATCTCCCAATAAACCGGGAATTTCGTCTCGAGGACAATTCGAGTCTGCTCGGTGCCGTAATTCGCTCTCAATTGGTTGACAAGCGGTATCGTGTCGAAGTCGTACGCTTCCTGATACTCCGCATCGGCGGACGGAGCCTTTATATCGGGCAGGTCGAGCACAATTCGAGGCGGGTCTTCCATCTCGTATAACTGGTATGAGCCGGGTTCGACATTGTCGAATCTCAGGAGGAGAATATCGTCGTCCCAGTAGCATTTCACCCATCCGAAAGAGTTGAGAAGAACCTGTCCGGAATAATCCCCGTTCGTGGAGTTTGAATATACCTGCGCGATGGATGTTGAATATATCCCCCCCCCACAAAAAAATATTCCTGCTACCATCGACAGGAACATCAGACGTGTGAAAATTCTGTGTATTCCAACCATAATCCGGTTTTTCTCCCTAACTTCCAATCCCCGATGTCGACTGCTGGGCCGGTTCGGATTCGGTGATCTCGGCGCCAAGCCCGGACAGTTTCTGTACGGGACGCTCGTACCCGCGATATAGATGATTTAAGCCGCGGATTCGAGTTGTCCCCTCTGCCCAAAGAGCACCGATCAACAATGCCGCTGCGGCTCTAATATCAGGCGCGTTCACTTCGCACCCGACCAGTCTCGTCCCGCCGCTTACCAAAGCGCAGCTGTCGACGGTCCTGATCTCAGCGCCCATACGCTTGAGCTCGTCCGCCGCGAGGAACCTCCGCTCGAAAATTTTCTCGACAAAAATGCTGTCGCCCGCGGCTTTTGTCATCAGAGCCATGAACTGGGGCTGGACATCCGTCGCGAAACCTGGATATGGGTGGGTCCGGATATCGCATCGGCGAAGGACGTCGGGTGCTTCCACGGTTACCCTGTTCGATTCGGTTATGATTCGGCAGCCTGTTTCGGCGAGTTTGTCGAGAACCGCGGTCAAGTGGTCGTGACGCGCGTTTACCGCGGTAACGGTTCCGCCCGTGATTGCCCCGGAAAGAAGATACGTCGCGGTTTCGATCCTGTCCGGAATGACCCTGTGGTTGGCGGAATGAAGTTCCTTTACACCGATGACTGTGACAGTTTCCTCGCCGGCGCCTTTTATCTGGGCGCCCATCGAGATGATGAAGTCGGCGAGGTCGACAATTTCCGGCTCGCGCGCGGCATTTTCAATTACGGTGGCGCCATCGGCAAGGGCGGCGGCCATAAGTATATTTTCAGTCGCTCCCACGGAGGGGAAATCGAGTTTGACCGTGGCGCTTTTGGGACGTGAACCGTTATGCAGCCTCACAGTGACAGACTCGGGATGATCGACAACGGTTCCACCAAGGCATTCCATTCCTTTTAAATGGAGGTCGATTGGGCGTTTCCCGAGAGAACATCCGCCGGGGAGGGGAATCATCGCCTGGCCGAATCTGGCGAACAACGGTCCCATGACAAGGACGCTCGCCCTCATTTTATTGACCAGTTCGGGATCGGGTTCCAGGCAGGATACATGGGTCGAATCAATGGAGATGCTGTTGTCGCCGGTCCATTCGACCTTCCCGCCGAGCGACCTGAGCACCTCGGCAAGCGTGAAAACGTCGCGCAAACGGGGCACATTCTCAAGGTGGCATGTGCCCTTTACCAGGAGGGTCGCGGCCATGATGGGAAGGCAGGCGTTCTTGGAGCCCGAAATCCTGACCTCCCCGTTCAGACGCTTACCGCCGGAAATATCGAGATAATTACGTGTGTCAGTCATAATACTTCGTTTAGCATAAGTGGACATACTACCACATCCTGGGCGCCTCCGGGGGGCAAAATACGCTCCTGGGAAGCGCGTAGCCGGAAATTAGGGTCGACCGCTAATTAGAGTACAGGATTTATGCCACAATTGCCTCTGTCGCGGACTTCCGTAAATATAATCCGGCCAAATTAACCTTGATTAAACCTGGATAAGGCTGAAATATAAAATTTGGGTAAAAATAATTAAGCATTTGAAATTAAGGAATAATTGCGTAAGATTAGGATAATACTATTATAAAAAGACAGATATTGGGTCAGCAAGTACAATATGACGGCTTTCTGAAACAATCCGGTTATGGTGATATACCTTTGAAACGGAGCGGACAATGATTGAAAAATTGGAATTGACCAATTTCACAGCGTTTAAAAAGCTCACAATGGAGTTCAGCCCTGGGATCAATATTTTCATAGGGCAGAATGGTACAGGAAAGACGCATTTACTTAAATTAATATATGCTGTACTGGCAGCGCATTCTGAGGAGAAAAGGGTTTCGGACAAGCTAAATTCAGTATTTTTACCCAAGGGAAGGTATTTAGGGAGATTGGTAAAGCGTGTGAATGTCAGTAGCACGGCAAGGGTAAAAATAACGCGAAACGGCAAAATGCTGAGTCTGAAATTTACCAATCATACGGCAGATACATTGGTGTGGAATAACGGCTGGAAGGGAGAAAAATTCCGTCCTTGTGTTTATATACCGGTAAAAGAGATGCTTGCAAATGCTCCAGGATTTTTATCGTTGTATGCGAGCAGGGAAATACATTTTGAGGAGATTTATGCTGATATCATTCATCGGGCATTTCTCCCCACGCTCAAAGGCCCTGTATCCATAGAGCGCAAAAAGTTATTGGATTTGATTCAGAAGATCATTGAGGGAAAGGTCATTAACAAAGATGAGCAGTTTTTCCTGAAAAATAGGGGCGGGGAACTTGAATTCACACTGCTTGCCGAAGGAATGAGGAAACTTGGGTTGCTGTGGCTCCTTATTCAAAACGGCACACTTTTGAAGGGGACAACATTATTCTGGGACGAGCCTGAAGCGAACCTGAACCCTTCAATGCTGGATACATTAGTTAAAATATTGATTCATCTGCAAAGAACCGGCGTACAGATATTTATAGCGACTCACAATTATATTCTTTTAAAGGAATTCGATATCCAGAAAGAGAAACAGGATAAAGTTCGGTTTTATTCCCTGTATCAAGACCCTGGCATGGACAGCATTAATTATGTCTTTGGCACCAAATACATTGACATAGTGCCAAATACAATTTCCGAGGCATATCTGGATATCTATAATCAGGAGATTAAAAGGAGTCTTGGAGGCGATTTATGAAGCTTGTTGAGGCAGATCTCGAATTTGAGATCAATGGTTCTATCCGAGCTGTCAAGTTTGATGATGAAAACGTGCATGGTCTCACGCACTGTATGAAAGCTGTCGACTTTGTTGTGGAGTATGAAAAGAAAATATTCCTTATTGAAGTGAAAGACCCGCAACATCCCAGATCGCTAACGCGCAACACAAATGATTTCAAAACGATGCTGTATTCGAACGAGTTAATAGTGAATGTTCTGGTCCCAAAGTGCAGAGATAGCTTCCTCTACGAATTTGCCTTCAAGAGAACTAACAAAGAGGTTTTTTATCTTGTGCTTGTAGCGCTGGATACATTATCAGCAGCGGATTTAAACAACCTTACCGATAATCTCAAAAAGCAGCTTCCGGTTGACGGGCCGCGGAACAATCCCTGGCCGAATAAATTCATTTCCGGCTGCTTGGTTCTCAATTTATCTGCATGGAATTCTAATTTTAATAACATGCAAGTAAAGCGGTTGAGCATTGGCCCATAGAGCGTATCCGTTTATTCTTCAGTTGCGAAATACTGCTTCAAAACCGCGATATTGTCGAGGAGATCGCAATTGCGCTTATGAGGGACGGCAAAATTCCCGAGGGAAGGCTATCAATGCTGCTGAACCGGGTTTATTTTTAAATATTTAAAATCCGGTAAATTCATTCATAGGGTCAGTAAAATCTGGTAAAATCCGAAGCTATTAGTAACGTGCTTTCATTAACTCATTGGAGCGTACAAATGACACGATCAAAGTCAGTTACTCTTTTAGTCATGGCTTTCGCCCTGCTTTTCTTTCTACTGCCCGGCAAGGCGTTCGCCGACCTCGAAAAGGTCAAGAAGGCCTGCGTGGTTGTGGAATCGACATATATGGACGGCGGCGAGGAATACGTCAGCTTTGGTTCCGGATTCATCGTCGATCCAAACGGCTGGATCGTCACAAACGCCCATGTGATCATGTCGAATGCAATTAACATCAGGCTGACCGTTGACGGCTTTGAGCATAACATAGGAGCAACGCTTTATTATCTGGACGATACGATCGATATTGCAGTTCTGAAAGTCGGAATTGGGGGGCTGGAAGCGCTCACCCTTGCCGATGACAGCGCGCTTGTGCTGGGACAGAAACTCTACGCGATGGGGTCGCCGCTGGTGTTCACCAATATTCTGACGGACGGGATATTCAGCGACTATAACGAGGAAATGGGGATGATCCAGCATACCGCGGAGCTCTACCACGGGAACAGCGGAGGTCCGCTTGTTACCGAGGCGGGAGATGTTGTCGGCGTAAACACCATATTTATCGAGTTTCCGGGGGAAGGGAAGTTCTATTTCGCGATCCCGGCGCACCTGGTTAAGGGTGTATTAAACTCGGTTTACGCGGTAGCGGACCCGAAAGCGATCAAGGTCGATGAGGCTGAACGTCTGGCGCTATTTTCAGAGGAAACGTACGAAGATTCGGAAACATACGACACGGGGGAATTCACGGGCACGCCGGTCAGTCCGGACTATGTAGCCGACCTGCTAAATGGTTATCCGGACTATTACCTTACATGGACTACCCCGTACGATTTTACTGCGGATCTCCCCGATTTTTACATCTACGATGAAATGACAATGGACGACTATGTGAATTACGGGTACGCGGGATATTTCTACTATCCGGAATCAGGAGACCCGTACTGGGTTTCGGTCCCCGATTTCCGGATGACATTCGGGTACCCGGATGTCGAATCGTTCAGCGAGTTCAAGAAATTCATGACTGATGTCTACAAGGAGCGTGGGTATGAATATGCCGAGGAAGCGAAGTATGAAGATTTTACGGGCTTTCCGGTCGATTATGAGGTCGATATACTTTCGATGATCGGGTCCACTGGAACAGATGCCGATGATTTGGCTGTTTTCCTGATTTTCCTGAATAACCCGGACTGGGACCGCTGGGTGAGCGTCGAGGCTGTGTACTATCCCGATGTGCCGGATGAGGAATTTGACGGCATCACGTTCAACCTGATGTCTTCGTTTATCGAGCATCTCGAATTGAATTAACGTAGAATTTGTTGAAATTGCAGACAACCTCCGGTGTAAGAGCCGGAGTTTTTTTTATTTATTTATTTATAAGTCAGATCCCGGGAACCCAATTACTAAGGCGCGCGTTAATTTTGCATCTTTTGGCGGTGACAGGCACCCCGATTTCGCCTGCCGAGATATGTAAAAGAGTGAAGATGGTCATCAGGCGAAATCGGGGTGCCAGTCCCCGCCTCATGACCGTCATTGTAAAGAATGCACACCTTTTGCGCGGCTTAGTAACATATAGCAGATTTCAAGATTATTCCCGTAAGGGTTCCCGGGCTACGATACTCGTAAATGAATTATGTGGAGTTACTTCTCTTTCTTCAATCCCGAGCCGGGGACTTCGCAGGTGCCGGCGATTTTAATCCGGTTCAAAGCCCTGCGATAGGCGGCGCGGGCGCGGTCGATGTCGATGTTCGGGTCGGTACCTGCCAGTTCAAGACGTTTTTTCGCGCGTTCGAGCGCTTTCTGAGCACGTTCGAGGTCGATACAGTCATTGACCTCGGACGCGTCGCAAATTACCGTCACGACATTATTCGAGACTTCCAGAAAGCCGTCGGTGACCGCCAATATGTGGTCGTAACCGGACGAGTCGCGATATTGCAGATACCCGACACCTACCGCCGTCATGAGAGGAGCGTGATTCGCCAGAATCCCAAGATATCCCTCCACGCCGGGAACGATCAGGCTTTCAGCATCGTCCCTGACCGCCCAGCCGGAAGGCGTTGCCAGCATCAGTTCAAAAGTCTTGTCTGACATCGGTTATTCTTTCCTCTCAGACTTTGCCGCGCTCTCCTTAAGCTTCTTGTCCTTCTCGACCGCCTCATCGATTCCGCCGACGTACGCGAACGCGGACTCCGCGACGTCATCATGCTTGCCCTCGATGATCTCCTTGAATCCGCGGACAGTTTCCTTCAATGGTACATATCGTCCGGGAGTCATAAGGAACGCCTCAGCGACAAAAAACGGCTGCGAGAAGAATTGCTGAATTCGTCGCGCGCGTCCGACAACAACTTTATCTTCGTCGGACAGCTCGTCCATTCCGAGGATGGCGATGATGTCCTGGAGGTCTTTATACCTTTGGAGGATTTCCTGGACCTGCCTCGCGACCATGTAGTGCTCATCGCCGACAACGAGCGGGTCGAGGATTCGGCTCGTGGAGTCGAGCGGGTCGACGGCGGGATAAATTCCCAGCTCGACAATTCGCCTCGACAGAACTACCGTAGCGTCGAGGTGGGCGAATGTTGTCGCGACAGCCGGGTCCGTAAGGTCGTCGGCCGGCACATAGATGGCTTGCATCGATGTAATGGAGCCGGTTTTCGTCGAGGTGATTCGCTCCTGCAATTGTCCCATCTCGCTTGCGAGTGTGGGCTGGTATCCGACCGCGGACGGCATGCGTCCGAGTAGCGCCGAGACCTCGCTGCCGGCCTGCACAAATCGGAAAATGTTGTCGATGAAGAGAAGAATGTCGCGTCCCTGGTCGCGGAAATATTCGGCGTGAGTTAAACCTGCGAGGCCGACACGTAATCGCGCTCCCGGAGGCTCGTTCATCTGACCGTAGATAAGGGCGGTTTTATCAAGTACTCGCTCAAACTCGGTGATAGTGTATGTTTTACCGCCGATCTCGACATTTGTGTCGAATGTGACAGGCGTCCCATCCATTGTAAGGTTGAATTCACGTTTCCGCATGTCATAATCGAAATGGAATTTGTGTTCGCCGATCTCGCGGTCGCCGGAATGGATGGTCTTGCGGTCCTGCTTGCCTTCGGCATCGACGTACATCAGGACGAATACCGGCTGTTTGACTCGATGGTTGGTCGCCCGTCGCCTGTTCCTTTCTTCATCGCTCCATGACACGGCAATGAGGGCTTCCTGGAAATCGAGCCAGAGGTCGTTTCCCTCGCGCGTCCGCTCGCCGACACCCGCGAAGACCGACTGTCCGCCGTGGACCTTCGCGATGTTGTTGATCAATTCCATGATTAGGACCGTCTTGCCGACGCCGGCGCCTCCGAACAGCCCGACCTTGCCGCCCTTGGGGATAGGCGCGAGGAGGTCGACAACTTTCAGGCCGGTTTCGAAAATTTCGGTTCTTGTATCCTGATCATCGAGAGCGGGGGCAGGTCGATGTATTGGGTACATCTCCTTAGTGTCGGGAGGGAAATCGGGGTAATCGACCGGCCTTCCGACCACGTTAAATATTCTACCCAGGCAATCCTCGCCGACCGGAACAGCGATTGGTCCTTCAAGGTCCTCGACCGGCATGCCCCGGCGAAGACCGTCGGTCGAACCCATAGATATGCACCGCGTGGTCGAGTTACCAAGATGCTGGGCGACTTCCACGATAAGGTCGATACCGCGAGCCGGGTCCTGTATTCTAAGCGCGTTCAGGAGTTGCGGCAGGACGTCGGGTGGGAATTCCACATCAACTGTCGGCCCGATTACCTGTGTTATAGTTCCTGTTGCCACGTGTTCATTCTCCTTGATGCCGTCTTTACAGCCTAAAAACCGGATTCATTTTCAATTATCCTTCTATTCGAATCATTCATATCATTCAAATCAACTTCATCCGACAAGGGCTTCAGCGCCGCCTACAATTTCAGCAAGTTCCTTCGTAATGGCCGTCTGGCGGGCTTTGTTGCGCTGCAGGGTCAGCGATTTGATCATGTCGGCGGCGTTCTTGGTTGCATTGTGCATGGCGTTCATTCTCGCCCCATGCTCGCTCGCGAGACTGTCGGCAAGTGTTCTGAAAATCACAACCCTCGCGTACTTCGGAATCAGAATTGTGAAGAGTTTTTCCGGGGCAGGCTCGAAAATGTAGTCGAGCACCAGCAGGTGTGAGTCGCCCTGCGGTGCTTCTCCGGACGCGATGCCCGCGATTGGGAGAAACTGCCTCTGGACGACCTTGTGGACGATGGCGCTCCTGAACTCCGTATAGATCATGTCGACACGGTCTGTCTGTCCCGACAGAAAAGCCTTAGTGCAGATGTCGGTAATCTCAGAAAGGAGGTTTGTCGGAAGTTTACTGTCTATGTGAATGTAATTTTGTGTCGCCGGATGTAGCTGCCACGACCGCCTCTTGAAGAAGTCGTTTATTTTTCTCCCGATGACCAGCAGCGTAACTTCCTGGCCATTATCTCTGGCAGCCCTCGCGTGAGCTTCCACGCGCCTGAACACATTCGCGTTGAAACTGCCGCAGAGACCCTTGTCGGAGGCGACGCCGATGATCAGGATTTTTTTAATTACATCTCTCGGTGTCATCAGGGGATGCTCGATACTGCCCGACAGAGCCGCCTTTGCTAGATGCGCGAGGATATCGTCCATTTTATCGGTGTAAGGGCGTCCGGCCTCGATACGTGTCTGCGCGCGGCGAAGCTTGGTCGCCGCAACCATCTCCATTGCGCGTGTAATCTGGCGGATTCCGTCCACCGATTTTATTCGTCGCCTTAATTCGCGAAGACTCGCCATCTATTGATCCCTTGATCCTTAAAAATCCTTTACATTCGTTATTCTTCCAACCCGCTTGTGTCTCTGCCTCTGAGCTCACGGGCGAGGTCGCTTTCAGCGGAGTCGGTCATCTCTTCAAGCATTTCGTCACGGCTGCGAGGATCGATCGGCCTGAATTCCTTCTCGCCCGTAAACACCTGTCCGCCCGAGATGTAAACGGACTTAGCGGCCATCTGTCTCGACCCGTTTGACGTCAATCCATCGACAAAGAAAGTGATAACGAGGCGGTCGTCAGGATTGAACGGGTCGAAATTCGGGAATGAATTCGGTATTTGTTCGAGATCTATTGAATAAGTGAATGACCCGTCCGTGATGGTGCGCTCAGTCTGTTCGATCACAGCGCTGTTGAAAACACTTGAAACATAGGCCTTGCCCTGGACAATGTCACCGCCCGTAAGATCGCCTATGAAAATAACTTCGGGATTATCAAGGTCGAGGCTTGAAACCGGGGGCATGTGAAATTCTATCGGGAAGCTGTTTCCGCCGTCGATTACGTAAAATACCCAGGGTATACCCTGGCTAACCCCGAGGATGGAGCCTTCCTGGTCGGCCTGAATGATTCGAGACTCGACTTTCCATACTCCCCTCATCGGGAGTTCGAAACGCTTTGTCAAATCGGCCGCGTATCCGCGGTTGTCGCCTGTAATTGTGACCGAAATCTGGTTGCCTGCAGGTGGAGTGACCGTGAATTCAACTGTAGAATCTTCTGGCAGCGGAAGAAAATACGATGCCGGAGTAAACACTGAGCCTTCATCGATGATGGTTCCCGGTTCCACAGCCATGTTATGCAGAAACAGATTTCGTCCGCCCCAGCCGTCCGAGATAATTTGTGTGCCCGCTTCGTGAAGCTTCGGCGTTGAAATCGTATCGTTCAGAACGATACCCGTGGAGTAATAGCCATATTTGGATGATTGAGACGCGTTGTCGCGATAGACGATTCCGCCCCAGATGTGGTAAAAATCACCCGCTGCATCCGGTGAGACCTCGCCGCTGTTCCAGGGGTAGGCGGGGTAGGGTAGATGCGATTCGGAAGAACCCTCACCGACATAAAACTGGCTTCGACCGTCGTTACGCGATGCGCTTGCGACGATGTACGCCGTTCTGTCGATATCGAACGGATAAAGAGCCGGGAATAATCCGGAGGAACTCGCCAGTCTCGGTGTCACGAAATTGCCGGTGGTGACATGGTCCAATTGCAGCAGAGCGGAATCATCGGTCCTGAAACCGGTCTGATCGCCTGACAAAAATCCGAGAGGGAATGTGTAAATTGTCGGGAGAAGCGGATTAGAATCGACAGGCAGAATCACGGTGTTGCCGGTATCGCCGGGAACGGGGATATACCTCGCATCCGACGTAATCGAGAAGGAACCCGATGCCGGCGGCCTGCTGATGACATCGATCGGGTCCTCGGGCAGGACAAGTCCGGTGATTGTTTTTTCGCCCATCCACAGTGTGCCGTCTTCCTCGCGATAACGCGCGACATAGGTAACCCGGTATTCGCCGGGAGTGATGAACTGAATTTCGGTAGCTCTTGTGAGCCTGTCACGGCCTACGGCAATCGGGGGAGAGTAATACCCCCATCTGTTGGAGGTTGTGGTGAATGTTCTGGTTTCCGGGTTATGGCTTGAGTAGGGATCCAACTGCCACGCGATGTCGACATTCGCGGGGACGGGCGGATAAACCCTGAATCCGGGATCGTAAAATTCGTTCTTTTTAAACGGCATGCCGTTAATGATGTTCGGCTCAATTTTGAGGGGTTTAGCCACGTATACTTCATACACGCCGCCACCGACATAGGTCTGGTTGGACTCGTCGCGGACCCAGCCGGACAGCTCGATCCGGTGACGTCCGTATTGCGAAAAGCAGAACGCGAATTTATCCTGAAGGGTTGTGGCGCCGAGTCCCCGTCGTCCGTTGAATTCGGCTCCGCCAAGGTCGATTACCGTCCCGTCCGGATTTTCTATCCTGGCTTCCATCCAGCCGGAATGATAATCGAGGTTCAGTACGGTACCCCCGGTACGCATGAAGTTGTTGGAGATGAATACAAAATCCGGTTCAAGCGAATATGTGATCTGACGTCCCGATGCGGAGGTCATCGGCAGAATTGTTGTCGTTGAGAATCCAAGATGCCGGGAAACCCCGACAAATCCCTGATCCTCGAGGGCGACAACGCCTCCCGATTGAAGGCTTGATGAAAAAAGCGTCCAGATCAATTTCGGCTGGCTGTCGGTACCGATCGCGACGGGGTCTGTGATCGCGTATGTCTGTTCATCGTCGGTAGTACCGGGAGCGTTCGGGTTGACCCCCCAGAGCGTGACCACATCCCCCTGCTCGATCTCAAGCCCGAGATCGATTCTCAACTCATACCAGCCCGTCGGAACATTGGGGTCGAGTTGGATATCGTGAATTACGGTGCCGGATATGACACCGGTTTCGGTATCGACGTTAATCTGCGACGCGGGAGTTACGGTATAGCTGTCGAGGGGATTATGAAAATCTCCGCCGAATCGGTCGGTAGGCAGGCCTGTAACCGGGCTTTCGATTGGTAGCCCGACTCCGGTAAGAATTGTGCTTCCAAGAGCCTGCGTGCGTCCGATCATCTCCCCATTTTCATTGAAAACGCGCGATCCGGTGACAAGTGTGTATACCCCGTTGATTCTGCTGACGTTATACGAAAGGCCGATGGAGTTGATCGTAAAGTCGATGGCCAATGTCAAACCGCTGCCGGGTTGAAAACTCCGGGACGGCGCTGTCACATGCATCGCCCATGAGCCTTCTTCCGCGACAGTTCCCGTGAAATCCCACGAAACCTGGCTTGCGGAGTCCTGCCCGATCGCGCGGCTGCCCGGTAATAAAAGCAGGACTATGGCAGTTATTAATGTTAACCGTTTAACCATGTCTTTCCTCCATCCGTCCCAGACTTCAATAGACCGATAACCTCATCCTCTTGAAGTTCCATTTCGTTACTATTATTTCAACTCACCCGCTTTGAATGCCCTGGTGAATTCTTTTACAGCCTTTTCGAGAAGCGCGTCTGTTTCCTTGTCGAGGGCATGGGTGGTTCTCAGGTTATGCATGATCTGCGGGTGCTCAGCTTTAAGCCACGGTAGGTATGCGGACTCGTACCGTTTTATGTCGCCCAGACCGATATCGTCGAGATAACCCCTGACCGCCGCAAAGATGATCGCAACCTGTTCCTCGACCGGCATCGGCACATATTGCGGCTGCTTCAGGACTTCCGTGAGCCTCTCGCCGCGTGTAAGCCTCTGAATTGTCGCGGCGTCGAGGTCGGAGCCGAACTGCGCGAAACTTGCAAGCTCCCGGAACTGGGCCAGCTCGATTCTGAGACGTCCGGCGACATCCTTCATCATTTTAGTCTGGGCTTTTCCGCCGACTCGGCTGACGGAAAGGCCGACGTTGATTGCCGGTCGGATACCGGCGTAGAAAAGGTCGCCTTCGAGGTAAATCTGACCGTCCGTGATGCTGATTACATTCGTCGGGATATAGGCGCTCACGTCACCGGCCTGGGTTTCGATAACCGGAAGCGCGGTAAGGCTGCCGCCGCCGAGTTCGTCGTTATATTTCAGCGCTCTCTCGAGCAGCCTTGAGTGCAGATAGAAAACGTCCCCGGGATACGCCTCGCGTCCGGGGGGACGTCGGATTAGAAGCGATAATTCTCTATAAGCGACCGCATGTTTGGATAAATCATCGTAAAATAGAGCAGCGTGCTGTCCATTTTCCGCGAAAAATTCGCCCATCGCGCAACCCGCATAAGGCGCAATAAACTGCATCGGGGCGGGGTCCGACGCTGTAGCCGACACGACGGTCGTATAAGCCATTGCCCCATGTTCTTCAAGGGTTTTGATAACCTGCGCGACGGTCGATTGCTTCTGCCCGATCGCGACATAGATGCAGTGAACCGGGGGATCAGCATGTTTCTGATTTATGATTGTGTCGACCAGAAGCGCGGTTTTACCGGTCTGGCGGTCGCCGATTACAAGTTCGCGCTGTCCACGGCCTATCGGAATCATGCTGTCGATGGCTTTCAGGCCGGTCTGGAGAGGCTCCTTAACAGGCTGGCGCTTTACGACACCCGCCGCGATTTTTTCAATCGGCTTTGTTTCCTTGTACGCTATCGCGCCCTTGCCGTCCAGAGGCTGGCCGACAGCGTTGACAACTCGTCCGACAACCGCATCGCCGACCGGCACCTCCGCGATTCGCCCCGTCCGCTTGACAGAGTCGCCTTCACGTATATGATTACTTGGCGAAAGCATCGCGGCTGCCACGTTATCTTCTTCGAGGTTGAGCACGATGCCGTAGACAGCGTCGCCCGATGGAAGGGGAGGGAACTCCAGGAGCTCGCCCATCATAGCTTCGTGCAGGCCGTAAATTCGGGCGATTCCGTCGCCGATCTGCAGGATCGTGCCCTCGCTTTCAAGCTTCAGGGTTTGAGTGAAACTCTGGAGTTGTTGCTGTATTATAGCCGCTACTTCTTCAGGTCTAAGTGATGAAGTCACTTTCGATCAATTCCTTTTCTGATATTACATCTTTTGCTCTCGACCATGGGTCTATTCATCCCCGGTCGATGCCAATACATAATTGAGCGCCTGACCGTCGGCAATTCTCGCTAAATCCGGACAGGCAAGCATCGCGCCCGCTGTCGCGACAGCCGCGGTATGGTCGATGTAGTACTTCCTGCCATTGTCGTAACACGCGATTCTGCCGTCTTCGTACTTTAGGACAACAGTCTGAACGAGGTCCCAGTCGACATACACACGTCTGGTTTCATCCCAGTTAACAGTGTCGGAAAGGCTTTCATAGATGATGAAATTGTTCCAGTTACGGTAATCTTCAGGAATGGATTCATCACTGCCGCTGTACGGAACGGTAAGCAGGACGGGTCCCTGGATAAGCTTGAAATATAACCTCTGAAGAAGCCTCTCCAGATATTCCTCTTCTTCGTACTTGACGAGAACGAATGTATGTCCGTCTTCCTCCGCGATGGAAACTTCACTGGGTTCCAGATCAAATGGCTTTAACTCAACCGACTCCGGAAACGTGTCGCTGAAATTGCGCTGAAGTTCGTGCAGGACCTCAACTGTGAAAGGCGCGAGACGATGAAACTCATTTTCATGAACTTCCGCGAGGTCGCGTTCCAAGTCGATCTGTTCAGGGGCCGCGTGGCCGTTGAATATCAAACCCAGAGCACGATTTAACGCGGCAGCGGCGCCCAATGACGTGTCAAACTCCCCGAACGGGTCCGCAACGATCCATGATGTCTCGACGATATACTCGGAAGCGTTATTTGAGTTTGACGAGTCAGCGTTTTCGCCGATAAGTTCGATCCGTTCATCGGCAAACGAGATCCCGCCAAGAAGCAGGAACACGAGTAGACTTACGAATGTTATCCTGACTAAAATTTTCATGACACGGTCTCTTGATTCCATATAGAACTCATCTAACCGCTCTCCGGGACATATCGTGGAACCCTGGCGGCAAGCATAGCGCGCCTGATTTCCTCAAACCTTCTTGAAAGGCTCCCGTCGATCACCTTATCGCCAAGCCTCACAATCACCCCGCCGATTATTTTCGGGTCGATTTTAATATGTACATCGACTTTTCGAGGTGAAAACCTCTGTACGGATGTTGTAAGACTCTCTTCAAGGTCCTGCGGGAGCTTCGCCGCTACGGTAATTTCAGCTTTCTCGACGCCGCGGACAGAATCCGTCAACTGGTTATATCGCTCGGATATGTCCGGGATGATGTCCTGCCGATGCTTCTCAATCAGGAGCTTAAGAAGATTTAATACGATGGGAGTGAACTTATCGCCGAGGGAAGCTTCCACAATTCGAATCTTGACCTTGGGTGGAATTTTCGGATTGAGGAAAAACGCGCGTGTTTCAGGAGACTTGACATAAGTTTCCTCGAGAAGGGTCAGCTCGAAGTCGACCCTGTCGATAGTTGCGAGGTCGGGGCAGCTTTGCAGAACCGCCCTTGCGTATCGGTCCGCTACGATCTTAGCGAACATGGCTCATCTCCTCAACGAATTTTTCGACCAGCCTGCGGTGCGTGGCCTCATCGAGCTGCCCCATGGCGGCTTTCTTTCCGGCCTCAACACCGACCCGGATCACGTCGTTCTTGAGCTTGAGGCGCGCCTCGTCGAGGATGCGTTCCGTATCGGCGCGAGCCTTCAGAATAATCTGCCGGGCGCGTTCACGGGCTTCATCTTCGATATGACGTCCCGCGTCCTGACCGTGACGAATCGCCTCGTTGATGCGTTTCGACGCTTCCTCGTCGATCCGGGCAAGCTGATTCTCGTACTCCTGCCTTGTCTTCTGGATTTCGGCCTTCTCTTCCTCGATGCTGCGGAAGTTCTGGGCGATCTCCTCGCGACGCTTATCCATGAAGCTGAGGATCGGTTTCCATGCAAGACGCGCCATCAACCACAGGAAAATAGCGAATCCGACGACGTTGGACGCAACCTGCATGAAGTCAATCCCAAGGGAGTCTAAAACGGACATTGTTTAATCCTCCGGCAGTCGGTCAGGCAAAAAATCAACTTTTACGCGCCACCGACCGCTTTGGCGGCTTCGATGGTCGCTGTAAGTATGCTCTGACCGCTGAACCAGACAACAAGGGCGTAGATTGTGAGCGCCTCAATTAGCGCGCAGCCGATTACGAACGGGAGAAAGAGCTTGCCGGACGCTTCGGGTTGACGTCCGATCGCGTCCATCGCTCCTTTCACGGCGTTACCGAGGCCTATGCCGCCTCCCAATGCCGCGATTCCGAGGGCGAGTGGAAGGGCGAAGCCGATTCCGAAACTGAGATCCATTACAAATTCCTCCTTGAGGTATTACTTTCGTTTCTATTTTTCCCGGCATTAACCGGATATTGTCTAATGCTCTTCCTCATGTGGACTCATGAGGAGAATGTAAACCGTTGTCAAAAGCGAGAAAACAAGAGCCTGGATGAAGCTTCCCAGGAGCACGATCGGATAGACCATCAATTGCAGCGGGAAGAAAATCTCATGTCCGGCCATTGTCTTTGTAAGATACGCGATCAACCCGACGAAAACCGCGAGAAGAACATCCTCGCCGGTGATGTTTCCGAATAGCCGCAGCGACAGGCTGACTGGTTTCGCAAGCTCGCCGATCGTGTGAAGCACGATCATCAAGGGTGAGAGGATTATCTCAACAATATGCGGCTTATGAGACAAGCCCAAATAATGTTTCACCCATCCCCACAGCCCGAGACCGCGTATTCCATGAATTTGAACGGTCAGGAAAACGCAGATAGCCAATGAAAGTGTGATGTTGAGGCTGCTCGACGGTGAATGTCCGAACGGTATGATTCCGCCGAGGTTCATGCACAATATATATATGAAAAGGGAGCCGACAAGGGGCACATAGGTCCGTCCGGACGGTCCGAGGACATCCTTCACAAAATTATCCAGGGTACTGAAAAGATATTCAGCGAAATTCTGGGCGCGTCCGGGTATTTTATGGAGGTTTCTCGCGATTACGATGAAGAAAATCGCGATGATCGCCATTATGATCCAACTGAAAATTACATTCTCAAACTGTTCCAGCAGCTCGCCGGCATGCTCGTTGCCGGTATTTTCAAGGTAATTCGCGATTGCCGCGACCCAGTTTGTCAGATGAGTGCTGATGGCCTCGCTTTGACCGCTTGCAGCCTCAGCAGCCCCGTCGGAAGCAGCTTCAGCGGCTTCACTTCCATGCTGTAAAAGGAGGTATAGCATCGTCAGCCTGTTTCATCTCCTTTACGGACCTGCAGACGGTTGTTTAAGATATGCGCTGCGGCTGCATAAACAAGGAGATTGACAATAAAAACCTGGAATCCGATCGTAAAGCCCAGGAGATCTATTAACTTCCCAGCAAAAAGCATGAAGAGAAGGCCGTAAACGATCGGAACTTTGATGGCTAATATAAGGAATGCAATTAATGGATTTTGTTTGACGGGGTCGAGAACTGAGACTACCAGGTAAATGATAAGGCCGAGGTTCAGGACTCCGAAAATCCCGCCCGCGAGAATTCCGGTCGAGAGCGTCGATGAGGTGAGGTCCCTCATAATGAGGTAAATTACAAAGGTTACCAGGACGCTTATGGGGTAGAATAGCCGTAACGCGGTCAGGTCCGGACCGTTATAACCCCCATATGTTTTGCCCATCCTCTCAGGCATGCAAGTAATAGGTTACCCCTGGATATCCTTTATCCTTTAATTTGCGCAAAAAATCACACCCCTAAGTCGATTGCGGTCGACTCAGTGGAATAGAGAGTGTTCAAATACCATACCTTAAAGCGTAAGTCAATTGAAAAAAGAGGGGAGATAGGGAGCGGGCATGTATAATGACGCCCCGATACGCCTCTTTACGCGAATTTAAGTCAAGGGCCATCGTCACCATAGACTTTTTTACTCAACTTATATACCTCCCGAATAGCCTGAACGAGTCCGAGGATTGTGGTAATCATTGAGATCCATACCGGCCAGCCCCAGAGTTTGTGACAGAGGAAACCGAGAGCAAAGCCGACAATCGGGTAAGTGATGATTATTGTCGATGCGCTGTAAAGGGAACCTTCCCTGACTTTCTGACCGACACTTTTTTTGACAGGGCGTTTTCCGCCGCCGGTAGGAGGCATGCCGGAGCTATTTTCATCGACTGATGCCATGCCTAAATGCTGCAGTCCCGGTCTGGACGGCAGTAACCCACGACACGATCGAGTTCAACCGAAAAGAGGATACCGACATCGGGTCTGTTGAAATCACCGCATACTTCCTGCGCCGCCAGGAATGCTTTGTCGAGAGTCTCTTTCGATTCGATGATGCTGAGAATCGTGTGGTTGTAAATTCTTTTTTCCCTGTCGAAAATTCCATGGAGACTCGCTATTACAGGCGGCATGCTTTGACCGTGGAGAGTGTCGGGACCAAGTCCGATCGAATCGAATATCGTGGCTCCCGCAACGCCGATCTCACGGAATTTGGCGATGATTTTCTCCAGGTCTTCCTCTTTATCGAGTATTCCAACGAATAAATACATGTCAGAAACCCTCCTTTGGGATTAGTTCATAAACATATAAATAAAGACCGAATTACAAACCGACCTGATCCGCGGGTATCGAATGAGAGGGATGTTCATCGTTTTTTCCTTTTCTCGGAAACACGAATCGGAGCAAAACAGGCGTGACCAGAGTCGTTACAAGGACCATGACTATCATAACCGAGAAAATGTCCTTGCTTATCAGTGCCGCGGATAAACCAACCGAAGCTACAATCAATCCGACCTCACCGCGGCTGACCATACCAATACCCACCCTGAGTGATTCGATGAAGTTGAATCCGGCGAATTTCGATGCCACCAGGCATCCGATAATTTTTCCTACTATCGCTACGATGCAGATCATGATTGTGTACCACAGCAAGCCCCCCCCCAGAGTACGCGCGTTTGCCTCAAGTCCGATATTGATAAAGAAAATCGGAACGAAAAAGCCGTACGTGACTATGCCAATCTTGGATTCTATCTCATGTCGATGCGATGTCTGCCCGATAAGCACTCCCGCGAGATATGTCCCGGTTATCGCCGCGACAGCCCCGATGTATTCCGCAGCCCAGGCGAAAAGCAGAGCCAGTCCGATAGCAAAAGCGACCTTCGGCTCGCTGACCGGAAGACGTCCGGCCCAGGATAAAATCCTCTCAAAAAATGCTATCCCGAACATCGTAAAGGCGACGAAAAATAACGTCATGCTGACGATCAGGACAATTATCCCGGTGACATTTGCCGGTCCGCCCTCAAGACCCATCCCGGTTGTAATCCAATTGGAGAGCACGTCGTACATCTTGGGGAATGTCCCGGATCCCATTATCTTGTTAGGGTTAAAAGCAATCACAAGGGAAAGCAAAATTATACCGAGGACATCATCGATAACCGCCGCACCAAGAATGGTCGTGCCTTCCTTGCTTCTCAGCGCGCCGAGTTCTTTCAGTGTCTGCGCCGAAATGCTGACACTGGTCGCGCATAAGATCGTGCCCGCGAAAATCGCCGTGTAGATACCCGTATGGGGGACCATGAATAATGTAACTAAGATCCCTAAAATAAATGGGACAATCACACCGCCGACAGCCGCCCAGAACGCGGTTTTTCCGACACGTTTCATCATCACGAGGTCGGTCTCAATCCCGGCCATGAACATCAGAAAGAGAACACCCAGCTCTGCCAGGAATTTAACAACATCCTCAAGAAAGCTTTTGCGGTCTTCAAGTATACCTGTAAGTCCGTGAGTGGCAGCATCGGCGATTACTTCGCGACCGTGACCGGACGCCAGGTTCAACTCGTCCGTTGAAATTACCGCGTCATGAATCTGGGCGTTGATTGTCCCCAGGATTTCCTCTTTTATTTCTTCTTCGTTGGATTCAGCCTGTTCATTGTCACTTTCTCCCCGATCCAAACGAGCCGCCGCGACTTCCTCAATCACAGCGCGCTGCTTATTATAAAGCCCTGTCTGTTCATGCGATTCCGGGAAAATCGGAAGACTCGCGATTCCGATAAGCGTGGGTCCAAGGAGGAGTCCGGCGAGGATTTCGCCTAGGACCGCGGGTTGCCCAATCTTAGTCGACGCCCAGCCGGCCAGCTTCGCGACCACTACAACAATAAAAAGAAAAAGAAATATTTCCAGAATGTTATGGTGCATTTGTCAGTGGACCCCTGAACCCAATGGGATAAAATTATATGGGTCGGAGTTGCGTTCCTCCAAGGTAATGGTCTTGCTATAAAGGACCCTCTCCAGGATATTGCCGATCCTCCACGACGCTTTCCCGTCGCCGTACGGATTTTGCGCTTTCGACATCCGATCATGCAGAGATTCATCCTCAAGAACACGGCTCGCGAAAGCGACGATGCGGTCGGTTTTTGTCCCGACAAGTTCCAGACAACCGGCGTCGATGCCCTCCTGGCGCTCGGTGACGTCTCTCATGACCAGCACAGGAATTCCCAGGCTGGGAGCCTCCTCCTGAATGCCGCCGGAGTCGGTCAGGATCATGTAAGACCTGCTCATAAGCGCGACGAAGTCGAGATAACCGAGCGGTTCGATGACATGGAGATTTTTCGCTGACTTCATAACCGGCATCATCGATTCGCGGACTATCGGATTCAGGTGTATGGGAAAAACAAAGGCGATATCAGGGAAGCGGTCGGCGAGGACGGTCAGCGCTTTCGCTATCGACTGGAGGTCCTCCCCCCACGATTCGCGGCGGTGCGCGGTTATGGTTACTATTTTTCCAGGTGTGAGTTCCGAAATCGGGTCGGGCAGGGGATGGTCTTTCGCCTTTTCGGCCGCGAAAAGAAACGCGTCGACAACAGTGTTACCCGTGACGAAAATCCCGTTTGAATCCATTCCCTCGCGGAGAAGCGCGTCGGAGGCGCTTTTTGTCGGCGAGAGATGAAGCGAACAGATTGTGTCGATCAGTCTCCGATTTGCCTCTTCCGGAAATGGGATATAGAGGTTCGGAGTCCTTAAGCCCGCCTCGACATGACCGACCTTATATCCGCGGTAATAGGTCGAGAGGGCTGAGATGAAAGCTGTCGATGTATCGCCGTGCACAAGGACCATCGCGGGTTTGACCTCGTCCAGAACCGAAGGGAGCTTCTGCATGAGGCTGGTGGTGATTTCCTCGAGCGACTGGCGGTCCTTCATGATATCGAGATCATACTCCGGCTCGATGTTGAACAGGCCCAGGACCAGGTCGAGCATCTGACGGTGTTGTCCGGTGACGCAGGAGATATGGCGGAGGGACTTCCGTTTCTTAAGATCCAGAACGACCGGGGCCATTTTGATGGCGTCGGGACGTGTTCCATAAACTGACAGGATTGTCGGGATGTCTGCCATAATAAGAGATTGTCTGAAGCAGTACAGTACAGAATTGGGGGAAATGTGTCAAACGTTAAATTATGGTGCTTCCCAACGAGGCTGTAGCGCTGACCTCCCGGTCGGCTGGATCGGGGACGTCTCGTCCGCGGATAACAACGGGATGGGCAGTTTGCCGACGAGGACGTCAGCGTTACAGCCGACCGCAGGTCAGCGTTACAGCCGACCGCAGGTCAGCGTTACAGCCGACGGGGACGTCAGCGGTCCAGCCGACGGGGACGTCAGCGGTCCAGCCGACGAGGACGTCAGCGTTACAGCCGACGAGGACGTCAGCGTTACAGCCGACCGCAGGTCAGCGTTACAGCCGACGGGGACGTCAGCGGTCCAGCCGCCCGGGAGGTCAGCGTTACAGTACCGATTTGCATCGTTTATGAGCCGAAAATATCGTATAATTATCGCCAATATTTATCCGCGAGGAGAGCGAAATGAAATACCAGTATTGTGTCGTAGAGGTCTCCGGTACATCGTGGCAGGAGATCATGGAATCGGACGAACTCGATGAGGCTAACCAGCACCTGAATCACTGGGGACGTCGGGGCTGGGAATTAGTCTGCGTGGTACCGAGGCTCGAAAACGGCACAACGGTCGGTTACGGCATTGTTTTCAAGAAGGAGTATGAAGACGGCTCCGAACCGGACGGTTACTGCGGGAAGTGAAAATGAATCCCGGTGATTGCTTTACTTACCCCCAAACATCCCGGAGAGCCAATAAATAGCGAGGACAACCAGAATCGCGGCAGCGATTAGCCAAACAATATTCACGAGTTTTCTTGAGACAGGTTTTTGATTTTTTTCGACAATGTTGCAGATCATTTTTTCGAGCTCTTCCTCCACCTCTGAAATCCGACTTTCCCCGTGTTCCATCAGATCGAATTCAAGCGACTTGAACGGGACAGCGCCCGCGTTCCGGAAGAGGTCTATGGACAGAGTCATGGATGACGGTTTCAATGAGGAAACTGTAATTTCGGGTGTCTTGCTGAACCTCAGACCATGCGATTCGCAGGCGGGAGTATATTGTTTCAGCATCCTCTCAGCCATGCGGACCGTTCTTTCAGCGACCTCCTCGTAAGATGACCGCAACTGAAACTCATGACGCACATCCTTGAGCCAGTCAATGGCTTTCCTGTTATCCTTGAAAGTCCTGTTAGTGATTATTTCAACCTGGGTGCGCGGGAACGGCAGTTCCTGGATAAGCCTTTCAATCTGTGAGATGAATTTCTTACGGAAATCGCCAGTGGTTCCGTATGAAAGGAAAAATGCGACCTCGGAGTCGTTTTTAAATGCCGGGCGGTAAAGGCCGTCGAGCCATCCTCCCATGAGATGCGCAAATTCGGGATAAATTTCCGAGAGATAGCCCTTTTTCCATAAATTTCTACTTTCAAGGAATTTAGAGCTAGGATTCAACCCGATATCAAGTCTTCCTTCGTTGCAGTTGATTATCAAAATCAAGGCAATGTCGAAATTCCTGATCAGGTCCGGGATTTTTTCAGGATTACCGATGCTGCCGAATGCTTCGGGAATGGGCTCCGAGGCGACATAAATAGTGCTGATGCCTTCGGCGCAGGTTTTGAAAAAATCATCCGGAGTTATTTTAGGAGATAGAATGTTTGTGAATGGATTTATTCTTTTTGAGCTGTCGGGAAGATCGTCTGAGGAGACAAAAGCGTACGGGTATTCATCAAGAACCAGCCGCACAACGCCTCTGATTCTCTCAAAAAGTTTCTGCCAGCCGCCTTGATCGACAACCGCGGACCAGATCGACAACTCGTCATCCGATCGCTTCAGGTTCGAATGTCCGATTAGCGACTTCAGGAGGGTCGCGCTGTTTTCAATTAGAGGACACATAGTTTAAACGCCCCCGGAGAGATCCAGGATTCCAAGATATCCCCCGGTTCGTCCGGTTTAGTAATATCAGCGATTGGCGCTTAATCATTATTAAAAGAACGCAACCTTATTAAGGATGCGCGGGGAGAAGATAAATATATGAATGGGTGGCGGAGAGAGTGGGATTCGAACCCACGGGACGACGTTAGCCGCCAACACGCTCTCCAGGCGTGCGCCTTAAACCACTCGGCCATCTCTCCGCGTATGTGGTTGTCGTGCCTGCGAGAGGCTGGATACTTATACTTTAAAGTCGGGGCGACGTCAAGGGAAGGGGTTTATAGGAATTAATTGCATCTTTACTATGTCGCTTTTTTTTCAATTTCCGGGAATTTCAGGAATATCAGCAAACCTATGAGGACAAAAATTGCCGCGGCAGGACCGATTAGCCTCACTCCGGCCTCTCCGACTGCGTGCGCTTCCATCGCTGTCACGACCGCCCCGATCGGCAGAATGAAATTCAGTGTCGAATTTGAAATCGCTATACCGATCTTGTTGATAAGAGCCTGGCTCGCGAAAAAGAGCGCCTCGCGTCGTTCGCCGGTTTCCTCATTGTTGCGGTCGATGATGTCGGAAAGCAGGCTGTTCGGGATCACAAGCAGTAATGAGAGTGGTATCCCAAGGAGTCCGAAGATGGCATAAGAAACGTAGTGGTTCGAGAATGGACCTTTACCAATAAACCCGATACAAGGCAGCAAAATGATAAACAGCACGGACATCAGTATCATCGATCGCCTTTTCCCGAGTTTGCGTCCGAGAAAATAAGACAGTGGCGCCAGCAGCGCCGCCATGCCCAGGGCAAGACCCAGAATTATAATATATGAATCTTTGCTGCCGATGAGATGGGTCGCCACATACCTTGCGCTGATCTCGACCATGTTGAATCCGAACCAGAACACCACGATCGATGCAAGATAAACGCTGAACAAGCGAAATCCGAGTACTGATTTTACCTGACTAAACGTCGATGGCCTTTTTTCGGACCTTGGAGTCACCGACCTGTCGTCCGGGATTTTCACAAATGCCGCGACAAGAAGGAATGGAAGTGTCGACGTAACGGCGATAATCGTAGCGGCAAGTGTAAAGGGCAGTTTTTCTGGAATCAACTGGACAATTGCCACGCTCGTGAACATCCCGAGGATCATAAATGCCGACTGAAGCGACGTAACAAGCAGCCTGTCCTTCGGGTGACGTGTGATTTCCGGGAGAATCGCGAGATAAGGGGTAATCGCGGCCGTGAAGAAGATGAAGAACAGCGGGTAAACAAATGCCAGCCACAAGATATTCAGGTGCGACGGCTCGTGCGAGGGCGGTGTTGTGAAGAGAACAAGGAAGAGTCCGGCAAGTGGAGCGCCGATGACGAGAAACGGTTTCCGTCTGCCGAACCTTGATCGGAGATGGTCGGACATATTGCCTATCCACGGATCTGTGACGCCGTCGACGATTCTGCCCAGCGCGCTCATGAAACCAAAAATATAGCCCCCGGCCAGAAGCGCGCCCCCAATTGTTGCGGGAGCAATCATGGCGGCTCCATTTTCAGGGACATAGTAAATCTGCGGGATTTGTCCGATAGAAAATCCAATCAGTTGGACGCCGAAATATCCGAACGAGTATAGAATGGCCTGAGCGATCGGGAGACGTTTTATGTCGGGATTTTCATCCATGATTTTTCAGGAAATTAAGGAGTACATATTACTGTACATGCACAAGTTTGCAATAGGCGTCCCAGCTTTGCTTTGATGTTTTGGAATAAATCTTTAAATCATCCGATTTCTATGATAGATTACTCCGCAATGACTTTAGGATACGACGACATCGGCCAGCCAAAAAGCATTATCGACCTGAGACCTCTGGATATCGCGGACTTGCTCGATAGCACAATAAAAGTGTACAGGCGGAATCCTCTAACCTTCATCGGCGTGCTCGCGATACTGACCAGTGTTCCAATGGTCATCAACCAGGCATTTTTTGTCCAGGCCAGTAGTATCTACTGGCAATTTTTTAATGCGACAATGTCAGGCGCCGATCCCGGGCAAGCGTTTAACAGCATGATCGACCAGTCGTTTATTGTTTTCGCGATTATTGAGGGTGCGGCAATGCTGTGCCTCTTTTTCCTGAGCCCGCTTGCCCAGGGAGCAATTGTCTACGCGATCAGCGAAACAATCCTCGGACGTCCGACAAGCATTAGCGAAAGCCTCAGTAAGGTGATGAAAAGCGAAAAGGCTACAAATATCATTGTGGCTTATTTTTTATGGGGAGTTATTGTTATTGGCCTCATTGTTTTAATATATGGACTGGGCATACTATCGATTTTCCTGCTGGTCGGGCCTTCTGGCAGAGGATTTGGGGCTTCAAGCATCCTGTTCTCATTGCTGGCACTTTTCGGAATGTTAATTCTCTTCGGCTTGTATTTTTTTCTGACCGTGAAATTCCTGTTCCTGCCCCAGGCTGTCATGCTTGATAATACTTCGGCGGTAGACGCTCTTAAGCGGTCGTATAACCTGACAACCGGTTACTGGTGGCGTGTTTTGGGCTTTTGGATACTGATCGCGTTTATTGTAGGAATGATCCAGAATCTGCTCGGACTTGGGTTCCAGCTCATCGATTTTATTTTGTCCAGTATTAAAACTATCCCGGCGTACGTTCCGATCGCGATCGGAGGCGTCTTCCTCACGATCATTACTCTCGTCACACAACCGCTTGTGACAATCGCGCAGACCCTTATTTATTACGACCTCAGGATCAGAAAAGAGGGGTTTGACCTGTTAGTCCTGGCGGCGTCGATGTCTGAAGACGGTCAGTAGCGCTGAAGATGCCGACGAGGACGTCAGCGTTACAGCCGACCGGGAGGTCAGCGTTACAGCCGACCGGGAGGTCAGCGTTACAGCCGACCGGGAGGTCAGCGTTACAGCCGACCGGGAGGTCAGCGTTACAGCCGACCGGGAGGTCAGCGTTACACTTTAGAATTCCCTTCAACCGGATTGGGTGGTACGATACGCTTAAATGTAAACTCGGAGGGTAGCGGTACCTTTCATGTGGGAAAAATTTACATCGAGCGCAAAGAGGATTATTAAGTACGCCCATGAAGAGGCGAAGGCTGCCCAAAGTGACAGTGTAGGGTCAGAGCATATCCTGCTTGGGATAATTTTCGATCGGCGAAGCATAGCGTGTAAATTATTGAAAAGTATGAATGTGGACCTTGACGAGCTCGACACGAAAATTCGCGAGAACCTGACATATGGCAATTACAAATTTGATAATTTAGACTTTGATGCAAATGCAAAGCGGATATTGGAGCTTGCTTACAAGGAAGCCCGCGACGTTCGGCATACGTTTATCGGAAGCGCGCACATGCTATTAGCGATACTGAAGCTCCCGGACACCAAAGCTTGTCAAATCCTAAATTCAGTCGGTGTAGATTATGAAGGTTACAGCAAGAAGTTTCTAGAGAAATTGGCCGAGGATGAGAAGAAGGCTGACGAGCCGGAATCAATTCAGGCTTACAGCGCAAAAAGCCGCCAGAAAACACCTGTACATCCGGAAAGAGAACAGACCACTACCGGCAGGGATTTTCTTTCCTTATTATTGTGGACTGGAATTAGCACCGAGGCTGAGGCTGTTCTGAGATTGGCGCTTGAAGATGCAGCGAAAAGACCCGACAAACGTTTGACCCCCGAAGACCTCCTTTTTGCCATTTTGAAGCTTGAACCTTTGGAAATCACAGCCTTTCTTAATAAATACGGTGTCACTTACGACCAAGCCATTGAGTATTTCAAAGATACTAAAAAAGAGGATTTACCGGAGAAAAAACCCGATGATGACACTAAAGGACTGGCTGAAGACGAAAAAACGTGATACTAAATAGATATCCGATGTCGGCTGGGAGTCGACAAGGAGCTTTATCATGTGGGAAAAATTTACATCATCCTCAAAACGCGTAATCAAGTACGCCCATGAGGAAGCGAAACATTTCCGTAACGACGCGGTCGACACGGAGCACCTTCTTCTGGGGCTTCTCAAGGACGAGAACTCGTTCGCTGTGAAAGCCCTCGTTCAGATGGAAGTCAACATCGAGAAGGTGCGGTCGGCTGTCATACAGGAAATCCCAATCGGCAACTACGATTTTGAGAACCTGAATTTCTCGAAGCAGTCGAAGGAAGTGCTCGAGCTCGCCTATAAGGAAGCGCGCCAGCTAAGGCATACATTCATCGGTTCCGAGCATCTTCTGCTCGGACTTCTGAGGGTCGGCGAGTCGAAGGCCTGCGAGATTTTGAACAATCACGGGGTCACGTACCAGACGGCGAAGAAAATCATCATCGGGATGATCTCCCAGGCGCCTCCGACAAAGAAGGCGAGGTCGAAGACGCCGACACTCGACGAATTCGGCGTCGATCTCAATGTCCTTGCAAAGGAAGGCAAGCTCGACCCGGTTGTCGGACGCAAGAAGGAGATCAACCGCCTGATCCAGATACTCTCAAAGCGGACCAAGAATAATCCGGTACTGATCGGGGAGCCGGGAGTCGGCAAAACGGCGATTGTCGAGGGACTCGCGCAGTTGATTGTCCAGGATAAAGTGCCGGGGGAGCTTAGAAATGCGAGAATGGTTTCACTCGACCTGGCGGGATTGGTCGCGGGGACAAAATTCAGGGGTGAATTCGAGGACCGGCTCAAGCGCGTAATGAAGGAGATCACATCGGCGGACGACGAGGAGCCGATCATTCTTTTCATCGATGAGCTTCATACGGTAATCGGAGCAGGAGCGGCGGAGGGCGCTATCGACGCGTCCAATATTCTCAAACCGGCGCTCAGCCGCGGCGAGCTTCGATGTATCGGCGCGACGACAAATAACGAGTACAAGAAATATATCGAGCGGAACGGCGCTCTTGAGCGAAGATTCCAGCCTGTGACGGTAGAGGAACCGACGGTCGATGAGGCAATCGATATCCTGTACGGGCTTAAGGAACGTTACGAGCAGCATCACGGGGTCGAGATCACGGATGAGTCGATCCGCGCCGCCGCGCATTATTCACAGAGGTTTATCACAAGCCGGTCGCTTCCCGACAAGGCCATCGATTTACTGGACGAGGCGTGCAGCAAGGTCGCTATTTTCAGAAGCCTCGACCGGATCGAGAGCGAGGCGGCTAAGGCGACAGCGGCAATAACCACGGAGAGCGTTGTCGAGGTCCCGACACGTGTCGAGGTTCCCGATGTGGGGCTGCACGAGGACGAGCTTGAATATGGGGAGCCGTCCGGAATTGTCGAAACTGTCGAACGTGAATCGGATGCGGAAATTCAAAAAGTGACCGAAGAGGATATCGCGCAGGTCGTACACGCGTGGACCGGGATTCCGGTCAGCGCCATCGCCGAGGAGGAAACGCGTAAACTCCTCAGGACCGAGGAAATTTTGAGCCAGCGCGTAATGGGACAGACCAAAGCGATCGAGACACTCGCGCGGGCGTTACGACGCGCCAGGGTAGGTCTCAAGGACCCGAAACGTCCGACGGGAGCATTTTTGTTCACAGGTCCGACCGGTGTCGGCAAGACCGAGCTCGCAAAAGCGCTTGCCGAGTTCCTTTTCGGCGACGAGAAGGCGTTGATACGTTTTGACATGTCGGAATACATGGAGCGTCACTCGGTTTCACGGCTTGTAGGGGCGCCTCCGGGATATGTCGGCTATGACGAGGGCGGCCAATTGACCGAGGCGGTGAAACGACGTCCGTACTCGGTCATCCTGATGGACGAAATCGAAAAAGCGCACTACGAAGTTTTCAATATTCTTCTTCAGATCATGGAGGATGGTGTTGTTACAGACTCGCACGGACGTCATGTAGACCTGAAAAATACAATCATAATCCTGACATCGAATCTGGGAACCGATTCTCTCGGAGTCGAGGAACCTTTGGGATTCAGGACAAAGACGATGGAGGATATGTCGAGCGACCAGATTTACAAACAGATGGAGCCTAAGGTTAAAGAGGCTCTCAAGAGGGCGTTCAGGCCGGAATTTCTTAATCGTCTCGATGAAATCATCCTTTTCCGCGCTCTTACGGAAACAGACATTATCGAGATCGCCGAGAAGTTTCTCAACCGCGTCGCGGACTCCGCGAAAGAGCACGAACTCAAGCTGGAATACACCGATAGCTTAAAACGTTATCTCGCCAAGGCCGGTTTCTCAAAGTCGCAGGGAGCGCGTCCGCTGAGGCGTGTCATCCAGAAGGAGATCGAGGACCCGCTGTCGGAGCATATTTTGAGGGGCGAGTTCATGCCGGGCGATACCATCAAGGCGGATATAAGAAGCGAAGGCGACGCGCAGGAAATTACCTTCACGCGCATCGAGAGCAAGCTTCTTCCGGACGGCGAAGAAATCCCGGCGCTTCCGGCGATTGACGAGTCGGAAGAGTGAAATCGCAAGAGTGAAAATTATTTACAGGTTAAAATGTAGCGACGCATGGCAATGCGTCGCTTTTTATATTTTTAAAATCAGAACGCGACGCATTGCCATGCGCCGCTACAGGCAGACCTCATTTAGGCTATAATTCATGTTTGTATGCCCGTTCAAGGACAATGCCCGTCGTGTAAAGCAAGCCTGGAGTTTCCCGACAAATCTCCCGAACATCCCCTGCGATGTCCTTCCTGTAAAATTAGATTCAATATTTTCGGAACCGACGCGAAGCAGGCGCGGTTTGTCGATTATTACAGGATACTTGGTGTCGAACCAAACGCATCGCGCGATGAAATCAACAAAACCATTCGCGTAAAGGTCCTTGAATTTCATCCTGACCGGCATCCGGACGATCCCGCAGCCGCAGAGAAGTTGAGAGAGGTCCTTGAGGCAAGGGACGCGCTCTCAGATATAAAAAAAAGAGCGGATTACGACCTGTTATATCACGCGCCGTATTTGAAAAGATGGGACGAAAGAAAAATCGCTGGCGAAGTAATACGCTCGGGACCGGATACGGAGCACATCCCGGGATGGCGAGGATCGGTGGACAGGAGAGTTGACGGAATCGACCATTTAAGAAACGAGATCGAGGAAATCGAGGCTGAAACCGTTACTGAGCTTAAATCCGTCAAACACTGGTACACAATAGCCGGTGTAATATTAGCCGCTATCGCGGGATTCTTCGTTGGCGGAATGCCCGGCGCGATTTTGTTCGCGCTGGTAGGAGCGATAATCGGCTACTATCTCGGTTCGCGGTTCTAAATGAAGAAAATTAAGGCGAGACTGAAAAAGTAAACTCAATGCCATTTCCGTCGCAATGCCCGGTCTGCAAGACCGTCCTCGAGTTTCCGGATTACACGCCGTCCGATCCGGTGAGGTGTCCGGTATGCAATGCCCGCTACAAGATCGAGGGTCGGATGGTGGCGCAACTTTCTTTCGCGGATTATTACGAGCTTCTTGGAGTCTCACCGGGCGCAGACGCGTCGGAGATTAAAAAATCGATCAGGGCTGCGATACTCAAACATCACCCGGACCGTAACCCTGGCGATCCGGGCGCTGAAACTCGGATCAGGACCATTCTGAAGGCGAAGGAAATTTTATCCGACATTAATAAACGGAGGCTGTACGATTCGGTTTATCATGCAAAGGCGCTGAGACTATGGACCAAGGGTAAGCATGAGCCTGAGCAGCAAGCGGTTGTCGGTCAAACGAAAGCGCAGGGGAAGTCGGACGGGACGCGTCAGCGCGGTGAACAATTTTACACATATGGCGACACGGACGTTGCCACGGGCACGACTCCGTCAAAGCCCCGTCCCGGCGATCCCGACCCTTACCCGAGGCAGGAGGTCATACTCGTGCAGGGGGGAGTGCCCATTAATTTATCGTCGAAAAAAGCGCGACGCGATTACTACCGCATACGGGGTCTATGGCAGCTTGCCGGAGCGGTAATCGGCGCTCTCGCGGGAATTATTTTCGGGATGATGAACGGGTCGCTGCCCGGAGCGCTGGTTCTTGCCCTGCTTGGAGCGTTCGCCGGGTGGCTGTTTACATCCTATCCCGGCGGATTGGTGGTAATCGCTTTTTTTATCGCCAGGATGTTTGTTGTCGGGCTAATCCTTGCGATCGGGGCATCCAAGTACGCGACCGGAATCTGGTTTCCGCACGGGTTTATTACGATCCTCAAGGTGATTCAATTCACCACGTCGGCGGGTGCGCTCGCTCTCGGCTTGTGGTCGATAAGCGCAAGCAGGTTCATAGGCTATGAACCATACACGGTACATGCCGCTTCCCTCAAGGCAGCAGCGGTCGGAGCATGGCTCGGCGCCATTGTCGGTCTCTTCGTGCTTCTTGTTAAAACCGGAACTGTAAATCTTGCTCACGAGACGACCTGGTACTGGTTCATAATGATGACGCTGTGGCTGATTTTAGACACATCGATTTTCGGTCGCACATGGGTGCTGATACGGAAAGTTTAAAATTGAAAAAAAACACGCAACCTGTAATGGCAGCGTGTTTTTTAGCACATTCTGTGTCTAATCCGGAACGGCGATCCAGGGGGGATTCCCCGCTCACTGGTAAAGCTGGAACATGACGATCAGGATATCATCCTGAAGGTTGAGGTCCTTCGCATACACGAAAAATTTGCTGTTCGTGGGATTGGATCCGATGCCGTAGTCGATCCCCATCTGAACCCATTCCTGGTATATCGGGATCGCTCGCAGCCTTGCTTTTTCCAGGAACATGGTTGTGGGAGCGCCGACTCTCAAGCCTGCCGAATCGTAAAAGAAAACCGCAAGGCCGTTAGTCGTATCGTCTCCAACCGCTTGTTCCGCCACGATGGCAAGGAATGTCGACAGATACGCATCGTCGAAATAATGGATAAAGCCAAGGATTTTACTTGTTCCCATATCTGGAAGGGGACCCATCCAGTCGGACGGGTAAAACACGATGCTGCGACCATCGGTGTATTTAAAACCCTGTGCATCCGAAAGCCTGAGAGTGCACGAAGTTCTCTCCCCGTTAACTGTGAGCGTATCGGGGATACCATCACCATTTGTATCCTCAAAAACATTGGGTGTTGTTGAGTTTTCCTTGCTTGCGGCGATAACGGCGTCATCGCTGTCCTGGAGAATGAAGTCCTGCGACAGGGCTGCTCCTGAAACAGTAAGAAGGAAAAGTAATGTAAGAGTTACAGAAAGAATGGAACGGGTCATGCTGATGTCCTCCCGGTTCTATGTCCTGACTTGTGACGCATTTTAACACAGACAGCCTGTCTGGGCAATTTTAATTTGTCACATGGTATACTTATTTTCCTAAAACGAATATCGACAGAGAATGCCATGAAATCAACGCAAACGCAAAAAAAGATCGTTGTTGTCGGCTCGACAGGGCTTGTCGGGACCGAGATTTTACGCACCCTTGAGTCGAGTACGCTTGCTGTTGACGCGCTTGTACTCCTCGCGAGCGAGCGGTCAGCGGGAAAAATCGTGGGTTTCAGGGGAAAATCTCACGAAATAAAAAAATTCGATCAATCCGAGTTCGAGGGCTCAAAATGGGTTTTTTTCTCCGGAAAGGACGGACTCAGCGAGGAGTTTTGCCCTGTCGCCGCCGCTGAAGGCGCATGGGTTATCGATAACTCCGCTGTCTTCAGGATGAATCCTGAAGTACCCCTTGTAGTACCGGAGGTCAATCTGCATGCGATCGGAACCGATCCCGGGATAATCGCCAACCCGAACTGTTCCACAATACAACTCGCTGTGGCGTTGGCCCCGATAAGAGATAATTTCGGACTTAAACGCGTGATCGTCAGTACTTACCAGTCTGCGTCCGGCGCCGGTGGCGAGTACCTCGAAGATTTGAAAAAAGATACCGCCCGGGTTCTCGGCGAGGAGGGTGAAAATGTGTCACCGGCGTCTCTCGCTTTCAACTGCCTCCCTGCGGTAGGCTCAAAGGATGAAGGGCTTCGGTTTTCCGAAGAGACAAAACTTGAAAATGAGCTGAGAAAAATTCTTGAGCTTGATGATTTGAAAGTGTGCGCGACTGCGGTACGGGTACCGACTTTTGTGTCCCATGCCGAATCAGTGGTCATAGAAACGGAATCCCCCATCGATCCCGATAAGGCATTGAAAGCAATGCGGTCATTTGAAGGGATCCAGATTCTGGACGATTTTGAGAATGCCAGATTCCCGACACCGCGTCAGGCCGCAGGGACCGACCCGGTCTGGGTCGGACGGGTCCGAAGAGCGAATGTTTTCGATTATGACCTCGCGTTCTGGGTGGTCGCCGATAACCTGAGAAAAGGCGCAGCCTTGAATGCGGTGCAGATCGCCGAAGCTTTGACCTTGCGAACGGCAGATTATGTGCGATGACTTTGCAGGAAATGCGGGACAATTCCCACGTCCGCTGTTTACGAAGCGGGACGCGCATACGGTCATGGGGGAGATCGCCCTGCAGATGAAATTGTGCGCGAAAGCCTGGGTCGGATACGGGCAGGGGCGTGTGGTGATTATCAAGGACGATTACAAACGGCAAACATCGTACTACATCTATGAAGAGGGAGTATTCACATTTTACGACGGCAGGGGCGGTATGCAACAGGTTAAAATCGAAGAGATAACTGAAATCGGCGGGTACTAAAAAAAATAAAAATTGGCAGGTTTGCCAAATTATAAGGTCCGTCAAAAAAGTAATTCCCGCAAGTTAATCTTTAAGCGTAGAAAGGTCGACGTCCTTCAACCTGTAGACATATCGTTTGGCCGCTTCCCATTTTCCAAGTTTGCCAAGCGCGAGGACCAAAAGTTCAGTGATACCCGGGTCTTCCGGTTTTTCCTCGTGCAGGGCGACAAGGTCGTCCAGCGCCTTATCCAACTCACCTGCTGTCAGGCGGGCGATTGCCATGTTTTCCCGAACAAGTATGCTGGTGCGGCGAATCTGAAAAGCCTGTTCATAACGTTCCATCGCCTGCTCGAACTCACCGCATTCATAATAGGTTAGGCCCAGGTATATCAGGGCTTCAACCGAGTTGGGATCGATTTTCAGTTGATTGAAAAGCGCATTAATTGCCTTTTCGTACTCTCCCATCTCGATCAGCGAACGTCCCATCATCAGGTTGGCGAAAGGATGATCCGCTTCCACGAGCGCGATCGCCTCGAATTGACCGGCAGCTTCCCAGAAGTTGCCGGCCTCAAACGCCTCAAAGGCATCGAGCAGATAGCTCTCTATCCCTTTCTGCTTCTGCTTCTGCTTCGGCTTCTGCTCAGGTTTCTTTTTAAAAATGTTAAACATTCAACTTCCATGCCGGCAAGATGATCCTTCTCATTAGTATTCGATTGGCCTCGGCATTATTTACTACCTCGACCTTAACCATTTTAATTGTTTTAAAGATTATCTGCAATAAGAAATTAGCTCTATGTCAAGGTAAAGTGAAAATGTCCGAATCTCACCAAAGTAGAAATGTCCTAATCAGGCTATTAGTAAGGTCTTCTCCAGGGATGGTCAGGAGGAGGGACCCAGGGCGTCCTGGGTTTGGGAGGAGGCTTGAGGGGAAGCATCCTTCCCCATACTACCCCCGGGGATGATATGGCATATAGTGAATACGGTAGTAAACTTAGTTGGTTCTTTCCACCTCGCGCATTATTTTCAACAGGCGCAATTCCCTGCCGCTCAATGCGATTGTTCCTTTGACCATCCGCCCATTTATCAGGACATTTCTACTTTGGCAGAAAGAGGACATTTCTATTTTGGCCCGGCAAAAAAAATCAGCCCTAATTGCCAGGCGCCCGGTAAATGGCATCCTTAATCTGGCCCAATGAAGGCCAATTCTGGTACGATAACAAAAAGATACAAAAACTAACTATTTTAGTACAGAAAGGGTTGACACGGTCACCGGCCTATGGTATATCATATGTGCGTGTTACTTTATGTATCGTGATTGTAACCTTTTGAAATGAGGTGGATGCCTTGAATCGAGTTCGTGAAGCAAGATTAAGAGCACACATGAGCCAGGACGAGCTGGCGGAAAAATCCGGACTTGCCCGTCCGACAATCTCCAAAATCGAACGCGGCGAAACAATCCCAAGCGGCCTGAGCAGGCAGAAAATTGCCGATGCGCTGACTTCGCCAATCGGTGAAATCTTCCCCGATGAAGAGCCAGGCAACCTCGGAATTTTCGGGCACACCGCGCTTTCAAACATTATGGGAATCGCGGTGGTCAACGGCTCGATGGCCGCTGCCGGCGTGAGGGGAACCGCAGGCGAAGTAGCTGTGCGGGAAGCGAGAGTAGAGGGCTTTCTCATTGACCACACCGGGGAGAAATGCCCCAATTCCCTGATTCATCTTATCAGGGACGGTGAAAAAATAGATTCAACCGTCACGGGCCGCCAGGGCAGGTTCGTTTTCAAGGACCTCGAGGAGGGCGAATACGTGCTCCTCGCCGAGGACAAATTCCAACCTGTACGCGTAAGTCTCACAGACGATACTTTCGAATTCGAGGTTTAATCACCTCTTTCAACACTCCATGGCATCTGGATGTTGAGCCCTCCGACCGTGCGCACGGTCGGATTTTTTATCCAGGAATATTCGACGCTTAGAATTTAACCGAGCTTGATGCTATTATTTATTATTAATTAGTCATGGAGATCAGCCTGTTTCAAATTTGGCTTGACGCGGGATTCGCACCGGATCGATTCCCGGAGATTCCGGTTGATGTAAAAAATCAAAAGTCATTTTTGCGAGGTCTTGCGAAATTTGCGCTCGGGCTTGAAGAAACTGACCTGATAAACTTTACTTCGCGTCTGCCGGGGTTACTTGCAGGGAAAATCACGACCAATAGTATCATCGAGGCGTTCGAAAAAGAGATCACAGGGAAAGCGGACATCCGGAAGAAGATCATTCTGGGAGAGCTTATCGTTGATTTTCTAATAGTTGAGGAGAACTGGCAGGACTGTATTCATCGACTTGACCTTTTGATCGACCTCGCGACGGAATCGGATGATCTGGAAGAATTATCGATACTTTATAATTATCGTGGAGTTTGCTTCTACCGCCTTGCGGACTACACCAAAGCGCAGTCGGACCTGTTTGAAAGCCTCAGGCTGGCGGACGAGATAGACAACGACCGCAGGCGCGCAAGGGCCAGGATCAACCTCGGACTCGTTCAGCAGGAGGTTGGCCTTCTCGAGGAAGCGGCTGGACATTACAGGGAGGCGCTGAAGCTCGCGAGGAAGGCGGGTGATGATCGCACGGAGCTTTCGTGCTATCTCAATATCGGATACATATACATCGAATTGAAACGCTGGGCGGACTCGCGGAAGGCCATCGAAAAAGGGATTAAGCTTGCTGTCAAGCTCGGCGAGGAACGTGAGGCGCTCAGGGGAGAACTGAACCTTGGCGTTGCTCTTCTTGAAGAGACAGGCCATTCCGGGGAAGCCATCGCGGTTTTCAGGGATGTGATTGAGCTGTCGGAAGACACGGAATCCGCGGAGATTCGAGAAATCGCGAGATTAAACCTGTCGACCGCGCTTTTTCAGGACGGGAAATATGACGAAGCCCTGGAGACATCGCGGACAAGCCTGAACGAAGCGAGAGCGTCGGGGAATCACGAAAACGCGTGGCGTGCGCTGGAAGCCTCCGCCAGGGCATCTGTTAAACTTGGACGAATCGACGATGCTGAAGCCGGCTTCCGGGATGCCCTGGCTGAATTCGAGGAGCTTCGAAAGAGCCTTTCGTCACGAAAAGAGAGAATCGAGTTCAAACGCAATCTCCATGGGCTTCAACATGACTTTATCGGATTCAGCATTGCCAACAGGCCGGTAGAAACGGCTTATTCAAGGCTTGCGACATCGAAAATGATGTCGTTATTCGATTTTGCCCCGTCGAGTGAACATGTGCGGGCGGAGAGCGATTCCATTGTCGTTGAGAAAATAAAAAAGGCGGTCGGATCAAGGCCTGGGTCAGTCATACTCGACTATTTCCTCGGCGAGGGCGAAATAAGCCTCTTCACATGCACAGAGCGGGAGATATCACTTCACACGCTGGACATCACATCTGAAAGGTTAACCGGGCTTCTGAAGACGTTTTACGAAGAGATAAACCTGCTTATCGCGAATGCCGAATACCGGAAAAAGTGTCTTGAATCCGAAAAGGGCGTACCGGACATCTGTATCGAACTCGGCAAAGCGCTTCTTGGCCCGGTCGCGGACCTGCTTCACGAAAAATCGCGCGTGTATATTGTCCCAACCGGAATTCTCAATACTGTCCCGTTCGGGGCGCTGTCGCTCGATGGACAATATTATCTTATCGAAGACTTAAGCATTTCGATTCTACCGTCGAGTTTCTTTCTGACATCACTTCCTGCGCGCAGAAAGACGGATGACAGGCTGCTCATCATTCGAGGAGACGAAACCGGGCTTGACTGGGTTGAGTATGAAATCGCCGGGATAAAGAACGCATGGACCGCCAATGTTGAGGAAAAATCCGCTGCCGAGGTTTTCAGGAAGAAGGGTCTGGGGGGGCTTATAGAAGAGATGGACGGAGTCGGTTGCGCGCATTTTACCGGTCACGCCAGCTTCGATCCGATTGACCCGTACTCATCGGATCTGCACCTTGGGAACGGCCTTTCGATAAAGGTTTCTGAGATATTGGAAACAGGAAAAACTTTCAGAAACCTTAAACACCTTACACTTGCCGCATGCGAAACGGGCGCCGGGCGTGCCGGAGTGGGCGATGAAGTGGTCGGTCTCGCGCACTCGTTTCTGTCGCTCGGACTGAGATCGGTCGCGATGAGCCTGTGGAAGGTCAGCGACGAGACCACATCGAGGCTGATGCCCTTTTATTATCGCGCGATCCACTCGGGTGAGTCAATTCCTTCCGCTCTTCGGACTGCCCAAAAAACATTGCTGGAAGAAGGACGCATCCCACCGTATTTCTTTGCCCCCTTCCAGATCATAGGAGACGATTAAGTTACTATAAGCCAGGAAAAATGGAGAAAAAATGGCCGAAGGTCTTGATATTTGAACCAAAACGTTACAAAATATATCTAAAAGCTACAAAAACAATCATGCTGACGGACATTTCCGCGACAGTGAGCTTTTTTGTATCGGCAAATTCCCTGGCGGTGACTTCTCCAGTGAGTATCCAGGGGGTAAAATTATGAGAGAGAATAAAAACATGGCAGGAAAAGCATTAAGCAATATTTCCCCACCGCTGATTGTCCTGAGCGTGCTTTTATTTTTATTGGCATGCCTGGGCGGGTGCAAGGACGCGCGCGCAAGCGGATCGACCGTGACGGGGCGCGCCATGAAGCTGCCTGGAAGCTCCGCGGTGCCGTTCGTGAGGGTTCTTGTTAACGGAGATGAAGCGACACGTCTTAAGGTGACAGATTCCAACGGTTCATACACGATGTCAAAAGTGCCGGTTGGATCGTACATAGTGACATTCGCCAGATTCGGATTCCAGTTGTACACTCAAAGCCTGGTTATAGACCAGGACGACGAAACATATATTGTCGACCTTGCGCAATTGCCTGCCGGTACAGATTTCATCGGGGGCACCATTTCCAGCCTTGGCGAAGCGGTTCCGGGCGCTGAAGTCTGGCTGATCTTTGAAGATGGCGGGCTTGTATCGACGATCACCAATCCGGACGGCCTGTACGCTTTCAGCGGCCTTCCATCCGGAAACTATGTCGCGGTGGCGATGTCGGATGATTTGGTGTCGGAGGCGGTCGAAGATGTGTATATCGGGTTCGAGGGCACACGTGTGCTGGATTTCGACCTCGAACCAGTTGTCCCGTTCAACGGAGCGACCATGTCGGGGTCGGTAACAAACATAAACGGGCAAGGGCTTGATGAGGCGTATGTCGGGATATTCCCAAGCGGGACGGTGCCGTCGCTTTATATGATCGCTATCTCAGAGACACTTTCGAGCGGGTCGGGTTATACAATAGCGGACATTCCGGCGGGGACATATACGGTTGTGTGCACAAGATCAGGGTATCTGCTTGAATCGGATGTGCTTATTGCCGAGGAAGGTAACAGCTATACATTGAATTTTGAGCTTGATGAAGAATAGAGTTTTTTTCAGCTCTCTCCCCATATTTTAGTTCGGGGACAGGCACCAATTCGGCTGTTGTGGCTTCGAGATTGTTCAGACTTGCATGAGCCGAATTGTTGCCAGTCCCCGAATTACCGAGTCTTGATTTTATTGATGGGGTACCCACCGGACTTTGATTCCGGTTTTTTTTATTAGGAAAGCTATTTTTAGGGAGTTTTTCGTAAAAATCCGGAATTCCGGAAGGTTTGAACTATTATCAATCTGACTAAAAGTGATAAATCACAAAGCAGCCTGCTGTGTGGAGATTATCAATAGGAGGACCACAATTGTGATCCAGAATCTAAATACTAACCTTACGATCCACACAATCAAACCAGAACTGACGTCACATGCGATGCAGCTGCGTCTGGTCGGCGAGCTTTCAGGCGATGGGGCATTCCTTCTGAAACGCGCTGTGGAACCCTTGTTCGCGTCTCCAAAACCTCCGATGCTCAAACTCTTCATGAAGGACATCACCTACATGGATTCAAGCGGCGTGGGAATAATTATCTCCATCATACGAAGGATCAGGGAGACAGGCGGAAAAATCGAAATACATGACCTGAGCGATGTCGGAAGGGAGCTTCTGAATATCCTGAAAATCGCCAATTTGGACGATATCGTTTCGCTCGCGTGCCATCAGCAGTGACTGCTGTGAAAGGAGAGAGGAGATGGACCTAAAAGGCAAACTCATCATCGATCATAAGGTCGAGGACAACGACGAGGTTACATTGTTCATTTCGGGGGACCTTGATATCCAGACCGCGCCCCAGTTGAAAAATTTTATTAATAAGGTCCTGAACGAGGGATCTGCGAATATCAACCTTGATCTGAGCAAGCTCTCATATCTCGACAGTTCGGGTTTCGGCGTGCTTGTCGACGCGAAACGCAGGTCGGGCAGAACCGAGTGCAACATGAATATGTCAAGCCTGCCGCCGTGGATCACCGAGTTCTTCGATATGAGCGCATTGAATCCCTGAGACCTGACTCGCTGCCACCCCCGGAAATATGGAAGGTGGAGCATGTCAATTCGAAGATCATTTGGACTCACCTTTCACCTTATCGGTGATTTTTTTTGTGCGTTGACGCTGAAAACACGATTTTCCAAAGGCGAATGGTTATAATGGCGTCGAAATGAACAGGCCAATAACGATGTCTCTGACACTTGCGGTTTTAATCTTGCTTCAACTGACCGCAGGATTAGTGTCCATATATGCCCAGGGAGAAGCCGAATCTTCGGATGGACAAGCCGCGGATGTGAGCGGAGAAGCCGCCAATATTTCTGTTGCCATCGAAGAAGAGGGAGTCAGGAAGGGAGCGTACTGGTGGCAGCCCCCCGAACCCAACGCGGTCGCGGGATTTATCGATTTCGGTGTTGACACAGTTGTGTTCAGGCTTGGGAAGGTTAAAACGGGGATTGCCACAAATGAGGCAGGCGAATCGGTAATTTACCCGGAATGGGATGATCCAATCGATTTCAGCGTGCTTCCATCGCTTCCGACATCGCTGGAATACCGTCCGGTTGTCGTTGTCGATCAGGATGTTTTCACGCGCGTAACACCGTCGGATTTTGCCGCCTGGTTCTCATCCGAAGTAATGGGCAAGCTGGACGGGTTTCCGGTTAAAGCCCTCGAGATAAAATTGGAGGACAACGCGGCTCCGAACTATGCGGTTGTGGCCTCATTTTTCAAGGCAATCTACGGAACAACCGGAGAAGTCAAGGTACTGGCCGGCATTCCCGGGACAGCGCTCGACACGCGGGCAAGTCTGTTGATTGACTCGGTGGACGGTTTTGTCGTTTATTTCATCGATTACGACTACTCAGGATTAATCCCGCGCATTACCGACAATGCATGGATCTCGACTACATGTTCGGTGGTTCAGAATCTGGGCTTGAAATTTACTGTGGTACTACCAATCTACAATCAGGCTGTTTACATGCCTGCCGGTTCGGACGAATGGATACGTCTGCCGGCGGTCGATATTGAGAGAGTATCGGGATCAAGCGACGTAACAAATATGGGTCCAGCAGGCACTGAATTCGTCCTAAGAAAACAATTAAATGTCGGCAACTTCAACCTTGGTGTCGGGGATAAAATCCGTGTCCTTTACAGCACCGATGAAATTAACATCCCTGAACTGACCGAGTCGCTTCCGGCACTGGCGCCGGGAATTCAGGAGATCGACCTTTTCAGGTTCCCGCTCGTCCCCGGATTCGATCCCCCGTCGCAGATCGCAGCCGAGAAAGCCGGATGGATCGCATCGCGGACGGCTACAGGCGCAATGACAGCCGAAGACCCGGTCAAGAAGGAAATGGACCAGAAACATAACCAGACCCAGCAGATAATAATGATCGTGACAGTAGGGATGATGATGGTAATTTTGATGAGGATGTTTTCGAAAGGGGCTGGAAAGCAGACAGAAGGCGGCGGAGATAAAAAATAGGATTTTAATGACAGGTCCCGGCGCTTCAGTCAAAATAGTTGACAATTTCAACTTAATTGGCGATAATTTTTCTCCTGTATAAAATTTGCCGAAGCACAGGGGGAATAAATAACCCATGACGTCAAAGAAGTTCAAGGTAACGCCCATAATCCTGAAAGAGCTTGAGCAGGTGATCGGGATTGTCGCGGATGCCCTTGTGATTCCCGAAGAGGGAAGGAAAAGGATCATAAAGGTTATGAAACGGGACGGGTGGAAATCCATCCGCGCGGTAAGAAGCGGGAACAAGATTGTTGGCGGATCGTTAATTATGGACTTCGGCCATTTTTTCGGGGGATCCGTAGTCCGGTCGGCAGGAATAACTCTTGTCGGAATCAGTCCGGAATACCGTCGCACCGGCGCTTGTAAATTTATGGTAGACGAAATTATCCGGGAAACGCACAAAAAAGGAATTCCCATTTCGACACTGTTTCCCGCGAACGCGTCGCTTTATCGAAAATCCGGATTCGAGTTCGCTTTGGAGTGGGCGCGTACGGAGATCGATCTTGATGAGATTTCCGTCCGTAACATGGACTGCGAGATGGTGAAGTATGAGGGTAAAAAGGCAACAGAAATAAAAAAGCTGTACCGCAAGTATGCCCTGCAGATGAACGGCGGAATCGACCGTCCGGATTCTTTATGGAAGCGTCTTCTGCATCCGTCATGGTTGGGGAATCCTGTAAAGTTCCTTGTTAAAAATAACGGAAAAGTTACCGGTTATATTATTTATAAAACCAGCCGTGACGAGAGGGAACTGACTGTGTTCGACTACGCCGCGCTCGACCGGGACACCGCGGAACGCCTGCTGACCTTTATCGCCGATCATTCGTCGCAGCTAAAGAAAGCTGTTTTTTACGGCTGCGAAGACGATCCAATGCTGCAACTTCTCCCTGAAATGGCTTATGAAATAAAAAAGCGATTCGATTGCATGCTGAGAGTGGTTTCGGTTCCGGGGGCGCTGATGTCGCGCGGCTACAGCAAGGTAATAGACGCTGAGTGCCATTTCGACATAACGGATGACCTCATCGCTGAAAATAACGGCAAATTTTTGATCGGTGTAAAAAACGGCAAGGCTCATGTCGAAAGGGGAGGCAGGGGGGATGTCCGGATAGACATCAGGTCATTTGCGCAATTGTTCACGGGATATAGGTCACCGATTGAGCTTCAATTGATCGGACGAATCGAGGGCCCATCGGAAGAACTTGAAAAAGCGGGCGCGATTTTTTCAGGACCAAAGCCCTGGCTTCGGGATATTTTTTGATTTTCATATTTCCTTTGATCTGACCGTGAATAATCGAAGGTGAACTCAATGAAACATGCGGATTTCAGCTACACAAAAGTAAAGAGAAGCGAAATCGACATCCTGATGGAAGTCCTCTGCAAGGCACATCTCATAGAGAAGGATGAATATCCCCATGTAAAAAAATTTTTAAAACTCATAGGGCTTGAAAATTTGCGCGCGGTACGAATAGGCGGGGAGATCATCGGAGGCGTACAGCTTAATTACTGGGGGCACTTCTTCGGCGGGAAGAGTGTAAAAGCCAACGGGATAGCGTTTGTCGGGATAAAAGCCGAGTACCGACGTATGGGAGCCGCGACGTTCATGATGAACGAGGTGATAAAGGAAACCTGTTCGGACGGGATACCGATATCCACTCTCTTTCCCGCGAATCTACCGCTGTACAGAAAGAGCGGATACGAGGTCGCGATAGAACGTAAGAAGCTTAAAGTCAAACTGAGCGAGATCCATGTAAGAAACATGGAGTGCGACATGGTCGAGGTCGAAGGGAAATCCGCGAAACCGTTCAGATCGATGCTGAGAGAGTATTACAGTCAGACCAACGGAAACATCGATAGAAATGACGCGCGCTGGATGTGCTATGTCGATCCGCCCGGAGAGGGCAGGACAATAAAATATCTGATTAAAAAGGATGGCCATGCGGAAGGGTACGCGATCCTTCTCAACGACAGCAAGAAAAAAGAAATAGCGCTCGTCGATTACGCGCTTTTCACTCGTCGTGCGGGAGAGAGGCTTCTGACCTTCCTCGCCGACCATTCATCATCTGTAAAAACGTTTCGTTCATACGGTTCTTTTGCTGACGCCGTCCTTCAACTGCTTCCGGACTTAAATTACGAACTGGTTGGGCTTGACAACGGGATGCTTAGGATCGTATCGGTAAAGAACGCGCTCGAGGCAAGGGGATATCCGGTGGGATTGACCGGGGAACTGCATTTCGATGTCGCTGACGACCTGATAGAAAATAATAACGGCAAATTTATACTGATTGTGAAAGATGGAAAGGGCAGGGTAGTGAAGGGAGGGAAAGGACGTCTCAAAATCGACATACGCACGCTCGCGCCATTATATACGGGATATCTTTCGCCATGGGAACTAAGGCTGTGCGGTAAATTCGAGTGCCCGGATGAGGACCTCGGCATCGCGACATCGGTTTTCTCCGGTCCGCGTCCCTGGATGAGAGAAGAATTCTAAACGCAACAAATTTCTATCCCTCCCCGTCACCAATTTGTGGATCTATCCATAGCGGTGCATCGTAATCCCCGATTTAAGTATATTTTTCTCCCCAAAAATCAATTTTTTTGTCAGCTTTCAATCTCCTGAAACGTTTAGTAAGTGTAATGGGATGAAGTCCCGATGGCACCCATGCAATCCGAACGTCCCGATGGCACCCATGCAATCCGAACGTCCCGATGGCACCCATACAATCCGAAAGTCCCGATGGCGCCCACACAATCTGAATGTCCCGATGGCGCCCATACAATCCGAAAGTCACGATGGCGCCCACACAACCGTCCTCGGTTTTGTGGGTGCCTCAAATTATAAAAGCCAGGAATTGCAGCCATGAAACAATCGAAATACTCACGATTCAACACTCCCGGAGAAGCTCATGGAATGTCATTCACCTGTTACCATAACCTGAAATTTCTTAATAACGACCGCACCAGAAATTATCTCGTCGAATCAATTAACCGAGCCAGGGAAGTGCACATGTTCGATGTCTGGGCGTATGTCATAATGCCCGAGCATGTCCACCTGCTGATTTTTCCAACCGAGGAGGAGTATTCGATCTCAGAAATTCTGAGGGCAATAAAAGTCCCGGTCGCAAAGAGAGCAATTTCTTACTTGAAGAAATGCAAGTCGGGAATTCTTAAATTTATGGAAACGGGTTTGATGAAACCGCAATACCGTTTCTGGCAGGATGGGGGAGGGTATGATCGAAACATGACTGATTATGAAGAGTTGGTCAACCTTGTTGATTACATCCATAATAATCCGGTCCGTAGGGGATTGTGTGAGAGTTCCGTGGACTGGTTCTGGTCGAGTGCGAGAGATTGGGAGCTTGGGATTGACGGTCCGATCAAGATTAATAAGGAGACTTTTCCGTTTTCGTGAGATTTATAAGTTGAGGCACCCATAAAACCGAGGACGGTTGTATGGGCGCCATCGAGACGTTCGGATTGTATGGGCGCCATCGGGGGATGTGTTTTGGAATTGCTTGAGTTTACATATTCCTTCGATATTGTCCACCCACTTCATAAAGAGCTTTGGTGATCGTGCCGAGGCTTGCGTGACGGACCGTGTTCATCAACTCAGCGAATATGTTTCCGCCTGACACAGCTACCTGTTTCAGACGGGCAATTGCGTCGGATTGTGTTGATGTGTATCGGGCGTTGAAATCACGGCAGCGTTTCAAGTGACGTTCTTTTTCCTCGTACGTCGCCCGTATCATCTCGATCTCAGCGGGACGGTAATCCTCACGGAGCATTTTCGGATCGATGAACTGGTTGACGCCCATAATCGGGTATTCGCCGGTGTGTTTCAGGTGCTCGTACTTGAGGCTCTCGTCCTGGATTTTGCCTCTCTGGTACGCGCGCTCCATCGCTCCGAGCACCCCGCCGCGCTCCGATATCGACTCGAACTCCTTTAATATTGCCTCCTCGACCACGCCGGTCATCCATTCGGTGAAGAATGAGCCCTGTGTCGGGTTCTCGCATTTCGACCAGCCGAGTTCCCGAGAGGTAATCAACTGAATCGCAATCGCGCGACGTACCGATTCCTCTGTCGGTGTGGTGATAGCCTCATCGTACGCGTTCGTGTGGAGGCTCTGACAATTGTCGAATATTGCGAGCACAGCCTGGAGGGTCGTTCTGATATCGTTGAAACCGATCTCCTGTGCGTGAAGGGACCGCCCGGATGTCTGGATGTGGTACTTGAGCTTTTGCGAGCGGTCGTTACCGCCGTAGAGGTTCTTCATCGCGACAGCCCAGATGCGACGCGCGACCCGTCCGATGACCGTGTATTCGGCGTCGAGGCCGTTCGAAAAGAAGAACGAGAGATTCGGCGCGAAATCGTCGATTTTCATTCCCCGGGAGAGGTAATATTCGACATATGTAAATCCGTTAGCGAGAGTAAATGCGGTCTGCGTGATCGGATTCGCGCCAGCCTCGGCGATGTGGTAGCCGGAAATTGACACTGAATAATAGTTACGGACTTTCTTCTCTATGAAATATTGCTGTATGTCGCCCATCATCTTGAGCGCGAATTCGGTCGAGAAGATGCAGGTGTTCTGCCCCTGATCTTCCTTGAGGATGTCGGCCTGCACAGTGCCCCGTACGGTCTGAAGCGTGCAGTCGAATATGTTATTGTATTCGTCCTCGTTCGGTTTCCGACCCTCGCGCTGCATGAAGACATCGACCTGCTGGTCGATCGCGGCGTTCATGAACATCGCGAGGATGATCGGCGCGGGACCGTTGATTGTCATTGAGACGGATGTCGATGGCGCGACGAGGTCGAAGCCCTTGTAGAGCATTTTGATATCGTCGAGTGTCGAAATCGCGACGCCGCTCTCGCCGATCTTGCCGAAGATGTCGGGACGTTCGTCCGGATCGCTGCCGTAGAGCGTGCATGAGTCGAACGCTGTCGAAAGCCGCTTGGCTTCATCGTCCTTGGATATTAAAAGGAACCTCGCGTTTGTCCTTTCGGGCGGACCCTCGCCTGCGAACTGACGTTTGGGATCTTCCCATCCGCGTTTGAGCGGGAAAACTCCGGCGGTGTAGGGGAACTCGCCCGGGACATTTTCCGTGAGAAGCCAGTAGAGATATCTTCCCCAATCCCAATATGCGGGAAGTACGACGCGGGGGATTTTTGTCCCGGCAAGCGTTTCCGAAGTGAACGGCTGTTTAATATCAATACCGCGCACATTGTAAACGAACATATCACCTGAGTATTTCTCGTAGAACTCCGGCATGTTTGCCATAAGGTCAAGACAGACGGGATCGAGTTCGCCGCGCGATTTGTGGTAAAGGGCCCGCAATTCCCGAACAGAGTCGCTTGACGGTTCAATGGCATCATCGGGATATGCCTCAACTCTGCAAGGCGGATTATCACCCAGACTATTAAGGACCATATAGCAGTGACACATCATCGCTGCTTTTGCCGCTTGTTCTTTTGCCCATCTGTGATAATCCCGTACGGTTTTCGCGATTTCGCCGAGGTATTGAATTCTGTCGGATGGGACGATTCCGGTTCTTTTGGACTCGACAATGTCCTGCATGGTCGGACGAGACAATTTCGAGGAGAGTTCGATGCCGATTTTTTCACTAATAGTATCGAGGAGGTCGAGATAAAGCAGGTTTACGCCGGGATCGTTGAATTGGTTAGCGATTGTCGGAACCACAGGGAGATTGTCATCGGATGGCTCCGTGAAAAGGTTATGATTACGTCGGTACTGCTTGCGGACATCGCGAAGTGCGTCCTTTCCGCCCGGATGCTCGAATTTATTCAGCGCGATGAAGTCGGCGTAATCGAGCATATCGATTTTTTCGAGTTGGGTTGCCGCGCCGTACTCGGGGGTCATGACGTAGACGGAGACATCGGCGTGTCCGACAATCGCGGTGTCGCCCTGACCGATTCCGGATGTTTCTACGATTATGATATCGAATCCGGCTGCTTTTAGAATATTAATTGCGTCGGAAAGGCAGGACGCGATTTCGGTTGTCGCCTCTCTTGTCGCAAGAGAGCGCATGTAAACCCTTTCACCCACGGCGGCGTTCATGCGGATACGGTCGCCGAGAAGCGCCCCACCGGTGCGCTTGCGGGTCGGGTCGATTGAAATAATTCCGATTCTTGCTTCAGCATTGTCGTTGAGGAACCGTCGGACGATCTCATCGCATAGAGACGATTTCCCCGAACCGCCCGTGCCGGTAACTCCAAGGACCGGAACGGCTTTCGGCAGTGATTTTGTTTTTTTATTTACGAACTCACGGATTTTTTCCGCGCTTTCAGGGACTTCATCAGCCTGCTCGACAAAAGTGATAGCTCTCGCGACATTGATCGGGTGTTTTGGATCAAGAATTTTGCAGACATCATCTACCGTGCGTTTGTCGACCTCCCAGATGGGGATGTCACAGGCTTCGACCAGCAAATTGATCATGCCCTGGAGTCCCATTCTGCGGCCGTCGTCGGGGGAAAATATCCTGTCGATGCCATACTCATGGAGTTCGTCGATCTCGCGGGGGACAATCACTCCACCGCCTCCGCCGAAAATTTTAATATGTCCGGCGTTACGTTCGCGAAGGAGGTCGTACATGTACTTGAAGGATTCCATGTGGCCGCCCTGGTAGCACGACATGGCGATGGCCTTAGCGTCCTCATCGATGGCGGCGTCGACGATTTCCTGGACCGATCTATTGTGTCCGAGGTGTATGACCTCGCAGCCGGTTCCCTGGATGATGCGGCGCATCACGTTAATCGCGGCGTCATGGCCGTCGAACAGGCTCGCGGCAGTGACGATACGTACGGGCGTTTGGGGCTTGTACGGTTCGGCTTCTTTTCTTATTTCATCCTGTGATTTCACGGTGTTTTTCTCAGCGGTCAAGGTCATGGGTATTCCCCCGAAATTGCAGCAGAAAAAAGCGTCTTCCAACAAAGACGCTTACAATATTACTACTTTTCGAGAGGTTATTTCCAGATTACGGATTATTCCTGTGCCGCATCGCTATCATCCACGAACAGCCCGGGCCAGTCGAGCGCGAACTGTTCTTCTGCTTCGGTCGATGTGGTCCCGAAGAAAACCGGACGCTCTCGACCCCAGCCGATAAGAATGAAATCTTCCTCGCCAAGTTTTTCGTAGTAATAATCCCCTGGCGACATTTCCTCGATCGATTCGACAAGCTCGCCGGTGATCGGATTAATATAATGGACATTCACGTCGCCGCGCGCGTACATGTCGTCGAAATTTTCAGGGCTCTCTCCCATTTTTTGCTGGAAGCTCTCGATTGCGTCGACAGCCTGCGCGCAATATACGGCGGTGAGCTGCTCGTCGCGGGGAAGCTCATTCTCGAAGAAAAGAGCGTGATCGAGTTCAGACTGGTAGAGGGCGATTCGCTTGACCATGGACCTTTCAACGACATTGTCTTCGTCGATTCTCAGGAACCAGGCTTCGAGATGCGCCTCACGTCCGTCGTTGCGATTGTTTGTGACAAGGACGTTGCCGACCAGGTCTCCGTCAGGGAAATCCTCATTAACCAGCGAAAGCACATCGCCGCTGGTGTACGGGTTTGTCATAATCACGTTCAGGTGGCCGGATTCGCGAAGGGCGTCGAGGCTGGATGGCGCCTGTCCGAATTCGACCATATAAGTGTAGGTGGCGTATTCAACCGCGCCGTAGTTGCGGGCGACCTCATCAAATGCCGATGAAAATTGCTCTCTTGACCACTTGCCGATGTCTTCTTCGCAGAGCGAGAATGAAGCGGGTGCGAGAATTAAGGTGCAGATTAAGGCGAAAGCGATTTTTGTAAAGATTTTCACTATTGAGTTCTCCTTAATAATAATATTGCCGATACACGTTAGTTTTGTGTTCATTTTGAATTAAAGCGAATCAATGTTCCGTAAGTCAAGCGTGACCGAGAATGGGCAACGCCGGCAGGGATTAATAGGAAACCGCTACTCCTCGGTCCTGGAGTTGCGGAATCTGAAAATCGGTTGCGTGCTCACTTAGAGGACACCCCCAGAGGAAGATCCTGTCGCCTGAGTTCACACCGTCGTTAGCGATCAGGGCTGAGAGGTCGGTTACCAGATTATCACTTAGATAAATATCTTCAAGATCGGGCAGGCTGGACAGAGAGTAGATTTCCGAGATCTGGTTGGATTCCAGATTCAGCTCAGTGATATTTGGCGCGGCAGATAGGAAGGAAATATCGGTAATGTTGTTAAAGCTGAGCTGGAGGTAAAACAAATATCCTGAGCCTGTCAAATTAACTTCGGAAATCTGGTTATATATGGCGTAAAGATCGTGCAGGTTTTGCAATCCGCTGAGGTTTAGACTCGTGATCTGGTTCCTGTCGATCCTGAGGCTGGAGAGCATAGGAAGATCCGTCAGATTTACCGAGGAAAGGTTGTTTTCACTGGCATAGATGACATTAAGATTCGGAAGCCCTGAAAGTTCGAGATGTTTTAAGGAATTAAATGAAATGTATAAGGTCTTAAGTTCTGCCATGCCTGAAAGCGCCGAGATATCCTCAATATCGTTATTATAGACGGTTAAATACTTCAGCCCATCCAAAGTCGAAACGGGGGAAAGATCGGTAATTTCATTACTTGACAGGTCTAACTGTTCCAGTGACGGGAGTCCTGAAAAGCTCAAATCATTAATCTGATTAACAATTAGTTGGACGTATGTAAGTGACGGCAGGTTCCTCAGGGATACAGAAGTAATATTATTACCGTACGCAGATAAAGCAGCTAAATCCGGCAGGTTCTCGAGGGTAAAGTAGGTCAGTTGGTTCATGGATATTTCAATCCACCGAAGCCCGTTGATGTTATTCAAAGGCATAGCATCCGTTAAATTATTGTTATTTAAATACAGATCCTTAACGCCTGCCAGACCGGAAATCCAGTCGAGGTTCTCAAGGCCGCAATGCGAGAGATTCAGCATTTCCAGGACGGGCAGTCCGGAAAATTCTATCGAGCTTAAATCTGACTGTGCCAACCCAAGTTTTTTTAATGCGGGAAGATTGATTAACCTGATACTCTTGGCACCGATGTCGTACAACATGAGGTCTTCCAGAGCAGGCATATTGGCAAGGTCGATGTTTTCAATTTGATTATAAGAAGAATCCAGGAATTGAAGATTCTGGCTGCCTGAGAAACAATTGATGTCCGTGACAAGGTTTCTGTAGATGTTCAACCGTGACAAGCTTGGAATGGATGCCAACGGGGTAACATCGTTAACGGAATTATCGGACAGATCAAGGAGCTCGAGGGCATTAAGGCCCGCAAGCGGCGATACATCCCATAACCAGGCCTCGGGATCATCGGGAGGGACACCTTGTCCACCAAATCCAAATCCCCCTCCGAAATCGGGAACAGGTGGTTCCGGTCCTCCGCCCGACTGGCCGTTTCGTGCGAGGTTGAGTTCTTTCAGCTTCACCATTCCTGATATGGGATTAAGGTCCCTGACCAGGCATCTGCTAAGGTCCAGTTTTTCAAGGTTAATGAGGGTCGCGAGGGGGTAAATATCTGAAAGAGGATTATCGGTAAGGTAAAGCTCTTTCAGATTAACAAGATAAGTGAGCTGGCTTACATCGCTTACCAAATTTCTGTAAAGGTTGAGGGACACCAAGTTCCCGCAGTGCTGCAGACCGTCAAGGTTGACAATCCCGTACCCGCTCAGGTCGAATTCGGTGGCGGTCTGAAGCATGTAAAGTGTGATTTCTTCCGGAGTCACACTAAGTTGATAAGCGATCGCAGATTCGAGCCTGGGGTCGGTGAACATCGCATTCTCGGGTTCTATTGGTGTCCCGGAGCCGTTACATGATGTCAGAAAAACAAAAATGAGCAGCACCACCACCATACCGGGAAATGTCCTGGAGACGTTTGCTGAGTTCATCCTGAGGTCCTCCTGTTCGTTTATCGAATTCTATATTTTATATATTTTTGTCTGGTTTGCCTGTATGAAAGCCACTGATTACTGATTACTTTGTGACACACGGAGCGAAATCCGGTTCATCCCGACGCGATCGTCGATTTATCAAAAATCAATGGGCCAAAAGGTAAGCACAAAACACTACTCCCGAATAATAACATAGGCACGAGGGAAACTGGCATCAGGATTTTCCGTTTAAAACAAATCTGTGCAAATGGACCTGGCATTACATCTCCCGATGGCGCCCATACAACCGTCCCCGGTTTTATGGGTGCCTCAAATTATAAATCTCTGGCCATCTTCACTTAAAATTATTTGAATGAATACCATGTGATTTAAATCGACCGTCTCAAGCTACGCAGGCTCCGCTCCCGATGGCGCCCATACAACCGTCCCCGGTTTTATGGGTGACTTAACAGCATTGACCGGCACGAAGTTCTGACGTATACTGTAGGTATAAAATTTTATCGTATGTTATATGGAGGCCGATATATGACCCGGCACCGGTTACTCTCCCTCCTGGTGCTCGTATCCGCTCTAGCATTAGTTTGGGGTTGTTCGAATGGTTCCATAGTGAGCCCAGGAATTAAGCCCGGCGAAATAACACGTCCGAACGCGTTATCGAGCGGGACTCATCATACCTGGGGAACCTGGGAAATAGCCATCGACCTTGAACAAGAGACGATTTCCGCTATTCCTCACAGGACGTCGGATCTGCATTACAATGTGGTTCCGCTCCTACACGAAGGCACGCCAGGCAGCGCCATCAAGTTCGCGAATCTTAAAGTTGACAGCTTGAATCACCTTGTTACGGTCGATGTGTCGCTAACACATCCGTTCCCGACATTGCCGCAGGTCGCCGGATTCGATGTAAGAGGAATTCTGTTCACGCGGGGCGGTTCATACAATCTTTTCGCGGCCGATGTGCAGATGGCGGGTCCGGACGAGCCCAGGCTGGTAAATGCGGACGGTTACACGCGCTGGTGGAATCCTGACGAATTCCCGAATACCGGCTTGCTCGGTTATACCAACGGTTTATACGGGACTCCGGACAGTGTCGGCGGGTATACGATAAACCTTGCCGGATACAAATTATATGCCGACAGCCTGACAACCCTGGATACCCTTGACGCTCTCGATACCGACGACAGGGCTGTCTTCAGGGCAGGCAGCACAAATACCAGACGTTACGTGATCGATTTCGGCTCGACGGCCGGGAACTGGCTCATTTTCAATTATGCTATAGACGCATGCTGGGGACCGATCCCGGGTTTCGATCCCGGGGGACCTCCTCCGACAGTCCCGGGAGATTTTCCGCTGACCGCGAACAGTCCGGAGCCTTACAGGATCAGGGTTACGGAGACTGCGAACACGTTATCAGCAACAACTGCCGGTGGTACCACCGGTTCGGTTTCAATAAATATCGATGTTTTCGACTGGCAGGCTCTAAATACGATTTCCACAGTGCCGATGGAAGTCAGCATCGTACAGGTTGAGTCGCCCACTTTCGGACTTGGCCCACAGCCGGCTAATGTGGTGGTTGGAAGCGGTGCCGGGAGCAATGTTTCCACTTACACAGCCACACTGAATGGAATTACCTCGACAAAGTACGACTATGTCGATCTTATAATTACCGCGACATCGTCGGAGGGCGACTACCAGAATGATATAACAGATTTTCCATCGAGCAACCCGCTTCAGGCATTTTTCCTGTATCGGGCGAGGGTTACGGATGCCGATATATATACGGACTGGACGTACCAATATTCAAAACCGTTAATAGACGAACCGCCGAATCAGGGCTTAAATCCGCCGGATATCGCGGTTTACGAGAAAAATGGCGAAATAAGAACCGCGACGGTCGATCAGGTTAACGCCGACCCTAACCATGAGGGAGACCACAAGCCCGACAGCATCAACGAGTGGTCGAACGATTATGAATCATACTCAATCCCGGAGCATTATCATCTGCCGGTAACAATGCTGGACGAAACCGGGTTGTGGGACGACATCGGAGGGATCACGGTGTCGGACACGAGCACTCGGTTTTTCTTTTCGACAACGAACATAAACGATGAATTTCCCGATGACGAGGGAGATCCCCTTTTCTGTTACATTAGCTGGGTGACACACACGTACCTCGGGAACCAGGCGGCGGATTTCTGGAACACCGCATTCTTCTCGGCGGATACCTATCCGCGCATGTGGGCGACAGACCCGTGCAACGGGGTCAACATTGCCACCGATTTCATTTATTCGATCTGGGTATATGATGTCACGGGTCTTGCCGGTGGGGATCCTGGCGCGAATCCACAGAGGTATGTGATTTTCAGGTGGAAGCCGCCTTACGATCTCACGACATCATCCGTGAAATGGCAGAGACCGACAAATGTTCAACCTTCAGGCGTCGGGACCGGTTATTTAGACATCGATAAGCCGTATAATCATCGTCTCGGAGTTGACGATTCGCCCGCTTTGGACAGGTTTTATATTTTGGATTCCGCAGGCGAGATCGAGGTGATGGACTGCGATTTCAATCTGGATGAATTCAGCGGTTATACGAGTGTCGGGACGGTAACCGTGGACGAACTTCCGGTGGATTCGATCAGAATAATGGATCTGGAGGTTGTTCCGACGAAGGATGCCGGGACGCTCCGGAACCATGTCGCCGCTCTTCTTGAATATCCCGGAAATCAGTGGCGTGTCTGGGTATTCGATTTCGACACAAGCTTCCCGGTGGGCGACCAGGCGACAATGGTATGGCTGTCGGAATTATATAATGGTGTTCCGTATGCGCTGGATGCCGCGGACGATCCTATCGAGGCGCACGTTCTTCATCAGATCGGGGGATTTGTCTACGTGACGGTGTTCAGACGATATTAAACCCGGCTGAAAGTAATAAACTCACCGCCGGGAATAAGACAGGAACGCGAACACGGAAGCAGATTCCGTGTTTTTTTATAATGTCTTATATGGGAACATAAAAACCGCCGATGTCCTATCGTATATGAAAATTACAGGATGGAAGTCGGGATATTAATTAAGGAAAAGGAACTGATTGTTGTGTATTTTCTGATGTCGCTGGCGATAGTTGTCGCTTAGTTGCTAAAATTACATCAAACAGGTGGGAAGAAGTAACGAAAACTGAACAACAACAGTAGATAATCAACAAGCCATGCAGCAAAAGAAAGAAATGGAACTTAAAAAGCACAGTGATCCGGATCAGCAAGGCGTCACTCAACCAGGGCATAAAGCATGGGACAGTGATTTTGTCAGAGCTAAGTTCCTGCCTGAGGAAAATTTGGTCTATCACGAAATCGCCAATATGCCTGAGTCGGCGCTTGGCGATATCAGCTATGTCCTGAAAGAACTTGCGACACTTCCGGTAGAACTCCAGGAACTTCTGCAGGTATTGGAAGACCAGAATTCATCCGCGGCACAGGTCGGTGAAATCTGTGAGAAGAGTGTTGCCATATCCACGATGGTGCTAAAACTGGTAAACTCACCGGCTTTCGGACTATTCGGGAAAGTGGACGATCTAACCCAGGCTATAAAGTATATCGGTTTTAACGAACTCAGGAGCTTAGTCCTGGGGATGCATACGTACAACCGTTATTTCAAAGCGGCAGAGGTAAAGGATATCAGGGCTCTATGGGAGCATTCCATAGCGTCATCGAAGCTTGGAACCTGGGTAGCATCGAATACTAACATCTCCATGAGGAATGGAATGATGGGTACGGGCGGAATGCTCCGGGGAATCGGGAAAGTTTTCCTCATGAGGTGGCGTCCGGAAAAGTATAAACTTGCCGTGAAATTGTCGGCGGAAGAGGGAATTACTTTAATGGAGGCCGAGAACCGGGCGGCCGGCATGACGCATGCATTTGTCGGAGGCCTGATGGCTGAGTATTGGAATCTTTCGGGGAAAATCCAATATATTATCAAGGGCTGCAATCTTCCCGAGCTGGATTATAAATTTCCTGAACTTGCCGCCATACACCTTTCAGGCCAGATAGCCCGAACGGAGCTCGGTTTTTCGGATGGGGAGCCTCCCAGCGACAATATTCCGGAGAAAATTTGCAAGTTTCTTAATCTGGAGTACAGGACCGTGTCGGAATTATGCGCCCGGAAAAGTTTCATGGACTTCATATCGCTGCATATCCCTGACGCACAATTGAAGAAAGCCGACGCAGAGGGCGAAATAGAATAAGCTTCAGGTATTTTATGACGGTTAACCTTTGTTAAATTCCCTAAATTGTTGTATCATTTAACGTTACTAAATTAGCTTTCTGAGTCTAAAGTCAGAATTCCGGGAGTTACCTATGCTTAAGAAAGGTCATTGGTTATGTGCGCAGTTGAGAACCGCGCTGCTATTTCTATTTTCCGTGTTTTTTATCTTCGGGTGCGGGGGGGGGAATAACTCAGCCATACCCGATATCACCAAAGCCGACACATCAGCCAACAATTCCGGAAACGCGTTGACCAGCGGTCTTGGAACCGGGTCAGGTAACATCGTGCCTGTCCTGCTCCCAGGGAAACAAGATTATTACCCCGATGAGGTTCTGGTTGTTCTCAACGACAATGTGCAGGCTCCGACGGTGTCGCTGATTGGGAATTATCCGTTAACCCTCACTCAGAAACGCGAATTGCGCTGGGGAACGCTGTACCGTCTCGGAATAACGGACGGAACGCCCGTTCCGGTAATGGTCAATACTCTAAAAAGCGACCCGAACGTGAAAATGGCCGAGCCTAATTATCTCTATACATACACGGAAGAGCTGTATTTTCCCAATGACCCCATGTGGGCTTACACAAACGATCCGACCGATCCGAAGGACAGCGTATACGACCAATGGGGACCGGCCATGGTCGGGGCGCCTGTGGTCTGGAACGAGACAAAAGGCTCACAGGACGTAGTAGTGGCGATAATCGACACCGGCGTCCGATTCGATCACGAGGACCTCCATGACAATCTCTGGATAAACGAGGATGAGATACCGGACGACGGGATCGATAACGACCTGAACGGTTATCTGGACGACTGGTGGGGATGGAACTGTTGGCAGATGAACAACGATCCGTACGATGACGGCTCTTATGCTTCGTATCACGGGACCGCCTGCTCAGGCGTAACCGCCGCCATTCAGGACAACGAGCGCGGGGTTTCCGGAATAGCTCCCGGAATTAAGATCATGGCGGTCAAAACCGATCTCACCGGTGCAGGGACTTATGAGTCATCCGTCGTGGAAGCGCTGAATTATGTTGCCGTTAACAACGCCGATATCGCCAGCATGTCGTTCCGGACTTACGAATTCTCAACCATTATGGAAGCAGCCTGCAATGACGCATGGAATAACGGGCAGGGGGTCATTCTTATGGGGGCTGCCGGGAACGAGAGCACGACGGATGTCTGTTATCCGAACGGGTACGAATCCGTAATGGCAATCGGAGCTACATGCCCGTTCACCGAATATAACGAACCGAGAGATGAGAAGAGAATCGTGTCCGGCGAGGATGGTTTCTACTGGGGATCAAATTATGGCGGCCATCTGAATGTAATGGCTTTCGGCGATAAATATACGACAACGTACGGCGGACATTATGACAGCTACTGGGATGGTTACACACAGGGTTTCTTCGGAGGGACATCGAACGCATGTCCAATGTCTGCCGGTGTAATGGCGTTAATTAAATCGTACTTCCCGTCGGAGGACGGAAACTGGTGTTGGCAGAGAATCGAAGAAACGGCGGACGATCTCGACGTGGTCGGTTTCGACATCGAGACCGGGTTCGGAAGGGTGAACGCGGTAAGGGCTTTGTATGGCTCAGACAGGTTTACCTCGCTGGAGGATTCGTACGGCTTTGTACCGTTAACCCTGCCGGATGACAGAATATTCGACACAATACACGATGTCCCGGGAAATCCGTACAACGATGTACAGGACCTTTTTAGATTCACCACGCAGTCCGATGGCTACCTCATAATCGATCTGGACATTTTCACATGGGGCGAGAACCTCGATATAGCTCTGTATTCCGACCGCGACATGACCCAGCTTGTCGATTCATCGACAACCGTGAACCATTTCAACTCAAGCGCCGAATCAATTTTCCTGAGCGATGTGACATCCGGGGTGGAATATTTCCTGAAGGTCTATTCAGCGGGAGCCGGGAATTCGACCACATATGGGCTTTTCATTCATAACGCGGCGAACATGCTGTATGTCACCGGTGAAAGCGTCATCCCGTCATTTGTCCATCAGAAGGGCGACGACATACCGTTCCTGAAACTTACGTGCAACATCGGTTACCAGGCCACCCTCGATGAAGTGAACGTGTACAAGCACGGGACGATAGACAACGGCAGTTTCGCCATGGTCCACCTGTACAAAGACTCGAACAATAACGGCAAGTTCGATAAAAATGACACTTTACTTGCCGAGGAAGCGCCTCCGGGAACCAACCGCGCGGTCCTGAGCGGGTTCTCGCAATTGTGGTATTACGACCAACCGCTTGTCCTGTTTGTAACGGCGGATCTCAGCCTGTCACCGGACGGATCGACCATCTCATTGTCGCTGGAAAGTTACAAGGACATCAGTACGAGCGAGGGAACCGAGGCTCATTACCTGCAGTTTCCAATCAGCAGCGCCGAACTGACGATCGGAACCGACTCTGAGCCTCCGTACTGGGTTACTACAACCGGCGCGCAGGAAACAAACGCGAGTTACTCGTCGGTGACAATTGGTTTCAATCTTGCCAACGACATCCTGACCCCTCCGGTCAAATACAATGTCTACTATACATCCGATCCTCTGCCGTTCAATATCGGTACAGCCGATGTGATAAACGATATCGGGGTATCGGCAGGGACAACGACGGACCTGAAATGCAAAGTAAGTAACCTGGTCCAGGACATCGAATGGCATTTCGTTGTCAGGGTGGAGGACCAGGCGGGAAATGAGGACACAAACCTTGTTGTGGTCAGCGGAACTCCGGGCGGAAGCGGCGATCCAACGCAGCCCGAGATACTTGAGTCCTATGCGGTTACTTATCCGACCGGACTCGCGTTGAATGACAACCTGCTGCTTGTAGCGGAATCGTATTACGGGCTGACAATTTTCGACCGGACCGATCCTGTGGCTCTGGAAAATGTGGGGAGCTGGCAGGGAGACTATGTTTATTCCATCGATTGCGACAACAACTACGCCTATGCGGGATGCTCGAGCAGTTTCACAATGCTGAATTTATCGAATCCATCGAATCCGACAGTAACCGATTCGGCGGCTATAGGCACGATTTATGCCCTCGATGCATCAGCCGGCTGGGCATTCGCGGTTGAATATTTCGGGATCCTCCATCCGATTCGGCTCGCTGATCCGTACAACCTTGACGTGTATCCGGAGAAGTATATTGATGGTTATGGGTATCCATACGAACTGGTAACGAACGGGAACTACATGTATCTGGCTTACTATGATGTTGGCGGTGTGCCGATTAACCGTACCGATCCGGGGAATCCCACAATCGGAACGCAGTTTGGCGACACCGGGATCCTCGGAGCGTATGTCGCAAACGGCAAATTGTATACGGTGAGCTATTACACGGACGAACTCGCTGTCTGGAACATTACAACCGACCCTATGAACCCGACAAAAATGGGCGGATCGTCACAGGGACCGGGCTATGAGTGTATAGATCTTGTGGTTGTCGGCAATTACGCTTATGTGGCGAAGTACGGTTACGGGATAGTTGTTTTTGACGTAACCAATCCGGCGAGTCCAACTGTTGTTGGAGATCTTCCGCTGATGGGTGCGATTGATATCGCGACCGATGGTGATTTATTCTATGTCGTGACCGACTCCGGCATGCTGTATGTCATAATTTAAGCCGGTGGCTGGAAGGTGAAGACCTAAAATTCGGAAAAACTACAGCAGGTCTTTGAATTTTTTAAATACCGACGGTTTTGCCATGGTGTACCAGGCAATTGTTGTCCCGATGATCCCTGTAATTACCCAACTGATGTAAAGGACGTCGTTCGGATTCGCGTCATATATGCCGCGCATGAGGATTCTGGAATTCAGGAAAAGAATTATGCTGTAGAGTATCCAGTACTCGATTGTCATCCAGATGCTCAGTAGGAACGCCGGGAAATATTGCGGGTATTTCATAGAGCAGTAGAAGGACGAGAAAATCTTCCCGAAAATCATCAAGCCCAGGCAGACGAAGTCGGCGACCATGCCCAAAAACGGGTTCATGCCGTAGCTGCCGAGGCTGGTCTCAGCCGTAGACAGTCGCGCGCTGACAAACACCAGCCTCATTACAAAACCCAGGGTCATAAGTAAAAAGTAATATCTGACTATCAACCTGAACGTGATCCTGACAAGAGACTTCAGGATCTCTTTCCGGCTGACACCGAGTTCCATCATCGCGTGACCGTGCGGATCGATCTTAAGAAGCTGGCATCCCGGAACGATGCTTACGTAGCCCAGCGACAGCGAGATGATGGTGTAGGGAATTACGTGGAAGAAAAAAAGGACCGTGAAACCCATGTAGCGGGATTCGGAACCCTTCCCGAGCCATTCGCGGAGGTAGAGAACCCATGTGAGCCAGCCGGGATATTCAAATGGCACGTACGCCCCTAATGCCACGATGAAAGTGAGGTACATCCAGAAGTTGACATGGGCGATGGTTTTATTCTGGGAACCTTCCCTGATGCACAGCCAGGCGATCCTGTCGCCCTTGTCGGCAAGTGACTGGTAGGGTCTGAGCCAGAGGACATTGTTGAGCAGATTGAACAATTGGATCCCTTGTGCACGATGAAAACAAGTTAACGGTGCTGGCAAGTATAACAGAACGGAGAAAAAGAAACTGTTACAGTCGTTGAAGTTTACAAAGATAGAAAATACGGTCCTTCCGGATTTTCCGTGGGTCCGGATTTACAACGTTTATGGCTTTAGCCGGAAGACCTGCTCCACCAGCCGCGCGTTTAATTGGAATTGTCAGAAAGCCGACCGAGAGGTCAGCGTTACAGCCGACCGAGAGGTCAGAGTTACAGCCGACTGAAAGTCAGAGTTACAGCCGACTGAAAGTCAGCGTTACAGCCGACGGGACGTCAGCGCTACGATTCAGCATGAACGATGCAATCTACGCTAATAATCTTCAGAAAAAACATTTATTACCCATACTAAACTCAGAAGCGCTAAAAATACAAAGCCCTCCGGAGAATGTTTCGGAGGGCTTTATTGATGTCCTCTGGTGGAGCATACCGGGCTCGAACCGGTGACCCCCAGAATGCAAATCTGGTGCTCTCCCAACTGAGCTAATGCCCCATGGCTTGTATATCTTCCGGTAATCGGATTTCCGGGTGGCGCATCTGATCCGACATATTGGTTTAAAATGAATTATCCGGTAAAATAAGGGCATGAAGTTAACAATTTTTCGGATCAGCCTGCTAATCGGGTTAATCGGAATTATGGTATTCCCGCAATGCAGGCAAATCCCCAAACCGGCATCGGACACACATGACATTGTCGTTTATTTCAGCCGAAGCGAGCCGACCGAGATTGTCCAGGTTGCGGTTGATCGGACGGTTGAAAAAACGGATGACATCGCATCGACGGCAATTCGCGAATTACTAAAGGGCCCGACGGAATCCGAAAAAGCGCAGGGATTGACTACGGCAATCGCCAACGGCACGGTTTTGAATTATATCAGGATCGAAAATGGGGTCGCGACTGTCGATTTCAACGAGAGATTCGATTTTCAGATGGGCGGATCGGCACGAGTAACCGCGATTCGAGGGCAGATCGAAAAGACGCTTTTTCAATTCCCGGGGATATTGGAAGTTGTGATTACAATAAACTTCGGCGAACGCCCTGCCGTTCTGGAGCCCTGAAGGAAATTATCGGATTTCCCGGTCAGTTTATCTTGATTTTCTGCAGGTACGCATCTTTGCCGCCATAAAAAAACCCTTCCGCCTGTTCACGGAAGGGTTTGACAGTCATCTGGTGGAGCATACCGGGCTCGAACCGGTGACCCCCAGAATGCAAATCTGGTGCTCTCCCAACTGAGCTAATGCCCCATGAATTTATCTCTTTTAAAAACCCGGCGTATTGTACAGATGGAACCTGTCCGGGTCAACGTCAAGCCAATATAATATCGACTATAAATTGGGTTTTGTAAAGTGACACGCGGTGACAGGCACGCCGATTTCGACCGCCGCGGCGGGCGAAATCGGTGTGCCAGTCCCCGCTTCATGTCCTCGTTTACTCAATTCCGTCTTTCGCAAGGACAAATCCGATGTAGCCCCGCTCGTAGAATTCCTCGTAAGGGTCCGGATCGTCGTAGCCGCTATATTGGTATCGCTCGTAGCGGTCGCGGAAAAATTCGAAAACCTCGATTTCAATCTGAACTGTTTCGGGGAAGGCAAGGGTGAAATGAATTTCGGGGATATCGTCGTCGCGACCATAAAGTTCATCGTAGATGTCGTACTCGAATTCCGGTTTCGCGTTGTTGTCGCCGGCAATCTCCTCGAAATTCTCGTCATAAGCGAAAATGCCGAGGTCGATTATTTCGTAACCGCCGAATGTCCAGGCGTGGTACGTGCCAGGTTCGAGGTCGAGCTCGATTGTGTAAACGTCCCGGACCTCTTTTACCTGGCTTTCAACGAGTAAATATTCAGAATCGCTTAGAGCATTTTCGAGGAATTCGACCCTCTGCTCGACACGGTCCTGGTCCTCTTCGAGGATCTCGTCTTCGATATATGAAAAGGCGGTCGATTGAGGCATAAGAGTGAGGAGGATGGATAAAGTGACAAGGAATTGAAATTTCATGGCAGACCTCCCTGATAGAAATGATGCAATTATCTATATTTTACTACAGGGAAGGGAAACATGGCGAATTATCGACGGCTGGAAGCAAATGAAATGGATCAGGATGGTTTTTTGACAGAAAATGTCGGTGATTTTGAGGAGTTGACGTAATTCCAGTCGCCGTCGAGGACTTCAAGATTTATATAATAATCGACAAAATCCTCGGAGACAGGGAATGCGTCGTACGGAATGAACATGGTCATATCCGAGAAGAGTGTAGATGGATAGATAGGGATGAAATCGCGTTGGATTGTCAAATTGCCGGACGGAGACTTATAGAGCGGGTCTGTGATCTGACACTGGACTGATTCTGAATTGTTGTCGTAATGGACAAACCCGGCAAGTCGGCACGTGACGGCCCTGAGGTTATCGACCTGGAAATTTGCGTGCACCATTATGCCCATGAAACCGTCGACCTCGATCCCGTGCTCGATCCATATTTCCTGGAAAGTGGCGTTTTGAAGTTCGTAAGTCTCAGGAAGCCTGGTTGTTCTGAAATAGATTGAAACGGAATCGGTGTGGAATTCGTAGTCGGAATCGTAAGTGTCGTCCTCGAAAATTACACCCCAGATGAGCGTGTCGACGGCGATTTGATTGTCCGGCTCTTCGACAGTGATTCTGAAAACCAGGCTGTCGAATTCCCTGCTTGCCCAGTCGTGAATTCCGAGATTTTTATAAATAACCTCGTCGCCATTCGCCCAGCGGTTTGTGCTGGACGGACCGGGAATTTCATATCGCGCGACCTCATCCGCCCGATTCCAGCCGTCTTCCTCCATCGTGTCCATCTTGGCGTATACAGTGGGATCGTAAAGGATTAGCCAGGCGCGGCCGTACGGGTAATCGGCGCCTGTTTCGGTTACGCCGTTATTCCAGATTCCGATATAATCGACAGTCAGGATATCGGTCCCGGATTCAACGAAACCGGAATCGCCCGGTCTGTCAATAATCACCGCCTCAGCCCGGGATTGGTCAGGTCCAAGGGCAACGTAGGTGAGGAGGGCGATTGATAACAATAGCAGGCATCGGGGCATGTTCATTTTAAGCTCCGAATGAAAAGACGTCGCGGGAATCCCGTCTTTAGCAGAATTAATCATTCCATCTATAATATAATATCGAACCCTTTTCAGCAAAATGTGAAAACAAAGCTGTGGGGAGGTGAAATATTGAGGGAGAGTACAGTGTGTGCTATGATTCGGACCCCGGCGGATAAGACCGGGGGTTTTGGCAATGTCAGAAGATATTAAACCGATTGCTATTGACGCGCTGGGCGGCGACCATGCCCCGCTCGAAGTGGTCAAGGGCGCCGCATCGTCGGGCGTCCCGTGCATTCTTGTGGGTCCGGAAAACGTGCTGAAGCCCATTCTTGCCGACCTGAAGAATCCAGCTAACATTAAGGAGATTGTACACGCGACTGAGGTGGTCGACAATGACGACAATCCTGTATCCGCTGTCAGAAATAAAAAATCATCCACGATGATGACCGCGATCAGGCTGGTCAGGGAGGGTAAGGCGGGGGGGGTTATGTCGCCGGGCAATACAGGGGCTTTCATGATGGGCGCGACAATGATACTTGGCAGGCTCCCCCATGTGACCCGGCCGGCCGCCGCGATTACGGTGCCGACTCCGACCGGGCTTTCGCTGCTGCTGGACGCCGGCGCGTCGACAGATTGCGATCCGGAGGATCTCGTAAACTTCGCCGTGATGGGATCGACATTTACAACTGCGGTCTGGGGAACCAATAATCCAAGGGTGGGTATCCTGTCGATCGGCGAGGAAGAAGTCAAGGGCAGCAAGGTCTCGAAGGAAGCTCACCAGATGCTGAAACAATCCACGCTGAATTTTATCGGCAACGTACAGGGATCCGACCTCGGCTCGACAACCGCGGATGTGATAGTAACGGACGGATTTACCGGCAATGTTGCTTTGAAGTCGGCTGAGGGGATTTCCAGTTTGATCATGAGCGTGGTCAAGGAAGAGTTCCAGGCGACGAGAGGTCTCGAAAAAGCCGCTGTTTGGATTCTTTACCCGCTTCTGAGGCGAATAAGGGCCAGGCTGGATTGGCGGGAGTACGGCGGCGGCGCGCTTCTGGGTGTCAGGGGCAACGTTGTGATAGCGCATGGGAAGTCGAAAAGCCGCGCTATCGCCACAGCGATTCACCTCGCCTATGATCTTGCTCAGACGGATCTATTGAATCGTCTTGAAGATGCGTTGTCGCGGTTTCACGGGGTTGCGGAGAATCCGAAAAAGGTCGGCTGAGGGTTTCAATTATTTGGTGTAATGGTAAGCAAGGTGGAAAATAAAAATGTTTAAGTCAAGGGCACGCAAACAAAAAGTCAGCAGGGCAGCGATTGTATCTGTCGGGAAATACATGCCGCCTGATATTTTGACCAATCAGGACCTCGAGAGGATTGTAGACACGTCCGACGACTGGATCACCGCGCGCACGGGCATAAAGCAGAGGCGTATTGTTCGTAACGGCCAGAGACAGAGCGACCTTGCGGAAAAAGCCAGCAGGGAAGCACTCACAAGGATAGGATGGAGCGCCGATGACCTGGATATGATAGTAGTCGGCACTGTCACGCCGGACCACATTTTCCCATCGTCGGCAAACACTCTGGGAGCTAAGCTGGGCGCGATCGGAGTCCCGTCTTTCGATGTTCTGGCAGCGTGTTCGGGATTTATGTACGCTTTTTACCAGGGGGTTACCGCAATAGAATCCGGAAGGGCGGAACGGGTACTCGTTGTTGGAAGCGAGGTTATGAGCAGCATAACCGATTGGACAAACAGGTCGACATGCGTGCTGTTCGGTGATGGTGCGGGGGCGGTATTGCTGGAAGCGACAGACGGCCCTAACGGGATTATCGACATGGAAATGGGATCGGACGGTCGGTATTTTAACATCCTTCACATGAAAGCCGGAGGCAGCGCGCATCCACCGTCCCATGAAACTGTGGATAAAGGCTGGCATGTTGTAGAGATGGAAGGGCAGGAGACATTTAAACTCGCGGTCAGACAGATGTACGAGACCGCGAAGGACCTCCTCGACAGGAACAGGGTTAAACCGACGAGATTGGGATTATTCATCGGGCATCAAGCCAACCTTCGAATAATCGACGCGGTTACGAAACGCCTGAAACTAAGGCCGAATCAGGTTTACAACAATATCGAGCGGTACGGCAACACCACGTCAGCGACAATTCCATCATGTATCTACGAAGCGGAGGCTGAAGGGAGGATCAGAAAGGGGGATTGGATGCTTCTAGTCAGCTTCGGAGCAGGCCTGACCTGGGGAGGCGCTCTAATGAAGTGGGCGGTTAATCCGCTGCCAAAGATAAAACCGATTGAAGACGACGAATTACCTTACGAAACATATCCTGACCGGTTAAGGCCGGGCAGGGAATGGCAGAAAACATGAGAAGATTCGCTTGCGTATTTCCGGGACAGGGCTCACAGGAGATCGGAATGGCCGGTCCCCTGATGGAGGACCCGTTATCAGCGGACGTTTTCAGGGAAGCTGGAGAAACTCTGAAGATAGACTTGGTTAAGCTGATACAGGAAGGTCCGATTGAAGACCTGACGCAAACCGAAAATGCCCAGCCTGCAATTCTGACCACATCTTTCGCGGCATGGAAACTCCTGATAAGGGCGTTCGGGATGAACGCGAGCCCGACTTATGTTGCGGGACATTCTCTTGGGGAATTTACAGCCCTCGCGGCGGCCGGGTCGCTGGAATTCAAGGACGCTGTGCGCCTTGTCCGCAGGCGCGGGCTTCTGATGAAGGAGGCTGTGTCCGTCGGAGAGGGCACCATGGCGGCGTTGATCGGCGCCAACCACGAGCTTGTCGCGAAAATTGTCGAGATGGCCGCCCTGAATGAGGTCCTCGATGTGGCTAATTACAACACCGCGAAACAGACAGTAATCTCCGGGGCTGTCGGGGCAATTGAACGGGCCATGAAACTCGCTAAGGACCACGGGGTAAAGAAGGTCGCGAGGTTGAAAGTGTCAGCGCCGTTTCACTCAAGAATGATGGGGCCGGTTCGTGAAAAATTCGAGAAGGAACTGCAGGAATACAAGTTCATGACCCCGTTCTGCCCGGTTGTTCATAATGTCACAGCATGGCCGAATACGGAACCAAGAAAAATTATCAACTTCCTTGCAAAGCAGATTGACAGTTCTGTCAGGTGGGTGGAATCGATTCAATTCATGCTCGAGCACGAGGTGGAGGTCTTCATTGAGGTAGGTCATGGTGCGGTATTGCAGGGGCTTGTGAAGAGCATCGCCGGTAAAGATTTCAACGGGGAAATACTTGGCTTCGCGAAATCCGAGGACCTTGACCGGATAATAGAAATCCTCGGGCTCCCGAAAGTTGAAAAACCTAAGGAAACTGAGGACCCAAAGGATTTGCCCGGTTTGGCGGTCAAGGCCGTCGATTTGCCAAGCGAGTTTCCAGAGGTCAATAATATTAGTGACCTGGATCCGGGCGATGAGGAAGACGAAATCGAAACAGGAGGGGAGAAACAAGAGTGATGTTTGATCTGTCGGGAAAAATAGCGCTTGTAACAGGGAGCAGCGGATCGCTGGGTTGTGTTATCGCAAGGGCGCTGGGGGAATCCGGGGCGGATGTCGCCTGCCACTATTTTAAAAATCGTGAAACGGCTGAAGAAACATCGAAAGCAATCCGGGCAATGGGACGAAACAGCGTGTTCATCCAGGGCGACCTGACTAAGCTGGAAGAAGCCGAGAGGGTAGTCGATGAGACGGTTAAAAAATTAGGTAATTTACATATACTGGTTAATAACTCCGGGATAAGCCGGCAGGCGCTTTTCATCCGTCAGCCCGCGGACCTGATCGGCGAGGTACTGAAGCATAATCTGGAAAGCATGTTTTACATTTCGCAGGCAGCAGCGAGGGTTATGGCTAAAAACCGATGGGGACGCCTGATCCACCTCGGAAGCGTAGTGACATACATGGGCTCGACCGCTCAATCGGCATATGCCGCCAGTAAGGCGGGAGCGATGGGAATGTCGAGGGCAATCGCCCGAGAACTGGGGGCAAGAAATATTACGTCGAACGTAGTCGCGCCCGGATTGATCAGCACCGGCATGACGGAAGCGATGACAGAAGATCGAAAGAATGTCCTTTTGCCGTTAATCGCCCTTGGACGGACCGGTACCCCGGATGAGGTCGCGGGGACCGTTGTGTTCCTCGCGTCCGAGGAAGCGGGCTACATCACCGGAACTGTAATTCACGTCAATGGCGGGCTTTATATGTAAGAAGTTTTCAAAACAACCGATGTAAATTTAGAGGAGTGTTAATTAATGAGACGCGTCGCCATAACAGGAATGGGAATTGTATCGACCTTCGGGTGCGATAAGGATCGGTTCCGGCAGGCGATTAAAGAAGGCCGGAGCGGGATTCGCAGGATTCAGAAATGGGATACCTCGGCAATGAAAGTCCAGATAGGCGGGGAGGTTCAGGATTTCGATCCTGAGGAGTTTATCGATAAAAAAGAAGCCAGGAAATTCGACCCGTACAGCCAGTACGCGGTCGCGTGTTCGATAATGGCCGTTAAAGACGCGGGGTTCGGGGAAGGGGAATTCGATAAAGAGCGTGCAGGCGTTGTACACGGCACGGGCATAGGCGGATTGACGGTTTTCTGCAGGGATCACGCCCGGCTTATTACCGAGGGACCCGACCGCGTGAGCCCGTTCTATATTCCACACTCGATAGTCAATATTGCCGCCGGGCTGGTAGCTATTCGCCACGGCCTCAAGGGGCCGAATCACGCGGTTGTAAGCGCGTGCGCGAGCTCGAATCACGCGATGGGAATAGCGTTTAAATATATCCAATTAGGTATGGCTCCGATAATGCTGACGGGCGGTACCGAGGCAGCATTAATTCCACTAGGTGTGGCCGGATTCCAGAACATGAAAGCGGTGACGTCCGCATTCAACGACAATCCCGAGAAAGCGAGCAGGCCGTTCGATGCCGAGCGGTCCGGATTTGTCATGGGCGAGGGCGGAGTGATGTTCGTCTTTGAAGACATGGAGCGCGCGAAAGCCCGTGGAGCGAGGATCTACGCGGAAATCGCGGGATACGGGGCGACTTGCGACGCGCACCATATTACAGCGCCGTCACCGGGAGGGGAGGGCGCTGTCTCCGCTATGAGAATGGCCGTTGAGGACGCGGGGGCGTCTCTTGATGAAATCGATTATATCAACGCGCACGGGACATCGACACCCTATAACGATGCGTCGGAGACGCAGGCCATCAAGACGCTGTTTGGGGAGAGAGCATACAAAATTCCTGTCAGCTCGGTAAAAAGCATGGTCGGACACCTTCTCGGGGCAAGCGGGAGCATCGAGCTTGCCGCGCAGCTATTGGGAATGGAGGAAGGCTGGATCCCACCAACCGTAAATTACGAGCATCCTGACCCGGAATGCGACCTTGATTATGTCCCGAACGTTTCGAGACCGCACGATGTCAGGCTTGCGTTGTCGAACTCATTTGGCTTCGGCGGTCACAACGCGGTGCTGGCCATAAGGAAAGTCGATTGATTTTAGATCCATCAAGGTGAAGTGCGATTTGGCTACAGGAATCCGCTCCATAACTGTCGCGGTTCTGTTGATTATTAGGGCGTTGGGTTAGTCCGGATTATTAAGCCGCGCAGATTGAATGCATTATTCGTGCACATCTCGGTAGCAGCTAGCCCGGAGCGTCAGCGGAGGGTAGCTGCTATCCGAGATGTAAAAAAATACTCACATTAGGCGCGGCTTAGTAAGAGTGAGAAATTACCAACAGAACCGCGACAGTTATGGAGCGGATCGACTGTCAGATTGCTTAAGTTCCACAAATAATTATCGAATATCCATTTTTTTACTTGAAATTGGACCGCTATTTATGGTAGAAAGGCCGATTGTTCGCAAAATTCTAAAGAACAAGGCAGGCTATACGTGTCAGTTAAAATCAGGCTAAAAAGAACCGGACGAAAGAAGCAGCCATCATACCGTATCGTGGTTATGGAAAGCCGCAACCCCCGTGGCGGTAAGGTTATCGACAACATCGGTCATTATACCCCTTATCTGAAGGATAAACCGCTGGTCATCGATTTCGAGAAAGTCGACCACTGGAAGAGCAAAGGCGCGATTCCCTCGGATTCTGTTGCCAAACTGCTGAGGCACGGCCGACGTGCCGTCGAGGGCAAGCTTCCGGAAAAACCTGAAACCAAAAAGAAGTCCAAAGCGGCAGCCGAGGCTGTATCTGTCATTGAGACAACCGCTGACATTCCTGCAGGCGAGTTAACAAGTGAACCGACGGGCGATTTGACGTCCGGTGAAGCCTGACGAATCCATAGGGCAAAATCAATCCAGGAGCATAGATCGTCGTGTTTAATATTTTCAAGAAGGGTAACGGGAAGGAAGGAAACGTGCCCGAGAATAATTCCGGCGGGCTTCCCGAACTGCTGAAGTTCATGGTTACGCGTCTGGTCGACAATCCGGACGATGTCGCGGTCAGGGAGATCGAAGGGGACCGTTCTACGATACTCGAGCTTACAGTCAATGACAGCGACATGGGCAAGGTAATCGGAAAAAAGGGCCGTATAATCAAATCTCTCAGGATCGTCGTGAGGGCTGCCGCGGTACATGACGGCAGAAGCGTATCGATTGAGCTTGCGCAGGCAAAACAATAGCGGTTTTGTCCATGCCAGAAACAGAGTCGACATCGGGCGAGGGGATAAGAACGATGGATATCGGCCTCATACTGGGGGCCTTTGGAATAAAGGGCGAAGTACGAATTCTCAGTCTGAACGATGAACCGGAGCGGTTCTCGGAGTTGAAAGATGTCGTTGTCGTTAATGAAGGCGGCATCGAAACCGGACTTGAGATCGTAAAAGTCAGACTCCATAAAAAGTATGCGCTGGTCCTGTTTAAAGGAATTGATAACAGGACAAAGGCCGAAAACCTCAAGGGCAGCTATGTCAGGCTGCTCGAACCGGACGGGGAGCTGTCAAGGGCGGAGGAGGCGAAGGTCGAACGCGACAGGCTGATCGGCTTAAAGGTGTTCACGAAATCGGGCGAGTTTCTGGGAGAGCTCGAGGAGGTGATCCGGACCGGAGCCAACGATGTTTACGAGGTCTCGGACGGCAAGAGGACAGTGCTTCTGCCGGCCATCAACGATGTGATTAAAAGCATCGACCTCGAAAACGGCAGAATGGTTGTGGATCCTCTCCCCGGTCTCTTGTAGTGACTGGAAAGATTTTGAACATTGATATTCTTACGCTATTCCCGCGGTTTTTCGATGAGCCGCTCAGGACCAGTATCGTGGGCAGGACGATCGAGAAGAGACTTCTCAGCGTCAAATGCCGCGACATCCGCGACTTTGCCGAAGGCGAATACCGTCAGGTCGACGATATGCCGTACGGCGGCGGTCCCGGGATGGTCCTGATGCTCGATCCGATCGTAAAGTGCATCGATTCTGCGCTCGAAGAGAGAAGAAACAGCGGCATCGAACCGAAAATGATCATCCTGTGTCCGAGGGGACGGCGTCTCAGGCAGGAGATGCTACAGCAATGGTCGCAGATCGATGATGTGAAGCAGAGTCTGCTGATTTTGTCGGGACATTACGAAGGTTTCGATGAACGGCTTTATACTCTGTACCCGTGGGAAACTGTCAGCATCGGGGATTTTGTGCTCTCGGGTGGAGAGATCCCGTCGCTGGCGATAGTGGATGGAATAGCGCGCCTTTTGGAAGGATCGCTCGGAAATCCGGAGTCGTTGTCGCACGAATCGTTCAATAACGGACTTCTGGACCATCCTGCGTACACCCGTCCCCCGGAATTTCGCGGGATGAGGGTTCCGGAGGTTTTAATGACAGGTGACCATTCTAAGATAGACACGTGGCGCGCGATGAAACGAAGAGAGTTAACGTCAAGGTTCAGACCTGATTTACTTGATAAAGGTGGGGAAACTGGGGAGTAGAAAGGGATAGAATAAGCTTCGCTTTCGGGTTTTAAAGCGGTGAGTCCGCCGAAACTTCCGCGAAGGCGGAAGGAGAATAATTGAAATGGCAGAGAATGAAACAAAAATCGATGAGACACCGCAAGAGGAGCCTGCTCAGGAAACCGCTGAAACTCCCGGCGAGGGCGACACTGAAGTTGTCGAGGAAAAAGAGGAAGTAAAGGCGACGGCGGTCGCGGTCGAGGAAGTTGAGGAAAAGAAAATATCCGCTTTCCAGAAGCTCGCCAACATCACAAAGCGCATGGAAAGGTCCGACATTCCGGACTTTCGGTCCGGCGACACTGTGAAGGTCCATGTGAAGATCATCGAGGGCAACAAGGAACGAATTCAGGTTTTCGAGGGAGTTGTCATCTCGATCAAGCACGAAGGCATGGACAAGACCTTCGCAGTCAGGAAAACTTCCTGGGGCGTCGGAGTCGAGAGGACATTTTTCTACAACTCTCCGAAGGTCGATAAAGTCGAGGTGTCGAGGCGCGGGCATGTCCGTCGCGCGAAGCTTTATTACCTGCGCGAACGAGCCGGCAAGTCGGCAAGGATCAAGGAACGCAGGCTGAATCAGCCGAATCAGTAAGATTCCGTTTGAGTTTAAAAATTCATGAAACCGGCATATATCCGGTTTCTTTTTTTGTAAGAATATTCTCCTGACGTTATAATGGCCATACAAATATGGTGTTAAACGAAACATCGGGAAGTTTTCAAGCTGGCGTATCGCTCGAGTCCATTGACTCAAGCGCGGTGAAGGGGCAGCTCAAACACGGCACGAGGTTGACCCTCGCGGCGCGGTTCCGTGACTTTCTCGGCGGACCCACTCGCGATACAGGCAAAATTACCCTGAAGGCATCGCACGGGTCGATTTATCTTCCGAACGGACAGAAAGTCGGTCAGACAATTGAACTTGAACCGGGCGAGGCGGCGATAAGCGATACCGGCGAACTTGCGGTCGTATATATTCCCGACAACACGATTGGAAAGGTCACTATAGAGATATCGTGCCAGCTTGGTACCGCGAAGCTGGAGGTCGATGTCGCTCCTCCACCGGGATACGCGATGTCGGAAATGCTCGAAAGCATCATTTATGCTTTCCTGGTCGCGATAATTATCAGAATTTTTTTCTTCCAGACCTTCTGGATACCGTCGGCGAGCATGGAGCCGACACTCTACGAAAAGGACCGGATTGTCGCGAACAAACTTATTTACCGGATCAGGGAGCCGAATCGTGGGGAGGTCGTGATCTTCCGGGTTTTTCAACCGGGTCGTGTTGAAAACGGCGTGTTCAAGCCGATGGGGTCGGGGAAATTGACGATGGATGAAGCTGAGGGAGAGGTCGAGCGCAGGCAGGACAACCCGTTCGCGCTTGGCGGAGACCTTGCACCCGAGACGCATGTGGTCCGTCCGCAGGATTACATCAAGAGGGTGGTCGGACTTCCGGGCGAGGTGGTTCAGATAGACGATGGCGTGATTTATATCGACGGAAGTCCGATAGAGGAATCGTTCGAGACAAGAATCCCGAATTACACGCATTTCGGACCGATAACCGTTCCGCAGGGTGAGATTTTTGTGCTGGGAGACAACAGGTCGAACTCGCAGGACAGCCATGTGATAGGGACAATTCCGCTCCGTAATGTCGAGGGCAGGGCGGAGGTAGTATTCTGGCCGCCGAAGAGGGTAGGGATCATCCCGCAGGGGCATGACGGGTAATTGGCGAAAAAATGAAAACGTCAGATAATGACAACCTCCTTTTTAAATCACTCGACCTTGCGGAAGTCGATCTTGAATCGGCATTGCTTGACAATTGGTATATCAGTAAAGGATTCTCAAAAATCGCGGGTGTCGACGAGGCCGGACGAGGCGCGCTTGCGGGACCTGTCTGCGCGGCGGCGGTAATCCTCGGCGAGAAAAGAATCGACGGACTGAACGACTCGAAAAAACTCACTCCGGAAATCAGGGAAGAGCTTTACGTTGAGATTTGGAAAAACTCACTTTGTGTTGGAGTAGCGATGGTCGGTCCCGCTTGGATCGATGAGATAAATATTCTCCAAGCCTCGATGAGGGCTATGGAATCTGCTGTCGGCATGCTCGGAATCGTGCCCGAAGTTGTCCTGGTGGACGGAAATATGGTGCCAGCCGGAATTTCTAATGGCGTCGCGATTGTAAAGGGAGATACAAAGTCGGAATCGATCATGGCCGCGAGCATAATTGCGAAAGTGACACGGGACAGGTGGATGGTAAAAGCGTCCAGGGAGTTCCCGGCGTACGGATTCGAGGTCCATAAGGGCTATGCGGTGGGAGAGCACTATCAGGCGCTCGAAAAAAACGGGCTGACGTCGATTCACAGGCTTTCATTTTCACCGTGCAAAGAGATGGCGGTGGGCTTGCGGGATAAAACTCATAAGGGTACAATTGCCGATTGCGGATTATCGGAGCGGATTCGATGAACCTTGACGGCAAGCGAAGCGGGACAGGTAAACCCGGCGAAACGGGTCGGAGGAAATTGCTTGGGCACGCTGGTGAAATAGTCGCCCGGGTGTTCCTTGAGTCGAATGGATTCCTCATCCTTTCCGAAAATTACCGCAGAAGGGGCGGGGAGGTCGACCTGGTTGTGTACAAGGACAGAATGCTCGCTTTTGTCGAGGTGAAGACTCGAAACGAGGATGACCCGGTCGATCTGACAGTGGACACTTACTCGGAAACCCAGATGAACAGGCTTGCCGAGCTTTCGGAGACCTGGATTTTCGAGAATGAGGATCGGCTCCCGGTTGATTTTGATCTGCGATATGATCTTGTAGTTGTGGGGAGCAACGGGAAGGGCGGACTTGAGGTCAAGGAACACATAGCGGATGTTTTCCGCGCAAGATAGAGCAGATAGAACAGACAGAACAGACAGAAGTAGAAAGCATACGAAGGAGAATCACAAATGGCAAATTCAGAAGCACGTCTGGCAGAGGCGTTGAACGCGTGCCGGGCCAAGGATTTCGAGAAGGGCGCAGATCTTTTGGAGAAGCTCATTCAGGACGAGCCTCAGAATTATCAGGCGATGGACGCGCTTGGAAAGGTACTGGTGATTTTGAAGGACCCGGAGGGCGCGATCGAGTTGTTCAAGCAGGCGATCGATATCCGTCCCGACTTCAGCAAAGCCATTATCAACCTTGCGCAGACGTACTACAAGATGGGCAATTTGCCGGACGCCCGCAACTACTACCAGAGAATGGTCGAGTACGAGCCTAAGAACGCGGACGGGCATTTCGGACTGGCGAATGTCTATCGCAAAACGGAGAAATACAAGGACGCCATCAGGGAGTATAACAACGCCCTGGAGATCAACCCGAAGGACCATCAATCCTATATAAACCTTGGTTTATGCCATTTCAAGGAGACCAACTGGCACGATGCCATCTATAATTACAAGATGGCTTTAGAGCTGGGTGGGGATAATCCGAAGGCCTTCATGAATCTGGCGCTTGCGCTTGAGAAACAGGAACGTTTTGCCGAGGCATGCGTGAGTTGGGAGCGGTACATCGACATGGCGCCCAAGGACGAGTATCTTGACATGGCGATTGAGCACCTCGCAATGTGCAAGACGAAGTACTAAAAAAAGGCGATAAACGTCTTTGACAAGGTAAGTCCTGTATGATACCCTTGACCATCCCTGTTACAAGGGATGTTTGGCGCGAATTTTTTGCGGGTCCTATTGACCACAGGGAGATTCATGGTATAATTGTGTGGAAATAATTATCAATACACCCGAATTTTTCCGCACGCTTTCCAATCTCCGTTAACTCAGATGTTATTTTGCGTCCAAATGCAAAGGATTAAATTCCGTGCAAAGTCTTTTTAAATCGGGATACATTTCATATTATCATAAATATCATATGCTCCGCGTAAACCGCGGAGGAAGCGAGGTCAACACATGAGAGTCAGAGAGAAGGGATTCACTCTGATCGAGCTTTTGGTCGTCATCACCATCATTGGAATCCTGGCGGCAATTGCTCTACCGAACTACATTAAAGCCAAGAACAAGGCCAAAGAGGCCGAGGTCAAGGCGAACTGCCACACCATCCAGATTTCGCTCGAGCGGTACATGACAGACAACAACGAGTACCCGCATTACCTTCTGGGCGGCGATATCGATGGCTGGCTGAACTGGCACTCCAAGTATGATGGCGCCAACGACATGGGTATGACTGGTGGTCGTGTCGCGTCCAACGATCGCGTTCAGGATCCGATGATCGAGTACGACTACATCACGAGTTACCCGAACAACCCGTTTGTCGGTGACGGACAGATCATCATCCGACAGACCAATGTCGACGGCACTGACAACCAGGGCGATGGAGACCCCCGATTCGGATACAAGGGCAATGTCATGGGCCAGGGCCTTGATGACATGAGCTTCTTCCGCGGCGCGACCCATCCCGGCCAGTTCTTCTGGAGTGAGATCGAAACCCGCCGTACTCTTGACCGAGGCGCATGGATGAATGTGCCTCCGGCGTTCCTGAGCGGCGGATCATTCCCCACCCAGATGTATTACCTTTTCGGCGGATTCAGGTTCCATCCGGACGATATCGACCCGGAGAGGCAGACGAGTGATGTTGTCTTCACCTACTGGCCAGGTAACTTTTTCTTTAAGGCGACATCGGACCAAATCCTCAGCCGACAGGGCTGGACGATCCCGGTCCCGAACACCAATATCGGTGGTCACTTCAACAGGTACATCCTTGGCGGCTATGGCGCTGAGGGCACACTCGGCATCGACGTCATCAGGTTGATCTGGTTCAACCCCGATGGCGATACGCTGTTCTGGAGATGCCCCCCTCCGTACCTATTCGACTGCTTCTATCTCGGCTATGAGCTTTTTACGGGTAATTTTCGAGAGCCGGGCGGACTTCCCGAAGTATTCGGCGGCGGAGATGAATGGAACGGACCGTGGAATCCGTATAACAAGAGCGATACTAATCCGGACGAGTTCATCTACGGCGCTCCCGACGGAGTACCGGATGGTGTAATCCTTGTCCTGACCAGCGGTGCAGAGGTCGAGAAATTCGTAAAATGATTTCCGTCCCTGGAAACCGCTTGTAATTCTGCCTATCAGTGGGCAGGTACTTAAAATCTTTTTAATGGAAGTGATAAGATGAAGCACAAACTACAACGTGGCTTCACGCTGATCGAGCTTCTCGTCGTAATCACGATCATCGGGATTCTGGCTGCAATAGCCCTCCCGAACTACATCAAGGCGAAAGACAAGGCAAAGGAAGCTGAGGTTAAGGCTAACTGCCACACGATCCAGATTGCTCTGGAGAGGTACGCGACGGACCATTCCGGCGCATACCCGAATTACATCCTCGGTGGAGACACACGCGGATGGGATTCGCGCTCGGGCTGCCGGGCTCTGACCTGGAACAACGATGACGACAGCCCGGAAGCAGAGCTGCTTCGTCCTCCGCGAGATCCTTTGATTCATTTCGCCTATGTGAACAGCTATCCGGACAACCCGTTCATCGACGCCGGTGAGGGTATCACGTCGGTCATTGCATGGACCGGCGCGAGCCTGAAACTTGGCGACGGCGACATCAGGTTCGGTTGGACCGGAGAGTTGATGGGTAACTGTCTTGATGACCCGCGATTCCTGTGGACAGCTGAGGGACTGAGTAACCATACCAGGCTCCGATGGACAATGTATCCAGTTGACGATGCCTACATAGGTGTTTTACAAATTAACAGTCCCAACTCATTCTATTGCATGGGCGGACTGCCGCAGTGGTCGAGGGACAATCCCGGTGAAAGTGACCTTACCGGTCAGGCCATCAAGGCATTCTGGCCGGGACAGTTCTTCTATCGAGCGGGCGGCGATTTCTTCGTCGCCAATCCTCTTAACGTGAGTGGGGCCGAGTACGAGACAATCTGGGGCTGGCCCTATATGCGCGTTAACAAGTATATGCTTGGTGGCTACGGATCACCACGCACAGACGGCATGGACGTCATCCGACTCACGACTGAGGAAGGTGGCGCTGCCAGTTTGAAAGGTGGCAACACCGCGGATGCAATGGATGGCGTAGTCAGTGGCGAATTTTACCAGGACCAGACCGATCCGGATAGGGAGTTTTCACACCCGGACTTCGATGTCGAGGTTGGATATTCCAATCCCGAGGTGTTCGGCGGTGGCGAACGCGGCCGTATGCCGCAGTTCCCGTACTATGCTGCCGGAACTCGAGCCTGGTTGTTTGGAGCGCCTGACGGATATCGCGATGGTGTTGTCCTGGTTCTGACCAGCGGGTCGGACTCTGCGAAGTTCACCGAATGGCAAGGCTGATCCAGTACTTTCCGTTCTGATATTTATTATTCAGATTATTTTAAGGAAAAGCCAAGCCACACCAGGCCTTTTCGAACCCAGATTCTATTAAGTTACTTACCCACTGAAACATATGGCGTCCCCCTCAAAAAGGGGGACGCTTCTTTTATGGATTCGATTTTAGCTTAGCTGTTATATCAATCCCGTTAATTAGGAATTGTTTCGCCCCCCCCTGTGTCGCCTCCATGCGGAGCTTGCGTAGCATGGAGGTAGACCATCTCGATTGAATTGTTATTCACTATAATTTAGGGATTCCGTCTCAATCTACGCTCGAAGACTCGCTCAGCTTGAGACGGACACAGGGGTTTTCATTTTGTAACGAATGATAATAAACGTGGCGGTTAGCGATTGGTCGCGCCTTTGGTCTATTCAATACACAGTTAGCGGGATTGGTCTTAGCTGTTAATATTCTCCAAACCAATGAACGTATGATAGAATAGTCCCAAAGCAATGGTCCTATTTTTTAACCGGTCGGGTAAGCCGCATTTCATTATCAATCGGTGACTGGGGGCTCAGGAATGCTGAATTTTAAGAAATGTCCCGGATTCACGATGGCTGAGTTTATTGCCGGTCTGAGCATTCTCACAATTATATTTGTGTTCGGATTTTCGGCGTGCACCGGATCAAACTCCATGGTCCTTGCCAGAGAAGCCGAGGTTAAGGCCAATATTCATTCTATCCAGGTAGCTCTTCAAAGATACATGACCGACAACAACGAGTATCCGGCCTACCTGCTCGGCGGCGACCGTCAGGGCTGGGACAACTGGCATATCAGGTTCGACGGTGTGAACACCATAATCATGTCCGAAAACCGCGTCGCATCGAATGCCTATGTCCACGACCCCCTCATTGCTTATAACTACTTATCGGATTACCCGAAAAATCCCTTTACGTCCGATCCCAGGGCTGTCATCGCCCGAACAAGCATGGCAGGAAGCGGCCAGCTCGGCGACGGGGATCCGCGGTTTGGTTATTTGGGGAAAACAATGGGGCAGGGGCTTGACGATATGAACCTTTTCCGAGGCGCGAACCACCCTGGACAATTTTTCTGGTCGCAGGTCGAGACGCGGAGGACTCTGGACAGGGGCAACTGGATGTATGTGCCGGAGGAATTCAAAAAAATGTACCCCGTCACGACGGATATGTATTACCTGTTCGGCGGGATGATCGCGCCGGGCGATGACGAGGTTGTGCGAACGTGGTGGCCGGGAAATTTCCTCTACAAAGCGACGTCCGACAGGCAAACAGGGGGACGCAGCCGCGTTCCGGTCCCAAACACGAATTTTGGCGGGCATTACAACAGGTACATCCTGGGCGGGTACGGCGATCTCGGGACCGAAGGTCTTGATATAATCAGGTTGGTATATTTTGATTCGACCGGCAAACGTTTATCATGGCAATGTCCACCCGGCGGCGGACGTAGTTGTTTCGACCTCGGCTATGAGCCGTTCAGGGGAGGATTCGGCGAGTCGGGCGGACTTCCGGAGGTTTTCGGCGGGGGAGACGGGTCAACCGGGCCTTCGACGCCATACGACGGCGGGACGGGCGATCCAGCAAAGTTTATGTACGGCGCACCGGATGGAATTACGGATGGAGTAATACTGGTTCTGACCAACGGCTCAGGGATCGGGAGCGAATTTGTGCCGGCGGAAGAGGATGGAGAGTAGTCTCTCGAAATAGTTCGTGCCATGCCCAACACGGCTTCCAGCTCATGTCTCCGCTGGCGCTCCGACATAATTTGGGCATGGCACTGAGCACACAGAAAAAAATAAATGTTAAATATTACCAGCCTTTATTTCCTGTCGCACGAAGGCATTGAATGTCGAAAAATCCATTAACCGTGTCTTAATAATCTCCTGGTTAATTCCCATATGCTCTTGAACATAGTTATTCACTCGCAATTTTAATTCATATGGCAAAGGCCTATCCTGGCCACTCGTATGAATGGTGTCATTGGGGTCCCCGAACATGGGAAAAGCTTTTCTGACTTGACATGCAGCTTCAACGGCCCTTTTTTTATCATTTATTTCGAAACTGTTTAGAAAGACTTGGAGCCAAAGCGCTCCTCTAGTAGTTTCATCCTGTTTAACAATCATTCTTCTTTCGATGTCAAATTGATTCCACCACCATTTGATATCCTCATCGGTCACACCTTCTTCATATTTTATTGGGATTTGTTTGCGCATAGCAATCAAGAAATTTTGAAATTTAAAGCCCGTTAAATCGAATTTATCATCTAGCATAATATCTCCGAAGTTAATCGGTAAGCAATAAGTTCCTTCAATTTTAGATTCTGATATTGCCTTATCAAGGCAAGCCACCGCATCTTTTTTAGCCTCTTTAATATTACCAGTAGCCATGTTGAGAAATTCTGTATGCAGTTGTAACAAAATCTTCTCAACCTTTGTATATTTCTTTAACGAAATAATTGCCATGTCACTTCTCCGCACTGTAAATAAATTTTGATCTGCAGCCTTATTAATCCTGAAATAATTATAGCATATTTAAATCCATGGGTCTAGAAAAACAGAAAAAGTAGTGAACTAATCTACACGCAGTTGCATCATAAAATTTAGAAGGAGAAACAACTCTTTCTATCTGGATAATTTTCTCGGTGCGGGTTTTCGACCGACCTAATCCAATCTTCCCAATCACATAAATGAATGCAGGTGAGACACCTGCGCTACATCAGGACTGACCTCCTCGTACGCGCACTTTTCCGGGGAAAGCGTACAGGATTATTCGTCCAATTTTCCAAACCTCTGTGTTCTTCGCATCATACTCCTTATAGATTTCATAAGGGAAAATCGGACACACCCGGAGTAATTCACATGTCAACTTTTCATCAATTCATCCTATCATTCGTCCTCGCCTTCGACGCGAGGCACGGAGGTCATCCAAATGAAGCACTACAGAAAAAGCTTCAAAAATCCAGGCGTGAATCGCCGAAAGGGGAGGAAGATCCCCTCGGGCTTCACGCTGATCGAGCTTCTGGTGGTCATTACCATCATCGGTATCCTGGCCGCCATCGCGCTCCCCAACTACATCCGGGCCAAGGAAAAGGCCAAAGAGGTGGAGGTGAAGTCGAACCTCCACACGATTCAGATAGCGCTCGAACGCTACATGACGGACAACAACGAGTATCCGCACTATCTCCTGGGAGGGGATATCGAAGGATGGCTCAACTGGCACTCTAAGTACGACGGCATCAACAACCTGGCGATGTCGGAAGGACGGGTGGCGTCCAACGACAGGGTCCAGGACCCGATGATCGAGTACGATTACATCACCAGCTACCCGCAGAATCCGTTCGTGGGCGACGGACAGATCGTCATCAGGGAGACGAATGTCGACGGGACCGACAATCAGGGCGACGGCGATCCGCGTTTCGGCTTCAAGGGCAACATCATGGGACAGGGTCTCGACGACCCAAATTTTTTTGGTGGCGCGATCCATCCCGGACAGTACTTCTGGAGCGAGATCGAGACCCGCAGAACCCTCGACCGCGGCTTGTGGCAGAACGTACCTCCCGCTTTTCAATCGGGAGGAGCCCTGAACACCCAGCTCTATTACATCTTCGGCGGCTTCAAGCTTCCTCCCGGTTCGCCGAAAGGCAATGACGAGGTGATTCAGACATTCTGGCCGGGGAATTTCTTCTACAAAGCCATAAGCGACCAGATTCTTGCCAGGGGAGGATTCACGATACCCGTTCCCAACACGAATGTCGGGGGGCACTTCCATCGATACATACTCGGCGGGTACGGGTCGCAGATGAGCCACGGCATGGATGTAATCCGCACTATCTGGTGGAATCCGGACGGCGACAGGCTGTACTGGAAGACGCCAGCGCCGTTCCCGATCGATTCCTTCTATCTCGGTTACGAGAAGTTTACGGCAGGACTCGGTCAGTCCGGGGGGCTTCCGGAGGTATGCGGCGGGGGAGACGAATGGAACGGACCATGGTGGCCGTACGACAAGAGCGAGACGCATCCGGACGAGGTCATTTTCGGCGCCCCGGACGGAATCCCGGACGGCGTAATACTTGTCCTAACCAGCGGAGCGGAGGTGCGCGATTTTGTCTGGTAGGTTTTGGCAGGTTATTTGTAAAATATAAGCGCTTAAAGTTGTACAAAGTTGCACTAACCTAAGCGTTTTTTAGGGTAATAATAGTCGGGAACGGAGAGATTGGTTCCCGACATGTCCGCACCTATATTGGGATGGAAACCTGAGGATTTGCGGGATTGCGGTGGGGGGTTTTCCATCCTGACCTCATCAAAGCGCCCCTTTTTTGCGGTAAGGCAAAGGGGCGCTACTTTTTTATGGTAATCTTTTCCGGATGGGTGACGACAAGAAAATGAATTTTGTAGATGCCAGGCGTCAATTCGACACTCAGAATGTTTACCTGGCTTTATTAAGGCGTCGCAGGCTGCCTCCTGCATATAAGCATTCCATTTACACGTCGATTTTCTGGGCTTTAACATTATCCGCAGTGCTATTTTTAGAGATCCGTGATTTTAAACAAGAGGTTTTAGCACAGATGGCAATTCCTCTGATAATCTCCGGGATAGACTTCTTCTGGTTTCTGCAGGCTGTTGTTTTAAAAGACAAGGCATCCGGAACGCTTGAACTTTTGATGGTCGGTCCTTTGCAGGGCAGGGAGATTGTCGATGGCATTATCAGGTGGATAGTGCCGTTGAACCTGTGGCATCTTGGAATGTTTTTCTTTCTGCTGTTTATTTCGCCAGGCTTAATTAATGCAATGGATCCGGCAACGAATGCGGTTTTGATTTTAATTATCGCGGCGATCTGGTTCATCATGCTTGAAACGAGCATCATATCGGCATTTCAGCACAGCGCAGTTCTGAATGGCGTGGTGATTTTCGCCGTAGTGATTATCTTGATCGGAATCCTATATACGGTGTCGCTTTTCATCACGGTCTCGATGAGCGGTAGTCTGCCTTTTGTAAATTTGTTTGACAATGAAATTTCCACTCGTTTGAAATGGCTTGGAATCTGGTTTCTCATGCTGGCGGCGGTAGCGTTGGGAGCGTGGTTTCTCGTAATCAAGACTATCGAATTGTGGCGACGCCGGGTGCTCGAATGATAAACAGACCCACCATAAATGGTGGGGTACCGGATGTCTCCCAACATAATAAACACCTCATAAATTCCGGTACCCCGTCCCGTACACCAACCGGTACCCCATGCTTCAGCATGGGTCGGTTGGGCGGTCACTACAGACATCAAACAGACCCACCATAAATGGTGGGGTACCGGCAAACGATTCGCATGTTATTCGCACATTACTCGCACGTTATAAATTCTGAAAAAGATGCAATAGGAACGATTTGAGAAATAAAAAAAAAGACGTCCCGATTTGGGGACGTCCGCTCTCTCATGATGGCGGGAAGCCCTTCCTTATGACTTCCATACACCCTTCTCGAAATTGTACTCAAAATTATACCGGTCTTCCCGGTTCTTCTTCAAACACATTTCGCAGATTTTAACAAGATGCTCAGGGGTGTTCGGCCTGAGCTCAAGTATTGGTATCGGCTCCTCATCACGGATAAGCCTGATCAATTCAGACTCGGCGCCAGCGTTGAAAGGAAGACGTCCGGTGAGCATACGGTAGAGGATAGCTCCCGCAGCCCAGACATCGCATGACGGCGTTGGGTTTCCGTTGAGCTGGTCAGGCGGCATGTAGTAGAGGGTCCCGGCTCGGAGACTCTTTGGATCGAGCTTGTCGACATAGTTCGCGAACCCGAAATCGGTCAGCGTAACGTGCCCGGTTTCGTTGTGAACGATAAAATTCGCGGGTTTGATGTCGCGATGGATAATGTTTTTCGATTTGAAATACTCGAGTATGGATAGAATCTGCTTGATGAGGCGCTCCGTGTTCTTCGGCGGGAGAGGCTGGAAACCGGCGAGGTCGATAATCTCCTCGAGGTCCTTGCCTTCCAGGATCTCCATGACGAAGAAAAAGATGTTGTGAAGGCGGGAAAACTCAATTGAATAGACCTTGACGATATTCGGGTGGTCGAGGTCCATAAGGAACTCGGCCTCCGCCATCTGTTTCTTGTACGATTTCTGCTGGTCGGTGGGGATTTTAAGCGCCACCAGCTTGTTTCTCTGACCGCTGATACCCTCCAAATCGTCTGCGGCATAAACGACCGCATACGCGCCCTTGCCTAACTGGTACTTGACTCCGAATTCGTTAAGCTTCTGGTTGAGGTATGACTTCACTTGCATAAAAACAAAGCAACTCCTTGAAACAGGGTAACCCTGTCATCCCCGACCTCGTAGTATAGCAAGATGATTCAACACCGGCAATAGTTGCAAGTTCAATTTTAAAAGTAATTCGGGGACAGGCATCAATTCGGTCAACGAAACATCAACATACTTCAAGCCTGTGGTAATTCGGGGACAGGCACCAATTCGGCTTCAGAGGCTTCGAGATGGTTCAGGATTGCACGAGCCGAATTGTTGCCAGTCCCCGAATTACGATAGCTGCAAGTTCAATTTTCAAATAAGTGTTATTGAGGCTGTTGTGTATCGTCCGGAGGGGTTGTGAGTCCGTCGCGGATGGCTTTTATCCATGTGTTGCCCGGATCGACATCCAGCGCTATGTCGAGACGTTCTATCGCGCCGTAGATGTCGCCGATTTCGATCAGGATATCGGCAATTTCCGCATGGTACAGACTTGTGCGTACTTCACGGCGTGCGGCGACTTCGATCTCATGCGCTGCGCGGTCCATATCGCCCTTATTATAAAGGTCCTGAGCATGCGACCGGAGCTGCTCAGCTTTTTCAAGCTCAAGGTCGATTGACTTTTCAAGGAGTTCGATAGCCCTGTCCGTGTTGCCGTCCGCACGTTCAATTTTTCCGAGCGTGTAATAAAGACGGCTGTTGTTCGGATCGTCCTTCAGGTACGATTCGACAAGCGCGCGAGCCAGCATCCTCGATTGGCCTGTTGTGAGATTCTTGCCGATCAGGTCGATCGGGGTTGTAGCGCCGGATGAGGCGGTATAACCCGGACGGAACCTGATGCAGAGGTCGATGAACTTAAGCGCCTGCTCGGGCTGGTTGTTCCGGGTAAAGTAATCGGCAAGGTTGTAGCAGGCTGCGGCGTAACGGTCATAGATTTCATCTTCAAACGGGGTGATCCCGTCGCGTTTGATATCGAGGAGAGAAGCAAAAAAGTAATTCTCTTCCGGTGTGCTTGATTTGACGTAATCGGAAAAATTACCGTCGGAATCTTTTTCGAGCTCGAGGATCGGGCCGTCCATGACCCAATGCCACGGTTTTTCATAAAGGATCGATTCCAGCGCGGGGTCCCATGCTGTCATCCAGAATCTGACATTTCGATTATCGCGCATAAGGGTTTCGAGCATTTTCACTCGAAGCTCCTTGCCCTGAAGCGAGCGTGAGAATCCGCGGTCAGTTGGGAGGATCAACCCGGGATTGTCACGCGACAGGTCGTCCCAGAACCAACTTTTTTCGACGCCAAGCGCGTCCAGACCTACGCAGGCGACATCCTTTTCCGTGCCCTCGACCCATTTCCAGTACCAGAAGAGGAAAATTTCGTCCCCGCCGGTGATGATGACATTCCGTGCAGGTTTCGCGGGCAGTGTTTCGAGGATATCGTGCGCGTAAACAAAACCTGCGATATTGTCGCTCATATCGGCGTTAGCGTGATTTTTAGCATACCCGCCGAGAAATCCAAATAGCAGGACAATGACGGTAATCCCAAGCACAGTTTGTTTGAGAGTTGACGGGAAATCCTTAAGGAAAGAAATCACGACGGGTATTCCGATCGCGACAAGAACGCCCAGTGAGATGTACCAGGGGATGAAATAGACTTCGAGGAAGAACATACTGTCCCTGTCGATCCCGGCGAAGTAAATGATGAATGTAATCCCCATGAAAAAAATGGATATGAATATGGCAACTAAAGTGGGTCTGAGGGGTGATTTTTTGAAGATCCCCACAAAACCTGGTATGGCTAGAAGCGCGTAAAACGCCGGGTACTGGATTATCGACCAGTAAATGTAACTCAGAAGTATGTCAAATGATGTGACAAGGTCGCCTGTGATCGCCTGCTTAATGCCGCGATACTCGGCTCGCGTCAATACACGTATAAAATTATGGAAATTCGACGGATCGCCCCAGTTGAGAACAGGCCCCTGTGAAGCCGCTATCGGCAGGTACAAGTAGGGGAGCAGACCGATACCGACGAATATCAGCCCTTCGACAATAATACGCGGGTACGGCAAAAATGGACGTTTCTGTCCTGAGTTAAATTGCATCGCAAGAACGAGGGACGTTACCCATAGCGGGAACATGAAGACAGCCTCATGGTGGTTCGACAGGCTGAGTCCCCAGATAAGACTAATCCATCTGAAAAGTATGAATCTCCGTTTCGAACCGGGATCGCCTTCGGCTTGATACAGACCGAGCAGGACCATGAGGGCAATCAGAAACGCGTTGAGAGTGTAAACCTCCGCGATGCCGGTCTGCGACCAGAAGGTCCGTCCGGTAGAGACCAGAAGCGCCCCGGCGAACGCGATCCAGGTAAGTTTGCTCATTCGCAGGATGATCAGGTAAACGGTCAGGACGGTCAGGGAGCCGAGGAAGGCGGAGAAAAAGTCGGCCTGCCACGCTATCTGCTGGAAAAACTGTGGATGCGGGGCGAATCCGGATAATGGAAGACGGAGCCAGAGTGCGAGGAGGATGATGTAGAGGGGATATCCCGGCGGATGTGCGATACCGCCATTGTAAGCGGCGGAAATCAGCTCGCCCGCGTCGCCGTAGTAGATGACCGGACAGGTGGTTCTGTAATAGATGGTCAGGGAAACGGTAAAAGAAAGCGCACCGAGGATGATCGGGAGGAACACGGTTAGATATTTTTTCAAAACATTATTATCGCTTTGTGTCATGAATAGTTTGGGCAATGCGATGTCCCGATTGATTATTCTACCGGGATAGGATGAGCAGTGCAATCTGAAAAAATGTTGTAAGGTCAAGCACCTGTAAAATCCGAGGACGGATTGTACAGGCGCCATCGAGATATTTTTCTTTGATTTGGAAGAATATTTTATTGAAAATCCACAATCCACAATGGCGCCTACATGCGCATGATGTTCTCGAATTTATCGACGATGTTGGGGCGCATGTAGGTGTCTCGTATTATAAATCCACACTTTCGCATAATAGTTACATTTATAAAATGAGGCACCCATAAAACCGGGGACGGTTGTATGGGCGCCATCGGGAATAGCGCAGACTAGAGCAGCCTAGCAGACCTAAAATAATCAATGTATACTTATCCCAGACTTGTCGAAAAAGAAGAAAAATATTGATGTTGAGGAACTGGGGAGCAAGTCCGAGCTGCTGAACGAACGCGTGGCGCGGTACGGGGCCTTCAACGATGACATCCGACACGACCGAAGTCTCTGGTTCATCATTTATTTCGGGATAGTCCTCGCGTATCTTCTTCTCAATCAGGGAGGCAGTCTCGACCTCGCCAAGTCCCCGCAGTGGGCGTTTCGCGCATTCGCGTTCGGCGGGCTTATAATTTTCGGAATCCTGGATTCAAAACGCATTCGCGAGAACCTGTCGCGGATCAATCTTTTCAGCGTGCTGCCTATCTCGCTCCTGATAATACTGGTTTCATCGAACATTGTCTCGATAAGGCCGTTCGAGACGGTCGAGGAGACGATGAATGTTCTCGCTTACGCGTCGCTCGCGTTTTTAACCTACATCTATATTGATAACCTGCAGCGCCTGAGGCAGTTTGTTGAGGTAATTATTGCTGCCGGATTTCTCATCGCCTTTCACGGCTTGTATATTTTTTACGGCGCCTTATGGAGTCGTGGAGAGACGACCCCACTGTCCAGCCTTTTCTACTGGCATAATCCGTGCGCGGGATTTCTGCTTCTTACATGGCCGGTGATGTTGGCGCAGTTCTATTCGCTCCGTCGAGGGTGGCATGTATTTCTGATTCTTTACATGTTTTTCATCACGTTCACAGCGTTTGGGTTGACCCTGTCGCGCGGAGGCTGGCTTGCCGGGATGATCCCGTTCCTGGGAATTCCGTTCTTCCTCTCGCGCAAGAAAACGATGGTTGGATGGCGTCCGATTGTTCTCATTGTTATGTATTTCCTGTCCGCGATACCGTTCGTGCTGAAATACCGCGGGAGATTTTTCCAGCCAATAATCGACAGGTTCAACCAGATTCGCTGGGACGATTACTCGGTCGTAGGGAGGTTCGAATTCTGGCAGATCGCGGTTAAAGTTTATAAAGAACATCCGATATTCGGGATCGGATTCAACACATTCGGATATTATTACGTCCACTATCAGTCTAACCCCCAGTATTACACAAAAGACCCGCACAGCCTGGTTCTGCAGTTTCTGGTCGAGGGCGGCGTTTTTGGCGTGATTTTTCTTATTTCATTCCTTGCGATTGTTTTCAATCTGGTGAGTAGGACGCTTAAAACGGGGACCGGGACAATGCTCGCGGTTTACAGGGTCGGGCTGCTCATGGGAATTATCGGAGCACTATTTCATAACGCGATCGATTTCGACTGGACCTTCCCGGTTATACAGGTATTGATCGTGTGCGAACTCGCTGTAGTCGCTCGGACGTTCACTTTTGCCAAGGTTGAGCAGGAACTTCCCATTACGCAGTGGGAACCTGATCTAATAAAAGACGCTGGTGAGGATTCAGAACAGGCAGTTGGCCTGAAAAAATCCCCGACGCGAGGGTTCTTCATAAGAAGACCATGGGTATGGCTGACAATAGCGCTCATTCTGTTTTGCATGAACATTATGGGTTATGTGTCGATGCGGTATTACGAGATCGGGAAGGATTTTGTCTATAACCGCGCTCAGATGGCAAGGGATCAAGCCGAAGAACAGATGGGTCAGCTTGAGAAGGAAGCGGTCAGGAGCCAGACGCAGGAAGATCAAACGTTCGATGATTTCTTCGCTGAAGCATTTACCGAACTGGGTCAGAAGGGGAAGCAATACTGGCTTAGAAGCCTGAAATACAATCCCTGGAACTGGTATCCGCTGAACGACCTTATGACCCGGAATTATTTTGTCGGCTCGAACATGGTCGACTCGGGCATGAACGATGACGCGATAGCCGCATTGAGAGAGGGTTTGAGCTATTCCGACAGGCTTCTAAATATCACGCCGCACAGGGCGGCAAGCCGTTATTATGTCGGGATGTCGCAGATCACGCTGGCTCGCCTGACCGGTGACGATCCCCTGAAACAGAAGGGGCTTGCGAATATCCTGATGTCGATCGAACTCGATCCCAAAAATATTCCGCAGTATTACCTCGGAATAGCGCAGTACTATTTCGACGAGGGCGATTTCGAAACCTCGTATGGATATCTGGAGAAGATAGAAGAAATTTACGTGCCGAAATATGATACTGGGGGCATAGACTTTAACGGCTTGAAGGGGAAATCGGGAGCGCGACTCGACTGGCGCACAATCACTGAGACGATGCGCGACGCGTGGGCGCTGAAAGCGACAATTCTGCTAAAGCAGGGAAGAATGGAGGAGGCCCTTATGGCTCTGGGGAACGGGCTCGACACGCCTATGGGCACTGGAGAAGTTGAGCAGGCACAGACAACAATGCAGCTTTCACGTGAGGAAATTGAGCAACTGAATGAAGAGTACGGAGACGATGAGGATGCAAAGAATGAAAAAAAACGGGAACGTCAGGTCGATATTTATTACAAGCAGATACGCCTCCCGTTTTTCCTGATAATTGCGGAGGTCGAAAAGGAGACCGGCGACTGGGTTGCCGTAAAGCAGAGAGCGTCACAGGCTAAGGCAATTATCGAGGACCTTAAAATCGATGACTTCTCCGAAATGGACAAATTAGACGCACTGATATCTGAAGCCGACAGCCATCTCCTGGACATGCAGGCTAACGACAGCACTACAGAGACATGGGATGCGGGTGATATCGGAAGCGCAGACGAGAATTCGCTCTAAAAAAACAAAATGAATGAGACCCTTCAATTCGCAGTTGACAAAATAGGAAACCTGGGCGTGGAAGGACTGGACGGTGTGATTTCGACCGGAAGCGGTCAGTCGATGGAATTCAGCGGGCTAGAGAAAATCGCCGAGATAAGCTACAGCGAGATTCCCGGAATGGCGGGCGAGTCGATTTACGGTCAGGAAGGAGTGCTTCGGATTTTCAAAAACAAATTCGGGAAATATTGGGCGGTTTTCATCGGACGGAAACATTTTTACCAGGGCTACGGTTATCGCGAGATCGGGTTCTACATCGATGTATCACATGCTTTGGGTGCGTCCAGGCTGGTCTGTTTAAATGCCGCCGGTGGACTGGACCCGTCTTTGACGGTTGGAGAAATTCTTGTAGCGCGAAAATTCAAATGTTTTGTCCCATTAGAAGGAATACCTATACCGCTGGACGGCACTCCGTGGCGGGAAACGAGCGCTGGTCTGGTTGATTCAATTATTTCAAGCGCAATCGATGTTGGTATCGCCCTGAAACGAAGTAATTATGTGGGTGTTCCGGGTCCGACATATGAGACGGCAGCCGATGTAAACTGGCTTAGAAAGCTCGGGGCAACAGTAGTGGGGATGAGCACTGTACCGGAACTCATGAGAGCGCTCGAATTGTCGATGCAGACCACGTGTGTAAGCGTGATCGCCAATGTCCACGGTGGCGGAAAGGTCCTGACGCATGAGGAGGTTGTCGATTCGAGCCGTAAAGCGAACAACAACCTCGCGAGGGTTATAGAAAATTTCATTTCCTGAGCCGGAATTGTCTATGCTTGAACGTGTGCTATAATCTCACTCCGCTTAAGGACAGAAGTAACGGAAAAAGGATTTGAAATGCCTGAAAAACACGATTTATACGATATCGCGATTATCGGCGGCGGACCGGGGGGAATGACAGCCGCGATTTACTCGGGACGTTCGCTGCTTAAAACCATGATTGTCGACAAGGGAGCGCTTGGCGGAGCGGTGCTGCTGTCGGCGCGGTTTGAAAATTTCCCCGGATTTCCAGGTGGTGTCGACAGCTTCGAGCTTGCCGATCGAATGGAAAAGCAGATGAAGGAGCACGCGGTCGATCACTTCATGGACAATATTATCTCTCTCAGGCTTTACGAGGGCGGACCGCTGTTCGAGATGGTCGGCGATGACAGGCGTTATTATTCGAAGTCGATAATTTTGGCTTCAGGCAGCAACCCGCGTCCGTTGAAAGTCAAAGGCGCCAAGGACCTTCTCGGCAAGGGAATATCGACCTGCGCTGTGTGCGACGGTTCGTTTTACAGGGGCAAACCGATCGCAGTCGTCGGTGGAGGAAATTCCGCTGTAGAAGAGGCGATATACCTGACCAAGTTCGCGAGCTCGGTAACAATTATTCATCGCCGCGATGAACTGCGTGCCGTTAAGCATGTCGCCGAGGAGGCTGCGGAGAACGAAAAGATACATTTCGCATGGGACAGCGTTGTCGAGGAGGTTAAGGGCAAAGACCGTGTCGAGGGGCTTGTTTTGAAGAATGTAAAAACCGGCGAGTTGTCCGACCTCGATGTAAAAGGTGTTTTTGTTTACATCGGCGCGACAGGAAACACGGATTTCGTCCACCTGCCTGTTGAAAAAGACAAATGGGGCTACATCAAGGCGGGATGTTTCGGCGAGACGAATATTCCCGGGTTGTACGCGATCGGGGATGTGAGGTGGGAGCCGTACAAGCAGGCGATTATAGCATGCGGTCAGGGCGCGACAGCGTCGCTCGAGGCGGATAAGTACATCAAAACTATCGGTCAGGATGTTCTTGAGAAGGTTAAGTGAAGGTTCTTAAAAGATTTAATTTTCCGGAAAATTCACCATTAGATCAAACACCTACAAACGCACCGAGAATATTCAAGCGTCAACATCATCGTGCGTTTGTAGGCGGCACGGAGACTTATCTTAAACCAATAACTGTTCAGGTAAATTCACAATAA
>Ga0214473_10000037_pt1 | contig 178957 bp, 140 predicted proteins | sample RVTome_7_FD_203509 | JGI IMG/M metagenome (GOLD analysis project Ga0214473, IMG submission 203509) | Soil microbial communities from uranium-contaminated site in the Upper Colorado River Basin, Wyoming, United States - RVT98D197 | ecosystem: Environmental > Terrestrial > Soil > Contaminated >...
GGGGGGTTGATTGCCCGCCGGACGACAAGCCTACGGTGAAAAAGCTTGTGGGCGCCCTGGCCGCGGACTTTAATGGTCTAGCCGGATGGTTGCAGAAAGGAGACCGGCCGGGTGGCGAGCAAGAAGGCAACAAATACCCCAATCTACATCGCTTACTACCTCACGCTGACGGCGTATCTGATCGCCTCGTTCTTCCCGGAGTTACGTATTTGGGGTATTAACTGGTGGGCCTTCTATCCGGGTTGGGTGCGTTGGGGTCTGTTCGGGTTGGGCTTGGTGATTCCGGTATTTGTGCACCTCGTCGGCAAGAGGTTGGAAACACCTTCAGTAAAGACAGAGCGGGGCGGCCGCGACCGTATGTATTTCGTGGTTGCTGCTCTGGCGACGCTGGTCGCCGCCTTGCTGTTCTACTTGCTTCGCGCGAGGACGCATTTTCAGGGGGATGGGTACACCTTGCTATCCGGACTGGCTAAAGACAGCCCCTTTGCTATGAAAACGCGCGAGTTCGGTGAGTCAATAGTCCACATAGGGCTAAAAGACCTGATTGGCGGCGACGGTCAGACAGCCGCCCTGCTGTCCTATCAGATCATCTCGATTGCGGCCGGTCTGTTCTTCGTACTTCTCGCCGCATGGTTTTCATACAAACTCTACGAGCGCATGGCCGAGCGATTGCTGTTTCTTCTTGGCCTTGGCACGGGCGGCTACATGCTCCTGTTCTTTGGCTACGTGGAGAACTACTCGCTGTTCGTGCTGTCGGTGTTGGCTTTTACGCTGACGGGACTCCTGATCGCACAGAGAAAGATACGTCGATTCTGGATTCTGCCGCCCTTAGCCGCCTCCGTGTTCTTTCACATTCTGGGGGTTACACTTCTGCCGGCGGCCTTGTGCATCTGGATCGGTCCTTCTCGTCTGGGTCGCACAATCCAGAGATGGCGAATGATCACGAAATCACTTGTCCTGGTTGCGATCCTGATCGGCGCCGCGATGGCCTTCTATCACTTCTACACCACCAATTACTTCTTCAGGTTCGCCTTTGTGCCACTCTTTGAGAGCCGATTTACGGTCGAAGGCTACACGCTGTTCTCGTGGAAACATCTGGCGGATTGTCTAAACCTGCTGTTACTGCTGATGCCCGGCTTGCTGGTGGCGTTGGCAACGCTCTTTCAGCGATCTTTCCGATATCTGTTGAAGCAGCGACAGTATGTTTATCTCACCATTCTGATGGCGAGTGTGCTTGGGGCAGTGTTCGTCTTCGATCCTAAGCTGGGAATGCCGCGCGACTGGGATCTGTTCTCGTTTGCGGGCGTGCCGCTGGTGGTGCTTGTGATCTGCTCGCTTCTGGCGACAGATTCGTCGATTCGTTCTCGCGTGCTTGGCGTTGGGTGCACGGTCGCCTTGGCCGTTCTCCTGCTTGTCCCACGAGCGTATACTCTGGCGAATACCGAAATGGGTCTTGCTCTAATCGAGAACCAGCTTCTGTTAGATCAGCTCAAGAGCAAGAACGTTACCACGTTGCTAGGCAACTACTATGTAGAAAATGGGAACAGCGAGTCCGCCCGACGAGTCTGGCGTTACGTGGATGAGACTTTCCCACAGGACAGCGCAGGTCGGGAGGCAATGTCGTTGGTGGCACGGGGGCAGTGCCGTCAGGCTGAGCGAATCCTCTTGGAAGTCCTTAAGAGGGACCCATTGTCTTGGAATGCCTGGACAACACTGGGTGCCTGCTACTTCTATCTGAACCAGCCGGATAGCGCCATGGAAGCTCTTGATATCGCTTTGGGAATAAACCCGCACGGACCCAGGGCGCTCAATAACAAAGCTGGTGTTTGCATGATGCAGGGCGATTGCGCCAGCGCAGAAGGCCTCTGGTTGGAGTCGCACAGACTGGACACTCTGCCAATTGAGCCTTTGGCTGGTCTGGTCGAACTCTACAAGGCCACGCGCCAGGCGTATCAGTACCATCTTTATCTCCTCAAACTCACCTCACGCACCGCTGCACCCATGCCCTATCACCGAGACGTCGGAGATTACTTCCTCACCATAGGACAATTCGAGGCCGCTGCAAAGGCTTATCACCGAGCCTTGGAGAAGGGACTCGACAGTTCCTATGTCCTGGGGTTACTCTCGAAATACCCCGAACTCCAGCGCGCCTGGCGTTGAGAAATCCAAAGACTGCTCTATATTTTTTCTGGAAGTCACTGCCAAGCTATGGCAGCAACCCGAATTACTCTGGGGTTCGATCAAGTCCGGGTTCTGACATTGGATTCGGCCTAGTTACTGCAGCTACTTTCATTTACTAATCGTGCTCGATAAATTGCATGCGAGCACAGCCCGGTGTCGGTTTGGCACGTGAATGAGTCGCTGCACGTCGACGCCGACGGCCTGCGTGTCACTCGGACGAAGCGTTCTCAAACCTCAAACCTGGAGGACATGGAAATGTCCAAATCTCACATCCTTGTGCTGGGGCTGACCTTTATCGTGGCGTTCGCGTTCACTGTGTGGGCAGCGCCGGGGAAGATCGACTACCAGGGATATCTGGAGGACGGCGGCGACCCGGTGACGGACACAGTGCAAATGGTCTTCAAAATCTACGACGCCGCAAGCTCGGGCAATCAGAAGTGGACGGAGACTCACTCACCGGTGGTGGTCTTGGGAGGGTTGTTTGACGTCACGCTGGGATCATCGACAACCATACCCGATACGGTCTTCAGCGGTGACACGCGATACCTGCAAATCCAAGTCGACGGGACCACATTGAATCCGCGCACCCAGATTGTCTCCAGCGCATACGCCATGCGCGTCAACACCATCGACGGGGCGGACGGTGGGACGATTGCTGGCGATCTGACGGCCGGCAAAGGCAATTTCGGGACCGATAATGTGAACGGAGGCACAAATGCGTTTGTGGCCGGAGAAGACAACGGAGCCAGTGGCAACTACTCCATCGTCGGCGGTGGCCTGAACGACACTGCAAGTGGCGTTTATGCCTCAGTGGCCGGTGGTTACCGGTGCGTCGCTAGTGACAGTGGAGCAACCGTTGGCGGAGGCAGCGGGAATACCGCCACTCACAAGTACTCAACGGTCGGCGGCGGGGAGTATGATACAGCCATGGCAGACTGGGCCACTGTCGGCGGGGGCTACATCAACCTCGCCCGCGGAGACTACTCCACAGTCAGTGGCGGCAAATCAAATGTGGCGTGGGAATACTATGCGGCTGTCGGCGGTGGACTGGCCAATTATGCAACAAACAACGCTTCGACGGTTGCAGGCGGTAGCGGAAACTGGGCCCTCGGTGCTGGCGCAACGGTGTGTGGCGGAACCTATAACACAGCAAAGGGCGATTACTCGGTTGCTGCTGGACGGTTGGCAAAGGCTAATCATAATGGGAGCATAGTTCTGGCTGCAAATTCAACCGGAGGTGACGCTGATTCAATCCGTACCGGTGGAGTCGAACAGATGGTTCTTAGGGCCGACGGGGGCGTCTACCTGACCAATACCGCAGAGCAGGTGCCGTACGACGCCACGAACATCATTACCACCAGAGGCGGTGCCTACCTGAGTGGTAACGGCGGTACCTGGACCAATTCCTGTGATCGAGATGCCAAGGAGAACTTCTCCCTTGTCGATCGCAGCGAGATTCTCCGAAAGGTGGCGATGCTGCCCATTACCCGATGGAACTACAAGACCGACGGTAGCGACATAGCGCACATCGGACCGGTAGCTCAAGACTTCTACGCAGCTTTCGGCCTCGGAAACAACGACAAAGCGATAGCGACGGTCGACGCCGATGGCGTGGCGCTCGTGGCCATTCAGGAGTTGTACCGGATCACCCAGGAACTCCAGACCAAAACCGCGCGTCTGGAGGCGGTGGAACTCGATCTGGCCAACCTGCAAGCCCAGGTCCAGGTTCTGCTTGCCCAGCGGAGCGGTAAAACGACTAACTTACAGACACTTTCCTCGGTTCTCGAAGCCGGTGAGTAGAGAGAGGTGAGTGCCGTTATGAAAAAAGGACTACATATAGCCCTGATTGTGGCAGCTCTGCTCGCCTCCATGTCTGCGTTGGCCTTGGCCGTTGATTATGCGCTCACCAAACAGGTGTTCTCCAACGGCGCGACCAACTCCAGCGGCGGGGATTACGAGCTCAGAGGATCACTTGGACAAACGGCCATCGGCGCGCCCTACGCTTCTCCAACAATATTGCACGAGGGTTTCTGGGCGTCCGAGCAGCCTGATGATCCCTGCTGCTACTTTATCTCCGGAAACGGCGATTACGACCCGAATGACCAGTGTGACATAACTGATCTGGTCTATATGGTTGACTTTATGTTCAACAGCGGGCCGACCCCCCCTTGTTTCGAAGAGGCGGATGTCGATGGGAGCGAGGCTGTCGACATAGGAGACCTGGTATATCTGAACGAGTATCAAAACCTCGGTGGTCCGGCTCCCGTAGACTGCCCATGAGCCTTTTGCCGCGGGGCAGGTCTGTCCGCAGGCCTGCCCTGCGATCCTAAAGCGGCATTTCGACGATGCGGTAGCGTTTGTACAAAGATGCGCCCATCCGTTCGATAGCGCTGCGCATCAGATCATTGGTCTCCAAAATCCACGACAGTTCGGCCCACTTATAACCCCGCTCCACGCCGCGAGTGTAGATGTCGACGTAGAGAATCGAGTCCAACCCGCGCTTGCGAAACTCCGGCGCCACCCCCAGCGTGAGCACCCGGATGCCGTCGATTTTGTTGCTGATTTTGGTGTGCCACAGAAGCTTGAACAACCCGGTCGGCATCAGCTTTCCCTTGAGATGAATCAGCGCCTGGTTGACATCCGGCACCGCCATAAGGAAAGCCACCGGCCGCTCTTCATGCTCGGCGATGAAAACCAAATCCGGGTCGACGATCTGTTTGAGCCCTTTGGCCATATGGTTAAACTCGTCCTCGGTCATCGGAACGAAACCCCAGTTGTCCTCCCAGGCTTCGTTGTAGATCGCGCGGACCTTCCGGATCTCGCTTTCGAAGTCACTCAGGTTCAGGTTGCGGACGGTCACTCCGGCGCGCTGACGCAGTTTGTCGACAATTCTCAACACCCGCTCCGGGATCGGGTTGTCCCGGGTGAGCTTGTACGCCAGCAGGTCCACCGCCTTCTTGAGTCCGAACTTCCCGGCCAGGCGCGGCAGGTAGGGCGGATTGTAGGTCATCATCACCACCGGCGGCGAGTCGAACCCCTCGACCAAAAAACCGCACTCGTGGTTGGTCGAGAAATTCACGGGACCGCGCATCCGCTCCATCCCGGCGCGCTTGAGTTCGATCATGGCCGTCTTCAGAAGCGTCGAGGCCACCTCGAAATCATCGATACAATCGAAAAAGCCGAAGAACCCGGTCTGTTCCACATGGTAGTCGTTGTGTGCGAAGTTAACGCACTCGGCGATGCGTCCGACCGTCTCCCCGTCGCGCCTGGCCAGAAACAGCCTGGTCTTAGCGGCGCGGTAGAACGGGTTCTTGCTGCGGTCGAAGAACTCCAGCCGCTCCGATTTCAGCGGGGTGACATAGTTGGGGTCGTTGCCATAAAGCCGATTGGGCAGGTCGATGAAATCACTCAGCTTCGCGGCCGTGTCGACTTCGACAATATCGATCCTGGCCATATATTTAAGGGATGAGACCTTTTTGCCGCCCCACGGCGGCCACGATCTCGACCACCCGGTCGAGTTGCTCGTCGGTGTGGGTGGCGGTATACGAGGTGCGGATCATCGCCTGTCCCGGCGGCACGGCCGGCGAGATCACGGGGTTGGTGAAGACGCCGCGATCGAACAACGCCTTCCAGAAGGAAAACGCCTCGAGGTCCCCGCCGATCACGATCGGCACGATCGGCGTGGCGGTGCGCCCGACGTTGAAGCCGAGATCGGCGAACTCCTGGCGCATGCGACGGGCATTCTTCCAGAGGTTCTCCCGACGCTCCGGCTCGGTTTCAATAATGTCCAGAGCCGCCAGCACGGCGGCGGCGTTGGCCGGCGGGATCGAGGCCGAGAAAATCAGCGCCCGCGCCGTGTGCTTCACGAACTCTATCACCTGAGCATCAGCGGCAATAAAGCCGCCCAGCGAGGCGAACGACTTCGAAAACGTCCCCATGGTGATATCAACCTTGTCGATCAATCCGAAATGCTCCGCGGTGCCGGCTCCGGTCTCACCCAGGACGCCGACCGAATGGGCGTCGTCCACCATCACCCGCACGCCGTAACGCTCGGCCACCTCGACCAATCGCGGCAGGTCGATGATGTCTCCTTCCATGGAGAAAACACCGTCGACCACCACCAGCGAGCCGCCGCGATGGTTGTTGTTGATGACGTTTTTGACGACCCGCTCGAAATCGTCGATATCGTTGTGCGCAAACTTGTAAATCTTGCCGTACGACAGCCGCGCGCCGTCGACGATACAGGCGTGATCCTGACGGTCGATGAACACCGCGTCGTTCTTGCCGACCAGCGTGGAGATCGTCCCCAGATTGGTCTGGAACCCGGTCGAGAACACCAGCGCCGCTTCGCGCTTCATGAATTTGGCCAGCCGACCTTCCAATTCCAGATGCAAATCGAGCGTGCCGTTAAGAAAGCGCGAGCCGGTGCATCCGGAGCCGTACTTGAGAGCCGCCGCGGCGGCGGCTTCCTTGACCTTGGGGTGGTTGACCAGGCCGAGGTAGTTGTTGGAGCCGACCATGATGCACTTTTTGCCGTCGATCAGCACCTCGTTGCCGGGCGCCGATTGCACGGGACGAAAGTACGGGTAGATACCCAGGTCGCGGACGTTCTGCGCGTCTTTATACTGAAAACACTTGTCGAACAGGTCAGGGTAGGTCACCCCGGTCTTTTCTTGGGGCGGCAAGCTGGCTCCTTTCGAGCGGGTTTCAAACGACAGCCGATTAAAGCATTTTTGAGGGCAGTTGTCAAGATTTTAGCGGGTGCGGGCGGTCTGCAACCTAGTTTCGCTATGACCCAGGGGCATCTGTTTCATAGGCTCTCTGAGTCGATCATTGCGTGTCGTTCATAGTCATTCGCTGACAACAAACAACCGATAATCAAGAATGGGCCTCCCGCTATGAAGCTGGCAAGACAGCGGCCGGCAGCGGAATGATATGGACAAAGTTGTCGCCTAGTGGTATATTTGATAGAACGTAAATAGCACGAGTCTAAGCGGTTGAGAACCATGGTCAGGCCGGGCGCACCTTGTTCGTTCCGGCTGACGGCAGGCCCCGCTGATAGCTCCCGCATTGCCTATCCTTGCTTCACCACAGTGGCCCTGTACCGAGGCCACAGCCGATGTCGGATTTCGTGCGTAGATATATCTGAACGTAACTTGGCGCGGAGGTAATGCAGATGAATCATCGACATAATCAGAGATGGGCGGCTATGACGACGTTTGCCGCGGCCTTTCTGCTGATCTGTGCAACGGCTGGCCGCTCGGAAGTCCCGCCGCTGCTGAACTATCAGGGACGGTTGACGAATAATGCCGGGGAGCCGGTGAACGGTGCCGTTTCGCTGACCTTTACAATCTATGCAGATCCCGCAGGCACATTGCCGTTGTGGAGCGAAGACCAGCCAAATGTGGAGGTGGCGGCAGGACTGTTCCAGGCAATTCTGGGGAGTGTTTTCCCTATTCCGGACACGGTGTTCAACGGCGAAGTTCGCTGGCTGGGAATCAGGTTAGGCGCCGATCCGCTTGTTGAGGCGCTGATGCCGATTGTCAGCGTAGCTTATGCGTATCGGTCGTTCCACGCGATGGAGGCGCAGGAGGCACAGTTGGCGCATGGGGTAGCGCCGAACACCGTCGGGACGATTCAGATTGTCGACAGTTCGATTCTCCTGGAAGACATCAGCCGGAACGGCGCCACCGATGGACAGGTGATAAAGCACCTGAGCGGCCACTGGGTACCATCGACCGACGAAATAGGCGGCGGGGCAGGATGGATTGACGCGGGGACAATAGTCCGATTGGACGGGACCGACGACAGTGTCGGCATCGGAACCACGAGCCCGAGATGCAAGCTTGACGTCGCTGGACAGGCAATATTTGGCGCCAACACAACCGTTAACGACGGGTTGAGTGCGATGGGCGGAGGAATCAACAATTCCGCGGATTCGATCTCTGTCGTCAGTGGTGGTGAGAACAATTCAGCCATCGGCGCGCATTCCGCCGTCGGGGGCGGCTTTGTGAACATGGCGAGCGGTATGCAGTCGAGTGTGGGCGGTGGGAACGCCAATTACGCGTCAGGCATAAATTCAACAGTAATGGGGGGGATTCGAAACACTGCATCGGCGTTTGGGGCCGCCGTGCTTGGTGGCAAGAACAATGTCGCCGGAGGGCAGTTCTCCGTGGTGGCAGGCGGGGGCGGAGCGGCAACCGACATAGATACCTCCAATATGGCGGGCGGCGACTACTCCTTTGTCGGGGGGGGGCATACTAACCACGCCACAGGATATTCAAGTGTAGCTTCCGGAGGTCACCAGAATCAGGCCGCCGGTGATCGGAGTACCGTTTCAGGGGGGTTCGCCAACGAAGCGGAAGGCTCCGAATCCACCATCGGAGGCGGCCAGCACAATTTTGCGGGTGGAGCACAGAGCACGGTGGCGGGCGGCGAATCGGACAGCGCCGAAGGCTGGCGTTCATTTGTTGGTGGCGGGCACCGCAATCAGGCGGCCGGTGATCGGAGTACGGTCTCAGGAGGATTTGCAAACGAAGCGGAAGGAGCCGAATCTACAGTTGGAGGCGGTCAGCACAATCTTGCAGGTGGAGCGCAAAGCACGGTGGCGGGTGGTGAGGCGGACAGCGCCGTGGGTTGGTGGTCATTCGTGGGGGGCGGGTACAACAACCGTGCAGGTGCTGCGGAGGGAGACGCCGGCGCCGTCGTCTGCGGAGGTATTGGCAATTACGCATGGGCTGACGAGACATTTGTCGGCGGTGGTGACAGCAATACCGCAATCAGCCAGCGTTCTGTCATAGTCGGTGGCCGTAAGAATGTCGTAGACACCACGTCTTCGTACAGCGGCATAGGAGCAGGATATTACAATTGGGTGGTGGGGGAATACTCTGTCATTGCTGGGGGAATAAGCAATTACGCCAGCGGTCATGGGGCAACAATCGGGGGAGGGGGAACAACACTTTGGGGATGGTTTCCGGGCGGTGGAAATAGAGCCATAGGTGATTTCTCAACCATAGGCGGCGGCCAAGAAAACTCCGCGGCTATTTTAGGCGTTGTCTCGGGCGGGGGATGGAACAAGGCTGATGGCTTTTCCGCGGGAATATGTGGTGGATACAGCAACCAGGCTGGCGTGAACGCCGACGACACAGCGGCTTTCGTCGGCGGCGGATTCGATAACCATGCCGAGGAGAAGTTCGCCTCTGTTCTGGGAGGCCGCAACAACAAGGCCGCCGGATCGTATTCCTCGGTATCTGGAGGTAAAGACAATTTCAACCTTGGTGGTTACTGCACGATTCCGGGTGGAGAAAGTGATACCATCGGGATCTGGGCGACCCACTCGATGGCCTTCGGAAAGGGAGTCATGGTCAATACCGCCTATCGTGTGGTGTACTTCGAAGGCACGAATTCCGGGCGCCTCGGAATCAACCGGGATGACATTGACGGTGGCATCGGATACCCCATCCACGTCGGCACCAATACGGGCAACGGCAACGGCGCCCATTTGACGGCCGGCGGCGCCTGGACCAACGGCTCCAGCCGGAGCTTCAAAGAGGACTTTCAACGTCTGGACGCGCGAGAACTTTTGGACAGGATTTCGAGAATGCCGATTGAATCGTGGCGGTACAAAGGGTCAGGCGAGCGCCACATCGGCCCGATCTCGGAAGACTTCGTAAGCGCCTTCAACGTGGGTACGGTTGACGAGAAAGGCAATAGAGATACCGAGTATTTGTCCTCCGGTGACGTCGCCGGGGTGGCCCTGGCCGGCGTGCAACAGTTGATGAAGGAGAATCGTGAACTTAAGGCCCTTGTCGCCGAGTTGATGGAACGAGTCGGAATTCTGGAGGGCGCCAACAGTAAGTGATCACTGAGACGCGCGCTCGTTTTGTCCAGTGTATGCTCATGTGACAAGCCACAATTCGCTTCCAGCGGATTAAGTCCTGACACAACGGAAGTCCCCTTTTGAAAGGTGATTCAGAGGTGTGCACGCCCCAGCCGGCAAGCTAGGATCCTGGCGATACTCACCTGCAAGACCTGTGCCCGCTGACTCTTCAGATTCAGCGGGCACCAGTTAATTCCGGATGGATTCCTGCTTTCGCAGGAATGACAGAGAGGGACGGGGAATGACAGAGGGGGACGCTCAGCGGTTGTACGGGAAGTACAAGGTGAACGTCGCGCCCTTGCCCTCGGTGGAGCGGACGGATAGCGTGCCGTTGTGGGCGGAGAGGATGCGCTCGACCACCGCCAGCCCCAGACCGGTGCCGGTCTCTTTGCTGGTATAATAGCGGTCGAAAATCCTGGGGATGTTTTCTTTCTTGATGCCGACGCCGGTGTCGGTGACCTTGAGCGCCAGGTAGTCGATCTTCTTGTGGTCCGGTCGCTCAATGAGTCCCTTGACCGACAGCGTGCCGCCTTTCGGCATGGCGTCGATGGCGTTGATGAACAGATTCAACAGCGCTTCCATGATCTGATTGCGGTTGACGATCACTTCCCAGTCGGCGTTGTCGAACGCGGAAGTGAACTTGACCTTGCTTTTGCGCATATCGGGCGCGACCAGCTCGGAGGCGCGCTTGACGGCGAGGCGCAGATCGACCTTCTCCATGGCGTACTTGTTGGGGTTGGAGAAGTCGACCAGTTCGCGCACCAGTTCGTTCATGCGGTGAATTTCGCCGTCGACCATTCTCATCAGGTCGGCCTCCTGCACCTGCGGCCAGCGCTGTTTGATGATCTGCAAGCCGCCTTTTATCGAGGTCAGCGGCTTGCGCAAATCGTGCGAGATTTCGGAGATCATGTTGCCCATAGTGAGAAGCCGGGTGGCGTTCAAAAGTGAGCTTTCTTTCTCGAACAGCAGAGCCGCCTGCGAAATGACCAGGCGGGCCAGCGAGATGTCGTCGGCGCTGTAGGCGTGCTCGGAATCGGCGCCGATGCAGAAGATGTGCGCCGGCTCACCATACCTGAGAATCGGCACAGCCATGAAGGCGACCTTGGGTGTGGGGAGTTGATCGTGGCCGGCCAGTCTCTTTGCGACCAACTCGGTAACCTCGGCGATGCTGTCGAAGTTGAGACCGTCGAGTTCCACATCGGTCAGGGTGATGCTCTCACGGCTGATTTTCCCCAAGTCGATGCCGCCGGAGTCGGTAAGCGGGATGTTGTCGGCCCCGGAAGCGCCGCCCAGCACGAGGCTGCGGTTTTCCCGATCCCAGTCGAACCACAGCCCCCAGTCGGTCGGGAAGACCCGTCCCAGCTTGGCCGTGAGGATGGAGCGAAACTCGTTGAGTGATTGGATTTTCGGTAGTTCCGCGGCCACTTCGTGGAGAATCTCGAACTCGACCAGCCGGCGGCGGTTTTTCTCGAACTGGTTGGCGTCGTCGACGGCCACGGCCGCCTGGGAGGCGAACGTGGTCAGCAGTTTCAGATCGATCTCGGTGAAAGACTCGCCGTTGTGCTTGTTGGCCATGTTGATGACGCCGATGACGTGCCCCTTGATGACCAACGGCGCACACAAGAGCGAGGCGGCGCCGTAGCGTTCGCGGTTGATCCGTCGGAATTTCTCGTGACGCTCGACGTCCTCGATCATGATCGGCTGACCGGTCTTGGCCACATGCCCGGCGATGGAGGTGCCGACCGGCAGTCGCGTCTGCGCCACCACCGACGGTTCCAGGCCGATGGCGGCTTCGATAGTGAGAATTTCCTCGCTTTCATCGAGCAGCATGATCGAGCCGACTTGGGCTTCGGTCACCGACGAAGCCAGCACGACGATCTGGCGAAGCAGTTCCTGGAGATTGGCGGTGGAGCCGATCGATTTGCCGGCTTCGTAGAGAGCGTTGAGCTCGTTGATGCGCCTTTCCTGGAGCATGGTGGCGATCTTGAGACGTTCCAGCAGATGCCGCCGGTCGAGCGCGGAACTTCTTTTTTCCAGGGCGCGCCGCACGGCCAGTTGGAACCTGGAGAACTCGATCGGTTTCAACAGGTAGTCGTAGGCGCCTCGAGCTACGGCCTCGACGGCAGTGTCCAGAGCGGCGAACCCGGTCATGAGTATAACGGGAATCTCATCGTCGATCTCCTTGACGATACTGAGCAGACCGATACCATCAAGCTGCGGCATCTTGATGTCGGTAATGACCAGATCGACCTTGCCGGCGCGGATGGCCTGGGCGGCCTGGGGGGAATGCTGGAAAGTCTGGACTTCGTAGCCGTCACCGGTCAACAGCTTGGCGAGCGATTCGCACATCCGCTTTTCGTCGTCAACGATGATTATCTTGTCAGCATTCCTGGCCATATCGAGTCCTGTCTCCATCGACGCCGCACGGCAGTTCGATCTGGAAACATCCTCCGTTCCGGGTGTTTTTAAACGTTATCGACCCGCCGTGCCTTTTGATTATTCCGTAGCAAACGGAAAGTCCCAGCCCGGTCCCTTTGCCCGGCTCTTTGGTGGTGAAGAAGGGCTCGAAGATGTGCGGGATCAACTCCGGCGCGATGCCGGGTCCGGTGTCGGTGAAGGTCATCTGCAACGATTCACTCAAGGGGGTGATGGCGACCTCGAGTTGCCCGCCCTCGGGCATGAAGTCGGCGGCGTTGATGATGAGATTCAGAAAAACCTGCTTGAGGTTTTCGGGTATGCCCAAAACCGAGGGGCAGTCGGTGGGGAATTTCCTAATCAGTTCAATGTTGCTCGCGGCCAGTTGGCGCTCGACCAGCCGCAGGACGCTGTTGACCAGTCTGCACACGTCGACCGGCGCCAACTCCTCCGTGCCGGAGCGATGGAAATCCAGCAGTTGCCGAACGATGCCGGCGATGCGTTCGATCTCTTCGCTGACGATGTCGACATAGCCGGTGGCCTCGATGTTGTACGGCATGGCGCGTCGGATCAGTTGCAGGTAGTTGCCGATGATGTTGAGGGGGTTGTTGACCTCGTGAGCGACCTTGGCCGACATCTCCCCTAACGCCGCGGCGCGTTCGGTCTGGACCAGTTGTTCCTGGGCCTCGCGCAGTTGGCGGATGGCCATCTTCTCGGACGAATAGAGACGTGCGTTTTCGATCGCGACCGATATCTGACTGCCCAGCACCGAGAGGAATTCCTTGTCCTCCATTTCGAACTCGCGGTTGGACATTTTGTCGGCGATGATGAAGATGCCGGTGAGGTTCGACTGGTAGATCAGCGGCACCACCAGACCCGGATGAAAGTGTTCGAGAACGTCTTTCTCGCCGTGCTGGGCGTGTTTCTCGATCAACTCTTCCGTGGGCAGCGGCCGGTTCAGACTGGTCAGGTAGGTCAGCAGTGAAGAGCCGGTCTTGAAGAACTGCCGCATGTCGGCGAACTCTCCGAAACCTCGCGCCTTGGCTTGCACAAAGCGATCGGGCCACTGTTCGAGAGGGAGAAAGATGGCGGCGCGGGAGGCGCCCACCTGCGCCAGCGCCGTCAGAATAAAAGTGTCGAGCAGGGTTTCGTAGTCCAGCACCGAGTTGAAATTGCGGCTGATCTCGAAGATGGTGTAGAGATCGAAAATCTTGCGCTTGAGTTGACGGTTGGTATGGGACAGAGCGGCGACTTTCTCACCGAGCTCTTCGATCTGCTGGGCGACCTGAACCATCGTCACACCGTCCGGCCGCGCCGGATCACCCGGCGTGGTCGGCGAATCCGCACTATCCGGTCTCTTATTGGTGTCGGCGCACATGGTCGTTATCCGAATTTCTCAAGGTACTCCCCCACCAGGTAATGGGAGCCGGCAACAACTATAATATCGTCACGTCGACAGCTTTTCAAGAGCCGGTCGAGAGCCGAACGGAGTGAGCGACAGCGCCGCACCGGTACACCGTGGAAATCGGTCTGCGCCAACAGCGTCGAAAGGTCAGTGCGGCGATGCGTCTTCAGCGGGACGAGGTGGAATTCCTCGGCGATGCCGCCCAGCAGATTGAACATCTCCTGATGCGGTTTGCGTCGGACGAAGCCAGTCACGACGTGCGCCCGGCGATCACCGAAGCGGCGCTTGAAAGCATCGACAAAGGCCGCAACCCCGCCGGCGTTGTGGCAGACATCGAGGATTATCGTCGGTTGACCGCGGTGTCTGACGATCTGAAAGCGGCCCGGCCAGTCGACGGTTCGCAATCCGGTTCGCATGGCCGAGCGGCTCACCTTGACGCCCAGCGCATCGATAATAACCAGCGACTTCAAAGCCAGGGCGGCGTTGCTCAACTGATGGGGACCATACAGCGACGGTTCCACTTTGGTGAGGTGACACCCGTTCCACGTGAAGTCGAGCCGGCCGCAGTCGGAGTGGGCGACAAAGTTCGACCGCGACAACTTGTGCAGCCGCGTTCCGAGCAAGCGGCAACGCCGGCGCATCACCTCCTCGGCCTCCGGCGGGAGCAGACCGATCAAGTGCGGCGTCGCCGGCTTGATAATCCCGGCCTTTTCAAAAGCGATTTTCTTCAGCGAGTAACCGAGTATCTCCACGTGATCGCGACTGATATCGGTGGTGATGGTCAAAAGCGGGGCCAGAACGTTGGTGGCGTCGAGACGACCGCCCAGTCCGGTTTCAATCACGGCGATATCGACTCCGGCCTGTCGGAAATAGTAGAGGGCCATCGCCGTGATGACTTCGAAGAAGGACAGCTTGCGCCGGTCCAGTTCGCGCCGATAGCGGTCGACAAACGCCGTCACCGACGGCCTGGGAATCAATCGCCCGTTGACTCGTATCCGTTCCCTCAGGCTGACCAGGTGGGGGGAGGTGAACAGACCGGTCTTATAGCCGGCGTATTGCAGGACCGAAGCGATCATGGATGCGGTCGAACCTTTGCCATTGGTCCCGGCCAGGTGGATGGTCGGGTAGCTGAACTGCGGTGCGCCGATAGCGTCGAGAAACTGCGAGATGTTCTCCAGTCCCAGCTTCATACCGAAGAACTCTCGGGAGAGGATGAACCTCTCGGCTGAAACATAGTTATGTTTCAACGCCCCTTCTCCACATGATTTTGAGGAGTTTGACGACGCTGTCGCGCAGGTCCTTGCGTTCGACCACCTTGTCGAGGAATCCCTTGTCCAGAAAGAATTCGGACGACTGAAAGCCCTCAGGCAGGTCCTGACCGATGGTCTGCTGGATTACCCGCGGTCCGGCGAAACCCAGAAGCGCTTTGGGTTCGGCGATGACGACGTCCCCCAGCGAGGCGTAAGAGGCCATGACGCCGGCGGTGGTGGGATTGGTCAAGATGGAGATATAAGGTATGCGCTTTTCCGCCAGCACGGCCAACAGCGACGATGTCTTGGCCATTTGCATGAGAGACAGAATGCCCTCCTGCATGCGGGCGCCGCCGCTGCACGAAACGATCACCAGGGGGACTTCCTGTTCGATGGCCCGCTCGATGGCCCGGGCGATCTTCTCCCCCACCACCGATCCCATGGAACCGCCGATGAACGAAAAGTCCATGATGGCGAACGACACCCGAATGCCGTCGATGTGGGCCATGCCGGACGTAACCCCCTCCAAAGCGCCGGATTTCTGCTGCGCAGCCTTGAGCCGGTCCGGGTATTTTTTGGAATCCTTGAACTTCAGCGGGTCTTTGGATGTCAGCCGGGAGTCCAGTTCCTCCAGGCGGCCGTCGTCCAGCAGCAATTCGATGTACTTGTGACTGGAGATCCGGAAGTGGAAGCCGCAATTGGGACACACCCACAAGAGCTGCTCCATCTTCTTGCTGTAGACGATCTCACCACACGAAGTGCATTTGGTCCACAGCCCTTCCGGGATGTTCTTCTTCTCTTTGGACTCGATGCCCGACTTCGATTTCTTGAACCACTCCATGGCTTAGCCGTCGTCTCGGGTTTCGTCGAAGTGGTACGCCATGACCAGGGCGTCCTCCACCGGATTCCGATAGTATCGGGGACGTCGGTACATATGGTGGAAACCATGCTTCCGGTAAAAAGCAACCGCTCCGGTATTGGAGGGTCGCACTTCCAGCAGAAGATATTGGCATGGAGCCTCTCTCACGACCCGTAAAATATGCTCAAGGAGTCGTTTGGCAACCGATTTTCTGCGAAACGGTTCGGCCACCGCAAGGTTGGTCAAGTGCGATTCGACGTCGATAATGACGTAGCAGGCGTAACCGACGATCTCTTCGCCGACTTGCGCCGCCAGCATACCCCAGTCGTCTTCGGCCAGGGCCTCGCGAAAAGCGGTCTCGGACCATGGATCGCTGAATAGTTCCCGTTCCAACTCTACGATGCGCTGCAGATCGGTCTCGTTCATGGCCCGGATAGTGACGTTCAGTTCATCGGTTTTTTCTACGCTGCTCATAGCGAAGCTCCGCCTTCGATTTCAGGACGTACAAGGGCTGCAACCGGCTGATATCATCGTGGTCGCCGACTTCCAGTCTGGCCGTACCGACGTGCAACAGGTCGGCCGCGTCGTACTCGATGCGAACCGGAATGGTCGAAGCGCATGTTGACAAACCAGGCGGTAAATCGACGCCGATACCGGTCGCGGACCGGCCGCCCAGAAACTCGCCGAGTTTGACCCAGGGAGTTGCCTCCATGCTTTCGGGATCAAAGCGGCCGCTGTCTACAGTGGCCACGAAGCACGCGTCCCGTTTGAACGGCAGCACGACACAAACAGGACCGTCCGCTCCCAGCAGCTTGACCGCCGCGATTTCGAACAACGACACCCCGACCACCGGAATACTGAGCGCCTCGGCCATACCCTTCACCGCCGCCAGGCCGACCCTTAACCCGGTGAACGACCCGGGGCCGGTGCAGACGACGATGGCATCGAGTTGATCGATCGAGAGATCGGCGGAGACGAAAAGGTCCTGAATCTTACGCACGAGCATCTGACCGTGCGATGCAGCGACATCCTCGATCAGTCTCACCGTGCGGTCAACGCCGAACTTCAGCACCAACCTGAGTACGTTCGAGGAAGTGTCGACGGTCAGGACGTTATGGTAGGCGTGGTCGTTCATGACATCACATACGAGACATTGATCTCGCGAGTCTCTTGATCGATAATGCGAAAATCCACTACATAGTACTGTGGCGGCAGTTGATCACCCGCCTTGTCGCCCCATTCGACTACAATCAGGCCGTTGCGTTCCAGGTAGTCGTCCCAGCCGACTTCGTAAAGCTCAGTCGGATCATCGATGCGAAACAGATCGAAATGATACAGCGGGCGCTTCCCCGGATACTCATTGACGATAGTGAACGACGGCGAATTGACGTACCGGTGATCCAACCCCATCGCCTCGGCCAGCCCACGCACGAAGACCGTCTTGCCGGCCCCCAGTTCACCCTTGAGCACGATCACGTCGCCGGGGCGAAACAGCGGCGCCAGCTTCCTGGCCAGCGCCACGGTCTCATCTTCTCCGTGTGAGACGATCTTGAGGCTGAGGGGCACCGGTTCACCTCGGCGTCAGGATAGCGAACGGCACGACCATCTCTTCCAGCGAGATGCCGCCGTGCTGGAAGGAGTTCATGAACTGTCGCACCATTTCGTTGTAGTTGTTCGGGTAGACGAAGTAGAAATCCTCTTTGGCGATAATGTACGTTGTCGCCAGCGTTGTCATCGGCAGTCGCCACTGATCCGGCTTCTTGATCAACAGTGATTCCCTGGGGTCGGAGTTGAGGTTGTCGCCGTATTTGTAGCGAAGGTTGGTCGAGGTCGACCGTTTGCCGTGGGCGATGGTGCCGCGCTTGCACAGGATGGAGCCGTGGTCCGAGGTGACCGCCACGGTGGTATCCCGTCCCGCGAAGGCCTTCAGAATCGCGAACAACGGCGAGTGCACGAACCAGCTTTTCATCAGGGAACGAAAGGCGGCGTCGGTGCCGGCGATCTCTTTCAGGATGACGTTGTTGGAGCGGCCGTGGGCCAGGATATCGAGAAAGTTGAAAACTAAAGTCGTCATGGGGCCGTCGTAGAAGTCGGCGATGCGCTTGGCCAGCGCCTCACCCTGTGAGTTGTCGTAGATCTTGTGGTAGCGCAGTTTCTTGTCATAGCGCAAGCCGTGGCGGGCCAGATTGTCCGTAAAGAGCCGCTCCTCGTTGCGGTTCAGCGAGCCTTCATCCGGCGAGGCATAGTTGTCCGGGTAGGCGCGATGGATGTCGTCGGGGAACATTCCGGCAAAGAGCGCATTGCGGGCAAAGGGCGTGGCACTGGGCAGAATCGAGAAGTAATACTCGCGACGGATATTGTATAACTCGGCCACCAAAGGTTCCACCATCATCCACTGATCCAGACGCATGCAGTCGACCACGATGAACAGAATCTTGCGACCCTCTTTGGCCATCGGCGTCAGATACCGGCCGACCACGTCCGGCGAGAGCAAAGGACGCTTATCGGCCTTGAGCCAGGGAAGGTACTTCTTGTCCAGGTACTTGGTGAACTCGGTGTTCCATTCCTTGCGCGTCCCCTCCAGCATCTGCTCCAGGCCGGTGTCCGGGTTGTCGTCGAGTTCGAGGTTCCACCAGGCGAGAATGCGGGCCGCCTCGTGCCAGTCCTCCGGTTCCAGCGCCCCAAAGAGCTTTTCGTTGAAGCGGTTTATCTCTCCTATGTAGCGCTTCATCGACGAGGAGGTGATGATTTTCTTCGATTCCAGGAGACGCTTGATAACCAACAGAATCTGCGACGGATTGACCGGTTTGACAAGGTAATCATCGATCTTGGAACCGATGGCGTCGTCCATCAGGGATTCTTCTTCCGACTTAGTCACCATCACCACCGGCAGGTGCGGTTGGAGTTCCTTGATCTCTTCGAGCGTGCTGAGACCGTCGCGCCCCGGCATCATCTCATCCAGAAGCACCAGATCGAAACTCTCTTTCTGGACCAGAGCCACGGCATCATCCCCGGACATGGCCGTCGACACGCTGAAGCCTTTCTTCTCCAGAAAGAGCAGGTGAGCCTTCAGTGAATCAATCTCATCATCGACCCAGAGGATTCTGCGCTCGGTGGTTGGTTTGGTCATTTATTGTTTCGCTTTCCTGCGGTTACGGTTTCATCCTGGATAGGGAGACAGACCTCGAATAAGGTCTCCCCCGGCTTCGATTTCTTAAGGGTCACCCGGCCGCCGTGGTATTCCTCCACGATTCGTTTGACCAGGGTCAGCCCCAGACCCCAGCCGCGTTTCTTGGTGGTGAACCCGGCTCTGAAGATCTTACGGGCCGCGGGCGGCGCTATGCCGGAACCGTTGTCGGCCACTTCGATAACAACCTGGTCGCGACCGTCGGTCATTCGGGTGGTCAGATCGATTCTTCCGGTGTGACCCTCGACCGCCTGAAGAGCGTTCTTGACCAGATTCTCCAGCGCCCAGCCCAGCAACTCGGCGTTCAGGTTAATCGGCGGCAGCGCGCCGGTTTGAAAGGTGATTTTGACGCCTTCGCCCTCGTACGGCAGCCGCCGTCGGTAGTATTCGACCGTCTCCTGCACCAGCGCGTTGAGATCGGTGGGTACGAGTTCCGGGATCGAGCCGATTTGCCCGAAACGGTTGGCGATCTTCTGCAAACGAACGACGTCGGCGGAGACGTTGTCGATGGTGTCGCCGAGCATCCGGGTGTCGACCTCGCTGCGCTCCAGCCCGCACTCGCTTCGCATCACCTCCAGCCAGCCCATCAGCGAGGTGATCGGGGTGCCGAGTTGGTGCGCGGTCTCCTTGGCCATGCCGACCCAGATATGCCGCTCTTCGCTCTTGCGGATGTTCTGGAAGCCGATGATGCCGACGATCATGAAGGCCAGCACGATGCCGATTTCCACGAAGGGCATCAGCTTCAGCTCATCAATGACCTCCGAGTCGCCGTAGCAGAAATAGTTAATATAGGTCTCGCCGAAATAGAGCGGGAATTGATTGCCGCCGGCGGTCATCTTGTCGGCCTCTCTTCTTAACCGAGCCAGGGTGGCGGCGGAAGTGTCGGCCGGGTCGATGCCCTTGACGTTGCGCCAGTGGATGGGGTTGCGGTCGCGGTCGAGGACGATTATAGGAAAGGTGGCTTTGACTATGATTTCATCGAACACGAACTGCAATTCCTGGCCCGAGGTCGGCGAGTTGGCGGCCAGTTGCCACAGCCGTACGTATTTCTCCGCCTGCGCCCGCGTGTCGGTCTGGAGTTGACCGATGACGTCGAAAGTGTACCATATGAAGATGGCCGACACCACCGCCACCCCGGTCAGCAGAAAAACCTTCAGGAAGGTCGATTTACCGACATAGAGGGCATCGATGCGGCGCGACAGTTTGGATCGATTGGTCATCAGCCTATCTTGTCTGCTCCGCCCATGTATGGTCGGAGCACCTCCGGAATGGTGACGCTGCCGTCGGCGTTCTGGTAATTCTCCAGGATGGCCGGGATCAGCCGGGCCAAAGCCAGACCGGAGCCGTTGAGGGTGTGTGGGAAGCGCACCTTGCGCTCTTCATCGCGGAAACGACAGTTCATCCGGCGCGCCTGAAAATCATCAAAGGTGGAGACGGAAGAAATCTCGAGATAGCGATCGACACCGGCCGCGTACAACTCCAGATCATAGGTCTTAGCGCTAGCAAAAGAGAGATCGCCGGTGGCCAAAACCATCACCCGGTACGGCAGCTTCAGACCCCGCAGAACCTTCTCCGCCTGACCCAGCAGAATCTCCAACTCCTCACGCGATTTCTCCGGCCGGACGATTTTGACCAGTTCCACCTTGCCGAACTGGTGCACCCGAATCATGCCGCGGGTGTCCGCGCCGGCGGCGCCCGCCTCGCGGCGGAAGCAGTGGGTGAAGGCAACCAGGTTCAGCGGCAGCATAGTGTGGTCGATAATCTCACCCTTGTAGACGTTGGTCAGCGAGACCTCGGCGGTCGGGATGAGATAGAGATTGTCGCGCTCCGTCTTGTACATATCCTCGGCCAGCTTGGGCAACTGGCCGGTGCCGAACATAGTCTCTTCGGTAACCAGCACCGGCGGGGAGCACTCCAGGTAGCCGTCGGCGATGTGCAGATCGAGCATGTAATTGTACAAGGCGCGTTCCAGCCGGGCGCCCATCCCCTTGAGGAAATAAAACCCCGAGCCGGACAGCCGCGCGGCCGCCTCCATGTCGAGTATACCCAGCTTTTCACCGATCTCCCAGTGCGGCCGGATCTCGAAATCCGCCTGCGGTTTCTCACCCCACTCGCGCACGAAGGCGTTGGAGCTTTCATCTTCGCCCACCGGGACGTCATCGTACGGCAGATTGGGCAGCCAGGTCAGGGCGGTCCGGAGTTCCTGTTCGATATCCCTCAATTGGTCGTCCAGCGCCGCTATTTCCTGGCCGACCCGACGCATGGCGGCGATGGCCTCGTCGGCCGGCTCGCCCGACTTTTTCTTCTGAGCGATCTCAGCCGAGGCCTTATTGCGGTCCCCTTTGCGCTTCTCAACCTGGCGGATGATTTCGCGGCGTTTCTCATCGAGCGTGAGAATCGAGTCAATATCGCCGGTATCGTATTTCTTGGCCAACCCTTGTTTGACCTGTTCCGGATTTTCCCGGATCAGTTTCATATCGAGCATAGCGGTGTCCTGTCGATGACGTTTACCTTCTTAGTTGGTATTTAGCTACAAGTTCCGTCGCAACGCAACTTCTATTTGGCATTCCGGTCAGCCGCACACTCGGCGGCGCCATAGGTGCGGTCACTCGCTGTGGCGGCAGGTAACCCGCGGCGAGCCATGAGGCACACCGATCGTCCGGGCGGCAGATGTGGACATCTGTCGCCCACGATAGCCGACTGTAAGCCACCATCCGAGCGAATCTAACCTCCCGGGACCCTAAGTTGCCGTTTGCGTTTTCCCACCGGCAAGCCGGCTTCATTGGTTACCTCAGAAGCGATTACTCTTTTACTGACCGCTCGGAACCCTCAGAATACACTTGCGTTTTCCGATAGAACCGGTAAATTATCCGGTCTGTTCGGAAAGGAGTTGAAAACGATGGCCAAAGCTTGTGAAATATGCGGCAAGACGCCGGGATTCGGCAACAACGTCTCTCACGCCAATAACGCCACCAAGCGGCGCTGGTATCCCAATCTCCAGCGGGTGCGGGCGCTGGTCGACGGCCAGCCGAAGCGGATCAGCGTTTGCACTTCCTGCCTGCGGGCGGGTAAGGTAATCAAGAACGTTCGCGGTCGAAAGCGGGTCGCACCGCCCTCCGAGGCCACGGCGTAATGGTCTGACGCCCTGCCAGGTCCGACGAGACCTCGCTTACCGATCCGGATTGCGCCACCCCAGTCAGGGCGGCTTTTTCATTCCCTTGGCCGCCAGTTAACTTGCTGGAGTATGGCGTCTTAACCGTACCACCGCATTCGCGGTATTGGACCTTGCTTTTTGGGAAGGGAACCGGCATATTGACCCCGTCAGACATAGTCGGCAGGCTACAAACGTGGACTGTCTCAATGAGGAGGTTTTCAGGTGAAGAGGCTCATTCTACTCTTAGTGATCGGCGCCGTTGTCTTTGCGCTTTCGTTTGCATGCACTACCGATCAGAAACAGCAGACGAAACCTGAGGAAGGCGACACCATCGAACAAGAAACACTGGGGTTGCCCGAGGGAGACTCGGCTGACACCCAGGGGGTGTCCAAGGTTGCCGGCGCCATCGAACAGGAGACGCTGCAGCGCGGAGAGGAGGAACCGCTCAAACAGGACCGCTAGGCATCAACTGAGCCTGGCCACAATCTCGGATCAGCTAAGGCTCGTCCGGCAGCCCGTCCAGCAAAGACCGTAGCCATCTGCTTTCACAGGCTATCTCCAGTTCCTGCGCATAGGATAGTAGCTTGTGCAGCAGGGTCCGGCCCTCCCTCCGCTCAGAGGCGGCTGGACCGAAACGCATCAGAGATACGGCCAGGAGGCGCTTGGAAGCCAGTATTATCATTGGGTTGCCGAACTTCTCGGCCTCCTCGACGATCTCTCGCTGGCGACTTATACCGGTTGGTGAGGTTGCCTCCGCGATGTCCCTGGTGGCCAAGTATGCCTGACTCATGAGACGGGTATGCTTGTCTCCGACCTCTTCGGCCAAAGACAGCGCCCTGTCAAAAAAGCCGTAACAGGTTTTGCGATCTGTCAGATAGGACATTTCTCCGGCTGATGATAGAGCCACGGCCAACACTCTGCGGAGGCTGTATCGTTCAGCCAATTCGATGGCGGCCTGGAATTCCTGAGCCGCCCTGGTGATCTCGCCCCGGCAGGAATAGGCCACACCCAGATTCGCGTGTGAGAGGGCGGTCATCAGCGGATAGCCCATATTGGTGGCCATCTCCAGCACGCCGTCGAGTTTGCCGATAGCCTCGTCGTATTGCCCGAGGATTATCAGCACATAGGCGATGTTATTGATGGTAACCGCGCACCTGGCCCGCTCGTGGTATTTAGTGTAGATCGCAAGAGCCGTTTCGTAGAGTTCCAGTGCTTTGCGATAACCGCCACGGGAGAGGTGGATGCCCGCCATGTTTTGCGCCGTGGCCGCTTTCTTGATCAGTTCTCCCAGGTCGGAGAACAGGCGCAACGACTCTTCATATTGCGAGAGCGCCTTCTCGAAATCGCCGAGATAAAAGTAAGTTGTTCCTATATTCCCAATGCTGGAGGCTTTGACCGAGGTTTGGTCGCGATCGGTAGCGATACTCAGGGCTTCCCGATACATGGCCATAGCCCTATGACAGTCAAACTTGCGGAGGTAAACGGTGCCGATGAGGTTTAGGGCTTCCGCTTCTTTATCGCGGTCGTTCAACTGACGGTTGATTTGAAGAACCCTTTCGGCCAGCCGCAAGGCCTCGTCAAACAGCGCCCGTCTCTGCTGGGTCTCAATCAACTGGCCGAGCGCCGCCGCCTCACCGGCCAGATCTCCCAGTTCTTGCGAAGCCTGAACTCCGGCCTGAGCGTAACTTGCTGCTTCAGCCCACAGCGATTGAGCGCTGAAGCACTGGGCCAGCAGGCGGAGCGTACGAGCTTCATCGGCCTGCTGCCCGCGTTGCCGAGCGTCTACCAGCACCGACAGGAGCACTTGACCGGCCCGCTCGTACTGTCCCTCAAGAACCAGGACTTCCGCCACTCCCTCCCGTGCCGCCAAGAGACCCGGTTCCAGTTTCAGCGCCTGATCATAAAGCTCTGAGGCCACCGTTATATCGGCGGAGGAATGGCGATGTTCAAAAGCATACTTGCCCCGCAGGTAGTATTCGTAGGCCTGTGGGTTTTTGGACTCCGGGTCACCCACCTGCGCCGCCTTGACCACCGACGAGTCGATGTTGAGAGCCCTGCTTACGCCGGCCGCCAGAGCCGTTTTGATAAGGTGCAGTCGATCGAGAGCGTCGTCCCAACGATCCGCCCACAGCAGCTTCCCCGAGGCCGTATCAATGAGCTGGGCCGACGCGCGCACTTTGCTTTCCGATCGGCGGATGGAACCGTCCAAAATCAGGGAAACATCGAGTTCTTGAGCGATTTCACTAAGCTCTTTGTCCGTATCCTTGATGGTGAGCACCGATCGCATCGGCGCCACCCTGATACTGCCTATGCGAGTGAGGTCGACAATCAGATCTTCGGTTATGCCGTAGCTCAAATACTCGTCCTCGGGAGGTCCGAGATTTCTCAAGTACAGTACGGCCAGACTTCTGACCCGAGAACTTCCTGCCGGTTGCTGCGTAGTGGAGCGTTGCGGAATAATCACGCCGTCCTTGAGTCGATCCAGGTCGGCCAGGATCTGCTCAACGCTTTGGTACCTGTCGAGCGGGTCCTTGGCCAGCATGTTCTCGATCACTTGCTGCCATCGATCGGACTCGCCGACAAGGTATTCGGTAATCCGTTTTGCCTCATCGTTGACCACGGCGTGAACGGTGGCCGGTATGTTCTCGCGCCTAAACGGTGAACTCCCGGTCAGCATCTCATAGAAGAGAACACCCAGTGAGAAGATGTCACTTCGATGATCGACCTTCAGACCCTGGCTTTGCTCCGGGGACATATAAGCAGCCGTCCCGACCACAGCGCCGGGCGAGGTTGCCAACGAATCACTACTTCCCTTGGCCAGCCCGAAGTCGAGTATGACACATCGGCCTTTGTCATCCACCATCACGTTCGAAGGTTTAATATCGCGGTGCACGATCCCGGCCTGGTGGGCCTCCTTCAGCCCCGAGCAAAGCTGAACCATAAGTTTCAGCGACTTCTCAGGATCTATCTTACCGCGTCGGATAAGGTCTCGCAGCGACTGACCCTCGACATACTCCATCGCTATATAGGGGCGCCCTTCATATTCAGCCACTTCGTGAATGGTCACGACGTTTGGGTGCTTCAGAGCAGCGGCGGCCTGCGCTTCGCGGATGATACGGCTTCTCAGATCATCGTTGGCGGCATACTGCGGCGACAGGAACTTCAAAGCGATCTTTCGTTTCAGCTTGGTATCCACGGCCAGGTAGACCTCGCCCATGCCGCCGGCGCCGATCTTGTCGATGATCCGGTAGTGAGCTACCGTGGCCCCGAGACCGGGGGTTTCGAATGACCTGGTGCGGTCGTCATTTGATTCGTCTGTTATCATGGGCATGCAACCTCGTGAGAGAAACCGCTCCGCCATCATTGGGTTGGCATAGGCAAGATATGTCCGCTGCCAGCCATTGGCAACCCCATTTAGGCCCGAGCATCAATCAAGGGCAGTCCGAGCAGTCAAACTTGTGCCAAAGATGTCGGGAGCAAAAAAAGTGACCGCTGGGACGGGCAAGGCCCAGCGGTCGTCCGATGGCTATGTGATAGCCAGGGGAGGGAGTTCTTTTGTCGCGACCTGGCGCCCAACAGCTTAAGGACCGAGTTGGCTCCGATATTTGTATGTGACAGCAGAGCCATCGAAGCATTCAACCTGATCATCTCAGTCACTAAGTTGGCCACCTCGACGGCGTAATCAGCATCACGCCGCACCGATTCGGCCGCCTGGAGATTCTGCGCGGTGATCTCAAGCGATGACCGCCGCGACTCCAGTTCGTTCTTTTGTGTCGCGCTCAGATCCATCTGGGCGCTGTCCAGTTCGGCGATGGCCTGGTCGATCACGGCCAGCGACGCCTCGGCCGCCTCGGCGCTGGAGAGGTCGATACTCTCCAACCTGGCGACCTCCGCCAGCGACCCTTCCGAACCGTCGAGCATTCTGCTGCCGTTGTAGACGGCCCTGTCGACAGTCCGGTTTTAGGCCTCGACAATATAGTCGGCCGCCCGGGACAAAGCAAGTTGAGATGCTTCATTATTAGCGCCTTCGTTGGCGGCGCCGACGGCCAGCGCCCGCAGTTCGGTGGCCTGACGCCGAAGTTCACCGACGGTGGACGAGGCGGTGTGGTACTTATTTATCAGGGCGGTGGTGTTTTCGATCTCCTGATTGAGCGAGCCGATCTGCGCGCGCAACTGTTCCGAAATCACCAGTCCGGCCGGATCATCGGAAGCACGGTAGATCATCAAACCCGAAGTCAGCCGCTCCATCGTCCGGAACAGTCGGGCGTAGTTTTCAGAACTGCCTTCGGCCACGTCCAATGCCGCCAGGTTCACATTAATAGTAAGGGCCATTGGCGCTCCTTTCAGACATGCCGAAAGCGGCTTTGCTGCATCGATGAGGGAGAGAGCAGCTCTCGTGCCGCTGGACGTATCAGATAAGCTATTGTGAAGCAGCCTCTTGGGAGGCCACTATGAAGACCGGAGGTGCGAAAAGTCCAATAAAAGGGGGTTGTGTACCCTTGTTTGCAGGATTGTGCGAAACAGCCCGACAGTTCGGAAACGATTCGTATCTGACGATAGTGCCGTCAGGCGTCCATGTGCGCACCATGACATAGGTTACAGGTGTGTCGGGCAGAAACGCCCGACACCACCAAAGACCAGCACTTCTCTCGTGAACGGCAGATGTCCACGTCTGCCACCACCAAGCGCGCTTTCGATTAGCTAAGTTATTGCGGTATAGTCTATCGCGACTGACAACTCGATCGGTCAACTCCCCTGGCTAAGCAGATTACAGGATGCAGTTGCTGGGCGTTGACAGCCTACAATGCTTTCTCGCCGTCCATTCCCCGTGCCAGACCGCAGCCGAAGATTAATTCTATCAGAGCGTGGCTGGCCCCCCCTAGAGCACACCGCGGGATCTGTGAACGAATCCCCTGATATTTGACCTGCAGAAAAAACGCGCTGAGAGTGGCAAAAAAACACTTGCGGTGCCTCGCGCAACATCTTTCCTTGTAGGAAAGTGGACTTTGTTGACCGCGAGAGCAGGTGGGTTCGTCACTCAGGTGCGGCAGCGATGTGTTGTGCGCTTCATTGCCCGTATACCGGGCACTCAGCGTTAGACTCACTTGGAATGTCGAAATCCGCCAGCCATGCTAAAGAGGAAACCTAGCACTGCAATGGCGCCCATGAATGTCATGATTGTACTCATAACCTCAAATGCCTTTCGCCTGGTTCTCGTTCCTCTGTTACTTAGTATCGACGATCCGGGCGTGAATCTTGAGACCCCCCACCCGTTTTTCCGCATTGATGATCCACTTGCGATGAACGGATTGGCGGCCGGCCTCCTGCTGTTTCAGTATGTCGTCTTTTCTTTCATCTATCGTACAAGAGATGTTGAGAAACATCGGTTTTTCCTCTACGGCTGCTTCGCCTGGGGCGCCAATATGCTCTACGTGTGGCTCTTGGACATCAACAAAAACTCTCCGCATTTTTTGCCGGATACAGCAAATACAGCGCTCACTTTCACGCTCAACACCATAACGATGCTCTTCTTCCTACTGGCCAGCCAAAAGCAGCTGAAACTCTCTTTCCCCCGAATGCCAAGAGTGTCAACCATCTGCGTCGCGAGTGCGGTGGCGCTGGTGATTCCTCTTGTCGATCTGATTTACGATCAGCATACTTCGATTGTTGCCGTTGCCATTGTAGTGTGCTACAGTGCGGTCTCCCTGTTTCTTTTCGGGTTGGCGTATCACCTGTTCTTTCGAAACCACCCCCATACGCACGGTGCCATGATGAGAGCTGGCATCATATATCCAATCTACGCTTATGCACTGCTACAGGGGGGGTTTTTCTTCAACGACGTACCTATTGTATCATCTATTGTTGTTTTGACCCTGCACGGTGTCTTTCACCTCGCAGGCATGTCGTTTAAGCTGCTCCACCTGATGGGCCTAGTAGCCTTCTCTCAGTACCTTTTTCGTGATTACGAGGAGAAGAGGAAAGACCTCAAAGCGAAGCAACACCTACTAAGCGATGCTCAAGACGCCGTTCGCGCTGTTCGCCAATTGACCCACGAAATCAAGACCCCCCACGCAGCCCTCGCTTTCTTGTCCACGCTAGTTGCGGAATCATCGACTGACAAGGAGAAGCTCTTGCAGCATGCAAAACGCCTAACTGAGCTTACAGGCCGCACGATAGAAGTAATAGACGTCTTCCGTGAGTCGATACCCACCCTCGAATCTGGACCCCTACCCGATGAATCGAAGCGCCTCAATGTCAACACGCTCTGCAACATATCTATCCGAACGCTGCAGGCGGCCATGGTTCTTCGCACCAACGTGCGCCGAGAATACTCCCAGGATACGTGGGTCTGGGGAAAAGAAGCGGAAATTATCCAGGTGGTTAGGAACCTGTTGAAAAACGCGGTAGAGGCTACCGAACAAAAGGACCCACCACAGGTGTACGTTCGGACAGATGTGATAATAGATGATTCGGGCACCAGATCGGTCAAACTGGTTGTATGTGACAATGGTGATGGGATCAGTGACGATAACAGGACAAGAGTATTCGACGATGGTTTCACCACCAAGCCCGGTTCGCCCAGGGGCTATGGTTTGGGTATATCAAGACGCCTCGCAGAAAAGCACCGGGGAAAGGTCGAACTAGTACACAACCGTGGTGGACGTCTGGGTGGGGCAACCTTCGTTCTCACCCTACCATACGCGCCAAAACAAGGTGAATACAAGGGAGAGCACTGATGATTGAAGTATTGGTAGTCGACGACGACGCTCGATTCACCGAGGTCTTCGTGGCCTTTGCAAATCAGAAGAACGTAGGCGCAAAGGCAGCCGGCGATGTCGCGGAAGCCCGACGCTTGCTTGAAGAGAGGCCATTCCAGGTGATCCTTGCAGACTGGAATCTGGGTTCCGGTAGGGAGGATGGACTGACCCTTCTCGAGTTTGTACACAAGGCATATCCTCACGCTAGATTGTGCCTAGTGACGGGACACAAACTTAAGAAACCAGAACAAGACCGCATAAAGGAAATCAGGGCGGACGTTGTGTTCAAAGACGATCAGATCGGGACCGTATTGTCGGACGTGTTGGCCGGCCATCGCCCGTCGAGGCCCTTACTGAAAGAGGACCAAAGGCACGGCGTGCTTGGCGAGCTCCAGCTTCGCTGCGAAGTACTTGAAGCAGAGAGCTCTGACTTTCAGTCGATTATCGATCTTTTCATCGAAGACCTTGTTGAGGAGTTGAAGAAAATGCCTAACAAGGACGCGGAGCGGATCATTGCAGGGACAAAACGCATCACCGTTTCAGCATTGATCGATGATCTGAGGACCAAGACTCCCAGAGGCTTGAAGATAATAAGATGGTATCTAGGGCTGAACAGATTATTAAGGGGATAACATGACTTCATTACTCAGTAGACTGACATTTGTATTCGACTCCTCTCCCACAGAACTTGTTTGTCTGAGATCGTTCATCCCGAGTGATTGGGAATTGATCGAAGTATTGAGAAGTTCGACCCGATCAGAGCCAATCTACTGCCATAAACCGCTTGAACAGTATGTGGATACACAGAGAGCGAATGCGACCTTGTTCATATGTGGCTTGGGCGATTCACGCGGTTTCTACTGCAATGACACTATATCACTGGACAAAAAGTGCATATGTCGCTTGGATTGGTGGCACACTGAGAGAGACTATAGAACATATGTATTCGCTTTCACATGCTGTTCGGCCGAATACCTTCGAAACAGGCAAGTGGCGCAGAACTTCAAGGTGGCGCTCGGATTTGCTGATGATGTGCTTATGGACTTCTATGAGCGTGATGCTGACTCTGTGTGTTTCTGGCGCAGGTTCTTCAAGAGATTGAGATCCATCATCTCATCTTCCGGGAGAATCGACGGCGTCGTGTTTTCACAGATCAAAGAGTTGTATCTGTCGGCCTTAGGTGCCAGCCCCTCGTCATCAGGACGTCGTGCAAAGTGGAATGGACCCAAGCCGACAATACTCAATGCGATATTCTTGTATGGACAACTGGACAGCCTTAGACAGATTGAAGGACGAAAGGTATGATGACGTACACCGATCTGATTGATAACTTACGAAAACTGCTGGAATCGCCACGAGTGAAACACTTAGGTGATCGTTCAAGAGGTGAGCCTAACAAAGGAAGAGCGCTTGACGAAAGTCTCAGTCGGTACATAGTGTCACTTGAAAAACAAACGAGGACACTAGGTAGTGCGGCCCTGGTGGCGTTCTATTCAAGTCTGTTGTTCCTGTGCGCCTGCGTTGGACTCCTTGTATCGGGTCAGAAGGCGGAATTCACTGGTACCGCAGTGATTATCTCACTTGTGCTTCAAATCGCGCGCGCTCTGGTCACACGAAAAGAAGAACAGTTACGGGGGTATCTGTCCGCTGCCGAGGAATACATGAGTTCTTTGAACACGGTTGACGTATTGATGGACTTCTCAGAGTCGATACATGATCAATCCCAAAAAGACAAAGCGAAGGCCAAACTTCTGAGGGATCTGCCGAAACTCCTCTTGGAGCATATGCCGCGGTGGATGGGCTGATTAAAGTTCTTGGTACTTACGTTTAGAACGTCCTCCGACCAGGCTCCTTCATAATAACGAATAGAAGCGCCGCCGGCTGGGTAGTGGCGCCGACGGCGCTCTTGTGGAGGAACCAAGAAACGTTTGGACCCGACCGCGCTGCGATCGATCCAGGTTGTCTATGATGACGAACGGTCGCGTGGGCGACCGCTCACTCAGCTTTGCTCACCCAGTCTCCTTATGTAAGCCGGAATGGTCAGGTCATCCTCGGAAAACAGCGGGACCCGGTTACGGCTGCCGTTGCCGTTGCCACCGGCGGGGCGAGGCGTGTCGGATAAGCCGACGGCCGTCTCCGATTGGGCGTGGTGTGCGGCGAGGGCCGCCGCGGGCTCAATGGGACGAGCCGCGGCCGGGTTTTCCTTGGGCGCAACCATGGCGCTCTCCGGGAAAAGCGATATGGGTTGGCCGGCCGTGGCGGGACGCGACGCCGGCTGGGCCTTCACCACTAAGGATCGGCTTTCTTCGACCTCGCCGATGCCGGTGGCGATAACCGTGGCCCGCATCTCGTTATCCATGTCGGGGTCGATGACGGCGCCGAAGATGATGTTGGCGTCGCTGCCGGCTTCCTCATAGATCAGGGAGGTGGCAGTGTTGACGTCGAAGAGAGTCATGTCCTCGCCGCCGGTGATGTTGATCAGCACGCCCTTGGCGCCGCAGATGGAGATATCTTCTAATAGCGGCGACGAGATAGCCTGCCTGGCGGCGTCGATTGCCTTCTCCTCGCCCTGTCCGAACCCGGTACCCATGATAGCGTTGCCCATCTCCGACATGACCGTGCGCACGTCGGCGAAATCACAGTTGATCAGTCCGGGAATGGTGATCAGATCGGAGATTCCCTTGGTCGCCTGGTGCAGGATCTCGTCGGCGAGGGCGAAGGCCTCGGTGAGTTTGGTCCGTTTGTCGACGATCTTGAGCAGCCGCTCGTTAGGGATGGTGATGAGAGTGTCGACCTTGCTCTTAAGTTCGGCCAGACCCTGCTTGGCCCGTTGGATGCGTTTGTTCCCCTCGAAGCGGAACGGCCGGGTCACGATGGCCACTGTCAGGGCGCCGGCCGCTTTGGCGATCTCAGCCAGCACCGGGGCGCCGCCGGTGCCGGTGCCGCCCCCCATCCCGGCGGTGATAAAGACCATATTGGGGTGACCGATAGCTGCGGCCACAGCCTCGCGGGACTCTTCCATGGCTCGCTTGCCCACTGTCGGCTCGGCGCCGGCCCCGAGACCGTTGGTCACCTCGCGACCGATTTGGATTTTGGTATCGGCCAGGTTCTGATCCAGGACCTGCTGGTCGGTGTTCACGGCGATGAACTCGACCCCCTTAAGACCTGACGCGATCATGCGATTGACGGCGTTGCCGCCGCCGCCGCCGACACCCACCACCTTGATGTTGGCGTAGCCGATGAAATCGTCGGCGAAGTTGAATTTGTGCTTGGTTTCCGACACGACTTGTTCCTCCTTGAACCAGTTATTCAAAAGCGCTTTGTAATCCAGGTTTCAAACCTCTTAAGCCAACCGCTCCTTGAGGCGCGGTCGTCGACGATCGCTTCTTCACGAAAGCTGTGCACCAGGAGACCGTGGGCGGCGTCGTAGCGCCCGGTGGCCATCTCGTCCGGGGTGTGTTCGATTGAACCGATCCGTCCGCTGCGCACGCGGGTGTCGAAGATTTGTTCCGCCAGCTCCACCGTGCCGCTCAGCAGACTGCCGCCGCCGGTCAGCACTATGCCACCGGCCAGCAGGTCGGTTACGGCCGCCTTTTTGACGTCCCGTAAGGTCAGCGAAAGAATCTCTTCCATACGCGGTTCGATAATCGAGGCCAGAACGTGACGCGAAATCTCCTTGGGCGTTTGTCCCGACGCCGACGGAATGGCCAGCATCTCCTCGGGGTCGACCATGGCCGCCAGCGCCGAACCGTATGACAGCTTGAGCGTCTCGGCCTGATCCACCGAGCAGCGCAAACCGATAGCGATGTCATTGGTGACATTCCGACCGCCCAGGGGAATGACCGAGGTGTGCCTGACGGCGCCCTCGTGAAAGACCGACAGGTTGGTGTGGTCGCCGCCGATGTCGAGCATCACGATCCCCTGTTCGGTCTCCTCCTCGCTCAACAGAACGCCGGCCAGCGCCAGTGACTCCAGCACCATGCGATCGACCCCCAGTTGACAGCGCTCCAGAGCGCGGTAGATGTTGCTGGCGGTGGTTATCGAAGCGGTGACGATATGGGCCTCAACTTCCAGTCGGACGCCGGTCATGCCGATCGGGTCCTTGACACCGGACTGATCATCGACCGAAAAAGTCTGCGGAATGACGTGGATGATCTCCCGGTCGACCGGGATGGCCACGGCGCGGGCCGCATCGACGGCGCGCTTGACGTCGGCGCGCGTGATTTCGTTGTCGGAGCGACCGACGGCGATCACCCCGTGGCTGTTGATGGACCGGATGTGCTCGCCGGCGATGCCGACGGTGATGCGGTCGATCTCGGTGCCGGAGGTCATCTGAGCGTCCTTGACGGCGGCAGTGATGGAGCGCACGGTCTTCTCCATGTCGACCACCACCCCACGCCGCAGTCCCTCGGCGGCCGCCTCACCATGACCGATCACGTATATTCGCCCTTCTTCATCGGTTTCCCCGACCAGGGCCACGATTTTGGTGGTGCCGATATCGAGCGCCGCTCTTAAGTTCTCGCCGGCCATCTCAGTTTTTCCCTCGCGCGCAGAAAACCATATCACCGAACCGTAAATCCAACAGCTTCGCCTCGGTCAGATCGATGCCGAAACGAGTAACGAACTGTGCGAAACGATCGATATCCGAAGACAACGTCTCGGCCCGGACCTTTAGCCGATAGGGCAGACCGCTCACGGTGACGGTCAAGCCAAACGGCTCAGAGAAATCGATCTCCTCGATGAGTCGATAAAGGTCGCGGTGGTCGTGTTGCAACTGACGCAGCCGGTGCACGACCACTTCGACGCGGTCGTCGCGGCTGCGTTCAAACAAGCGACCGACAGTCAGGCCGGTCAGCACCGGACGTTCCCAGGTCTCCACCGGCGCCGTCAACGGCACCACTCGCCCGTTATCGTCCACGCCGAGGAGACGGCCGGTGGCGTCGTTCAACAGGAAGCAGGCCGGCGCAAACCGGTTGGTCTTGATCTCCAACCGGTGGGGCAGCGACCAGGACAGGTCGACCCGAAAGACGTTGTTGTCAGCCAGCAACCGCTCGGCCAGATCATCGAGCGACTGGCCGGGGCCGCTGGTGCTGTCCAATAACTCGAAGCGCGCCGGCCAATCCGGCACCGGCTCGTTGTCGAGCGTAACCTCACGCAAGCGGCAGGCGGAACTGTAGTTCACCACTATCGCCAGAGCGAGGCCGAAGACACTGCCGGCCACGAGGCCGAGCTTCATCCTGCTGGACATGCGAATCATAGTTTTTTCAAAGCTTCTTTCAGTTCTTCGCGGACCAGGGTGATCGATCCGGCGCCCATGGTGATGACCATATCGCCGGGATGGGTTATCTCGGCCACCGCAGCCGCAACGTTGCGGCGCGCCCCGATACATCTGAATTCGCCGAGGCCCATTTTTTCCGCTTGCACGGCGATCAACTCGGAAGTGACGCCTTCCATCGGTTTCTCCCGAGCCGGGTAGATGTCGACCAGCAGACATTCGTCAGCGAGCGACAGCGCCTGAGCAAACTGAAGGGCAAAATCGCGCGTGCGGCTGTAAAGGTGCGGCTGGAATACTACGATCACGCGTCGGTCGTAGGTCTCTTTGGCGGTAGTGAGGGTGGCGGCGATCTCGGTGGGATGATGGGCGTAATCATCCACCAGGAGGATGTCGTTCACCTCGGCCACGATCTCGAAGCGACGCTCCACGCCGCGAAAAGCGGCCAGACCTTCGGCAATGGCCGCTATCGGGACCGCCGCCTCGCGGGAAGCGGCCACCGCCGCCAGGGCGTTGGCAACGTTGTGCCGTCCCGGCACGTTGAGGCGAATTTCTCCGAGCGGTTCGGCGCCGTGACGAAGGTTGAAACTGGATTTTCCCGGAAGCAACTGGACGTCGACGGCCCGAAAGTCGGCGGCGGCGGAGAAGCCGAACGTGGTCACCGGCCGGGCGAGCTGCGAACGAACCCGCGCCAGGTTGGAGTCATCCGCCGAGATAACTACCGCTCCGTAAAACGGCACTCGGTTCATGTAGGTCACAAACGAGTTCAAAAGGTCATCCATCCCGTCGTAGCAGTCCATGTGGTCGGCTTCGATGTTGGTGACGACGGCGATGGTGGGATACATGGCCAGGAAGGAACGGTCGTACTCGTCGGCCTCGGCCACCAGGTACTCACCTTCGCCCAAAGCGGCGCCGCTGCCCATACCGGCCACTACGCCGCCGACGATTATGGTCGGGTCATAGCCGGCCCGTTGCAGAATGCGGCCGATCATCGAGGTTGTGGTGGTCTTGCCGTGGGTGCCGGAGACACCGATGGAGCGCTTGAGCCGCATCAGTTGTCCCAACATCTCGGCTCTCTTTATCACCGGGATGCCGCGACGTCGCGCCTCGATCACCTCGGGGTTGTCGGCGCCCACGGCCGACGAGATCACGACCAGGTCAGCATCCATCAGGTTGTCGCCGGAGTGCTCGGAGTAGACGGCGACGCCCAGCGACACCAGGTAGTCTGTGACGCTGGAGGGGGAGAGGTCGGAACCTCTGATCTGAAAACCGAGGTTGTGCAACAGTTCGGCGATTCCCGACATACCGGCGCCGCCGATCCCTACGAAAAACAGTTTCTTGTACTTGCCGAACATGTTCCCTCGAAAGCGGAAGACCGCTGTTTGTTTGGTGATCGTCGTTGTCGTCACCGGCGGTCACCCTTGCGAGCATCATCGATCAAGTTGATGATATCCTCGGCGATGACGTCCACCGCCGGCTCTTTATCTCTGGTCGCCGCGACAACCGACGCTTTCATGGCGCCAAAGCGATCCGAGGCCAACAGATCGACGGCGGCGCCGATCAGATCGGTTTTGTCCAGATCGTTTTGATCGACCACCACGGCCAACCCCCTCTGGGCAAACTCCTGCGCGTTCTTGCGCTGGTGATCTTCAGCCGCGTGCGGATACGGCACCAGTATCGACGGGATACCGGCGGCCGCCAGTTCAGCCAGGGTCAAAGCCCCGGCCCGGGCCACGGCAACGTCGGTCGCCGCGTAGACCAGATCCATTCTATCGGCAAACGGAAAGAGGGAGCAACCCGAAGCCTTATCGCCCGCACGTGCGGTCACATCCTTGTAATCCCCCTTACCCGTTTGCCACAAAAGTTGATACTTATCGGTTAGCGTTTTATTCTGAAGGCTCTTGAGTACGGCGTTGTTTATGGCCCGCGCGCCCTGGCTGCCGCCCAGCACCAGGATGGTCTGCTTGTTCGGATCGAGGCCGAACGTTTTCATGGCCTCGTTGCGACTGCCCCCCAGGATCGAGGCGCGCACCGGGTTACCGGTCACGATGATCTCGGCCGAGGTCTTGAGGTAGTCGGCGGCGCGCTCGAAACCCAGGTAGATTCTCCCGGCCTGCCGGGCCGCGTGGCGGGTGGCGATGCCGGGATAGGAATTCTGCTCCTGCAGGACGGTGGGTATCCTGCGGGCGTGAGCCATGCGCAACACCGGCCAGGATACATAGCCGCCGGTGCCGACGACGACATCGGGAGAAAAGCGACCCAAAAGCAGCGACGCCTTGATCAACGCTCCCACTATCACAAACGGCAAGAGCAAATTGCGCGGCGTGAAAGAGCGCACCAACCCGCGCATGTTGATCAAATCCAGCGGGTAACCCAGCGTGTCGCGGATGCGATACTCCAGTCCGTGTCTGGTGCCGACGAATCTGATGTCGACATCGCCGCGTCCGATCATCAGTTGGCTGATGCGATCGGCGATGGCCACCGCCGGATAAAGATGACCGCCGGTGCCGCCCCCCGCGAAGAGTATCTTGATCGGGCGGCTCATCGGGTCACCATCCGGCGCGAAAGGTTCAAAAGCACGCCGACGGCCGCGCTTGACATCAGAAGCGACGAGCCCCCGTAAGAGATGAACGGCAGCGGTAACCCGGTCACCGGCAGAAGCGAGGTGACCACGCCGACGTTGACGGCGACGTTGACAAACAGCGACATGGTCATGCCGCCGGCCAGCAGATAGCCGAGCTTGTCCGGTTGAGCGTAGGCGATCTTCAGTCCCCGTCGGAGCAGGTAGAACAGCAGACCTAAGATCACCATCAGTCCCACCAGACCGATCTCCTCGCCGGTCGCGGCGAAGATGAAATCGGTGTGCGGATAGGGCAGGAAGAACAGTTTTTGATGTCCATCGCCGAGGCCCACCCCGAACCAGCCGCCGGCGCCCAGAGTCAGGGCGGCCTGCTTGGACTGGTAGCTGCCGTGCAACGGGTCGGCTATGGCGGCGATGTAATCCATGATACGGTCTTTCTTATAACCCAGGCCGAACACGACCAGCGCGGCCATGGCCGCCAACGGCAGCGCCGTACCGAACAGATGTCTCAAGCGTGCGCCGGTCAGATACAGGATGCCGATGACTGTAACTGAGATCACGATGGTGATGCCGAGGTCCGGTTCCAGCAAAATCAGCAGCAACCCGACTCCGACCGGTGGCAGGCAGGGCCACACCAGTTGGCGCAAGTCGGTGGGATCGCGTCGCGGGTTCGAGAAGATAAAAGCCAGGAAGAACACGAGCACAAACCGGAAGATCTCCGACGGTTGGCCGGTGAACGGCCCCACCAACATCCAGCGATGAGCCTCGTTGCGGGCGGGACAGAAGAACACCAACACCAAAAGCACCAGACTCATGCCCAGCGCCGGCACGGAGTAGACGGCCAGCCGTTGCAGGTTCAGTTTGCCGATCAGGAATATAGCGGCCAGTGAGAGCAGCGCCCACAGGCATTGCTGGCGCAAAAACAGCAGATGGGAGCCGAAGCGGCCTTCGGCCAAAATCGACGACGTGGAATAAATCATGACCAGGCCGATCACCAGCAAGGCCAGGTAGGCTAACAGCAGTCGTTCGTCGAGAGCGCCTTTAGTCGATGACCGTTTCATTCTCTTTCCTGTCGCGTTTGAGGTCGGCCACGGCTTCCTTGAACCGTTTCCCACGCTGCTCGAAGTTGTTAAACATGTCAAAACTGGCGCAGCCGGGCGACAACAGGACCGTGTCGCCCGGTCGCGCCTGCGCAAAGCTGATTTTGACGGCCTCCTCCAGAGAATCCGCGAACTGAGTGGGGAAGTGTCGTCCCAGTGTGTCGTACATTTTCTCTTTCGCCTCGCCGATCAACACCACGCCGGCGATGCGACCACGGCCCAGCGCTGCCAGCGGCTGGTAGGGCGCTCCTTTATCGCGGCCGCCGGCGATGAGATGAATGGGACTGTCGATCGAGCGCAAGGCGTAACAGACGGAGTCGACGTTGGTGGCTTTGGAATCATTGATAAATTCGATCCCCGCTACCCGGGCGACCGATTCAAGGCGGTGCTCCACGCCCGGAAACGTCCTGAGCACCCGCGCCATGATCTCCGGATCGACGTCGAAGAGCGCCGCCGCCGCTACGGCCGCCGCGGCGTTCTGCAAATTATGGGGACCGGGGATGCGAATCTCCCTGGCGGCGATTATTCGCAATCCCCGTCCTCCATGCGCCATGCAGAGTTCTCCCTGCCGTACATACGCACCCTGTTCAACCACACCTTCGGCGCTGAAATAGATTTTCCGGGCGCCAGACGTGACGTTATCGCCCATAATCTCACGGTCCTGGGCATTGAGGATGAGATAGTCGTTGTTCGTTTGGTTTTCGGTTATGCGGTACTTCAAACTCTTGTAAGCCTCGAAACTGCCGTGGCGGTCGAGGTGATCGGGCGACAGGTTCAGAATCATGGCCACGTGCGGGGCGAAGTCGGCGATGCGTTCGAGTTGGAAAGTCGACACCTCGACCACGGCGACGGCGTCGGGGCCGATCTTGTCGGCCACCTGCGCGAACGGCAGTCCGATATTGCCGCAGACAAAAGTATCGCGACCAGCCGCCGAAAGCAGTTCGCCAATCAGAGTGGTGGTGGTGGTCTTGCCGTTGGAGCCGGTGACGCCGATGATCCGGCCCCGGCAGACCCAGGAGGCGAACTCTATCTCCGAGAAGATCGGTATGCCACGGGCCTGGGCTGCTTGCAGGATGTCTATGGTCGGCGGCACGCCGGGTGACACGACGATGTAATCCGACTTCAGCAACCGATCGGAGTGTCGGTCGGTCTCGTAGGCGATGCCCTCCTGTTTGAGATGCGCGACGGCCGCCGCCAGCTTGTCGGCCGGGGCGGCGTCCGACACGAACGGCACGCCTCCGAAAGCGGTCGCCAGCGAGGCGGTGGCGAGACCGGAGCGGCCCATGCCGATAACGCCGATGGTGCGTTCTTTTATGCGTTCCTCAACGGTCATCTTTCTTCATCGTACTTTCAATGTGGCCAGAGTCAGCAAAGCGCAGAGCGCTCCCAGGATCCAGAAGCGCACGACGATTTTGGACTCCGACCATTTGCACAGTTCGAAGTGGTGGTGAATAGGCGCCATTTTGAACACCCGTTTACCGCCCCGATAGCGGTATGACAGAACCTGGATGATGACCGACAACGCCTCCATGACGAAGACGCCGCCCACGATCACCAGCAACAGTTCCTTTTTCAATAGAATGGCGATCGCTCCGAGAGCGCCGCCCAACGCCAGCGAGCCGGTGTCACCCATGAACACCTCGGCCGGGTGCGAATTGAACCAGAGAAAACCGAGGGCGGAACCGATGGCGGCGCCGCAGTAGATGCTCAGTTCACCGCAGCCGGGCAGATACTCGATGGCCAAGTACTGGGAGAAGTCCACGCGCCCGGCCAAATAGGCGAAGACGGCGAAGGTTATGAAGCACAGCCCGCACAGTCCGATGGCCAGACCGTCGAGGCCGTCGGAAAGATTGACGGCGTTGGAGGCGCCGGTGATCACCACTACGATAAACGGCGCATAGAATATACTGAGCTTCATCACGTAGTTCTTGAAGAACGGAATATCGGTGTTGCCGTCGTAGACCTTCTCCGGCGCCAGCCAGAACAACGCAGCGGCGAACACCGCTCCCAACAGCAACTGGCCGATCATCTTCTTGCGCGCCACGAGACCTCTCGGCTGCCGCTTGATCGCCTTGAGGTAGTCGTCCATGAAACCGATGAAGCCCAGCCAGACGGTCACCAGCAGGACCATCTGGGTGTAGTAGTTGGTGAGGTCCGACCACAACAAAGTGGGAATGATGATACCGGCCAGAATGATCAAGCCGCCCATAGTGGGGGTGCCGGCTTTCGCGCGGTGACGTTCCGGCACTTCCTCGCGAATGGTCTCGGCTACCTGGTACTTCCGGAGCAGTCGGATGAAGTACGGGCCGAGAATCAGACAGATGAAGATAGCGGTGACGGTCGCGCCGGCGGTGCGAAAGGTGATGTAACGAAAAACGTTCAATCCGGAGACGTGCTCGGTGAGGGGATACAAGAGATGGTATAACATCAGGCCTCTCCCCCATGCTCGGCGAAGCGATCGATCACGACCTCGAGGCCGACGCCACGCGATCCCTTAACGTAGACGAGATCGCCGGCGGCGAAGCGTTCGCCCAACTCCTCGGCGCAGGAGGCGGCGTCGGTGAAGTGCAGACAGGTTGTTTCGTCGCGCCCGGCCGACAAGAGATCATCGTAGATCCCGCGCGCCAGCGGACCAACCAAAGCCGCCAGGTCAAAATCGCAATCGGCCAACTGTCGTCCGATTTGACGATGGTAGCGCGCAGTTTCGCGTCCCAACTCGAGCATGTCCCCCAGCACCACGATCCGTCGGGACAGCGCGGGCAGCGAGAAGAAAGCCTGCAAGCCCGCCTTGACCGATTCGGGATTAGCGTTGTAACAGTCCGAGAGGAAAGTGACGCCGTGGTGAACGACGATCTGACCGCGCATCGGCGCGGTGGTCAGCGCGATGGCTTCGGTATCGATATCGTCGAAGTTGAATCCCAGCGTGCGCACGATGGCGTAAGCTGCCAAGAGATTTCCGACCTGATGGCGGCCGACCAACGGTAGATGGAACCGATGACCTTCGATGGTGACAGCAGTACCTTCGAAACCGAGGGGTTCGACGGCGTCAACAGTGAAGTCAGTCTCACGGTCTAGGGCGAAGGTGATGAAATCGCGACCGGAGGCTTTGGTTTGTTCGACGAGGATCCGATCGTCGCCGTTGATGATGACCGGCACATCATCGGCCGCCGCCCGGACCAGTTCCAGCTTGGTGCGGGCGACCGATTCGATAGAATCGAGAAACTTCAGGTGCGACGGCCCCACGTTGGTGATGGCGATCAGATCAGGGCGAACGATGCGGGCCAGTCGCGGCATCTCCAGTTCGGTCGAGATGCCGAGTTCCAGCACGACCTCGGAGGCGTCTTGCGGCACGCCAAAGAGCGCCAGCGGTACACCGAAGAGATTGTTGAGATTGCCGGGCGAGCGGTACACCGGCGAGGTGACGGCGCTGAGCAGATGATAGGTCAACTCCTTGGTCGTGGTTTTGCCGTTGGAGCCGGTGATGGCGACGAAGCGCGCGGTGAGACGGTCGCGATAGGCGGTGGCCAGCGCCAGCATCGCCTCGTGGCTGTTCGGCACCGCGACCACGGCGACATCGCCGCGCACGTGAGCGAGACCGGGCCAGTCGTACTCCGCGATAATGCCGGAAGCGCCGGCGGCGATGGCGTCGTTGATGAAATCGTGGCCGTCGTTGCGTTCGCCCCGAATGGCCACGAACAGTTGCCCCGGGACGACGGCGCGGCTGTCACCGGCGACGCCGGTGAAAATTCGCTCGGCGACCGCCGTGTTGTAGACGGTGCCGCCGGTGATGGCCGCCAGTTTATCGAAACGCAATGTTATCAATTTCCTTTGTCACTCACTAATCCGGTATATCCGAGCTCGGCCAGCACGCGCCGCGCTTCCTTGCTGTCGTCGAAATCGTGTTTGACGTCTTTGACTTCCTGGTAGTTCTCGGCTCCCTTGCCGGCCAGAAGCACCACGTCGCCCGGTCCTGCTTTCTTGAGGATAGCGGCTATGGCCTCTCGTCGGTCCGGTATGATCTCGTATCGATTACCCGCCAGGCCCGGTTTGATATCCTCAATGATGGCGTCCGGTTCTTCGCTGCGCGGATTGTCCGAGGTCACCACACAGTAATCGGCCCCGGCCGTGGCCGCCGCGCCCATCAGCGGACGTTTCCCTTTGTCGCGATCACCGCCGCACCCGAACAACACCAGCAGCCGCCCCTGCGACAACTCGCGCGCCGTTTCGCACAAGCGGGCGATGGCGTCGGGGGTGTGGGCATAGTCGACGTAGACGGCGAACGGTTGGCCGCACTCGATGTAGTTGAGACGCCCGGGCACCGACCGAGCGGTTTCGAGTCCGCGCACGACGTTGTCGACGTCAATGCCGGAGGCGAATCCGGCGGCGGCCGCAGCCAGGGCGTTGATAAGATTGAACCGCCCGGGCAGAGGGAAGTCCACGCCGTGCACGCCCATCGGCGTCTTAAGCTCAAACAGGGTGCGGGCGGTTTCGAAGCGGTAGCTGGCGGCGTGGACGTCGGCGGCCGGGTCGCTCAGCGAGTAGGTTATGTACGACGAGACCAGGTCGCCGATGAACGCACGAAACTCCGGCACGTCCAGGTTTATGACGGCGTAGCTGGTGAGACCCTTGAGTCTCTTGAGGAGTTGCTTCTTGGTTTGAAGGTAGTCCTCCATCGTCTTGTGGAAATCAAGATGGTCACGCGTGAAGTTCGTATACACGGCCACCCGGAAGTCGATATTGTCGACGCGGTGCAGCGCCAAAGCGTGCGACGACACTTCGACGACGGCGTTGACGCAGCGGTTCTTCTTCATCAGAAAGAGCAAGCGCTGCAAGTCGAGCGACTCCGGCGTGGTGCGGTCGGCGTCGAATACTTCTTTGCCGGAATCGTAGACGGTGGAGGTGACCATGCCGACCCTCTTGTTGCGCGCCTCAAGGATGTTTTTGGTCAGGTAGCAGGTAGTAGTCTTGCCGTTGGTGCCGGTGACGCCGCAGACTTTCAGTTTGCGACCAGGGTAGTCATAGAGCTTGGCGGACAGGTCGGCCAGCGCCCGACGGGTGTCGGACACGCGGACATAGTTTTCGACCAGGTCGCAGGTTTCGCGTTCGCCTACCACGGCCACGGCGCCACGCTCGACCGCCTGCGTGACGTAGTCAAACCCGTCGTGCCGGTATCCCTTGACGGCGACAAACATGCCGTTCGGCCGGACCCGGCGCGAATCGTATTCGATGGTGTCTATTTCGACGTCGCCACGGCCGGCCAGTTCGGCCGGCTGGTGTCCCGTCAGTAGTTCACCGAGTTTGATGTGAGCCTCCATGCGCCTACGTCGGTTTACAGTGCAAGCGGCAACTTTTGTCGCCGTTAATGGTTTCGCCGGGGCGGATCGACTGTTTGACGACCCGACCGCGACCCTCGATAGTGAAAGATAGACCTAACCAATCCAAATAAGCCGAGGCCTCGCGGATGGATAGTCCGGTCAGGTCGGCCATTTTCGGCTGCTCGTCGACGGACGAGGCCGCCACCACCAGGATGTCGTCGTTGCGGACGATCATGCGATCGGCGGCCGGGAACTGCCAGACGACAAACCCGTCATCGTCGCCGCAGCGCAGGGTCAGACTGCGTTCATCGAGGCGCGCCCGCGCGACCTCGAGACTGTGGCCGACCAGGTCGGGCACCTCCGCGGTGTTCTCCGCATCGTCCGAGGTCTCGACCAGCATCCGCTCGGTCGGCGTGAAGAGATCCGGGTTGAGGCGGGCGTAGCGCTCGGCGATGGTGCCAAAAGCCGGTCCCGCCGTCCAGCCGCCATAGTGCACCGGCTGCGGTTCGATCAGCACCACGATGCCAGCGATGAGCGGCTGCTCGCAGGGGAAGAAACCGGCGAAGCTGCCGACGAACCGGTTCTTGAAATAGCGGTGGTTTTCCAGGTCCGGGATCTCGCCGGTGCCGGTCTTGCCGGCGATTGACACCACCTCGGACTTTACCGGCGTGGCGGTGCCGACCTCGACCACTCCCTTCAACAAGGCGCGCAGGGTGTCGCAGGTAACGGGGTCGGCGGCGCGTCCGATCGGTTCGCGTTCGGATCGATCGGCGATGTACCCGTCCTCATCGACCGACCCGAGGATGAGATGCGGCCGCAAAAGCTCACCGCCGTTGGCGATGGCGGCGAAACCGGCCGCCATCTGCAGGGCGTTGACGGCCACGGCATGACCCATGGCCAGCGCCGACACGGTGTAGTCGGACCATCGTTCGGGGGCCACCAGGCGGCCGGCGGTTTCACCGGGTAGACCGATGCGCAGCTTCTGTCCGATGCCGAACCGTCGCACCGCGCGGTAGAGTTCGTCGCCCCCCAGGTGCACGGCGCACTTGCCGATGCCGATGTTGCTGGAGAGTTCCATGATCTCTCGGAACGTCAGCAGACCATGTTTTTTGTCATCGCGCAGAAGGCGCCGTCCCACTTTCCAAGAGCCCATCTCGCAGTTGACCAACTCCGTGAAGTCGACCACGCCGGCGTCAAGCATCCCGGCGGCGGCGAACGGCTTAAAGACCGAGCCGGGTTCGAACTGATCGGAGATCACGCGCAGCTTGGTCGGTTTGTCCGGCGACGCTTCCTTGGGATCGTAGTGGGCCATGGCCAGGATGTCGCCGTTATTGCAGTCGAGCATCACCACCATGCCGCTTTTAGCGTTGTGCTTGGTCACCGCCGCGCGCAACTCCTCCTCGACGATTTCCTGCAGGCGCCAGTCGACCGTCAGCACCATCGAGGTCCCAGGCGACGGTTTCACCAGGGCTTTTTCCGTCACCCGGAAAGTGTTGCGCAAGCCGTCACGGTAGATGTCGGCCAAACCGGTGCGACCGGCCAGAACAGAATCGAAGGCCAGTTCCAAACCGGACTGACCGCTGTTGTCGATGTCGGTGAAACCCAGAATCTGCTTGCCGACGAGACCGAAGGGATAAGAGCGGTGAGCGGAACGACGTAGGTATAGTCCCTTAGGCGCTGTTTCTTCAATGCGGGCGGCGGTGGCGTCATCGAGCCGACGCTTGATCCACCGGAAGCGGGAGGGCGTGAGACCGAACTTACGAACCGCCGATCCCGGCTTGAGGTTGAAGAATCTATCCAGATAACCCGCGACCGCCTTCAGTTCGCGCTGATTGGTAGGATATGCGTACAGCGATGAGAGGACAATGTTGTCGGCCACCACCTGGCCGCTTCGATCATAGACCAGCCCGCGGTCAGCCGGAATGTCGACCGTGCCTTCGGATTGCCTTTTGACGATCTCACAGTACTCGGAATGCTTGAGGACTTGCAGATGCACCAGCCGGGCCGCAGCCGCCGCAAAGAACAGACAGACCATCGCCAGCATAATGCCGAGTCGCAGACGCTGCTGCCTGGTCAGACTCACCGGTCGTCCTCCTCGGGCGAGAGATCGGTCGGCTTGAGCTTGCTCGGTTCGCCGGCATTGGCCGTGTTTCCCGTAATGACCGGCACGTGCCGCGTGACCCGCTCGATGGCTCGGAACATCATGGCCAGTTCATCAGGCTCCGGCGGTTTCTCGGTCCGTCCGATTAACGCGTAGATGTGGTCGGCCGAGACCGGGTACAGACCGAGCGAATCGACGGCGTACCGTTCTATCCGCACGGCCGCCGACAGCGCAGAGATACGGGCGTTCAACTTCGACCCGGCGTCAAGAAGCTGGTCGCTTTCGGCGCGCAGACGCGACACATCCTTGACCAGTTCCAGCACCTGCACTCGCTGCCAGACATGGATGACGCAGGCACCAAGAAACAGTGTCACCAGAACCGCGGCCGGAAAATAGCGATGCCGGCGCAGGCGGTTGACGAGAGAAGAGCGAATCTCCACGGTCTCTTTGAACTTACGCACCGTCCTTTTCATGCCGGCAGCCTCTGAGCCACGCGCAGTCGCGCCGAGCGGGAGCGCGGGTTGGACTTTTTCTCTTCGGCGGTGGGCATGACCGGCCGGCGGGTGACTATTTCAAGCTGAGGGGTCCGGCCGCAGACACAGACAGGGAGCCGCGGCGGGCAGATGCAGCCTTTGGCAGCCTGCTGGAAGAAGCGCTTGACGATCCGATCCTCCAGCGAATGGTAGGCGATAACGGCCAGCCGTCCTCCGGTCTTAAGGTAGTCCGGGGCGATGGGCAGCAACTTGGAAAGTTCGGTCAACTCGTCGTTGACGGCGATACGCAAAGCCTGAAAACAGCGGGCCAGCGTTTTGTTGCGATGATGAACCGGAACCATCCGGGAGATGAGGGCAGTGAGGTCGGCGGTGGTCGCGAACATTCGCTTCTGTCTTTCCCTGACGATAGCACCGGCCAGCTTGGCCGCCAGCTTCTCCTCACCGAAATCTCGAAAGACGGCGGTGAGGTCTTTCCTATCCAGTGAGTTCAGCAGATCAGCCGCGGTGGGGGCGCCGGACGGCGGGTCGAACCGCATGTCCAACGGTCCCTCCCGGCTGAATGAAAACCCACGCTCGGCATCGGCCAGTTGATCCGATGAGAGTCCCAGATCCAGCAGGATGCCGTCAAACTTATCATCCTCAAATCGGCCGGCCACGGCTCTCAAGTCGCCGTAAGCGGCGTGTACGATTCGCCTGACAGGTCGGCAGTCACGAAGGCTGTGCCGGGCCAGATCGGCCGCCCGGTTGTCCTTGTCCAATCCGTACAGTCGGGCCGGCTCGTCCAGCTGCGCGGCCAGCGCTCTCATGTGCCCGCCCGCTCCAGCCGTGAGATCCAGATAGGCGCCGCGCCGGTCGGTCACCAGCAAGGCGACGACCTCGGCCGCCATGACCGGCCGGTGACTACTCTCGCTCGCATCCGGGGTCATGGACGGAGAATAATCGCTCGGCCACGTCCTCGTAGCTGCCGGCGAATTGCTCGAGATAGTACTCGTACCGCTCTGGGTTCCAGATCTCCAGCCACCGATCCACTCCGATCACCTGCAGCTCCTTGGACAAATGCGCTTCCTGCACCAAGTGGGCCGGGATCAAGATGCGGCCGGCGCGATCGGGTTTCACGACTGCGGCGGACGAATAAAACCGCCGACTGAAATAGCGAAAGTCCTTCTGTGTGAAGTTGAGCGAGGAGAAGCGACGTTGGACCTCGGCCCACTCCGTCTCAGGATAAAGACTGAGACAGCCTTCCAGGCCTTTGGTGAGAATCAGACTACCCTTCAGCAACGGCGCGCCGTCCGCTCCGCTGACAGCTCTCAGCCTGGCCGGCAGGGCGAAGCGCCCTTTGTCATCCATCGTCGTTTGGTACCGTCCGACGAACCCGGTCACGGGCTTCCTCCACAATTCGCCATTTCCGTCACTAATTGACCCTATTTTAACACAATCCCCCACCACAAGTCAAGCGGTTTTTTGTCCTTAATTGAAAAAAGAACGGTTCTTAACCTTCAGCTATTCAAAGAGTAACCAGCATCACTTTTTTCGTGATAGCTAACCTGCTGTCTGCGGTAATACTTCGGGCGGAACCCCGGACCGCCCCGCCGCCGGAATTCTGGTCTAAACCCTTCATCTATTGGAAGTTCGCCAGCCACCGGACTCACTCCTGCCCAACTCGAACGACTTTCCCGGTGCCCACGATACCCCTCGAACCGATTGATTGGTAGCCGGTTGCAAAACGCCCAAAACAACCAGGGACCGCCGCCCCGGAAAAGGCCGAGAGATTGCGCTGTTTACGCCCGGATTCAGGATGAAACGAGCGATCAAATAGATGAAACACCAGGTACTTGCCCTTACGACACTGCTGGTCCTGACCGGATCGGCCTCGGCAGCCACCGGGACGGCGACATTCAGCGTCGACGGGCTTGAGTGCGATGTTGCCAACGGGCGAATTCGGTTCGCCGGATTTGACGCGGCAGGGGTGGGGCAGGCTATGACTCTGCCCAGCCGCACGTACTACCTGGCGCTCGAACCGGGCGACTCGGCTGAGGCGATAAGCTACCAGGTCACGGAATGGGAGCAACTGGGACAGGTGGGTGCCGGCTTTCTGTCGAGTGATATCCCCACCGGGCAGGTCGAAGGTGTGTTGCAGACAGCCGACCTCTCTCTGTATCCGGACCTGGGCCGCCGGGCTGTTGAAGTAATTGACGAACTGGAGATCGATCAGAGCCGCTACCTGCGTCTGATGCTGTTTCCGGTGACGTTGCAGGAGGATGGATCGACTCGATTCAACAAATCCATCCCCCTGTTCCTTAACGGCGAACCGATTTCGTCTGAACGACTGCTGCCGGAACCGCCGGGCGCGACCCATCGTGCCTGGCAGGATGCTCCGGGGATGTCTTCCGGCGGCGCGGGACCGATCGAGTACATCATCATCACCGCCCGCGAGTTGGCCGCGCCGATGCTGCATTTGGCCGCGTACAAAAACAGCACCGGCTATCTGACGGCCGTCGAGTACATCGACGATATCCTGTCATCTCGGACCGGCCGCGACGACGCCGAGAAACTGCGCAACCATCTGGTGCAATTCCACCTCGAAGGCGGTCGCTTCGTCCTGCTGGCCGGCGATCACACCGTGCTGCCGATCCGATACGCCTACCATCAGGCGGTCGACAGTATGCCTGAACTCGGGCTGCTGCAGGTGTGCGATCTTTATTTCGCCGATCTCACCGGGGAATGGGATCAGGACAACGACAACGTCTGGGGTGAACGCACCGACGACCGGGCCGACCTTATCCCGGAGTTGTGGGTGGGACGGCTGCCGTTCAACACGGCCGAGCAGTTTGATGCCTACCTCGACAAGCTCATCGCTTACGAGATCGAACCGGGCGGGGACGATCCCGGCTATCTGTCGCGAACGTTTTTCTTCTCTTCCGACCAGATGCGAGACTATAGCGGCGGCGGTCAGCACGCCCGCATCGCCGAGGCATACCCGGAGCACTTCGTCGTCGATACCGCTAACGGCGTCGAGTTGGATCGTGGCGATGATCCCGCTCCACACAACGTAGCGGCGTTGGAGTTAGAAGCCGTTCTGTCGGACGGTTACGGCATTGTCAACGTCATTGCGCACGGTTCCCGCACTCTCTTCGAGGTTCGCACCTCGGAGTACAATACCTTTCCCAAGAGCCGCTTCACCACCGACACTACCCCCTCGAACAACGGCGTCGTGAGTCATCTGGCGCCCAACAAGAAAGTGTCACTCTACTACTCCCTGGCCTGCGACAACGGCGGGTTTGATCTTGATTACTCAGCCGCGCCCCCCAATCTCGTCGTCAGCACGCTGGGGCTGCCCAAAGCCGGCGCGGTCGGCTTCGTGGCTAATTCACGGTGGGGTTGGGTCGGGTCCAGCCATCTGTTGCAGAAAGCCTTCTTCGACTCTCTGTTCGCTCATCCGGACCGCCCGGCGGTGGCCGCTATGTACGACGCCAAGCTGCGCTACCATTACGTGCGCGACGTCGTTTACGGCCAGAACTTCTACGGCGATCCAACGCTCATTGTGTACGGCGACGTCCCGGCCAACCTGACGCTCGAGGTATACGCCGGAAGCGGCGTCTGGGAGATGGAAGCCGCTTCGGCCGGTTCGCCGGTATCCGGTTGTCTGGTGGTTCTCAGCGACAGTACCGGCGTGCTGGATCGGGTTTTCACTGATGACATGGGACGGGCCACTATCCGGGCTGACTTTGATCCGCTCAACAGCTATACCGTAGCGGCGGTTAAAGCGGGTTATGTAATCGAGCGGCAGTACTATGTACCATCCATCGCCGCCGACGCCGAGGATCGCATCGACGACGCTCTGCCCACCGATTTCCACGTGTCCCAAAACTACCCTAACCCGTTCAACCCGTATAGCACGATCCGCTTCGAGTTGCCTCGTCGCAGTCGGGTCGATCTGTCGGTATACAACATCCTGGGGCGGCATGTCGCCACCCTCAGCGCGGGTATGCGTCCTTTCGGCGCCTATGAAGTGACCTGGGACGGGTGCGACCGACAGGGCGCGGCGGTGGCCAGCGGTGTTTACTTCTACCGTCTAATCGCCGACGGTTTCTCCGAAGAGAAGAAGATGGTGCTACTGCGGTGAGGGTGGGTGGCTGGAGTTCTTATAACCCATGAATAACGTCGGCGAACTTCGCCACCATGGCACTTGCCGAAAACGGACGGGCGTAATCCGGACGCGGTGTGATCGACAGTTCGCCGGCATGATGTCGCCTAATGAGATGCTCCACGAAAGCGGCGGCTCTCTCGATATCTTCGGCGTTGTGAGGATCGAAGCAGTCGGTTACGCCGGCGCCCACGATCGTCTCAGCTACGACGCTGTCCGGCGGCAATCCGGCCAGAATCGGACGGCCGGAGACGAGCATATCGTATACGCGCGAGGCGCCGCACTCCTTTGATGAGGCCAGTGCGAAATAGAACAGCGAGGCTTCGTTGAGAATCTCCACCGTCCGCCGGCGACTCTGAAAACCGTGCATGACACCGATATCTCGCATACTGTAGCGGTCCAGAAGGCCGTTCATCCAACCGGGATCGACCTGACCCACTTGCAGCAGCCTGACGCTTGTGAGCAATTGGGGTGCGCGGTTGCGCACGACCGCGAGCACTTTCAAAAGCGGTTCCACCGGGACAAGTTCATCGAACGTGCCCAGCAGGCCGATGTTGAAAAGGGAGCCGGGTGACGGCGTTCGCCACCGTTGGGCCAGCTTGTCGTCATAGCCGTGATAGATTACCTCACCCCCGCCGAGGTACTCGCTGATGGCCGGATTGCAGGTGGTGACCATGACGGCCGAACCCTGAATGGACCTGATAAGTTCCCAGGCTCGCTCGCGCCGAGAAGCATCCGCGATGTCATCCTCGATCCGGCGGCTGGTCCAGAAATCGCGAAAGTCGGCGACCCACGGCAGGCCTGTCTCGACCTGGACAGCTTGCGCCACCAGATGGCCTGAGATGGGCGGCGAGGTCGAGAGCATCGCGGTGTAACGGTTTTCACGGATCAACTTGCGCGCCAATCGCACCGCCGGTGCTACCCAGCCGATTTTGGGATCGGGGAAAAACCGATTCGATAGCCGGCCGGCGTGGCCAATGCGGGAGGCGCGGACCTTGCGAACCCCCAGCAGGCGCAACAGCCGCTGGGGATCGCGGCTGCCGGCGCGATGGATCCTGGTCTCGTCGAGACCGTGCAACAGTTCCGGCTCGAAGACCCGATAGGCCACGTCCTTGACCGTGAGTACGCCGCAATCGATACCGTGATCCTTCAATGAGCGAAAGAGCGCCAGCGGGCGCCCCACACCGGCGCCTCCCATCGGCGGGAAGTAGTAGCAGATCAGAAGCAGGCGCGGCATCATGGACGGCTCCCATCGACCAGCCGACGCATGATCGCCAACTGGGACGCCACGTTGTCCTCGAAAACGGCGCAGCGCTGCACCTTCTCGAAGTTGCGGCGGCGTAGCTCGACCATGCGGTCGCCGGACTGTATCAGGGAAATGATAACAGTACGCAACGCTGCTTCGTTGTCCTGCGGGTAGAGACGGCCGGTTTTTTCGGTCAGCCATTCGCGCACGCCGGGAATGTCGGCGGCGATCGGCAGCAGCCCCAGCGCCATCGCCTCGATCAGAGAGGCGGGCGACGAGTCGGAGCGCGCCGCCGAGAGGTAAACGTCGTGCTCGGCCATGAAAGCCAGGAACTGCTCGCGCGGCATACGGTCATACAGATCGACCCGACCGCCCAGATACGGAGCCACGAATTCGCGAAATCTCGCCGAGTCGGCGCCGAACAACGGAAAGGTAAGGGCGACGTCGCCGACTTCGAGAAGCGGTTGCAGTGCGCGCACGATGTACTCGTTGTTGTATACGGCGGCCTGCATACGCGGCACGATGATGCGCAGGGGTTTCTGAAAACTGTAATCGGTTTTGTGCAGACTGAGAAAACGGCGCTCGATACCCCAGGGGATGACGGCGTGCTCTTTGTTTCCGACAAGCTGATCGGCGGCCGACAGCAGGTAATCGGAATCGCCGACCAGGTAGTCGGCTTGGCGCAGGGCGTAGCGGGTTTTCATCTTGTGCAGCCGCGATTTCTTCGGGACCACCAGGATGTCCGATCCCCAGAGATTCAGAATGATGGGCGGGTGTTTCCCCTCACGAGCCAGGGCGGCAATAAAGCCGTAGCCGGACGCGAAGTGTGGGTTGATCACATCCGGCCGGAACTGACGGATCAACCTTCGCAGTTGCGGGACCGTTGACAAGTAGTGCAGTGATTTGATCGGCCCCCGCTTGGTGAGAGGGTGGTGTTCCATCGCGCCGGATTCAAGCGAGGCGGTCAGCAGTTCGCAACCTTGTGTTTCAAGCTCGCGAGCGAACCGTTCGGTGTGAAAAGCAACGGCGTCGGCCGGCAACAGCACTCTCAGATTCGCGGCGGTCATAACAGTCGGCCCAGACCCGATCGGTGAAGGTAGCAGACGTAGGCGTACTCTTCACCGCCCCACTTGGCCTTGTAATCGGCGAGTCCGGCCGCGTCGGCCGGCGAGGCACCCAGGCTCAGACGTCGTACGGATCGATCCCGCAGCTCGCCGATCAGACGCCAGAGCATGAACTGATTGGCTTTCAGAAAAGAGAAGGTTTTGTCATAGTACACCTGCCAGTGCAGTGCCAGGTCACCGTCAATGAAGCTGATGTGCGAGACCACCGGCTTATTCTCGTACTCACAGTAGTACCAGATGACGCGGTGGTCGGCCTCAGCGAGCGCCGCAAGAGCCGCAAAGAACTCAACCGTGTAACGTGGTTTTCGTCCGTGACGTCGCTCGGTGACTTGCGTCAACGACACGAATCGCTCCAGGTGTCGCTTGGCTTGAAATCGCTCGACTGTCACGCCCTCTCGTTCCGCCCTGCGTATCTCCGATTGCAGCTTGCGATCCGGCGGCATCCAGTTTTCGCCCGAGATATCGACTACCGTGGTGCGACAGGGGAGCGACGAGTACCTGTCAGGCACTTCCATCAGGCCGTAAAAATCGGTGACGTGTGTCTTGACGTATCCCGCCTCAGCCACCGCCTGCAAGAGCGCCCCAGCGACCTCCTTTCTCGTCTGATCGTCCAGCGAGGGCGGGAAAAGCCGTGCGTAGATGCCGTCCGGCATGGCCTGAAACCGAACCAATGGCCATCGGCCGAACTCGACACCGGGCAGCAGCGCCACGATCTCTCCCGCGTCAACGGCCGCCCAGTAAACCGGTCTGCCCCCCATCGTTTCCCAGAGACGAGCAAACCCGGCTGAGCAAAAAAAAGACTCCACCGAGAGCGTCGTCAGCAAATCGGAACCTACGCTTGGTGCTGTCAGCCGCTCGACATTCATCACTTTCGTACCAAAAGCACTTTGCCCCGACTGACCTTCCCCTCGCTGTCTTCGAGAACGTAGATGTAGACACCTTCCGCCACGCGCTCGCCGGCCTGGTTGCGGCCGAACCAACCTCGGTTGGCGTCCTTGTCCCACACCAACTCTCCGGCCGTTGTAAAGATGCGGACGATCGCCGGGCGGCCGAAGTTAAAAGCCAGGCTATCCTGCGGACTGCGAATCACGAAGGGATTGGGAAAGGCTACTACTTGGTCGACATCATAGGTCAAGCGCGCCACCGGCGTGGTCAGTATCGAGATGCCGGCGTCGGTGGCGACATACAAATCAGCGGTAAGCTGGTCCAAAGTCAGGGCGTTGATGCGGTCGACCACCAGACCGCTGCTGGCGCTGGTGTAGGTGTCGAAGGTACCGGTGGTGGCGTCATAGCGGGCCAAACCGCCGCGCGTGCCGACCCACAGGTTGCCGCGACCGTCGAACTCGAGATCGCTGATGTCGGGGTGGATGCCGGCCGGCAGATTAACATCGACGAACCTCTCGATACCAGGGTCCCAGCGCGACAGTCCCATGTTCGTGCCCACCCAGAGAACGCCGTCGGGGGCAAAGCGGACCACCCGCACGTTGTCGGAGCGAAGGAACGAGTTGTTCTCGGTATAATGGGTGCAGGCGTTGGCCGGGCGATGGAACGGATCAAGCCCGATGTCGCAGAGGTACAAGCCGTTGAACTCATTGCCGACCGCCACGAAGCCGCCGCGTTGATCCAGCGCGGTGACGAAGGTGTGATCCAGGCCGTCGGCGGCGCCGATAGCCGTCCATCCGTTGTCGGGATCGTCCAACCGCTGCAAGTCGGCAACGGCGACCGGGTCGCCGTTGGCGGCTCGGTAGCAGGCGGCATAGAGATACCGGCCGTCGGTGGCCAGACCGTTGATGACAACATATCGCAGCCCGTTCGGAGGGTTGTCGGTGTTGCCGATGAGCGTCGAGTTCTGCTCGTCATAGTTGACGGCCTGCCCGTTCTCAAGAAGGAACAAGCCGTTGCCGAAAGTTCCCGCCCAGGCCGCGCCCGATGAATCGGAGGCCATGACAGTGGCGCCGGCGCCGACGTTGAAGTCGTAGGACTCCCAGACATTGTCGATGAGGGCGGCGGCCGGCCGGGTGGTAAATGCGACGGTCACGACGCCGTCGTGATTCACGGTCAGGTCGCTGACCATGTTGGACGGCAGGCCGGTGTGGTGATACTCGACATAGCCGCCGCCGCTGTCGTAGTATATTCCTTTGCCCGTCACGGCCAGCCAGCGCCGCCCCGCGAAACCAACACCGGTGCTCGGAGCCGCCGGCAGACCAGGGGTGGCGACGAAGGAGGCCAGGCCATCAACAATCGTACCCATGCCTGATTCACAGTAGAAAATCAGCGAATCGCCGACGACCTCCAGGTCCGTGAAGGCGTCGCCGGTGGCGACATCGAGGCGTGTGATGGTCGTGTCGGCTGTTGTGAGTTCCAGCCGCCACAATCCACTCGAGGTCGCTGCGTAGAAGGCCGATTCAAACATCACGAAACGTGCGACTCCGGCGTCGCCAAACGAGTCGGCCCCGAACGTAATCCAGTGCGAGCGGGACTTCAAAAGCACCGGGTTGGAAGCCTCGGCCACCGCCAGACCGTCGGAGGTGGCCAGCCAGATGGTATCGTCGATCAACCGGATATCGTTTACTTCCGGGAAATCGGGTAGACCGCCGAAGCGGCCATAACTGTCCTGGATCTGCCCATCGTCGGCCACCTTGGAAAACAGCACCAAACCGACCGAAGTCCCAACCCAAAGCTGGTTGCCGTCATCCGCCAAACAGTTCAGATCGATTGCTTCGTTGTTGTCATCCAAAAACAGAAACTGCTTCGACTCTGGTTGGTCGAACCGCACCAGACGCCCCTTACCGGCCACCCACTTCTGCCCGCTGTCGTCTACGCTAATGTCATGAATGTCGGTTGTGCCCAGTCCGTCTACATTGGTATACGGCGTGCCGTTTTCAGCGGCGTCATGGATGGCCAGCAGCCCGCCCGCCGTGGCCACCCAGAGCGTGTCGCCTATGACGGTGAATCGGCGCACGTCCTTAAACGACGTCCAGGTGCGCCATTCGGTCGCGGCCGCGTTCTGGCCGCATACAACGGTCATCACCCACAGTGCTAGCCGGCAGAACTGAAGCGGCCGGGTATGAGTTTTCTTGCGATCCATAGCGCCAGCAATATAGCTACGATGGAGACTGTAAACAAGAAGGAGAACCGCCCGACGAGGTCGCCGTGCCGAGTATAGAAGGAGAACTTATCCAAGAGCTGCACCTCCCCCACCAGGACGTCCACGGCGTACGGTTCCAACCCTTCGCGCACCCGTCCGTACCCGTCGACGATGAAGGTCAACCCGCTATTGGCGGCGCGGGCGAACCAGCAGCGGTTCTCTACGGCTCGGGTGATGAATATCCGAGCGTGCATGTGGATGCCGACGGAGCGGCCGAACCAGGTGTCGTTAGTGATGCCGATCACGAAGTGAGCGCCGTGGCGGATCGTCTCGCGCACGAATTCCGGGAAGGTCGTTTCGAAGCAGATCAACACCGAGTAATCGGCCTCGGGCAGCCGGAAGAGCACCGATGAGTCGCCGGGGCGGAAATCCGACCACCACTGCACGCCGTACTGGTCGATAAAGGTGAGGTATTTTCTCAGGAAGCTTTTGCGCATGAACGGCAACTGGTCCTGGTAGGGCACCTGCTCGGAGAACGGCACCAGTTTGACTTTGTCGTATGATTGCTCGACCCGGCCGCTGGGCGCGATCTGAAAGCAGGAGTTGTAATAGCTTTGCTCAGCCCCGTGATACCTGGCCGCCAGCGATCCGACCAGATGATAGCCGGCTGATCGTCGCGCCACCGCGGCGACGCGTTGACGGCAGGTGCGGTCGTGCGACAGGTAGCAGGGCGCGGCCGTCTCCGGCCACACATAGAGAGCGATGCTGCTGTCGGCGGCCGCCCGGGTAAGGGAATCGTAGATGTCGATGCTGTGAAACTCGTTGCCGTCGCTCCACTTTTCTTCCAGCGGCACCGAGCCTTGAAGCAGGGCCAGACGGAAATCGCCCGGTTCGGGATACCGTGGCGTCTCGATCCAGCCGTAGGCGATCAAAGCCACTACAATCGCGGCCGACGCGAAAAACGACGTGAGCCTCCGTTCCGGCGAGACACTCTTGCGGAAAATCTGCCACAGCAGAACGTTCACGGTCACGATCAAAAAGGAGAGGCCGTGGACTGAGATAACCGACACGATCTGCAGGATGTACAGATAGTAGGCCTGAGTGTAGCCGAGATCAGACCAGGGGAAGGCGAACTGCGACAGCGTGCGAAAATACTCCATGCCGGTCCAGAGAAACGGCGCGCCGACGAGCCCGTAGATAGGTCGAAGACGGTACAGCCTCCAGAAGGTCATGAAGACGATGGAGTAGTAGAAGGCAACGAGCACCACGGCGGCGACCATCCCGGGCGGCGTGACCATGGCCACCCAGTAAATCGAGAACAGGTTGAAGAAGAAGCTGAAGAAGTAGGCGGCGTTAAAAGCGGCCCGGCGCTCGAGAGAGCTGATGATCCACAGCGGCCGCACCAGGGCAAACCAGGCCAAAAACCCGCAGTATTGGGGAAAAAACGCGAACGATAACAGGAAGGCCCAGATTAGAAGTTCCAGGCGGCGCCGGCGCAGGTCGACCTCTTCAGGTAGGATAACGCGCCCGATTCTTTTGAACAGGCCGGCCAGGAGTTCACCCTCTTATTATAAGTGATTTCCCGGTCATCTCAGCAGGGACCTCGAGATTCATCAACTCCAGAATGGTGGGCGCGATATCGGCCAGGATGCCGCCGTCGCGCAGCGTGACGCTCCCGCGCGGACCGACACGCTCGGTCGGGTCGTACAGGATGCACGGCACTGGATTGGTCGTATGGGCCGTCCAGGGACCGCCGGAGTTCGGATCGATCATCAACTCGGCGTTGCCGTGATCGGCGGTGACGATGGCGACACCGTTTTGCCTTTTGACCGCTTCCATCAGACGTCCCAAACCTCGGTCGACCGCTTCGACGGCGGCCTTGGCGGCATCGAAGTCCCCCGTGTGGCCGACCATGTCGCAATTGGCGTAGTTCAGAACAACCAGGTCGTACTTGCCGGACTCGATCTTCTCCACGGCGTTGTCGGTCACCTCGACCGACGACATCTCCGGCTTGAGATCGTAGGTGGCCACTTTGGGGGACGGGATCAGATCGCGATCCTCCCCCTCGAACGGCTTCTCGACGCCGCCGTTGAAGAAAAACGTAACGTGCGCATACTTCTCGGTCTCGGCGGTGCGAAGCTGTTTCTTACCGGCGCGGGCCAGCACCTCACCCAGTATATTGGTCAGCCCAGTCGGCTGGAAGGCGACCCTGGCCTCGGTCATAGTGACATCATAGTTAGTCATGGTCACCAATTCGACGTTGGGGTTGTCGGGATGGTTGTAACCGTCGTTTTGGTAGCCGAGAAACATCTGCGAGATTTCGCGGACGCGGTCGGCGCGGAAATTGAACATGACCGCCAGGTCGCCGTCCGCAAGCCGTCCCGCATTCGGCGGGTCGTTGTCAATTACCAGCGGCATGATGAACTCATCGGTAACGCCGGCGGCGTAGGACGCCCTGATCGCCTCGGCCGGATCGGCGAACCGGGCTCCTTCGCCGTTTACAATCGCTTGATACACATTTTCGACGCGTTCCCAGCGCTTGTCTCGATCCATGGCGTAATACCGGCCGGCTATTGTGGCCACCCGGCCCAGTCCGATCTCATGAAACTCGGCGAGCACCCGCGCCATGTAGTGCTGTCCGGAGTCGGGCGGCGTGTCGCGGCCGTCCATGAAGGCGTGCAGGTATACTTCCGGCACCTTTTTGTCTTTGGCCATTCGCACCAGGGCGTACAGATGCTCCAGCGATGAATGCACGCAACCATCGGAGACCAGCCCGAACAAATGCATCGCCTTTTTCTTGGCAGCTGTGCGCTCCATGGCGGAGCAGATCACAGGATTCTCGAAGAACTCGCCGTCGGTGATGGCTTTGTCGATGCGCGTGACATCCTGGTAGACGACGCGACCGGAGCCGAGATTGAGATGCCCTACCTCGCTGTTCCCCATCTGTCCTACAGGCAGCCCCACAGCCAACCCGGAGCCGTCGATTGCGGTGAAAGGGCATTCAGCCGCGAGCCGATTGTAGCTGGGCTTGTACGCCGCGGTTACGGCGTTGTCCGCCGCCGGTTCGCGTAGACCGAAACCGTCCATTATACAAAGAAGAACCATTGCCTTGTTCATCCAGTGCCGGCGTGGGCGGCTCAGCCTTCGATCAGAGCCACCGGTTGACTCCCCTTGACAATCCGGCCGATCCGATAGACCGCCTCGCCGGTTTGTTCGATGCACGCCGCTACGCTGTCGGCGTCCGCCGCGTCGACAACCATTATATAACCGATCCCCATGTTGAAGGTTCGATAAATGTCGGTTGGGTCGATGTCGCCCTTCGTTTTCAGAAACTCGAAGATCGGCAGCGTCGGCCAGGAACTCTTGTCGATCTCGGCGCAGAGACCCTGGGGCATGACACGATTGAGATTTCCCGGGATCCCGCCGCCGGTGATATGCGCCATGCCGTGGACGTTGAACTCGCTCAACAGCGGCAACACAATCGGCGCGTAACATCGGTGCACAGTCATCAAAGCATCGACCAGCGTTCCGTTGAGTTCGGGGAAACGGTCCTCGGGGCGCAGTCGGGCGATCTCGAAGACGACTTTGCGCGCCAGGGTGTAGCCGTTAGTGTGAAGACCATTGGACGGCAAGCCGAGGCAAATGTCGCCAGGTTTGATAGCCGAACCGTCGATGATTTGAGCACGATCCGCCACGCCGACAATGAATCCCGCCAGGTCGTATTCCCCCGGCTGGTAGAGATCGGTCAACTCGGCCGTTTCACCCCCCAAAAGCGCCACGCCGGCGTTCTGACAGCCGCGACTGACGCCCTCCACCAGTTCGGCCACCACGGCCGGGTCGAGCTTGGCGATGCCGATGTAATCCAGGAAAAACAGCGGCCGGGCGCCGTGCACCAGGATGTCATCGACGCAATGATTAACCAGGTCCTCGCCGACACTGTTGTGCTTGCCGGTGATGAAGGCCAGTTTCAGTTTGGTGCCGACGCTGTCGGTGGACGAGATTAAGACCGGCTCGGCGATGCCCGTAAAGTCCGGCTGGAAGCAGCCGCCGAACGAGCCGATATCGCTAAGCACCTGGTCGTTGAACGTCGCCCGGGCCAGTTTTTTGATCCGTTCGACGGCGGCGTCGCCGGCGTCGATATCGACCCCGCTGTCGGCGTAGGTGAGTTTGCTTTTCTTGCGTGAGTCGTTCATTGGCGTTATATATGGGGCGTCAGGAAAAATGTCAACCAATGAGATCGGCTGAATTGGAGGTGATGGTTGTGAGCACGAGAGAATGGGAGCGTTTCTACACTGAGCCTAACATCCGCTTCTCTGCCCTTTGGGAGAATTACATGGTTAAGTGGGGAATCGTTCTTCAGTTCCAACATCTAGCGCAAGTCGGGTTTCCAAGTAAGGCTGATTACCTTTCGGGGTATTTGCGTGAATCGCTTGATAAGGCGAAGCCTGGCGGCGAGTTTGAGGGGATAATTGTCGATACTGGAACGTTCTTCTCCGATGAGAACATCGAAAGAGTAACGAAGGAATACGCATTAGAGTACATTAACAATGCGTTGGCGGTTTCCAGTGCGGCTTGCCTGGTTTTCGGTCATTCGCTTCTGGATGCTCTTCTCAACGAATACCTAGACATGATTGTAGATCTGGACTCCAGTGTCTTCCACTGGTATATCAAGGACCAGAATGTGGCTTGTTCTGCGATTATTGATGGAAAGCACAACGAGGCTCTCAACGCAAAGGTGCGCAAGCATGTGGGAAAACTGAAGCGGGAGTCTATTGTTGTACGAGCCGAAACCCTCCACCAAGTCTGTAGGCCACCTTCGAACTTCTTCGCCAGCGGGTTATGGCAGTACGATCCAGACCGCCTCAGATCCATCGATCGTCTGAGGCACGACATCATACACACGCCTCGGCCAGATGCGCCAGAGGTGAATCTGAACATACAGGACGACTTGGTGTTCATGGTCTGGCTGGGGATGTATTTCGTAGCCTTGATGAATCACAGGTTCGATCTCAAGATCCTACCATTACCGCCAAGAAAATAACTCATGGAAAAGTCTCCTTATGACCATCCCGAATTGTACGAACTGGCCTTCAGTTGGCGCGACTATGGCAAAGCCGTAGACTTCATCAGCGCGGCGGCCGGACTTGCCGGAACGGCGGCGATAAGTTCGATGGTCGAGTTGGGCTGCGGGCCGGGTCAGTACTGTCGGGAGTTCGCCCGGCGCGGGGTGACGGCGTACGGGGTCGACTCATCGCCGGAGATGGCGCTGTATGCCCAGCGCTATTACGACGACGAAAAGCTGCCGGGGTATATTCTGGAAGCCGATATGAGGAGTTTTCGTCTCGAACGGAAAGTCGACCTGGCGGTCTGCATGATGGCCACCTTCACTCATCTTCTGACCAACCGCGATATTCTCGATCACTTCACGGCCGTGGCCGACAATCTGCGCGACGACGGTCTCTATCTGCTCGAACTGCCGCATCCGCGCGACAGTTTCGACACCGACAAGAGCACCAGGGACGTCTGGGAAATGGAGAAAGACGGCGCCATACTGTCGATCGACTGGTGCTCGGACGCCGCGTTTGACCCGATTACGGAAATCAACCGCGGGACAGTGCGTTTCAAACTGGAAAAGGATGGACGGGTCGACTCATTCGAGAGTCCCGACGAGTCGCGGCGGATGACCTTTGGGAATTTGCGGGCACTGCTGGAGCTGTCGGGTCGCTTTCACATCGCCGCGATCTATGGCGACCTGGATGTGAACGTCCCGTTCGACAACGCCAGGAAAGCCTGGCGGATGGTGCTGGTGCTCAGGAAGAGTCCATAGGTGGTGAGGTATCTGCTGTCACCCCCGCGCAGGCGGGGGTCCATCCGTTTTCTGGGTACCTGTAAATATAGACAAGATGGATTCCCGCTTTCGCGGGAATGACAGGCAAGTCTGTTCTTCACGTTTCGCGCGCGGCAGGATCGCAGGGTTCCTGCTCTGCGATGTCGAAACCACCGGGGTTTCGACCTACCAATCACCGCCCTTCCTTGTCCAACAAATCAAGCAACGCCTGAAAATCCGCCGGTGGATCGCGGTGGAGGGTGAGGTTCTCGCAGGTGATGGGGTGTGTGAACTCCAGCCGGGCGGCGTGCAGCGCCTGGCGCGGCATGATCTCAAGAAGCCGACGCGCCAGCAGTCTTTCCGGAGCGAAAACTCCCCGGTGCCATTTCTGACGGCCGCCGTAGTCCGGATCGCCGAACACCGGATGACCGAGATGCGAAAGATGCACGCGTATCTGATGGGTGCGCCCGGTGTGAAGGTTCACCTCGAGCAGATCGTAGGAGCGATATCGATCCAGGAGTTTGTAGCTGGTGATCGCCTCGCGGCTGCGATAGTGGGTCACGATCATTCTCTTGCGGTCTTTCAAGGAGCGGCCGATGGGCAGATCAATCGTGCCGCTGTCCACTTTCATGTGGCCGCACACCAGCGCCAGATAGCTGCGGGTCGCCTCGCGTGATCGGACCGCCTCCTGCAAAGCCACAAAGGCTGTGTCGTCCCGAGCCACAATCAGCAGTCCTGAGGTATCCTTGTCCAGGCGGTGCACGATACCGGGTCGGTCCGAGCCGCCCAACTTGGACAACCGGCCGAAGTGGTGGATCAGAGCGTTGACCAGCGTTCCCCGATAGTTCCCGGCCGCCGGGTGCGTAACCATGCCGGGCGGCTTGTTGACCACGACCAGATGCTCATCCTCGTACACGATGTCCAGCGGGATGTCTTCCCCCTCCAGATGAGTCGGGGCGGCCGGGGGGATGGTGATGACCACAACCTCTCCCCCCTTGACCTGCTGCTTCTTGTTAGCCGGTTTCCCGTCGAGAGTGATTTGAGAATCTTCGAGCAATCTCTGAATCCGGCTGCGCGACAGTCGCAACTCCGGACAGGAGGCCAGATAGCGGTCGAGTCTTTGCGGTGATACGCTCGCCGGGACGGTGTGCTCGACCACCGACTCGTTCTGATCGAGGTTGCGGTTCACGCTGAATCTTACGATGACGGTACTGTCTGGCGGACCAGTCGTAGCATCTCGGTGATGGCTCGCTCATAGCCGACCAGAAGAGCGCGGGCGGCGATGGCGTAGCCGATCACAAACTCGTCCACCAATCCCAACTCGGCCACCGGCGTCAAATTGCGATAGGTCAGCCCGCGTCCACAGTTGACGGCCAGGCCGGCCTTGGCCGCAACTCCCCCGGCGGCGTCGATGCGGTCCAATTCCCGTTGGGCGTCGTCGACCCTGCGGGCATCAGTGTAACCGGCGCAGTTGATCAGCACTGTGCCGGCGCCAAGTTTGGCCGCGCGCTTGACTTGATCCTCTTCGGGCTCGATGAAGTAACCGACCAGAACGCCGACCGCCGTGAGTCGGGCGCTGATGCCGCCGAAGTCGATCTCGTCCGAGGCGAGATCGATCGGCAGCACGGCGTTGTCACCGCCGACCTGACTGGACAAGAAGGTCACCATCCAGGGTTTTACCTCAAGCGCCTTTCCGATGAATTCATCGGTCGGCGGCATCTCGAAAGTAAGCCTGGTTTTGACCACACCCTTCAACAGATAAAGGTCACGGTCCCGGACGAACCGACGGTTAGGTACCAGTTGCACGGCAATGCCGTCGGCGCCGGCCAACTCGGCCAGCACAGCCGCCTGCACCGGATCCGGTTCGGCGTAACCACGCATGCTGCGTATCGCCGCCACACTGTCCACGTTTACCGCAAGCGATGACAAGAAACACTCCTTGTTTCGATTCCGCCGTTGCGCCGCCCGAGTGCCCGGGCTTCCTTGGAGGCAAGCTATCAACCGGGGCGTGGGATGTCAATTGCAAAAAATTAAGCTGGGTTAGATCAGACCAAGAGCCGCCAACCGCTCGGAGAGGGTGATGAACTGCTCAATTGACAGTTGCTCGGCGCGGACGTTGTCGGGCAGGTCCAGTTCGGCGAGGATCGTTCGCAGCCGGTCGGCATCGGCAGCCAACGCGGGCGCGAGGTTGTTGACCAGCAGCTTGCGGCGCTGACGGAATGCGGTCCGGACCAGTCGTTCGAATCGGTCCGGATGTTTGAGTTGCACGATGGGACGCGGCCTGATCATGACGAGGCTCGAAGTGACATTGGGTCGTGGTCGAAAGCAGTCGCGGGCGAGGTCGAAACAGCGTTCGACGTTGAAGTACAGTTGGGTGAAGATCGAAAGGGGTGACCAGTCTTTACAACCCGGGGACGCCGCCAAACGGTCGGCTACTTCCTTCTGCATCATGAGGCAGGCGAAGCGGACATCGGCGCGGTGTCGCACCAGCCATTCGACCACTGGCGACGTTATCTGGTAGGGCAGGTTGCCGACCAACACGAATGGTCGCGCGGGGAACGATGACGGGTCGAGCTTCAGGAAATCCTCGTTGATGATCTTGACGTTGGGTCGCTCGCCGAGCAGTTTGTTGACATAGCCGATAAGATCGCGATCAATCTCCACCGCCGTGATGCCAGCGCCGGAAGCGGCCAGCGGCAAAGTCAGGGCGCCCCGACCGGCACCAATCTCGATGATGGTCATATCGGGTTGCGCATCGACCAGATCGGTGATGCGCTGGATGGCGCTCGTCGACACCAGAAAGTGCTGCCCCAGCCGTTTTTTCGGGCGGTAGCCACTCACCGGTCAGTCCCCAAACGTCTCCACCAGGCTGTAGAGCTTCCGGCAAGTGCAGTCGGTGGTTTTTTCGATCTCGGCTACAGAAGCCGCGCGAAGCTCGGCCAGTTTTTCGCAGACGTACTTCACGTAGGCCGGCTCGTTGGTCCTGCCTCGATGCGGCACGGGCGTCAGGTAGGGCGCGTCGGTTTCGATGATGATCCTATCCAAAGGAACCTCGGCCGCAACTTTCGACATGTCGGAACCGGTGTAGGTAATCACGCCGGTCAGACCAATGATGAACCCCAGGGCAATAATCTCGTTAGCGTCTTCGACCCTGCCGGGGAAACAGTGAAAGACGCCGCCGGGGAGATCGGCGGCGTAGTCGCGCACGATCTCCACAGTATCGCGAAAGGCTTGTCTGGTGTGAATCACCACCGGCATGTTCAGCGACACCGCCAACTCCAATTGGCGTCGGAAGGCCTCCTTCTGTACTGGCCGGGGGGACAGATCGCGATAGAAGTCCAGCCCAATTTCACCGATGGCTACCACTTTGCGTTGAGCGGCCAGTTCACGAAATTCAGCGAGCACGCTATCATCAAGGGTGCGGGCATCGTGGGGGTGAACGCCGACCGTGGCGTAGACCATCTCATGCGCTGCCGCCAACTCCACTGAGCGGCGCGAGGAGTCAAGATCGACGCCGATGTTAACGACCGTGTGAACGCCGGCGTCGCGCGCTGCCGCCAGAACCTCATCGAGGCGGTTGTGAAGCGGCTCGAAGTCCAGATGACAATGGGAGTCGATCATCAGCTAACGGCGGCGCCCGGCGGCAGGTCGCCGTCGGGAATCACCAGAGCCAGCTTTTTGCCCTTGCTCGCGGCCAGTAGCATACCGTTGGAGTCGATGCCGCGAATCTTGGCCGGCTTGAGGTTGGTGACGACGATGATGCTCATGCCGGTGATCTGCTCCGGGGTGTAATGCTGGGCGATGCCGGCCATGATCTGGCGCTTCTCAGTACCGAGATCAATCTGAAGTTTGAGCAGTTTGTCGGCCCCTTTGACCGTCTCGGCTTTCAGCACCTTGGCCACACGCAAATCGGCCCGCGCAAACTCGGCGATGTCCATAAGGCCTTCACCCCCCGCGTCGGCCGCCGGTTGGGGCGACGCCGCTGTTTTCTCCGTCAACGTGAGGCGCGGGAAAACCGGCTCGTCGATACAGATCTTGGCGCCCGGCCGGAGGTTGAAGAACTCGCGGGCGTCGTCCAGCGTGAGGGTGGTGTCATCCAGCGACAACACGGCGCGCAACTGGCGCATCTTGGTCGGCATCACCGGAAACAGCACCACCGACACGATGCGCAAAATCTCGCAGCAGGCGTAGAGGACACCACCGAGTTCGTCGGTGCGACCCTCTTTGGCCAGATTCCAGGGCACCAGGTCGTTGAAAAACTTGTTGGCCGCGCGCACCAGGGCGATGGCGTCGCCGATGGCTTGCCCGATGCGAAAATGGTTGATATGCTCGTGGGCGGCGTTGGGCAGACGTTCGGCCTGTTCAAACAGCGGTTGAAACCCGGCCAGTCCGTCGAATGGTTTGGGCAGCTTGCCGTCGAAGTTGACCATCACCATCTTGGCCACGCGCGAGACCAGATTACCCAGGTCGTTGGCCAGATCGGAATTGTACTGGGTCACGAAGCGACTGGCCTGAATGTCGCCGTCGACCCCGAAGGGATACTGAGTCAAAAGCAAATAGCGGGCGCCGTCGGCGCCGAACTGGGCCACCATGTCGTTGGGATCGATCTTGGCGCCCAGCGATTTTGACATCTTCTGGCCGTCGACCGTGAAGAACCCGTGTAGGAATATGGTTTCCGGCACTTTCAGGCCGGCCGCCATCAGCATGGCCGGCCAATAGAGACAGTGAAACTTAAGGATCTCCTTGGCCATTAGATGAACTACCTCGCCACCGGTCCACCATTTGGCAAACTGATCCGGATCGTCGGCGTAGCCGATAGCCGAAATGTAGTTCGACAAGGCATCGACCCAGACGTAAGCCACCTGCGATCCATCGAAGGACAACGGGATGCCCCAGCGCACCCGCTCACGCGAGAGCGAAAAATCGGGCAGGTCCTGGTCGATCAGACCAAGCGCCTCGCGGCGGCGTTCCTCCGGCAGAATCAGCAGCTCTTCCGATTCGATCTTCGCCTTCAAGGCGGGCAGAAAGGCGCTGAGCCGGAAGAAGTAGTTCTTCTCCTTGAGCTTTTCCGGCGGTTTGCGATGATCGGGGCAGAGGCCGTCGACCAACTCCTTCTCGGTCAGAAACTTCTCGCAGCCGGTGCAGTAGAGACCTTCATAGTAGTCGGAGTAGACGACGTCGCGACCGTCCTCGGTTTTGGCCTCGCGCATGGCGTCCAGAATCTTCCAAACCGCCTTGAGGTGCCGCTCGGAGGTGGTGCGGATGAAATCGTCGTAGGCGATGTCGAGATTCTTCCAGGCTGTCTTGAAGGTCTCGACGGTCCGGTCGCAGAACTGAATCTCCGACAGCCCGGCGGCCGCGGCCGCCTCGGCCACTTTGGAGCCGTGCTCGTCGGTCCCGGTCAGGAAGAACGAATCGCGTCCGGCCAGCCGGTGAAAACGAGCCAGCAGGTCGGCAGCGATGGTAGTGTAGGCATGGCCGATATGCGGCTTGTCGTTCACGTAGTAGATCGGCGTGGTTACGTAAAAGGGTCTCGGCACCTGCTAACTCCTCTCAGATTCGTCGACGGACGAGTTCCGCCGATAGTCGTCGTCGGACGGCGCATCGTCGAACACTTCGTCGGTTGACTCTCCCGACTTATCGGCGTTGCGCCGGTTTCCGTCATTGTTCTTGCCGTCCGGCAAACCTCCGGACGGAATCAGACCGCCCGCAGAGCTGGTGAAGCGTCGTCCTTCTTCGCCCCGTATGATCGCTTCCTCGCGAAAAACATCGATCCTCTCAATCGTGCCGGAATCCCCTCCCTTAGTCCTGACCTCGGCGCCGACGGGAGGAAACCGCCGCTTGCACTCGGCGTAGAAACCGGTTTCGTAACGCAGACAACAGAGCAACCGACCGCAGTTGCCTGAGATCTTGGCCGGGTTGAGCGGCAGGTCCTGCTCGCGGGCGTGCTGCGTGGAGATGGGGGCGAAGTCACGGATGAAGGTGTTGCAGCACTGGCGCAAACCGCAGATGCCGTAGCCGCCGATACGACGGGCCTCGTCGCGCACGCCGATCTGGCGCAGTTCGATGCGGGTGCGATAACAGGCGGCCAACTCCTTGACCAGATCCCGAAAGTCCACCCGGTGGTCGGCGGTGAAGAAGATGGTCATTTTGTTGCCGTCGTACTGACACTCAACATCGACGATCTTCATGGCCAGGCGGTGCTTGGCGACCATCTTCGCGACGTCCGATTTGAAGCCGTTCTCCTTCTGTCTGAGTTCTTCGACGGCCGCGATGTCGCCCTCGGAAGCCCGCCTGAGGATGGAGCGCGGCCGACCCTGATCGCCGAAGTCGATCTCGGCCTCGACCTTGTTGCGCAGGACGCCGGCGTCCTCGCCTCGTTCGGCCTGCACGATCACCAGGTCGTCCGGTCTGAGGGTATGATAGTAGCTATTAAAAAAGAACTCTCGGCGCGAGCCTTTGAATTCCACCAGGTACAATTCGGCCATCGGGCTTACTCCATCCGCCGGCGGCAATATTGCGGCGCTGCTACCGCGCCGTCCGGAAGGACGCCGTGAGTCTCAACACCAGAGCCGTCAGTGAGCCAAGAATATGCACATTCAAGCCCAAGTCGGCAAGACTTATCTTGATTTGCTCGGACATGACATCGGCCCGCCGAGAATCGACAAAATGGGTCGATAACTGCTTCAAGTCGGCGGCGAAGTCGATATTGGTCAACTCCGCTTCATCCCCCACCTGAGCATAGCGGGCACAGTCGCGGAGCAACGATTGCCACAGCCTGAGCATTTGCTCGGCCTCGCCCCGATCGCGAGGGTCGATCAGTTCGCCCAGGTGCGCCGCCACGGCCGGGGCGTCCTCAGTCAGAAGCGATTTGAACAGCATAAACCCGACTGCGCGGCGCGAGCTGTCGGAATCCTCGCCGCTGTCGATCAGTTCGAGAGCCTGCCCCAGAGAGCCGTCGGCGATGCGGGCCAGCAACCGTGCCCGCTTTTGGTCGAGCTGGTAGCGCTCCGTGAGGTACTGCTCGATGGCCTCGGGACGAATGCGCTCCAGTCTGATTTTCTGCGCGCGCGACTGAATGGTCGGCAACAGCGCCTCCGGCCGCTCGGCGGTGAGCACGATGACAGTGTCGGCGGGCGGTTCTTCGATCATCTTCAAAAGCGCATCGGCCGAGTCGGCGCGCATTCTCTCCATGCGATCGAACAGAGCGAGCCGAACGACACCGCCGGACGATTTGCGGCTGAGACTGCGTTTTATATCGCGGGCGACACTGATCGGAATGTTGGTCGAGGCGACGGCCGAGAGCTTGCAGAACGGTTCGGCGCGACGCTGATCCAGAATCTGGTTGGTCAGTTCGATGCTCTCGTCGGTGTTCTTGAAAGGCGGCAGCGGCACGGCCACCATGAGGCCCTCGAAATTGAGATTAAAGATGGTGCGGCAGGGGCGGCAGTTGCCGCACGGTTGCAGGTCGGCATTAGCAGGTCGCTGCGGCCGTTCACAGTTGAGCAGGGCGGCCAGCGAGAGCGCCAGAGGCCAGTGACCGAGGCCGTCACGGCCGTGAAAGAGATAGGTCCCAGCCACGCGATCGGCCTCAAACGATCGGGCCAGAATAGTCCAGGCTTTGGGCTGGTACTTGGTGATGTCAAAAGGCGTCAAAGCGAATCCATTCCACCGGATCGAGCGCTTTCCGACCGCGGCGCAACTCGAACCTCATCTGACCGTCAGCACCCACCACCGCCAGCTTGTCTCCGGCATGGACGTAACGCCCGACGGTCACGACGGCGGCGTCCAGGCCGGCATAAGTGGTGAAATACTGGTCGCCATGGTCCAGGATAATGAATTCTCCGTAGCCGCGCAAACTCCCAACATAGGCCACCGTGCCGGGCGCCACCGCGCTGACGCTGCGACCGGCCGCGGCCTGTATCGTGATCCCGGGCGAAAACGACCGCAGCTTGGTGATCGGGTGGACCTTCGAGCCGTAGGTCTCGACGATTTTCCCCGTGACCGGCGGCGGTAATTGCCCCTCCATAGTGGCGAAGAGCGAGGGGGGCGCCGGTTCGTCGTCGGGGCGCGGGCGATGCTCCGTTTCCAGCCGGGCGATGATCGCCTCCATCTCCTGGGCCGCCTGTTGCAGCATCAGGAGGTGATCGGCTTCCTCGGTTTTGCGACGACGAACCGTTTGCAGTTTCTTCTGCTCGCGTTCCTTGCGGCTTTCGTCCAGGGCGGTGGCGGTCTCTTTGTTTTTCTTCAGACCGGCCACCTGGTTTTTCTCGCCGGTGCGGCCTTCCAGATGGGCAATCGACTCTTCAAGAAACTCCGTGGCCGCCGCGACGTTGCCGGCCTCGAAATCGGCCACCGCCCTCAAGTAGATGACACGGCGGTTCAACTCCAATTCCTGATTGGGGTGATCGAACGTGGCTTCCGTCGGACTGCGGGAGGCGAGATAGAAGCGGCGAGTCTTCTCCAGGAAGCGCCGGCGGATCTGAGTGTGTTGCGCGCGGCTCTGTTCCAACTGTTGTTCGGCGGCCTTTATATCCTGCTGGATATCCTTAAGCTTCCCACTTAGACGGCTGATCACTTTGCGATCGGAGGCGATCTTTTGATCGTATTCGGAGATACTCCCCTGTACTTTAACCTCCTCTTTCTTGAGCGAGTCCAGTCGGTTCTGTCCCTGCTCGACCTCACGCTGAATCTGTTGCAGTTCTTGTTTCTGGTCGAGGATTTTCCCTTTCTGCGCCTGCCCAAACGAATTCGCGGGCAGAAAGAGAGCGACGGCAATCAGACCGGCAGTCAAAGTTCGTACAACCATGGCTCTACTGCATCATCTTTCTTATGCCGAGATAGCCGCTGACCAGTCCAATAATCGCCACGGCGGCAATGAAGATGGCGATTTCAATGGACGGCGGCAGGACCAGTTCGAATTGGGCGAAGGTGACTTTAGAGCGCGCATAGAAAAGCGCGACCCACCCGGCGGCGCCGGACAGTCCGCCGATGAGGAAACCTTCCATGAGAAACGGCGCGGCCAGAAACAGTCTCCCGGCCCCGAGTATCTGCATCTGGCGGAAACCGACGGCGCGAACCTTGGTCATTAGGCGGATGTTGTTGGCCGAACCGATTAGGGCGGTCAGCAGAATGAGGCCGCCGAGGATCATCCCCAGGCTCAGAATCACGTCCCGTGTCTTCTCGGCCTTGGACAGCCAGCGGCGGCCGTAGACGACCCGCTCGACCGCCTCAAGCTGTGACACCTCGGTCTCGATCGCGGCCACGCCGCCGGAGGTGAGGCTTCTTTCTTCGAAGGTCAAGAGGTACGAGGCCGGCAACGGGTTGGCGCTTTCGAAACCGTATAGCAGGTCGGTCCCGACCAGATCGGCCAGCCGCTCACGGGCCTGTTCGGCGGATATGAAGGTTACCGTACGAACGCCGTCGATACTCCCCAACGTATCATGCAGAGTGGTGGCGGCGGAGTCGGCAAGATCCGGCTTCAAGAACAGTTCCATTTCGAGTTCGGACAATAGGCGGGCATAGAATCCCTCCGAGGTTCCGGCGGCTATCCAGAACAGATCGAAAAGCAAAAACAGCAGGGCCAGCGACATGAACGAACTTAGCGCCGTGCCCGGATGGCGGCGGAGGTTTCTGAACAATTCCCTGATGGTGTGCCAGAGTAATCTCATGACAGAAGCCCGTCTTTGATCTGCAAGTAGTCGCACTGCGGTAGAACATCCGACCCCGCCTGGGAGGTGAGGATAATCACGGAGCGCCCCGACACCGACATCCTCACCAGGTACTCGAAGATGCGTTTGTAGGTGGCCGGGTCGAGACCGGCCGCGGGTTCATCGATAATCATGAGCGGTTGGTCGGCAATGGAGGCGCGCGCGAACTGAGCCAGCGTATATTCCACGCGGGTGAGGCGGTGCGGGTAGAGCGCGGCCTGCTTCAGGAGGTTAAACTCGGTGAGCATCTTAACGAGCCGTTCGCTGCGCGCTCGTTTTTTCACGGAAGCCAGCACCAGGGGGACCATGACGTTTTCGGCCACCGTCAGGCTGGGGACCAGGTCATAGACGCCGCCCACGCCGCCGATCCGTCGACGAATCCGCTTCAACAGCCGGCGTTTCCGAGGCCACAGACATTGGCCGAACAACTCCACCGAACCGCTGTCGGGAAAGCGCAGCCCCAGAAGCAACTCCACCAGCGTCGTCTTACCCGAGCCGGCCGGCCCGGAGATTACCACCGAGCGCCCGGCGGTCAGGGTGAAACCGAAATCATGGAAGATAGTCTCCCCGCGGTCGGAGGTCACAAAGACATTGGTGAACTCGACAATCTTCTGGGTTGACATAACAGTCGGTCGTCCGGGCACCCTAAGATGATTTGACATTGCCGGCCGGGGGTGCTAACTTCACCGGCAATCAATATTAAGCCGTCCTTACCGAACTAAGATTGTAAAAAGGCCATGGACAGAATGACAACTAAAAACCTCGCCAACAAGCCTCTCTGCGTTATCATCACGGCCCTACTCTGCGCCGGCGGCGCCGCAGCCCAGGACTGGCAGGCAATCGCGTTTCCCGACGGCGGCGACGTCACGGGTGTCTGTTTCGTGCATCCCGACACCGGATTCGTCGTGACCAACGGCGGCATTCTCGGCCGCACCTACGACGGCGGCCAAAACTGGCGCCTCATCAGGGTAACGGCGGGAGCGGCGCTGGAGGATGTATCTTTTCTGAACAGCAACCTCGGCTTTGTATGCGGTCGCGCTGGCTCGCTCTATAGCAGTATCGACGGCGGCGAACACTGGGACAATCTCTCGCTTAAAGACACTATCCTCTGGCTGTTCGACGTTGAGATGCTCGACGCCAAGCACGTCGTAGTGGCCGGGGCCACCCGCGCTCCCACCACGCCCTATGAAGGGCTGATGCTGCGGTCGACCGACGGCGGCAAAAGCTTCAAACAGATGCCGACTGTGGGCATGGGGTACAAGGAGTTTTTCTATCGACGTGGGAAGCCGGTTTACCTGCTGACCATGGGGGGACTGAGCCGTTCGAATGATCTCGGTGAAAACTGGAAAACGAGCCTTACTATCGACGGCAATCCGGGTCGGGCGCTCTCGTTCGCCGGAAAAACCGCGCTGATTGCCGGACCGCGTGGAATGGTGGCTCTCAGTTCCGACAGCGGTCGCACCTGGCGTTCCAACGACCGGTCGGAGAACGAAGTTTTCATCGCGGCCGAGATGATCGATGAGAAGGTCGGTTACATCGGCGGCTGGCCGGAAACTATACTGAAGACAACCGACGGTGGTCGCAGTTGGACCGAGGAGTCGTTTGAGCCGAGATTCTCCGTGCTCGATTTCTGTTTGGTGGGCGACCGGCTTTACGCGGTCGGTTCCGGCGGCCGGGTAGCAGTCAAAAAGGTGAAGTGAAGCGCCGGCGTTACGCTTGACAGCAAAGACAGTATCTCCGCCCAGGGTGACGCTGTAAGGGAAGCTTGAACACGGGCGTGAAGGCCTTCCTGATCTTGGAATGTAACCGAACTCAATGAATCGTAGGTCAGGTTCCTTGGAACCTGACGATATTCGGATGTCAGGATCACAAGGATCCCGACCTGCTGTGTTAACACCCTGCCGCCATCCGCTCGTTGTTGTCAACTCTCGGCCAGTTTGGCGTTGACGAATCTAATTTCTGCATTAACTTAGCGCGAAAAGTAACTGTCGAAAACCGCGGCGAAAAAAGATGGAAGAACATACCCATATCGGCATCGATTCCCCCGGGGTGAATGTCGCCGTTATCAAGAACGACTACGACGGCTGGAAATTCCTGATTCTCAAACGAGCCCAGGAGTCCTACGGCGGTTTCTGGGGTTTTATGACCGGCAGCAAGCGCGGCGATGAAACGGTGGCCCAGGTAGTGGTGCGCGAACTGAAAGAAGAAACGGGTCTCGCCTCCGAGCGGATGTTCGCCACCGAGTATCTGGTGCAATTCTACGAACCGGAAGTGGACAAAATCTGGCTGCTGCCGTTGATTGTCGCAGTGGTCGCCCCCGACTCCAAAGTGGTCCTGTCGGAAGAGAATAGCGAGTACCGCTGGCTCGTGGCGCCTAAGGCCAGGCATCTGGTCAGTTGGAAGAACCTGGTGCGGGCGGTGGACAATGTCAGCGAGGAACTAGCCATCTACCCGGCCCGCAACTGGGTCGAGATCTTTGCATAGCCCCCGGCGGGCCGGGAAACTCGCATGAACGTCCGGGCCACGCGCGGCGTTTCGCCGGACGGCGACCAAGGTCTGGAACCGATTACGGCCGCGACTGTTACAACCGGTGAGAGCTGTCTCATCGGGGTCACAAAGCGCTTGCGCCCCGCGGTGCTTTGACTATATTGGGGCGCTCCGCAGATGAGGAGCTAAGTGATATGTTGATAACTGTCTGCAAATCGAAGATACATCGCGCCACCATCACCGACGCCAATCTCGAATACGTCGGCAGTGTTACTATCGACGCCGAGTTGATGCGTCGCGCCGACCTGATCCCGTACGAGAAGGTCCAGGTGGCCAATATCGCAAATGGTAAGCGGTTCGAGACCTATGTCATTGAGGGGGAGGCCAACAGCGGCGTGATCGGCCTCAACGGAGCGGCCGCGCGCAAGGGGAGTGTCGGCGATTTGATTATCATTATCGCTTACGGCCATATTGAAAAAGAGAAGGCCGCCGACTTCAAGCCCGCCATCGTTCATGTCGACAAAGACAACAGACCGTTGGACTACTAGTCGACCAATTCGACCGGTCAAATAGGGGTGGGTCGGAGCACCCGGAAGACAGAGGAAAGCCAATGATCACAGGCAGATCGGCAATAGTACTGGCCGCGGGCAAAGGCAAGCGGATGAAATCCGATATGCCCAAAGTGCTGCACCGGATCCACGGTCGCCCAATGATCTGTCAGGTTATGGACACCCTTGAGTCGCTGGAGCTTGACCGCACTATCGTAGTGATCGGTTTCCAGGGGGAACTGGTTCAGCGCGAATTGGTTGGCCGCGATGTTGAGTTCGTATGGCAGCGCCAACAACTCGGCACCGGTCACGCCGTGATAATGACCAGAGATATCCTGGGCGATTTCGCCGGCACCACCCTGATAGCCCTGGGGGACATGCCATTCGTGTCGGTCGAGTCTTTCCAACGCCTTTTTGAGACGCATGAGCGAACCGGCGCCGCGGCCACCTGCCTTTCAGCCATCCTGGCTGACCCGTCCGGCTACGGCCGGATCGTAAGGGCGCCCGGGAGCGACCTTCTGGCCGAGATCGTCGAGCACCGGGATGCAACGCCTGAGATTCTGACCATCAAAGAGATCAACACCGGCACCTTCTGCTTTGATAACCGGCGCATGTTTGCCGCCCTCGACCAGGTCGACACTCAAAACACTCAAAGGGAATACTATCTAACCGACACCATCAGGATACTGCACGGGCGCGGTCTGAAGGTGGCGGTGGTCACCACCCGCGATCCCGATGAGGGATTAGGAGTAAACTCGCTCGATCAACTGGACGCTTTGGCTCGAAAATTCGCCGGGAAACATTAATCCGATTCCGATTTTATTGGTCTAACGGGTGGTTAGGTGCGTTATAAGGGAAAGGTCAACATCTCGAGATTGCGATCGACCGCGGTTTTTTTTGTTGACGGCTGGACGAACCAGAGATAGATTAGAGGGTTAAGATGATGAACAGTCGACTGCGTAAGACACTCTTGGCGGTCTTTTTGATCGCCGTGGCCGGTTCGGTATCGGCCCAGATGGCGGACAAGGCTGAACTGCACAGTATTTCCAAGTCTCCGTCGTCGGTTAAGCCGGCGGCCGATCTGTTCTCGCTGTTGGACCTTTCCAAGGTCAGTTGGTCCCACAGCTATTCGGTGAGCTTTTTCTCCGGCGGCGCTATGTCCGGCTCGGTGGGGCTTCTCAACTCGGCCATGCTTTACGAGTTTTCGCCGAAACTCAGCCTCATTCTGAACCTGGGCGTGGCTCATTCCGGCGGGCAATGGGGTCAGGATCGAAACACCACTCTGCTGCCCGGCTTCACACTGGACTATCATCCCTCGGACAAGTTCCGCCTCACCTTCCAGGTTCAGAAGTACGACGCCGTCCTCAACCCACTTATAAGCAGGAGTAGTCCTTGGTATAGCCCGGTAGGCTCACGCTAAGCCTCCCACCTCCGAGGCGGCCTCAGGGTCGTCGCCCACCGCACCCAAAACCCACATGCATAAACCAACCAGGCCACAGAGAACTGATCGGGCTGATACGGATTCGTGGCGGCAGCGCCTGCAAAGCTCCCGCGCCTTGGAGGTGCTGATCGCCGTCGTGTTCGTCGTCGTCTTGGTATATGTAATCAGCCTGTCCATGAGGATCAGCCGCGGGGTTTCGCGGACGCTGGAGACGCCCGAGCACGTGGTCCGGCTGCAGATCCTTAACGGTTGCGGCGTTACCGGGCTGGCGGCGCATGTGGCCGACGGTCTGGCCGACTACGCCGACCGCGACCTTGAGATCAAAGTGGTTGACACTGATAATTTCGACCTCAGCCAGGTCGGCGAGAGTTTTGTAATCTCTCGTATCGAGGATAATGCGACGGCTGTTCTGTTGGCGCAAAAATTGGGCTTGCACGCGAGTGAGGTCCCTTTTAAGCCGCTTGAAAACAACTACCGTCAGGTGACCGCCACCCTGGTGCTGGGCGAGGATTGGTCGACGGTGGAACCGCTAAACAGTCTGGTTACGGAGAAATAGAAGAGTATCTTGAGTGAGTCATCGGTCTTGGCGCTGGCCCGCCGGGCGGGTCAACTGGCCCTTTCCAAAAAGGGGTTCGATGTAAAGCTCTTGAAGATCAAAGAGGTGTCTTCGGTGGCGGACTATTTTGTCATCGCCTCGGGTGAAGCCGACGTCCACGTCAAGGCGATCGCCCGCACCGTCGAGGACGGACTTATGGAAAGCGGCCACAAGCCTTACCATCGCGAGGGATATTCGGAGGGAAATTGGGTTTTACTGGATTATATAGATGTAGTCGTCCATGTGTTTCGGGAGCCGACGCGGCGCTTCTACGCTCTCGAGCGGCTGTGGGGGGACGCCCCTATCGAGCAGTTATCCGACGACTGAGCGGCCGTGGACGAGACCGTTTGCGAAAATAGAATCATAGCTTAAGGAGCTACTATGGAGATAGCTGACCTCAAATCAAAAACGATCGCGGAACTTCTGAAGATGGCCGAGGACATGGATATCCCCGGCGTTTCGGGGTTGCGCAAATCGGAGTTGATCTACAAGATCATGGAAAACGCATCGTCCTCGGACAGCACCATCCTGGCCGAGGGCGTCCTTGAGATTCTCGATGAGGGTTACGGGTTTCTCCGCTCCCCCGACTACAACTACCTACCGGGGCAGGACGACATTTACGTGTCGCCGTCGCAAATCAAACGCTTCGACATGCGCACCGGCGACATCGTGGCCGGCCAGGTGCGGCCACCCAAGGACAACGAGCGCTACTTCGCACTTCTGAAAATCGAGACGGTCAACTTTATCGATCCCGAGAAAGCCAAGCACAAGGTCCTGTTCGACAACCTCACGCCGCTCTACCCCGACGAGCCGTTCAAGCTGGAGGTAAACGCGGAGCGGCTCACCACCCGCATCATCGATCTGATGTGTCCCATCGGCAAGGGTCAGCGCGCTCTGATCACGTCGCCGCCCAAAGCCGGCAAGACCATCATCCTCCAGCGGATCGCCCAATCGATCACGACCAATCACCCCGAGGTGAAACTGATCGTACTTCTGATCGACGAGCGGCCGGAGGAGGTCACCGATATGAAGCGCTCGGTCAAGGGTGAGGTCATCTCGTCGACCTTCGATGAGCCGGCCGACCGCCACGTTCAGGTGGCCAACATGGTGCTGGAGAAATCGAAGCGCTTGGTCGAGCACGGTCACGACGTCGTCATCCTGCTCGATTCACTCACCCGCCTGGCCCGCGCCCACAACTCGGTGGTGCCGCACTCCGGCAAGATTCTCTCAGGCGGCGTCGACTCCAACGCCCTGCATAAGCCGAAACGGTTTTTCGGCGCCGCCCGCAACATCGAGGAGGGGGGGTCACTGTCGGTCATCGCCACCGCCTTGATCGAAACCGGCTCGCGCATGGACGAGGTGATCTTCGAGGAGTTCAAGGGTACCGGCAACATGGAGTTGGTGCTGGATCGAAGGCTCTCGGATCGACGCATCTTCCCGGCCATGGACATCAACCGGTCGTCAACCCGTAAGGAAGAGCTGCTGATGCCCCACGACGTGCTCACCAAGATCTGGATTCTGCGGAAGTTCCTTGCTGAGATGAATCCGATCGAGGCTATGGAGTTCCTGCTCGATCGTCTGAAGAAGACCAAGAACAATGACCGCTTCCTGGCCTCGATGAAGGACTGAGCAGGCGAGCCCGTTTTCCGCGCTCCGCGCGTGCAATCCGCGTCATGGTTGGGCGCCGCCGGGCTTTCCCTGGATTCGTAGAAATCTCCGCATACCGTCGGATTGTGTGAGCGGCAGTCGCCCTCGTCTGCCACCAGCACTTCCCAAACTGTGCAGGCGGCTTCACGTTCCGACGCGGGTTTCCCTGTTCAGTTCTTGAACACTTGCCTGGCCCGAGTCGTCTGTAACCGCAGGTAAGATCAGGGATTTGTTGTCCTCAGAGTGGTCCGACTGAATCGCCCCGCCGCTTCGGCCGCGTTTTTGCAGACAGGTCGGCCGGTGCTAATACTTGCGAGCTTGACATTTTCTAAGGAACTTCGTACCATCTGTCGATTTATACAGTGATGAAGGAGATAAATATAGCATAACGGTTATCTGGTTGTTTCACCCGGTCGGTTGAGACCGGTACAGTATTAAGGAAGGTCACTTGTGGCCCAGAAACCGTAGCTATGTTTATATCGCGGTTCCAGGGCCGGGATAAGGTCCCGGTTTAGCATGGACAGTACGCTGTGTAAAGCCTCTTCTCTGCTCATCTGCATCTTGGCTGGGCTATCGGCCGGCGAAGCGGGCGCCGTCGCCATCGAAACGCTGAGCGCCAGCGACCGGGAATTCCATTTCAGGGTTGACGTCGGGAGCGATCCTGCCGATCTGTTTGTCGAAGTCGGCGCCGATTCCACTCGGCGATTCTATACCGTCACTTTGATCGGGCTGCCCACGGGTGGGTCAGTCGAGTTGGTTTCGGCGATAGGGTTGCAGCCTTTGCCGCTTGCACCCGGCGCAGTCGACTATGCAGCGCCGCCTGGCGAGCCGCAGGAGTGGGTTCGTCTGCTTGAGCCGTTTGAGGTCCGCGGTCGGCTCCTGGCGCCGCTTCGCATTTATCCGGTGCGTGGCGGCGGTCTCTACCGGCAGGTGGAGGTCCGCTTACGTTTTCAAGGCGGCCGAGAAGGCGCCGCAACACCTGATCCTGTCTTCGATCGCGTTTTCGAAGCCGCGGTCGCCAACTCCCCGCAGATGAGACAGTGGCCCACCGAAGCCAGACCGGCGGCCAAACCGACAGCGGTAACTCCCTTTGCCGTCACCTCCGAATGGTATCGGCTGGCCGTCGACCAGAGCGGCCTTTACCGAGTCACGGGAGCGCAGCTACGAAGCGCCGGACTGAGTTTGGAGGGTCTGATCTCGGACGACATCCGCCTTTTCAACGGCGGCGGTCGCCAACTCGAGGCGCCGAACGAGCGTCCGCGTCCGGAGTTTCGTGAGGTGGCGATACTGGTGGAGGACGGTGGCGATGGTGTGTTCGACCGAAACGACTACCTTCTGTTCTACGGTGAATCGGTCGACCGCTGGTACTACGGTCTGCTCGATTCGGTCGGGTATCATCACCATCACTACACCGAAGAGAACGTTTACTGGTTGACGGCCGCCGGATCGTTCGGCTCACCGGCTATGCGCATGAGCGCGATCGCGAGCGCACCGGACGGCGGCGAGGACACCGTCTTCACGTCTTTCCAACGCCGGGTGCATTCCGAACGTGACACGATTTTCAGCATCGACAACAGCGATCACATCAGGAACTTCTATCGCTGGTTCTGGAGCGACGAACTCGACCCGTCATTCTATATCGCCGTCTCCAACGTCGTGCCGGGGACGCCGGCCGAAGCCAGAGTGGTGGCCATAATGCCCTGGCCGACCGATTCATACACGCTGCAAGTCTCCAGTGAACCGGCGACAAAACTGTCATGCGACGACTCCGGTTGCACCTTCAGAGTCGCTTCGCTGCACGAAGGGCTTAACCAATTTCGGGTGAACTTCTCGATCGGCGGGAGTAACCGTCCGTACTTGGATTACGTCGACGTCGCATACCTGAGCGAGTTAGCGCCGGCCGGCGACCGGCTGGAGTTTAACCTGCCCGGTTACGCCGGTCGAGCCAGGATCGAACTGGTCGACGACTTCACATCGGCGCCCCTGATACTGGACATCGGCGATTCGCAGCGACCGCGAGTGATCGATGGTTACGTCGCTGAGGGCGGCGCCGTCTCGTTTGCGGCCGACCTGAGCGCCGCCGGACCCAATCACTTCTACGCCTCCACCATCGACCGCGCCAGGACGCCGCAGTCGATCAGCGGAACCATCACCACCGACCTGCGCGCCCCGTCCGCCCAGGCCGACCTGCTCATCATCGCCCCCGAGGGGTATACAGAAGCTATGCAGGAGTATATCGATTACCGCGAGGCGCAGGGGGTGTCGGTACGCATGGTGACGGTTGAGGACATCATCGACAACTTCGCCTATGGTCTGTTCGATCCGACCGCGATCAGGGATTTTCTGAAGTATGCTTATGAGAATTACCCGCCGCCAGCGCCCTCGGTGGCGCTGATGGTCGGCGACGGTCACTATGATTTTCTGAACCATTTGGGATTCGACGCGCCCAATTACGTGCCGCCATTCATCCACGCCTACGACAATGCCTTCGCCTACAGCGACGATAACTACGTCTACTTCGGTGAGTATGGGGCGCTTGACTCCGACAGCAGTTTCCAGCCGGGGTTGGACCGCGGCCTGGACATGGTAACGGCCCGCTGGCCGACGCGTGACGTCGGTGAGATTGAGACGATTATCGACAAAACCATGCGCTACGAAGCACCGTCGAACTTCGGTCTCTGGCGCACGCTATTGACGCTGGTGGCCGATGACGAGTTTGCAGCCGGGCGCAGTTCGGAACTGATCCACACCGGACAGACCGACACGCTTCAGATGTTCCACATACCGCGGCTTTATACGCGCGACAAAATCTACGCTATCGAGCATCCCTTTGTGAACAGTCAGAAGCCCAGCGCCAATGACGCCGTCGTGAACGCTTTCAACAGCGGGCGCTTGCTGGTGAACTACGTCGGCCACGGCAACCCCCAACTATGGGCGCACGAGCATATCTTCACGGTCAACGATGATCTGCCCAGACTGACCAACTACCAACGGCTGCCGCTGGTGCTGGCGGCCTCGTGCAACATCGGCGCCTTTGACAGCCCGGAGGGGAGCGCCATGGCCGAAGAGCTGATCACCTATCCCAACGGCGGCGCTATCGCCGTCATTTCAGCCACCCGTCTGGTCTGGTCGGCGCCTAACAAGGAGTTCAACGAAACGGCCTTTGACGTCCTCTTCGAAGAAGAGAAACTGACCATGGCTGAAGCCATGTACACGGCCAAACTGCGGCACCAACTGTGGGCGGGCGGACCGTCCACGCAGGTCAACAACGATCGCGCTTTTCTGTTTATCGGTGATCCCTTGCTCAAGATGGCTCAACCCCGACTCGGCATGCGCTATCTGACGACGCCGGACAGTCTGGTGGCCTTACAAACGGCGAGCGTAAGCGGGGAGATTGTCGATGATTTCGGCGGCGTTATTCTCTCCGACGGTCTGCTGACCATCAGGGTGTACGATTCCGATAAGCAGCGACACTACAATTCGGCCGAGCACGGCGGCACCGCGGGAACGATTGATTACAGCGTCGACGGTGCGGCCGTCTATCGCGGCTCGGCGAGCATAAGCCAAGGTCGTTTCAGCTTTGAGTTCGTGCCGCCATTGGACATCGCCTACGGCGGCCGCAGCGCCCGCATCATGACCTACGCCGTGCTCGACAGCGTCGACGCCGCCGGACTGATCGATTCCATCTACGTCACCGACTCCATTGCCGAAGTGACCGACTCGGTCGGACCACAGATCGCGTACCGGGTTGCCGGCCGCGTCGATTTCGTCAGCGGCGATCCGATTCAGCGGGGGGATCGTCTTGTGATCAGCCTCAGTGATCCGTCCGGAATAAACCTCGCCGGTGGACTGGGTCATGGGGTGACTCTCGAGGTCGACGGCCGCTCCGATCGCATCGTCAACCTGACCGGTGAGTTCGAGTATGACACGGACGAATTCACCGCCGGCAGCGTGAGCTACGCCTTCGACAGCCTCGAAGTCGGTCATCACAGCTTCAAGATCAAAGCCTGGGATAATGCCAACAACTCGACGACGGCGGAGTTCACCGCCGAGCTGGCGGCCGCCGACGGACCGGCGATAACCGATCTGTTGAACTATCCCAACCCGATGCAAGCGAGCACGAGATTCTCTTTCTACGCGGCGCGGCGCCTGGAAAGTTTTTCCCTTGAGATTTTTACTCTTTCCGGCCGGAAGATCAGGAGTTATAGTCAGAGTTCACTCTCCCCCGGCTACCACGACGAAATCGTCTGGGCCGGAGAGGACTTCGCGGGCGACCGGGTCGCCACCGGAGTCTACATATACAAGGCCACCGCTCGTTCGGTCGACGAGCGGGTCGAGATTTTTGGAAAAGTAGTTGTCATCAATTAGCGAGGAGAATCAAATGAATCGATACGGGATATTCTCTCTGCTGGCCGGGCTCTTAATAATGTCCATAATGTCAGCAGTGTCGGTGCAGGCCGATATCTCGAACGCCGCCGTTCTGTATCTGCGGATTGCGCCGGGTGCGCGGGCCGCGGGCATGGGCGAGGCTTACGTGGCCATCACCGATGACGCCACCGCCACCCACTGGAATCCCGCCGGCCTGGGAGCCTATCCTTTGGCGGACGCCTGGATCGAGTCCGGTATCCCGAAGCGATTTCGGCCGCTCAAGGCTATCGCGGCGCTCAAACAGGGCGGGGCCGCCGACTACACGGCTTACGAGATATGGGCGTTGACTCCCGAAGGGCTGGTGCGGTTCGATAACAAGGACTGGTTTCTCCATGAAAAGTTCAGCACCAAGACGGACCAGACGCTCGAGAAAATCCTGTCATCGTATTTCAACGTGACCGACGAAGAACGTCGGCAGGAGATGATCCGGAGAGTAGCGGCGGACAACAACCGACGGGAATACACTTACCTGGAGGAACTCGTATCCGACGTAAGCGCCACCGTTCCGGAGGGTTACAGCGGCATGAAAACGCTGCGATCCCTGCTGGATTCTCTGCTCATCGGTTACAACCAGTGCCGGATCAACTGGGACCGGGTGAGCGACATCGAGCGCCACCTCAGGGACGGTATGAAAGATAGCGTTTTGGCGGAGGTGGAGGCCGATCGGATCTCAGTCGCCGTCGAACAGGCCCGGACACGCTTTATCCAGGAGGAGATTGTCGTCTCCTACGAGGTCGCTTACGCCGACGAACCGTCGACTATCGCAGCCCTGGACAATAATCTTCTGGTCGGCACCAATTCCGGATTGGTCGTCTTCAACGGCAACACCTGGCAGACGCTGAGGGTGGCAGACGGCTTGCCTTCCGACAGCGTGTTGTCTATTTACAGCGTCGGCGGCCGGGCTTACATCGGCACCGCCAAGGGTCCTGCAGTGTTCTTCGGTCGCCGACTGGCGCCATTGGAATCAACTGAGCAGATACCGAGCGCCCCGGTACAGGCAATCGGCGGCAACTCCCAAAACGACATGTGGTTCGTGATCGGCGATGATCTCTACCACTTCGACGGTCGGAGTTGGTCCAACAACATGAGTTATAAGATACTCCTCGACGATACGCCCGAGTCGATCGCCGAGCGCTTTAATGTTTACGGCACGTCGCGTGAAAAAGAAGCATACCTGGAGAAGTTTCGCCGGGCCAACGAAGCAACCGGCCTTCAGGGCATGGTTGACCCGGCGGGAGGCGGCGCCGACGGCGGTGAGAACGACCTCATGGCGATGGTGGCCGGGGGGCACACCGGAAATGATACCGACGCCGCGTCGGACAGTACCGGCGCCCCAGAGACCACAGACGCCTTGGAGCCTGAGAGCGCGGCCTCCGCCGGCAGCGGCGAATTGCCGCCGGGCAACATCGTACAGGCGCCGTATCTGGTCGGAATCAAAGGTAAAGTAAGCACCATCTTCGGTGGTCCTGAAAACCGCGTCTGGATCGGGACCGATTATGGTATCCTCTATTTCGACGGCGGCTCCTGGTCGATGCCCGGTTATCGCGACTATCGCATGAAAGAGGGTGAGTCCTTCGATCAGGCGGTCGACGTCAAACACCACGAGTCCGAGGCGGACCGCGAGGCCTATGTCGCCGCGCTGAAGGACATCAATGACCTCGGCGACGAACCGCTGAAGGCGGGCCACAGTATTAAGATGTACCGCAACCCGGCGGCGGCGCCCGTGCGCAAAATCCTGCGCAGCGGCGAGCGGCTCTTCTTCACCACCGACGTCGGTCTGGTCGATTATGACGGTTATTACTGGGAGCGCTCCAACATCAGAGGGCTGGATCGCACCCCGACCTCCGACGCCTTCGCCATTGATGATGAGTTGTGGCTGGTCGGCGAGGACAAGATCGTTATCAAAGCCAACGCCTTGACCCAGATCTCGTTCATGCACGTAAAGTGGTTGCCGGAGTTGACCGACGACGTTTACTACGAGTTTTTGTCGTTTGTCACCTCGAGTCGGGAGTGGGGTACTTTCGGCGGCAACATCACCTACATTTCCTATGGTAAATTTCTTCGGACCAACGAAGCGGCCGACACGCTCGGATCGTTCGAGTCCTTCGACATTGCCTTCACCGGCTCCTACGGCACAGCTCTGACCTCGCGTCTGAAAGTCGGTCTGTCGGCCAAGCTGCTTTACTCCAAACTGTCCGACCTCGGTGCCGGACTGGAGAAAGGCAAGGGGACCTCGGCCGGTTTCGCCGTCGACTTCGGCATGATATACCTGTTGTCGCACCGTCTGACTCTCGGCATGGCCCTCACCAACCTCGGCCCCAAGATGGCCTATATCGATGCCGCTCAGGCCGATGATCTGCCGCGCAACCTAGCGGCCGGTTTCGCATACAAGCTGTTGGAGAGCGACTACTACTGGCTGCTGGTGACCTTGGAGACCAACAAGATCCTCGTGGGCGTCGATGACGGCTTCACCGAGGAATTAAAGCAGACAATAATGAACGCCGGAGCGGAATTCTCTTACGCGAACCTCATCGCCGGCCGGGTCGGGTACATTCACGACGAAGAAGGTGATGTCAAGACGCTGACCCTCGGTCTGGGATTAACGTTGCTCGACCGGCTAAAATTCGACTTCTCCTATATCCCCAGCGGCTCGACGGAGTCGCTGAAGAATACCCTGCGTTACTCGCTGTCGGCGCTGCTGTAGAATGGGAGATGATGCGGTGTTGCTGTCACGATTCGACATATTTCGATTTCTCTTCGCCGCCTGGCTGGTGATGATCACGGCCCAGCCGCTGCGTGCCGGCGACCGTTTGCTCTTTGGAACCAAGCAGCGTGACGATAGTCGGGCGACTGAGAACAAAGTGCAACACCATTCACTGCGACAGGCGCGCGGACCCGGCATCAAGCTGCCGCTCGATCGCAAGTCACCATGGTCGCTGCCGACCAAAGCCCTGGCCGAGCCGCTGGATACGATCGACATCCTGGTGATGAGGTTCAGCTTCCAGAAGGAGGAAACAGACGATCCTAACACCACCGGTCAGGGCGAATTCGATCTATCCCGACCGTTGGCTAGTCCGAATGACTCAGCCGCCTACTACGACCGGGTCGGTCACTGGATCGATCCGCCGCCGCATGACTCGTTGTATTTCGATGCTCACCTGAGGGCGCTGAAGATCTACTGGGAGACGGTCAGCGAGGGATTGATCACGCTCAATTGGGACATCTGGCCGCCAAGCCCTGGCTCCGCGTACCGGCTGCCGGAACGAATGAGCGAGTACGGCATTTGCGGCGCCGATCTGCCGGCCGACGAGCAGTTCGACACGGTCATCTTCGGCCTGGTGCGGTATTTCGCCGACTGCTTTTATGTCGCCGACTCGGTCTCGCCGGAAATCCGGTTCGGTGAGTACGACTCGTACTTTCTGTTCCATGCCGGGAGTGACCGTCAGAACGATATCGGTTTTCCACCCACCTGTTCCGATTTGTTCACCGGCTATGTCAACTTCATACCGGACTCGGTCTACTTTGACACCCTGCGCGTCGACAATGATTCGACCACGATATGGAACGCGTTGATTTTGCCGGAGACCACCAACCAGGACAACCGCGCCACGGCCATGAATGCCGTGCTGGCTCATGAGTTTGGTCATCAACTAGGGTTGCCGGACCTCTATCGGACCGATTTTTTCATCACCAACCTGGGCGACTTCGCCCTGATGGATCACAACGGATTCAACACCAGTATCGACTTCCTCGGCTTCAAAGCGGGCGGTGCTTTCGGAGTCATACCGGTTTACCCGTGCGCCTGGTCGCGCGCCTACCTGGGGCTGGTGGAGGTGGTCGACTTTCGGGCCGGTGAAGACATATACCTGGCGGCCGCGGAGATTGCCTCCGATGCCACGAAAATAGCCCGCATCCCGATCAGCGAAAACGAGTATTACCTGATCGAGGTTCGCGTCGACGACCTCTACCCCGACATCGTCACCGGCATGCTGGCCGACAGCGCCACCGGCGTCATCCTTTACCCGGTCGACACCGCTACCCGCGAGTTCACCGGCGAGTACGATTTCCTGCTGCCCGGCAGCGGAATGCTGATCTACCATGTCGACGAGGGCGTGGCGGGGCTCAACTACGACTGGTTCACCGGCGATACGGTGGTCAATTTCAACGACAATAAGCTGCAACTGGTCCCCTCGCGGCGATTCATCCGACTGATGGAAGCGGACGGTATCGTCGACATGAGCGGTTACTACGAAACCGGCAAAAGGCGTTTCGGCTCGGCTGATGACATGTTTCGCGACGACCGCCAGCGCTCCTTCACACCCAACACCAATCCGGCGGCCGTCGATAACTCCGGTAACGACACCCACGTCAGGATCGAACGTATCGGTCGGCTGCGTCCACCGCTGCCCAGCCTGCGAATCGACACAGCCATGACGTTCGACCTTGAGACCGACGGGTTGGTCGACGGTTTCCCGGTGCGCGCGGGGTATCCCGTTGTCGGTTTGTCACCTATCGTGGACGACTTGAACCGCGACGGTGTCGATGAGATCATCTTTGCCTCTGGCCGGAACCTCCTGGCAGCGACCCTTGACGGTCGCAACTTCATCCATCAGGTGTCGGCGTGCGATCCGTGCAGCACCTACTATGACACCAGTTTCGCGTCGGTTTACGACAGCACGGGACGGCCGCACCCTCTGCCGCTCTTTGCCCGGACGACCAACGACATCTGGGCCGGGCCGGTCACCGGCGACTTCGGACTGGGTTTGCCGGAGAAATTTGTCGCCGTCGGTTATCCCGCTGGGACCGCCGGTTGGGTGGCGATCTACCGGCCGTTCGACGGCAACCACAACGGTTTGGCCGATGCGGCGATACCGTCCATGCCGAACTTTTCGACCTCCGGGGCGCCTATCGCGCTGTCGTTCGGCGACAGATTGTGGGTGCTCACCAGCAACGGCAGCATTTACCTCAAAGAAGATCTGAGTCCAACGGTTCGGCAGTTGTACGACTTCGACGAGGAAGTGTATCACGGTATTTGCCGCCTCGATGAACATCTCTTGCTTCTGGCCGGAGACTCGTTGTCGGGCGGCGCCGAACAAACGCACCTATGGTTTCTGAGCAACATCGACAGTGTTGCATACACGCTCGACGGCTTCTACAACCTGGGACCGATTCTGGGGGATGCCGACCGCGATGGAATTTCGGAGGTAGCTGTCTTTTCGCATGACGGCCGTGCGGCTTTGATCACGGTCGACATGTCGCTGATAGCGCCGCCCAACGCATTGCCGGTATTCCACCTTTCGGAAGCGAAGGAAACCGAGTATACTTTCACCACCAACCCGGTGGCCGGCGACCTCGACCTCGACGGCTATCCTGACATCGTCATCGCCGGCGCCAATGCCGTCTACGCTTTCAACCGCGAGTTGACCCTGTTGACCGGTTATCCGATCGAGATCGACGACCGCTTGCAGTACGATGACGTCACCTTCACCGGATACTACGAGGACCTCGCCATTGCCGCGCCGGTTATCGGCGACATCAGCAAGGGGGGCCGGCCGGAGATAGTCTTCCCCACTTTCGCGGGAAACATCTACTCTTTCGGACCCGACTTGTCCTACGGTTTCCCGCTCTCGGCCGGTGAACGCGGCGCAGGATCGTCGCTCCTGTTCGCCGACAGTTCCGGTGCGGGACGGCTGGCCTATCTCGGCGCCGATGGGTGGTTCTACGCCTGGCAGGTCGACATTGACACGGTTCACGATTACTGGCCGATGGGCGGCCATGATGCTGCGGGAAGTTTCGTTTTCGACGCGAGCAACCTCGGCGCGCCGAAGCAGTTCTCCGACCTGTTTCCGGAGGAGAGATTTTACAATTACCCGAACCCGGTGGTCGACGGCGCCACGACTATCCGATACTTCCTGGGCCGCGAGGCATCGAAAGTGGAACTGGTCATTTACGATCTCTCCGGCCGTCAGGTGGCCCGCTTCGACGGACCGACCAGCGGCGGCGTGGACAACGAGAAAACCTGGCTGTGCGGCGAGGCCACGCCCGGCGTGTATCGCTGTATGATTGAAGTAGATTTCGGCGGTGAGACCAAGACCGCCTTCACAGATATTGCCGTTATCAGATAAGGAGCTTGTTGAATGTTCAAGAGAATAAGAATAGTCGGACTCCTGGCGGGGCTGGGCCTACTGTCGGCGAGCGCTGTGGCCGATTCCGGGGGCGGCGATGAGAGTCCGTCGCTGCTTGGTCGCGAATTACAGAAACTGCGTTACGACTTCAGTTATCAGGTGCTGCAATCCAACGACGGCCTGACGGCCGATCAGGAAGATGAACTCACGCTGACCGATCTGGCTCGATCCGATGTCCGGCCGCCGGAGTATAAATCACCCGCCAGGGCGTTTTTGTATTCGCTGGCCGTGCCGGGACTCGGTCAGCTTTACTCCGGGAGCAAGATCAAACCGGTAGCCTTCCTGGCTTTGGAAGTATTCGGACTATCCCAGGCCTTCAAGTATCACGGCAACGGGGACGATATCACGGCGGAGTTCCAGGCCTTCAATCGGGCGCACTGGAATCGTGCGGACATCATCTACACCGTAGGGGATGAAGAATATCTGGCCTACCAAGCCTATCTGATGTCCGCCTACGGCACTCTGCGACCGGACTTACTGGCGGATTCACTGAATGACTCTGATCTTCGAAGAGGGTTCACCCATATTCTGCCCAGCGAAAGAAACCAGCAATACTACGAGATGACCGGCAAGTACAATCAGTTCGCCTGGGGGTGGGATGATGCCGAGCTCGATGGCCAGAACCTCAGATACTATCTTGAGGTCGATCCCGACGGCGTGCCGAAGGCCATCGGCCTGGACGTACCCCATTCGGCGAACCGTCTGACTTACGAGGACATGCGAAATGACGCCAACACCGAGTACGACCGGGCTATGAAGTATGTGTTCGTGGTCATGGGCAACCATCTGATCAGCGCCTTTGAGGCGTTCTTTGCGACCAAACGCCACAACAACCGGTTGAAGTACAACCAGCCGTTTTCCGGGATCGATGTCAAACCGTCGATACGATCATACTCGTCGTGGAAAGACACGCCGTACCTAACGTTTAGCTATAAGTTCTAGCGGTTTCTGATGAGTCGACGCTGGATCATATTCGGCCTGTTAGCGGTCCTGGGAGGGCCGACGGCGGCAAGGTCGCTGGAATTGGAGGCGCCGCCGATCCACTCGCAGTTGTCGACCGAGTTGCAGAGGCCCGCGGTGAGCGGCTCCGATCGGTCGTTTGGTGTTTTTTTTCAGCAGGGCTTTGACGACTGGGGCGTGCGGAAGAAAGACCCGGGCCGCAAGTCTGCGTCGAAAGCTCTGCTCTACTCGGCCCTGTTGCCCGGCCTGGGTGAGTATTACGTCGGTAACCGTAAGAAGGCGCGCTACTTTTTCGCGGCTGAGGCGGTCTGGTGGCTCGGTTTTCTCTCATATCACACTTACGGCCGGTGGAAAGAGGACGACTATGTCAACTTCGCCCGGGAGCGCGCCGACGCCAGACTTGAGGATAAGAACGACGAGTTTCGCGACTGGGTCGGTTTTTACGACGATATCGATCAGTTCAACGAGTTCGGTCGCGTCCAGGACCGCGACCGTCCCTACCTGGTCGACAACGAATCAAACCACTGGCGCTGGCGGGACCCGGCCGACAAAGACGCCTACCGGGACCTGAAAAACCGCAGCCGAGAGGCCTTTCGGCGGCGAGACTTCACCATCGGCCTGATGATTCTCAACCGCATCGTGTCGGTGATCGACGCCGTTCACGACGCCCGCAAAACCCGCAAGCTGTTCGGTGACGCCCCGGCCCCGGAGCAACAGCGGTTCGGCTATCGCTTGGATATAGACCCGTTGAGTACCGAGCAACCGATTCAAGTGTCAGTATTCGCTCGCTTCTGATCGATCCGGGTGAGGTCCCCATGTACAAGCTGACGACCATGATGATCCTGCTGGCTCTGGCCTGCGGTGGGCCGCCCGGTGGGCCGCGCACAGCGCCGACGCCGCCTAAGATGCCGTCGGCGCTGTTGGTGGAGCAGGTGATCGAGGGTCAGGTGCGGGGACAACCGTTGTCGAACCCGGCTGGTCTGGCCGCGGCGCCCGATGGGGTAGTCTACCTGGCCGACAACGGCAATCATCGCCTGATTCGTTTCGACTCGACTCTTAAGCCGACCCACGAGATCGGCGGCTACGGTTTTTCCGCCGGGTTGTTAAACCGTCCCACATACATCGCGCTCGATAACAGTCTGAACCTGTGGGTAACGGATGAAGGCAACCGTCGCATCGTCCGCTACGACGCGCGGTTGAATTTCGTGGACGAGATCGAACTTCGCGACGAAGACGACCCGTTCAAGTTCGGCCGTCCCGCCGGCGTGGCGGTCACCGCCTACGGCGAGGTGTGGGTGGCCGATGCCGATCAGGACCGCATCGCCCTGTTTGATAACGCCGGGAAGTTCGATCGATTCCTCGGAGAGTTTGGGTACTCCGGCGGGCAGCTTCGCGATCCGGAGAAAATCACCGGCCTCCCCGACGGCGATTTCGTGGTGGCCGATGCCGGCAACTCGCGACTGGTGTTCTATGATTCCTACGGCGGTTTCCACCGAGAGTCGGGCAAAACCGGCCTGGTCGAGCCGATTGCCGCCGCCTATGACGGAGATTATCTATGGGTGTTGGAAGCATCCGGCAAGCGCGTAGTTTGTCTTGATATGGCCGGGCGAAGGCAGTTTATGACGGTGCCTTTAGTGTTGGGTAATCGGATGGGATTGAATCAATCCCGCGACATCGCCGCCCTACCGGACGGGCGTCTGATCATAGCCGACGGCGGCAACAACCGGCTGGTGGTTTGTCGCATTGTGTATGATGAATCGGAGTAACCAGTCTCGCTGGTACAGCCTGGGAACCGGTCGCTGTCACAGCACTTTTGTCCTCACCATAGCTCGAATCTGCATAGCCTGGCTGGTGTTGTCGGCCGCCGACGTCGACGGCGCGGCCGTCCGAACCGTCTTGACCGGCGATGCGATCCCCAAGCGGCTATTCATCGGCTCCCACTTCATCTTTCACGAATCCGATTCTCTCTACCTGAACGGCCGTTTGCTTGATCGTGGCGTCGACTATTTGTTCAATGCCAACCAGGGCGCCTTTGATCTCTCAGGTCTCGAAACGACCCCCGACGACACGCTGGTAGTCGCCTATCAAAAGCCGCCATCCTGGCTGGAAGTGAGCTACGGCCGCGAACTGCCGGAGGAAGCCGCGACTACCGCCGACGACGCCGGACCGGCGGCCCGGCCGGTGGGTTTGTCGCCGCGACCACCCGTCTCCGGCGTGTCGCTCAGCGGCGCCAAGACGTTTCGGTTTTCAGCGCGTACGGCCGGTACCTCGGAGTTCAGCCAGTCACTGGATTTGACCATCGGCGGTGAACTGGCGCCCGGAGTGGCCATAAGCGGGGCCGTGTCCGACCGAGGCTACGACCCCACCTACGGTACGGCCAACAGCCGCCTCAGCGAACTGGATCGCGTCAACCTAATGCTGACTTCCCGATCGGTCACAGCGCAGGTCGGCGATATCGAGACCACTGATCGTCTGTCGTCGCTGTCGGCCGGTCCGCGTTCGGTGTCCGGCGCTGCGTTTGAAGTAGGCCGGGCGCGCTGGCATGTCGAGGCCCTGGCGGCGCGCCCCAAGGGGCGGTTTGCATCGGTGCTCTTCATGGGCGACGACGGTTTGCAGGGGCCGTACCTGGTCAGTGAGTCGGGACGGTCGCAGCCGGTGGCGCCGGGATCGGAGACGGTTTGGCTCGACGGCGAGCAACTCGAACGCGGCGCCAATAAGGACTACACTATCGAGTACCCGACGGGACGCATCACCTTCAACGTCAATCACCCGATCGACAGCCGTCGGCGTATTGAGATCGACTTCCAGCCGCTGGCCACCGGCTACAAAGGAGAGTTGCTTGCAACCGGCGGCGGCGCTGTGCTCGGGGATTCGCTGTTGACGGTTGAGTTGGATCTGCGCCGCGACGGCGACGACAAGGACCAGCCGCTGTGGGGCGAACCCTCTTCTGAAGATCGCCGTGTGTTGGCCGAGGTCGGCGACAGTGTGAACCTGGCCGTTCGCTCCGGGGTGCGGCCGGACACGGCCGGAGCCTACGTTCTGGCCGCTGACAGCTTGCCGGATTCGGTCTTTCAATATGTGGGCGCGGGCGGCGGTGATTTCAGCATCAGCTTCAGTTTTGTCGGCGAAAGTGCAGGGAGTTATCGATTCCTGGGGGTCGACCGGTATGAGTACGTCGGCGCCGGTCGCGGCGACTACCTCCCGGTCGTCTCGCCGGCGGCGGCCGAACGGTTCGATCATTACCGACTGCGTGCCCGTCTCAAGAGCCGCAGTCTCGGATTGATTACAGCCGACCTCCGTCAAAGCCGCTACGACCGTAACTTGTTCTCTTCGCTCGACGACGACGACAATGACGGCGTCTACTACCGTCTGAGACTGGACAAACAGCTCGATCAGCCGGGTGGGGGCGACGCGTTGTCGTTCGATCTCCGCCACCGCCAGCGGGAGTTCCGAGCACTGGAGAGGTTGAACGCACCGGAGTTCGGGCGCGCGTTTCTGCTGCCTGAACGATTCGTGGATTCCACCGATGAGACCCTGTACCGCGCGCACGCGGCCGTGACGCCGACACGATGGGTAACCGTGCGCACAGGTTTGGCGCGACTGGAGTACGAGAGCGCATTTCGCGCCAACGGTGGTTTCGTCAAGGCGGAGGTGAAGCCGCATCGAAGGTTCGGCGCTACTCTTGGGTTCGACGGCATCCGAGCGAAGTACACCCCACGTGACAGTCTGCGCCGAGGCAACGGTGAACGGTTTTCGGGGCGCGCGCAATTGTTCATTATGGACGATCTGGCGTTGTCCTCCGGGTTTGAGTCGGACAATCGCAAGCACGACTACCACGGCCCGGCCCGGGGAACGCGCTACCAGCAGTACGACGTCGGTTTGAAAGGAATAAGCGAAGGTCTGCGTTACGAGCATTACCGCGAGGACAGTCTGACCGGTCGCTGGTCGGAAACATTCCGGCGGCGGCGCGCCTTGCTGACGTCGAATCGGCGTCTCGGAGATCTCAGCTACCAGCTCAGCGTGAGTCACCAGTGGCTGGATCGCGCCGAGTCATCCGAAACGAGCTTTCTGGGTCGCTTAGGATATCGCTACCATAACAGCCGGCGCAACTTCACCCTGGAGAGCGCTTATGTCGTCTCCACCGAAACCCGCAACGCGCGGGGTGTCACTTATCTTGAGGTGGAGCCGGGGCGCGGCGATTTCATCTTCGAGGAGGGAAGCTACCGGCCGGACCCGGACGGCAACTACATCCAGGTCGAAGAAGTGCTGTCGGATCGCTCGCGCGTACGGCGGGGGGAGCGGAGCTTTCACGTCAGTCGGGAGTTCAGCCAGGTTTACGTGCGCCTCGACTCGCGGATCGAGGAAGAACTTCTCGACGAGGGAGAACGTAAGTGGTATTGGGTCATCCCTTTTCTCTCGGACAAATCCCAGCCGTTCATGTTCTATGACAGACGCTACGACGCCGATGTGCGGCTGGCCAAACGGCGCAGTTTCCACGTCGTCAACCTTGCCTACAGCGAGGATCGGCAGCAGCGACTGGCGGCCGGCGAAGTCCGGGCGCGCTCGCACCGCAAGGAATCGCTGAGTCTGAAGCAGGTGGCCGGCGAAGTCTACCTGGAGCAGCAGTTCGAGTTGTTTCAAATCGAGCGGGACCAGTCGTACGGCGGGGGCGGCGATGTCGACGGCTTCAGAATCGGGCTGGCGGCGCGACGACAGTTTGCCGCCGTTGAGCTGCTCGTGGGCGGCGGGTTTCGACGGGCTGAATCGGCCGAGGATGAGCGCTCACGTCTCTATACGGCCTCGCTCGGCGCGCGTCGGCGACTGGCAGGGCGAGGTGAACTGCGCTCGTTGCTGGAGTTGTACACACAGCGGTTGACCAACGTGAGCGCCAGTCCCTCCTACTTCCTGACCGACAACCGGCCGGGGAAACGAGGCGCCATCTGGTCGGTCAGCCTGAACTACGGACTGAAGAGTGACCTTCGGATCAACTTCTCCCTCACCGGTCGACATGCCGACGACCGCATCGCCCGTATCACCGGGCGCGGAGAGCTGGTGGCCGGGTTCTGACGTGATGCATAGAACTGTGTTATACCTGCTGGCGGTCGCGTTGATAACCGTACAATCCTTCGCCGGGACGGTCGTGTATCGCGGCGAACGTCCGGGTAGCTTCAAACAGATAGGTCGTCTCGCGGCGGCCTTGGCGAGCGATCAAGGTCTGGCCGACCGTGTAACGGCGCTGTTGAACGGCGAGGGTTATCTGGACGCCCGGGTGCAACACAGCGGCGACAGTCTTATCATTGAGGCGGGAGCGCGGGCGCGACTGGGGCGTATCGTCGTCACCGGCGATTCGACCTTCGAGATCAAGGGCGGCGGCTACTTCGTTCGCGGTCTGCTGGAGGAACCGCTGGAGCGTGAACTGCGCTGTCTTTACGATCAGGGATATTACTATGCCGCTGTGCAGATAACCTCGGTGCGTCGTGTGGGGCCAACGGTTGAGATCGACGCAACGCTGAACCGGGGACCGATGGTCCGGGTGGCGGATGTGCTCTTCGTCGGTTTGGAGCGGAGTCGTCCGGAACTGATTGAACGATTGCTGCCGATCGGCCGGGGTGACACGCTGACGACGCCGCTTCTGCGCAGGACCGAGGCGGCCGCCGATAGGATCGGTTACCTCGTTTTCCGACCGCCGATCAGAGTGTTGCCGCAGCCCGGCTATAGTTCGGCGGTGCTGGAGTTGCAGTTCGAGGAGAAAAGACAGTTTCGGATCGAAGGAAGCGGCGGCTACCTTCCAGACAACTCGACCGGTCTGGTCTGGTCGCTACAGATCGGTTTCACCAACATGTTCGGGGCCGGTCGACAGGCTCTTGTGCGTTCGGAGCGGCGCGAGAAGGGACGCAACAGCCTTGAACTTCAGTACCGCCAGCCGATGTTCCTGGCAGGCGCAGGGGAACTGAGTCTGAGCGCCGCCACCCGCGATTATCGCGATCAGTTTTACGAGTTCGCCGCGGCGGCGCGGTACGATTCACGGATCCGCGCCGACTGGAACGGCGGTGTCGAGTTGGGCTACAAAACGGTGACGCCGGTCGATGACCAACCATCGTTTGCGCGCTATAATCTGATCTTATCGCTGGGACATGAAACGTTCGAGCCCACCGGCAATCCGCAGAGCGGTTGGGGCATGGACTGGTCCTTGGCCTACGCCCACCGTCGCTACGGCGGCGACAGTCTGTCGGCCGATCTTCTTCAGCAGGTATTCAACGACACGCGCGCCGAGGTCTCGCTGCAACTGGTGCAAAAGGTCTGGCGCCGTCTGGTGATGCAGTTGGTGAGCGGGTATCGCGGTTATCGAACGGCCGAGCCGTTGCCGCCGGCGTCGGAGTTATATCTGGTAGGCGGACCGGGATCGCTGCGCGGTTTTCGCAACGAGCAGTTCGCGGCGATCCATACGGCGCGGGCGACGCTGGAATCGAGGCTGCGGTTCGAGCGCGCATACTTATTCTTGTTCTACGACGCAGCGTATCTCAACAATCGCGTCCGAAACGTTGACGACGCTGTCGTCACGCAGGAACGGTACCGCTACGGCTTCGGCCTTGGCCTAGCGGTCGTGGAACCGGGGCGCCGGCTGAAGCTGTCGCTGGATTGGAACCCGGACATAGCGTTTGATCAGCCGCGCCTTTCGGTCGAGTTCTCGGCCGACATATAAGCCAGACGGCCACCAGGCGTCATACAAACTTGACGCCGGAGGGCATCGGTCAGTATCGTCCGGTGTGCAGAAACTGATAGATACGCTCCGGCTGGTCCGGATTATCAACTGTGTCATGGCGATGATGGGTGTCGCGCTGGGCGCCCATTTGGTGGAGGGGCAAACGGCTTACTACGGCCCGGTAATGGCCGCTCTATGCGCCTTTCTGGTCTGCGCCGCCGGGAACATCGTCAACGACCTGGTCGATACCGAGATCGACCGCATCAACAAACCAGGGCGCATCATGGCGCGCGGGGCGCTCTCGCGGCGCTTCGCCCTGGTCGCGGCGGTGATTCTGAATATGGTCGCAGTAGCCGTCGCCCTCACCGTCGGTTGGGAGGTAACCGCCGTCGGCCTGCTCGCTATCGGCCTGCTGACCGCCTATAATCTCCGATTGAAGCAGATCCCTCTTTTGGGCAACGTTGTCATCGCTCTTTTGGGAGCGATGACGTTCCTCACCGGCGGACTGGCGGTCGATCCGGCCGGGAGTTTTCGCCTGCCGGGACCGCTGATTCCGGCCGTGTTCGCGTTCCTGTTTCACCTGGTGCGAGAGATTATCAAGGATGTCGAAGATATCGAAGGCGACCGTGAACTCGGCGTGATTACTCTGCCGCAATTGATCGGCGTCCGAAAGTCGCTGGTTTTGGCGCTGGTTTTGTTCCTGGTGCTGGCAGCGGCGACGGTGGCGCCGATCCTGGCTGGATGGTACCGCGGATGGTACAGTGTCATCGCCATTTTCACAATAGACTTGCCCCTGACTCTCCTGCTGCTATTAATGTGCCTCAGTCCCGGCGGCCGGATGCTTCGGATCGGATCGACGGCGCTGAAGGCAGGCATGGTCATGGGCGTGGCGGCGCTGGCGGCCGCTTGAGCTTTTGGGAAACGATTGGTCGGATTGAGCGTATAAGTCCAGTTATGCGAATGACAACTCGTCGGTAAGCCACGCCGGACGACACCCGACCCGGCAAAGGAAAAACGGCAAGCGGTCTGGCTGAAATGTTAAGGTATGTGATCCTGTCAATCCTCGTGGGCGCCGTACATCCGGCGCTGGCCGACGGCATCTCGGTGTCGCAATCCCTCAGCCTTTCCAGCATCCCCTTTGAGGACAGCGTACTGTTTGAGATCGAGCTACGATGGGCCGGGCCGCAGTCGACCTATTTGTTCGGCCGGTCGCTGAATCCGGTGATGGAAGGACTGATGGTACGCGGGTTCAGTTCATCGATTTCGTCAAGCGTTAGCGATAGCGTTGAGATCACCACCAAACTGTACCGCTATGTCCTAAGGCCAACTTCATCCGGGTTGGGACGGATCGAGGCGGTGGTGATAGATTATGTCGGTTGGCCGGATTCGCTGCCGGGACAGCTTGCCACCGAGCCGATGATGCTAACGATCGCCGATCCGCTACCGCCGCCGGAGGAGGGTGCTTGGTACTCGGTATACCTGATTGGCGCCGTACTGGCGGCGCTCGGGTCAAGCCTCGGTGCTTTGCTGTTGCGACGGATGCGGAACCGGAAACCGGCTGAACCGGTAAAAACGACGGCGGAACTGTTTCTCGACGACCTGGCGCTGCTCAAGCAGGAGGCGGGAAACGACCTGAAGAAGTTCCAGACCGGGCTGTATCGTATCCTAGCGGAGTTTCTCGAAAGGCGGTACAGCCTCAGGGCTGAGGGACTCTCCGAGGGACAGTTGACCGATAAGCTTAATAAGTCCGACCTGAGCGAAGAGGCACGCGCCAGGATCGTCGGCTGGTTCGTTCGGGCCGGACGCGACAAGTACAGCCCCGTGACGGCGGGGCCGGGCGAGACGATTCGTCTCGAGGCGGAGATACGTGCGTTGTTTGAAAAACTGTAGGTTCGTTTGACATGGAGGACTGATGCACACCGATATCCAGGAAATCCAGACGAGAGTGGAACAAGAGTCGTCGTTTATCGAACGGTTGACCGAGCAGATCGGCCGCGTGATCGTGGGTCAGAAGTACCTGGTCGACCGACTCCTGATCGGCATCCTGGCCGACGGTCACATTCTTATTGAGGGCGTGCCGGGACTGGCCAAGACGCTTTCGGTCAAGACGCTTTCGGACGCTATCGACACCAAGTTTCAGCGGCTGCAGTTCACGCCCGACCTGCTGCCGGCCGACTTGATCGGGACGATGGTCTACAACCCGCACACCTCGGAGTTCTCGGTCAAGAAGGGTCCGGTGTTCGCCAACATAATCCTGGCCGACGAGATCAACCGCGCCCCGGCCAAGGTGCAGTCGGCGCTTCTGGAGGCGATGCAGGAACGGCAGGTGACTATCGGAGAGAACACATTCAAACTCGACGAACCGTTTCTGGTGCTGGCGACACAGAACCCGATCGAACAGGAGGGTACTTATCCGCTGCCGGAAGCGCAGGTGGACCGGTTTATGCTGATGCTCAAGATCGGCTACCCGTCGCCCGCCGAGGAGCGCGAGATAATGGACCGCAACACCGGCGCCGATAAGGTCGAAGTGACGCCGGTGGTCTCGCCGGCCGAGATCATCAAGGCCCGAAAGGTGCTGCGCTCCATCTACGTCGACGAAAAAGTCAAGGACTACATCATCAACATCGTCTTCGCCACGCGCGAACCGGCTAAGTACGGGCTTAGCGACCTGACCGATCTTATCAACTACGGCGCTTCGCCGCGCGCCTCGATCTATCTGAACCTGGCCGCCAAGGCTCACGCCTTTCTCAAGGGTCGCGGCTATATCACTCCGGAGGACGTCAAGGCGATCGGTTACGACGTGCTGCGCCATCGCATTATCGTCACCTACGAAGCGGAGGCCGAGGAGATCGACAGCGACAAGATCGTCGCCAAGATCTTTGACACCATTGAAGTGCCGTAAGCGTTCGGTATGATTCCCAAGGAAGTACTCAAGAAGATCCGTCGGATAGAGATAAGGACCAAGAAGCTGGTCAACGACCTTTTCTCGGGCGAGTATCACTCCACCTTCAAGGGGCAAGGTATGGAGTTCGAGGAGGTGCGTCAGTACGAGCCGGGCGACGACATCCGACTGATCGACTGGAACGTCACGGCGCGAACCGGTTACCCGCACATCAAGAAATTCAAGGAGGAACGCGAGCTTTCGGTGGTCCTGTTGGTTGATGCGTCTTCGTCCGGCCGCTTCGGCACGCGCGGACGCTTCAAAAGCGAGACGGCGGCCGAGCTGTGCGCGCTTCTGGCTTTTTCGGCCATCAGAAACAATGACAAAGTGGGGCTGATAATCTTCACGGACAGTATCGAGAAATTCGTCCCGCCCAAGAAGGGTCGCGGTCACGTTCTCAGACTGATTCGTGAGATTCTGTATTTTCAGCCGCAGGGGACTCAGACCGACATCGGCGGGGCCCTTGAGTACTTCAGCAAGGTCATTAAACGTAAATCGGTGGTGTTTCTGGTGTCCGATTTCCTCTCGGAGGGATATCTCAAACCACTCCGGATCGCCAACAAGAAGCATGATATCATTGCGGTGAAAATCACCGACCCGCGTGAGACGAGTTTTGAGAACGTGGGGCTGATCGAGTTGGAAGACGCCGAGACCGGCGAGGTGATCATGGTCGATACATCCTCGCGCGCCTTCCGGCGGGATTTCGAAGCCAAGGCCGTGGAGGACACGTCGGCTTTGATGAAGGGATTCCAGTTGATAAACCTGGATTTCATCGATATTCGCACCGACCAGTCGTACATAGTGCCGTTAATCAACTTCTTCAAAGTGCGGGAGCGGAGGCACTGAAGAGACGTGTGACTATAATGAGGAGCTTACACAACTGTCATGCCCGCGAAGGCGGGCATCCGTTGTCGCGCCAGAACGGAGGGATTCCCGCCGGCGCGGGAATGACAGGCATTACATTTGGTATCGGTATTCTCTGCCCGACACCTCCGACAACACCAAGCCAGAGCCGTCAGACCGAGACAGTTGACGACACACTGTTTGGAGATTGCCGCGGTCGCCTGCAGCGACCTCGCAATGACGGAATCCGGGCTCGTCTGACATCCCTGGGTGGTGTCACGCGGCCCCGCGTGACACCTGCCCCGCGACCTGAGGGCCGTCAGGCGAGTCACCTGACAGCACCTATGTTCGCCGCAATCGCAACATTGGCCGTCCTGCTGACCATGGTGTCATGCCTTGGCTCCGCCGACAACTCCACTGCCGTCGAACGGCACAAGAAACTGGCCGGGGAGTTGCGCGACTCTAAGTTGTATTCGGCCGCCATCGAAGAGTATCAGAAGCTGCTGGATTATCCCGACGTCGACGAGAAGACGAGGGGCAACGTCAACTACCTGATCGGCAGAATCTACTTCGAGGATTTGAACGACTACGACCAGGCGGCCGCGTACTATATACGCGCGCGCGCCATCGACCCCGAAGGATCGTACATTAACGAAGCGTCCAGGAACCTGGTCGCGTCGCTGGAGAAGATGGGTCAGATACTGGACGCCAAGCGGCAGCTCGGTGCGGCCACTGATCTACAGGCGGCGCCCGGGCAGGTAGGGGACATCGCGGTGGCGCGAGTCGGTGGGGCGCCGATCTGGCTGTCCCAGGTGGAGCAGGAGTTGCAGACGCTGCCGCCCGAGGTGCAGAAGCGGTTCACGTCGCGGCAGGCCAAGATGGAATACGTGCGTCAGTACGTCGCAGTGGAACTTCTTTACCGCGCCGCTCTGCGCGAGGCGTACGACGATGATCCCGAGATAGAGCGCCGACAGCGGCTGCTTTTGCGCAAGCTGCTGGTCGACAAATACGTCCTCGACAAAGTGATGCCGCAGGTTACGATCGACACCGCCGACGTGCGCAATTTCTACCTGGCCAACCAGGACGAGAAGTACAATCAGGCGCCATTTGATTCCGTCAGGGCCCAGGTGTTTTTGGACTATCAGGCGCAGAAAGCCAACGCGGCGTTTTCGGATTACATCGGTATGCTGTCGAGCAAAGAGAACGTGGAGTTTTACGACGAGAACGTCAAGTGATCAACGGTTGAGGCGTGAGTAAGAGCAGCTCGATACATGGCAGAATGAATACGACAACGATGCTCGTCGCATGGTGTCTTTTGCTGTGTTCGGCGGGCCAGGCTGGTGCGCAGGTCGACACCGTGGCCAACCTCCCCGGCATTACCGTCGAGACATCGGTTGACCGCGCCGACATGTTCATTGGCGATCTTATCACCTACAAACTGACTATCACTTACGATTCCAGCTACGAACTGGTGCCGCCGCCGCTGGGCGCGAATCTGGGGGCGTTCGACGTTCGCGACTACCAGACCGACATTATCAGCCGGCTTGACGACGGCCGCATCAAAAGCGAGAACGTTTTCAAGTTGAGCACCTTTACCACCGGCGACTACGTTATCCCACCCATCCCGGCGCTGTTCAACCTGCCGGACGGCAGCAGGAAGCTCGTTTTGTCCGAAGGCGTGCCTATTACGGTGAAGTCTCTTTTGGGCAGTGAGTCCGACTCGACCGACCTGCGTCCGCTCAAACCGCCGCATGAGTTTGAGCGCGATTTGACCAGGTACTACGTTTACGGGGGGCTGGCGCTGCTGGTCGTCATTATCGCGGCCCTTTGGTTGTGGCACCGGTTCCGACGCCGGGACATCGCGACCGAGCCGGTGGACCGTCGACCCAAGTGGGAGATCGCCTTCGAACGCCTCGCCCTCTTGCAGGAGCAAAACCTGGTCGCCCGGGAGTTGTACAAACAGTACTATATCGGGTTGACCGAGATCGCCCGTGAGTATCTCGGCTGGATGTACCACGTGGACGTGCTGGAGATGACCACCGAGGAGTTGCTGTGGGAGTTTCGCGAATTCCCTCTCCCCGGTGATTCGTACGACACGATGCAGGCCTTCTTTGAACACGCCGACCTGGTCAAGTTCGCCAAGTACATTCCCCTGCGTGAACGGGCGCTGGCGGACTTTAACGTGGTGCATGATCTGGTGGAGGCGGTCCGCGCCGACTACGAACGTCGACGACAAACCGAGGTCGCCATTTCGTCCGATAATGGCGATAAGCGGGACGTCTCCCCGGCGGGGGTGGTCGGATGAATCTCGAGTTCGCCGGATTCAGCGTGAACCTGTTCGAGGTAGTGGATATCACTGTTCCGCCGGTGGTGCTGTTTATCGTCGGCGGGCTGCTGCTCGCCGTCATGGCGTACTACCACTTCAGACGCAAGCGGTTCAAGGCGGCTGCCATCAAGTACTCCGATTTGCGGATAATCCGCCGGGCGGCGCGCACCTCGCGCCAACGTTATCGCGTCTTCCTGACGATCCTGCGTATGCTGGCGGTCGTGGTGTTTGTAGTGGCTTTCGCGCGGCCGCGCAGCGGCACCGAGTACACCGAAGTGACCTCCGAAGGGATCGACATCATGCTGGCGCTCGATGTATCGTCGTCGATGCAGGCGGAGGACTTCAAACCGCACAACCGCCTCTATGTGGCCAAGGAAGAGATCAAGAAGTTCATTCATCGCCGCGTCAACGACCGCATCGGACTGGTCGTCTTCGCTCGGTATTCATTCACGCAGTGTCCCCTGACGACGGATTACGGCGTGCTGTTGACCTTCATCGATCAGGTGGATTTCGGGCTGGTTGAGGACGGCACCGCTATCGGAATGGCGATCGCCAACGGCGTCAATCGGCTGCGCGAATCCGACTCCAAGAGTCGCATCATGGTCCTTCTGACCGACGGCGACAACAACGCCGGTGAGATCGATCCAGTGACGGCCGCCTCATTGGCGGATGCCATGGATATCAAAATCTACACGATCGGGGCCGGCAAGCCGGGCAACGCCATGTACCCGGTCCAGGACCCGTTGTTCGGCAAACGGTACATCTACCAGCCGACGCGTATCGACGAGGAAACGCTCAAGGAGATCGCCGCCAAGACCGGCGGTCAGTACTTCCGAGCGCGCTCCGGTGAGGAGCTGGAACAGATCTATGGGGAGATCGACGAGATGGAAAAAACGAAGATTGAAATCGCCTCGCACATTCAGTACCAGGAGTTGTTTCCTCTGTTCACTTACGCCGGACTTCTGTTCCTGGTGCTGGAAGTGATCCTGGCTCACACGTATTTCCGGAAACTGCCTTAGCGCGGATGGTGATTGAATCATGCGTTTTGCCGAACCGATGAACTTTGCGATTCTTCTGGTCGTTCTGTTGCTGGGCCTGTTCGTGTTCTGGGCGTTGTCGCGCAAAAAGAAGTTGATGCAGTTGTTCGGTGACCTGCCGCTGATAATGAAGAACGCACCATATATCTCTTTGGCTCGTCAGCGTACCAAGGCCGTTCTTGTACTGGTGGGGTTGGCTCTGGTAGCGGTCGCTCTGGCCAGGTTGCAGTTCGGGACGCATCTTGAGTTGCTGAGGCGCGAGGGGATCGATATCGTGGTGGCGCTGGACGTCTCCAATTCGATGCTGGTGCGCGACATGCTGCCCAACCGTCTGGACAAAGCCAAGCAGGAGATCCGCGGCGTGATCGAACGCCTCAAGGGTGATCGCATCGGCCTGGTGGTGTTCGCCGGCGAGGCGTTCATACAGTGTCCGCTGACGCTCGATTATTCCACGGCCGGATTCCTGCTCGATGCCGTGGACATCACTTCGGTCAGCGTTCAGGGAACGTCGTTGACGGCCGCTGTCGAGATGGCTTCGCGGGCCTTCGCCCAGCACGAGAAGAAACATAAGGTGCTTCTGCTATTGACCGACGGCGAGGACCACGAGGGGGGCACCGAAGAGATGGCCGAGCAGGCCCGTCAGCAGGGGATCAAAATCTACACGGTGGGGATCGGCAACCCCGCCGGCGAGCCGATTCCGATCCTCGACCGTGACGGCCAGCAGGTCGGCTTCAAGAAGGACCGGAACGGCGAGGTGATCGTGTCCCGTCTCGACGAAACGACTTTACAGAAAATAGCGCTGGCCACCGGCGGCAAGTACTACCATGCCACGGCCGGGGAGATCGAACTGGACCGCATCTTCGACGAAATTTCGAAGATGGAGAAAAAAGAGTTGGAGGGCGCTCTGGTGACCAGGTATGACGATCGCTTTCAATGGCCCCTGATGCTGGCCATATTCCTGATAGTGGGCGAGTTCTTCTTGGCGGAGCGAAAAAAACGAACCGGGTGAGAGCGATGCGTAAATATGCCGTGATGAGGCGCCTGCTGATTTTGACGATGACCGCCGGAACGATCGTGGCGGATGACTACGTCGACCTGGTGGCCAGAGGCAACCAAGCTTTCAAAGACGGCAGGTACAGAGAGGCGCTGGAGCAATACCACCTGGCCGAGACGGAACTGCCGGAATCGCCGGAACTGGAGTACAACATCGCCGGCGCCCTGCATCAGGACGGCGGCTATGAAGAAGCGGTGGAGAAGTATCAGCGGGCGCTGAACAGTACCAACATCGACCTGGAAGCAGCGGCTCATTACAACCTGGGCAACACGCTTTTCCGCATGCAGGACTATCAGAACGCCATCCAGAGCTATCAGAAAGCCCTCGAGATCAATCCGGACGATATCGACGCCAAGTACAATCTGGAACTGGCGCGACGGATGCTCAAAGAGCAGATGCAGCAGCAGGAACAGAACCAACAGCAGGAGCAGGAGCAAGAACAGCAGCAGGAGCAGCCGCAAGAACAGAAACAGGACGAACAGCAGCAACAACAGCAGCAAGAACAGCAGCAACAGCAGGAGCGGCAGGATCAACAGCAAGATCAGAAGGATCAACCTCAGCCGCAGCAGGACGAGAAAGAGATGTCCAAGGAAGACGCCGAACGGATTCTGAATGCGTTGCGTGACGATGAGAAAGAAATCCAGCAGGAGCTTAAGCGCCAGCAGGTCGCGGGAGACTATGTCGGTAAGGACTGGTAACACTACGTTCTCAGGCTGGGTGCGCCGATGGCTGCCGGTAACCGTCCTGGTGTTCATGCCGACCTGGGCGGGCGCTTGGTCCGCCGATGACGTCCAGGTCAACGTGACGCTCGACCGGGACACGATCGGTCTGGATGAACAGGCGTTGCTTCAGGTGGAGGTGTCCGGCGGCAGCCAGGATCTGCCCGAGCCGAAGATTCCAAGCCTGCCTGCGTTCGAGATCTATTCGCAGGGTCGTTCCAGCAACATCAGCATCGTCAACGGCGTGGTGTCGTCGTCGGTGACATATCGCTACCTGGTAATCCCTAGCAAGCCCGGCAGTTTCCCCATCGAGCAGATCGCCGTAGTGCACAACAACCGACGATATGCAGGCAATTCGGTCACGCTGGAGGTCCTTAGCCGCGGCGGCAGCGCGCCGGATGATCTGAACGACCGCGCTCTCGGTTCTGAAGGAGACACCAAGGACTACTTCCTGGAAGCGGTGGTCGATAACAACCGTCCGTTCGTCAACGAACAGGTCACTCTCACCCTGAAGTTCTATATCGCCGTGCAGTACTATGGTAGTCCGGAGTTGACGGAACCGACCACAACCGGTTTCTGGACAGAGGTGCTGGGCAACAAGGCGCCGTACTATCAGCGCATCAACAACCGTCGCTACCGCTTGATCGAGCGCAAGTATGCATTGTTTCCCACCCAGACGGGCGAGTTGACAGTCGGCCAGGCCACCATCCGCGCCACGGTAGCCGGACGGCAACGGCAGTCACGCGATCCCTTCGCCGTTTTCGATCTCGACGATTTCTTCGGACGCGGCGTCGAGGCGCGCGCTTCGAGTCGGCCGCTGCAAATAAACGTGCGAGCGATACCGTCACAAAACCGGCCGACCGATTTCACCGGCACCATCGGTCGCTTCAACATCAGCGCCAAGGCAGACAAACAACAAGTGGACCTGAATCAGCCGGTCACCGTCGCCATCAGGATATCGGGAACCGGCAACATCAAGTCGGTGGCCGAGCCGGCTCTGCCTGAAATGGACGAGTTTCGTATCTACCGCGCTTCTTCCTCCGAGGAAATCTCTCAGCAAAATGACAAGCTGGGCGGCACCAAATTGTTCGAGGAGGTTTTCATTCCGCGCGTCCCCGGCGATCTTGAGATACCGGCTCTGACATTTAACTATTTCGATCCGGGGGAGGAGCGATTCCGAGTGGTGTCGACCGAACCGATCCGCGTCATGGTAACGGCGCCGGAAGGATACGCCGGTGAGTCGCCCCTTCCCTTCGCGGGTCCGGGGATGACCATCGGTAGTAGCTCCCGCGACATCCGGCACATCAAGGGAGATCTGGGGCCGTTGCAGCCGGTCGGGCGCATGCCGCTTTTGGCTCCGACCTTTCTGGTGTTCAACAGTGTGCCGGTGCTGGCGCTGGTGGCATCGTTGTTGGTCCGTAGGCGTCGTGAGAAGCTGGCGGCCGACGCCGGTCTGGCCCGCGCGCGGGGCGCCGCGAGAATCGCGCGCAAACGTCTGGCCCAGGCGCGAGCACTGGCCCGGGTAGAGACGGTCGGCGATTTCTACGCCGAAATCTATCGAGCCTTGACATCCTATATCGCCGACAAACTCAACATTTCACCGCACGGCCTGACCACCGAGAGCATTCGGCAGATCTTGAATCAACGGTCAACGCCGGAGGGATTGACCACCGCTGTCACCGCGATTATCGAAGCCTGCGATTACGCCCGGTTCGCTCCCGCCTCACTGGCGCAGTCCGATATCGACGGAGCCCTCCGCGGGTCGGAAGAGGTGATCATTCAAATGGAGGGGGTCAGGTTTGGCTAGGTGCACCGTACTATGGATGGTGATCGTCGTGCCGGCGGTGGTGTTGTGCAGCCCTTTTGCATCGGCGCAGTCCGATGAGTTCGCGATGGCCAACCGCTTCTATGAGCAAAAGGACTTCGCCAGCGCCATCAGGCTTTATCACAGTATTCTCGATCGCGGTTTGGAGTCGGCCAATCTGTATTTCGACCTGGCCAACGCTTATTTCAAGTCCGGTGATCTCGGTCACGCCGTTCTTTACTATGCGAAAGCCCAGCGGCTGGCTCCGAGTGATGAAGATATCGCCTTCAACCTGGACTTTGCCAAACAGTTTTCGCGCGTTCAAATGGAAGGAGTTCAACTCAACCCGCTTCGCACCTTCATAGAGGCTCTGGTCGGCCCCTATCAATTGCAGCATCTCGGCTGGATCACTGCTGCGTTCTTCTTTCTGCTGATCGGCAGCCTCACCGTCCGCATCAACCTGGGCCGCGGCTGGCCTGTGCTGCGCGTTGTGACGGCAGTCAGTCTGATCCTACTGTTGGCGGCCGGCGGTCTGACGACGTTCAAGTATCGAAACGAGTTCCTGACACCGCGAGCGGTTATCATCGCCGATGAAAGCCCCGTGTACACCGGGGCTTCGCCGCAGTCTGACATTGAACTGCACGGCGCGCCGGGACTGGTCGTCGAGATTCTCGCCGAGTCCGGCGATTACCTGAATGTGCTGTTTGAGAACAAACGGCGCGGCTGGATCCAATCGGACCTGGTGGCTCGTATTTAGACTTCGGAAGTACCTGCGCGCCGCACTCTACCGCCTGCGGGCTTTACCGCTGACGTTCCTATCCCGTGCGGAAGCGACCGGGGCGGACCGCTCGGCCGAAGGTTCGCGTGGAGTACTCTTTAATTGACACCGTATTGCAGAAACTCTATCTTACACGCCGACTTTATCGGAGAAGTACGTCTGGTGTTTTGGAGAAGCAAACAGTTCTGGGGAACTCTCATTGCCGTCGCGCTTTTGGCTTACTGCGTCAAGGATATCACCCTGACCGAGCTTCAAGCCCTTTCGCACCGGGTTAACTATCTCTATTTGATACCCGCCGTCGGTGGCACGTTTTTGTTCATTATATTTCGCGCCCTGCGGTGGAAACTGATGTTATCGCAGCACCGGCGGATCAAACGGTTCCGAGTCATCGCGTTGTACTCGGCCGGGCAGGTTCTCAATATAGTCATGCCGGCCCTGACGGGTCAGGTGGGTCGGCTGATTCTGTTTGCCAAAAAAGAAGGTCTTAGAAAAACCTTCGTCTTCTCGACGATTGTCCTCGAAGTGTTGTTTGACGCCCTCAGTCTGGTCATCTTCTTGATGTTCACATCGGTGGCGTTCGTATTCCCCGATGGTTATCGCTCCGTCGGTATAGCCATCGCGGTCGTCACCGTGGTTCTGCTGGCGCTGTTGTGGCTGATGGTGCAGTTTCGGAGTCGTCTTGAGGAGGTCGGCCGTCGTCACCTGCGCCACCGCTGGCCCGGCTTTTACGTGAGCGTCAAAAAGTTCGTGCGTTCCTTTGCCAAAGGGATCGAAACCCTGCGGTCCAGCCAACACTTTTTCGGGACTTTCGGTTACTCCTTGGCCTCATGGACGGCTCATACCCTGGTTATTTACTTCCTCTTTCTGGCTTTCGGGTTCCGGTTGCCGTTCGCCGCCGCCGCGACGGTCATGATTATCAACACCCTCGCTCTGATGGTCCCCATCACACCCGGCAACGCCGGCACTTTCGAGGTGGCGGTAAGCACGTCGTTGACCGCCTTTGCCGTAGGCCGCAGCGACGCCGTTTTATTTTCGGTCGCTCTGCATATTCTGGATCTTCTGCCGGTATTCGCCTTCGGCTTTTCGTTTCTACACCTGGAGAGGCTGTCGATCCGCGAAATCAAATCGCAGCACAAGGACGAGAAAATACTGGAACGGGTGTCGGACAACGGCACCTTGATCGAGACCGAGGAGCCGGCATGATTCGGTCCTTTCTGTATCTGCCGGACTCCGGGGTCACGATTCATGAAGGCATCGGCGACTTCGACACCTGGTGCCGTCAGGATACCGCCCTGCTTTGGGTCGACATGTGCAAGCCGACCGACGAGGAATCGTTCGTTCTGACCAATGATTTCCGCTTTCACCCGCTGGCCATCGAGGACGTGATCGCGGAGAAGCCCCGCACCAAGCTCGATGACTACGAGCGTTACCTGTTTCTCGTGTTCCAGGTGGTCGACTACATCGGACGACAGGAGGGTCTCAAGCTCACCGAGATTGACCTCTTCTTGAGCCGTAATTCCCTGGTGACGGTTCGTTACGACGACCACCGGATTTTCGACTACCTGTACAGCCGGACCGAACGGGATGAACGATTGATGATGCGCGGGATCGACTTTCTTTTTCACGCCGTCGTCGATACGATCGTCGACAACTACAACACCACCCTCGACATTCTCGAATATGAGATCGACCAGGTGGAGGACGACGTGCTGGGCGAGCCCGATGAGGACACGGTGAAGTCCATCTTCACGTTACGCCGCGATATCATGCAACTCAAACGCACTGTGCTGCCGCAGAAAGAGGTGATCAGCCAGTTGTCGCGTCAGCATTACCGGCTGGTCAGCGAGAAGGCAGCCCTGTACTTTTCGGATATCCACGACCACCTGGTCCGCATCAGCGACGTGGCCGACTCACACCGCGACACGCTCAACTCCGCACTCGAGGTTTACTACTCTTCGGTATCGACCAAAACCAACCAGATCATCAAAGTCCTGACCATGTTCACGGTGTTGTTCATTCCACCGACCTTCCTGGTGGGGTTATGGGGTATGAATTTCGAGTTCATGCCGGAACTTGGGTGGGAGCACGGCTACTGGTTCTCGCTGATTCTGATGGCCGTGATAGTTTTGGGGCTGATAGTGTTTTTCCGCAAGAAAAAGTGGCTTTAGGTCCGGATCGCGGAAACCTTCGCGGGCAAGCGGCGTAGAATCCTGTTGACAGCCGCGTCACGGTTTGTATTTTAGATACTGACCGGTAGGTATCTAACGGCGGCCAACCCGAATCCGATTCGGAGGCATGATTGAAGGTGAGTAAGATAAAGCAAAGTCCCAAGCTGCCGCCTGAAAAGCGGCGCGAGCAGTTGTTGGCCTCGGCGCGTAAGCTCTTTGTCAAGAAGGGGTTTCGCGCCACCACGACCGACGAGATCGCGCGCAACGCCAAGTTGACCAAGGGCGCCCTGTACTTTCATTTCAAGTCCAAGGAGGACATCTTCCTGGAGCTGGCCAAATCCATTTTGGATCACAACCGCGCCATCCTCGAAGCCGAACTCACCGGACGGGTGAGTCCCGTCCAGTTTTTCGGCACACTGTTGAGCCTGCATTGCAAGTGTGACGTCAACGAGTACGGCGACCTGGTCGACATCTGGACGCAGGCCTGGCGAGTGCCGAGTATCAGGCGCTATATACGAAAGAGATTGCGCTCGACGGTGGAGTTGTTCGGCGAGCGGGTCGATGTCGGTCGAGGTTGGACTTCCAAGGAAGTACAGAACATGGCGCTGTTTGTGTTTGCCCTGGTGCACGGGCTGTCCGGTCTGCGCATGCTGGCGCCTGGCGAGGTTGATCTGGAAGCACAGGTGAAACTGCTGGAGTCCTTGTTCGAGCGGCGACGGAGCAAAAAGACGGCGAGGCGGGGCAAATGAGGCTATGTGACATATCGCTTCGGCCGCGGCGGCCGGATGGATGGAGGCGGGGGTGCGGGTCGATCTTGATGTCTCTGGTCTTGGCGGCGGCGGCATCGGTGACGGCGGCCACTCCGGAGGTGGAACTGTCGGTGGAAGAGGTGCGGCGGCGGGTGCTGGAGTCAAATCGTCAGTATCTGGCGGCCGGCGAAGAAGTGGCCAAAGCGCGAGCCGATGTCGTCCAGGCTCGCGCCGGCGCTTTTCCTGAGATCAATTTGAACGGATATTACAACCGCAATTTCTCGATCGCGCCGCTCTTTTTCGAAGCCGACGGGGAGGTGCAGGAGTTGAAATTCGGGTTCAAAAACAACTTCGGCGCCTCGATATCGCTACGTCAGCCGCTTTGGGAGGGGGGCAAAGTCTACACGGCCTACAAGATCGCCAAGCAGTACCACCAGTATGCCGACGCCGGCCGCGAGCAGGCAGCGGCGGCCACCGTATATCAAGGGGAGTTGCTGTTTTACCAGGCGATTCTCGACAAGTCACGCCTGTCCGTGCTGGAGCAAACGCTCAAGAGGGCTGAATACAGTCTGGAAGTCGTGACCAAGCTTTACTCGCAGGGCATGGTCTCGAAGTTTGAACTTCTGCGCGCTCAGGTGGAGCGATCCAATATCCTGCCGCAGATCCTGGCTGTAGAGTCGGAGGTCCGCCTTTCGGAAAAACGGCTGAAGTCGTACTTGGACATTGAGCTTGACGCGCCGGTCGTCCTGATCGAGCCGGACGACGATGCGACCATTGATGCGATGCCACCTATGCGCTTACTTGTCGACACGGCGTTGTCGACGCGATGGGAGATGGTTCAGGCCGAGCTTTTGGTCGAGATGACCGATGGGGCCATCCGGGTGGCCCGCGCCGGCTACTTTCCCAGTCTGGCGGCGGTGTCACGGTATGACTGGCAGGCGCAGGCGGACGAGTTCACCTTGGATAAGAACACGGGCAGTTCCTTCACGGCCGGGCTGACCTTGTCGTTTCCGATATTCGACGGCGGCGTCACCCGCAGCCAGGTCGGCCGAATGAAGGCCGAGCATAGGCAATCGCTCTTCAACCAACAGGAGCTTGAGGATCGGATTCAGATCGAGGTCGAGCAGGCCTATGACGAACTGCTGCAAGCGAGAAAGACACTGGAGATTCACACTGAGACTATAGCCCAGGCCGACGAGGGATTGCGCATCGCCCAACTTCGCTACGAAGCGGGAGAGGGTACTTTGCTGGAGGTGCTGTCGGCCCAGACGGCGCTGGCCGGCGCCCGCACCTCGCAGGCGGAGGCGAGGTTCGCTCTGCGCCGATCTCTGGCCGGTCTCAAGTTGGCGAGCACGATCGACATTACCGGGGAATGAGAATGATAAAACGAATATCACTACACTGGATGACAACCGTCGCGGCCGCCGCCCTGATCCTTTCGTGCTCGAAGAACGAGTCGGTGGAGTTGCAGACGCCCAAGGCGGTATCGGTCAAGGCCGTCGTGGTGCAGCCGTCGAGTCACACCGTCACGAGCAGCTTCACCGGCACGCTGGAAGGCGAGCAGCAGGCGGACATCTACGCCCGCATTGCCGAAGCGGTGGAACGAGTGCTGGTCCGCGAGGGCCAACAGGTGGATGAGGGACAGGTGTTGATTGTACTGGACAAAGGTGGGCCGACGTCGAACTACCGCCACGCCGAGTCGCTCTACCGCAACGCCGAGAAAAACTACCAGAAAACGGAGTATCTGTACAAGGAAGGAGCCGTGTCCGAATCGCAGTACGACGTCGCCCGCACCGAGTATGAGGTAAGCCAAGCGAACTTCGAGGCGGCGGCGCAACTGGTCGAGGTCCGCTCACCTGTGGCCGGCGTGGTCACGTCGCTCAACGCGGCTCGGGGGGATTACCTTCGCACCGGACAGAAACTGGCCACGATAGCCGCTCTCGATCGCCTGCGCGTCACCTTCGGCGTGAACGCCCGCGACGTGTCCATGATCGAAGAGGGAGACACCGTCTTCGTTTCTTCGTCGGAGGTGGCCGCGTCGCATCCGGGCGAAGTGGTTTCGGTGGCTCGCTCGGCCGATCCCGGCACGCGCGCCTTCGACGTGGAAGTAAGCATTGAGAATCAACGGTCGCTGTTGCATCCCGGCATGTTCGTGCGTGTTTCGTTGGTGCTGGACCGGTTGGAGAACGTGATTGTCGTACCGCACGAAGCCGTGGTGACCCTTGACCATGAGCAAACCGTGTTCGTGATAAACGGCGGAATCGCGCACAAACGCACGATCAAACCTGCGGCCGAGATCCAAGCCGGCGTGGTCGTCGGCGCGGGGCTGCAGGCGGGCGACACACTGGTCACGCTGGGACAAACGTATCTCGATGACGGTTTCGTAGTGAAGATCAGCTCATTGGAGAGCAACGGGCGATGAAGCTCGCCGACATATCCGTCAAACGACCGGTCTTCGCCACCATGATGATCGGGGCATTGCTGGTCCTCGGTCTATTCTCATACTCCGGGTTGCCCGTCGAAATGTTTCCCAACATCGATTTTCCGTTCATCGTGGTTCAGACGATTTACCCGGGCGCATCGGCCGAGGCGGTCGAAACCGAGGTGACCGAAAAGATCGAGGAGGCGGTCAACCAGATCAACGGCGTGCGACATATCCAGTCGACCTCGAGCGAAGGGTATTCGCTCCAGGTGATCGAATTCCAGTTGGAGGTCGACGGCGCGGTGGCGTCGCAGGATGTGCGCGAAAAGATGGCCGCGATACGTTCATCGCTGCCGGATGATATCGAAGAACCGATAGTGAGTCAGTACGATCCCGGCGCCGAGGCGATCATGTCGATCGCCCTCTCCGGCAGCCGTACGCCGCGCGAGATCACTCAGTTGGCCAAGGACGTGATTAAACCGCGACTGGAACCGATTTCCGGTATCGGCGCGGTGCAGTTGATCGGATCTTCGGAGCGCGAGATCCGGGTTTTTCTCGATCCGGAACGGATGGAGGCGTACGGTGTCACCGCGGCCGATGTTCACCAGGCCGTCACCGCCGCCAACCTGGAGATTCCCGGCGGTCGGGTCGAGGAGACATCGCGCGAGTATCTGGTGCGACTCAAAGGTCGGCTGAACCGGGTCGAGCAGTTCGACAGCGTGATCGTCAAAAACAAGAACGGCCGCCCGATTTACCTTTACGACGTAGCCCGCGTCGCCGACACGGTAGCCGAGCAGCGATCGTTGTCCCGTCTCAACGGCCGTCCGGCCATCGGAATCAGTGTCATCAAGCAGTCCGGAGCCAACGTCGTGCGCATGGCCGAAGTGACCAGAGCGGCCATCGCCGACCTACAGAAGGAACTGCCGCCCGATATCGACATCAGGATCGTCAACGACAACTCGACGTTCATTGAGGACTCGATCCACGAGATTGAGTACAATATCAAAATCGGCACGTTGCTGGCCGTGCTGGTGATCTTTCTCTTTCTGCTCGATTGGCGGCCGACCTTGATCACCGGTCTGTCGATTCCCATATCGATTGTCGGCACCTTTACAGCTATGAAGTTTTTGGGATTCACGATCAACTTCATGACGCTTTCGGGACTGTCGCTGGCGGTGGGGATTCTGATCGACGACGCCATCGTGGTGGTTGAGAACATTTACCGGCATCTCGACGAGGGGAAGTCGCCTCGCGAGGCCGCGTTGTCGGGCACCAGCGAGATCGGTCTGGCGGTGATGGCCACTACTTTCTCGATCATGGTGGTGTTCCTGCCGGTGGCCTTCATGGAGGGGATCGTGGGGCGGTTTTTCTACCAGTTCGGGATGACGGTGGCTTTTGCGGTTCTGATTTCACTGTTCGTAGCGTTCAGTCTGACGCCGATGCTGTCGTCGCGGATGCTGCGAGCGAACCATCAGAACCCTTCTTCGGATCCGGCGGCGAGGGGATCCATACTGATGCGGCTGTGGCTGCCGATTCGCAGCGTGCTCAGTGTTTGGAACCGAGGGTTTGATAAGTTGAAACCGGCCTATCGGTCACTGCTGGCCTTATCGTTGAGACATCGCTGGCTGGTGATGGCGGTCGCGACGGCGGCCTTCGTGCTCGCTCTGGTGCTGGCGCGGACGCTCGGTCAGGAGTTCATCCCGGAGACGGATGAAGGCCGAATGTATATCACCATCGTCACGCCGCCCGGCAGTGATCTTGACCAGACTTCGGAGCGCTTCGCCGAGGTCGAGCGGATACTTGAGGGCCTTGATGAAGTGACGACGACGTTTGTGAATATCGGCGGCGCCAACTCACCGGTGACCGAGGGAACCATCCTGGTGCGCCTGACCGACGCCGGTACGCGTGAACTGTCGGCCATCCAGATGATGGATTCGGTGCGCAACCTGATAGCGTCGCTGCCCGGCATCAAGTATGCGGTATCCAAGGGCGGCGGCAGGGGCGGTCACGGCAAGCCGATCGAGATCTCTATCCGCGGCGATAACATGGAAGAACTGGCGAGGCTGGTGCACGAAGTGCAGAACATCGCCCGCTCCGTGCCGGGCTGCACCGACATCGACAACACAATGGAGGAGGGTAAGCCCGAAGTCCGCATCGAGGTCGACCGTAAAGCGGCCGACGACCTGGGTCTGGACTTGTACGGAATCTCGACAACCATTCGCACCCTGGTGGAGGGGGAGGTGGTCACTCGCTACAAAGAACGGGACGAGGAGTATGACGTCCGCATTCAACTCGACGAGCCGTTCCGCAACTCCATAGCCGACCTGGAACGGATCATCGTTAAGAGCGACAGGGAAACACCCGACGGCGGCAAGATGCTGGTACCGCTGAACCGGGTGTCGACGCTGGTGCGGGCCTCGGATATCGGCGAGTACAATCGCTATGACCGTAAGCGCGAGGTGCGCGTAAGCGGCAACGCCATGGCCGGCACCTTTTCGGGGACTATCGCTCAGACGATCATCGATTCCACCGCCACGATACAGTTGCCGTCCGGTTATGAGATCGGCGGCGTCGGCACCCAGGAGTTCATGGTGGAGTCCTTCGCCAATATCTTCAAGGCGCTGCTTTTGGCGGTGGTCTTCATTTATCTCTTGCTGGCTTCACAGTACGAGTCGTTCTTTGATCCCTACTCGATCATGTTATCGCTGCCGCTTTCGCTGATCGGAGCGGTGGTGGGGTTGTTGGTATTCGGATCGTCGATGAGCATCATGTCGATGATCGGCATTGTGATGCTGATGGGGCTGGTGACCAAGAACGCGATTCTCTTGATCGATTTCGTGAAACAACAGCGCGCCAAAGGTGTTTCAAGAACCGATGCCGTGCTGATCGCCGGGCCGGTCCGACTGCGGCCGATTCTGATGACCACATTCGCCACCGTATTCGGCATGCTGCCGCTGGCTTTGGGTATTGGGCCGGGAGCGGAGATTCGGTCCGGGATGGCGCGGGCGGTCATCGGCGGAATGATTTCATCGACGCTCTTGACCCTGGTGGTGGTGCCGGTCGTGTACACGTTGATTGACGATTTTGTCGGGTTGTTCCGCCGCAAGAAAGCGACGGCCCCCGAGATTATGGAGACTGTCGGTTCATGAGATCGCTGATTCCCGCAACCAGGGCTATGGGTTACTCCGACATTTACATGGACTACCTCTGCGGCTGTGGAACAGCGGGTAGCTTCTATCAGGCCGGCAGCATTGATGATGCGGCCGCGAGTCTTGACGGTCGGCCGCACGATCGTGAACGAATCGCCGCCGTTTTGGAAAGACAGAACCGCTCCTACGGCGCGTCGAAGGAAACCCTGGCCAATATCGACCTTCTCAAGCGGAAGGACACGCTGTGCGTGATCGCAGGCCAGCAGGCGGGGTTGTTCGGGGGACCAATGCTGGTGATGATCAAAGCGCTGGCGGTGGTGAAATCCGCCCGGCTGTATTCACAGCAGTTGAGGCGACCGGTTATTCCGATGTTCTGGATCGCCGGTGACGATCACGATTTCGAAGAGGCCAACCACACTTTCGTCCTTAATCGGCAAGCGGAACCGGTGCGGCTGGCGTACCCGTCGCCGCCGAGTGAAGAGTTGCCGACGGCGCAGATTGTTTTCAGTGATGCGGGCGCGTTGGATGATGCAAAGACACTCCTGAAGGAGACGCTCGGCGAGACCGATTTCACCGACGAGCTGTACCGATTGATGGACAGCTGCTACACGCCCGCCGACACAATGGTGACGGCGTTCGGCAAGCTGCTGGCTGCTCTGGTCGGCGAGTACGGGCTGGTTTTGTTTTCGCCCGGCGACGTCGAAGCTAAGCGAATAGCGGCGCCGATGTTCAAGGCGATTGTCTCGCATCAGGATGAACTTCACAATGTACTCAGCGAACGCAACCGGGCGATTGTCGAGGGCGGCTATCATATTCAGGTCGAAAAGAAGCAGAATTCCTCACATCTTTTCTGCAATCTGAGCGGCCGCCAGCCGATTCTGTGCGAGCGAGGTAGGTTCACGGTGGGGGAACAGGTTTTCAGCAAAGACGAACTGGTCGCCCGCATCGAGAGCGAGCCGGAGATTTTCTCACCCGATGTCATGACCAGCGCGGTGGTGCAATCATACCTGTTTCCGGTGCTGTGCCAGAAGGGCGGGCCGGCCGAGATCGCTTATCTCGCCCAGATCAATCCGCTCTTTGAGTTGTTCGAAGTAGCGGCGCCGTACCATGCCGCGCGGCCGTCGGCGACGATTGTCGAGAGGCGGTTCGATCAACTGATGGACGACTACCACATCGAGTTCGGTGAGCTGACCGGCGATATCGAGCAGGTGATCAATCGGGTGATGTCTCAGACCTTCCCGACCAGCCTGGAGAAGGAATTTGCGATGCTGCGTCAGGATATCGATTACCACGTCAACAAGTTCACCTCCGAGACGCTCCGGTTCGATCCCGCGCTGAAGAAGCCGGCCGAACAGACACATGGCAAGATCGACTTCGCCCTGAAGAACTTCGAGAGTAAGGTGTTCGCGTCGCATAAGAAAAAGTCCCAGGAGGTGAGCGACCGCATCTATCGACTGCAGGGCGCCCTCTACCCCAATCGCGGTTTGCAGGAACGTTGCGTGAACGTGTCGTACTTCATAAGTCGCTACGGGATGAAATTCATGTCGTTCTTGTATGAAGCCCTTGACAGTGAGGAGAAAGCGCACCAACTTATCGACCTGGAAGAAATCGGAACATAGCGTTTGCGGGTTCGCGGCTCACCGATTTGGTCGCTGGACCGTGAACGTGCCTTTTGGCAGAGGTTGTAGCAATAATGGTCATCGGTATCACCTGTTATCCGTCGGCCGGCGGTTCCGGAATAGTCGCCACCGAGCTCGGTCAGCAATTGGCCTCGCGCGGCCATCAGGTGCATTTCGTCTCATACGCTCTGCCCTTCCGGCTGGATCGGTATCAGGCCAACCTTATTTACCACGGGGTCGAGATGACCGCCTATCCGCTGTTCAAGTATCCGCCCTATACGTTGACGCTGGCGGCTAAGATGGCCGAGGTGGCGCGCGATTTCAAACTGGACATCATGCACGTCCACTACGCCATCCCCCACGCTATCTGCGCATACCTGGCCAAGCAGTTGCTCGAGGCCGACGATGGCGTCAGCCACACCAAGATCATCACCACCCTTCACGGCACCGACATCACGTTGGTGGGCGCCGACCCGTCGTACTTCGACATCACCCGTTTTTCCATTACGGTCTCCGACGGCGTCACGGCCGTTTCCAATTACCTGGCGCGGGAAACGCGGGAGGTTTTCCACACGGAAAAAGAGATTCGGGTCATCTACAATTTTTTCGACGACAAGCGCTTCAAACCGGGCAGCGATGAATGTCGTCGCAGCGAATTCGTGGCCGACCATGAATTCCTGATCGCTCACGTGTCGAACTTCCGACCGGTCAAGAGGATCATCGATGTAATCGACGTGTTCGAGAGAATAAGACAGGAGTTGCCCGCTCGGCTGGTGCTGGTGGGCGAAGGACCGGACACCATCCTGGCGAGGCGTCAGATTACCAAGAAAGGGCTGAGCGATCACGTCATCTGGCTGGGCAATCAGAGTCGCGTTGAGGCGGTGATGCCGTGCGCCGATTTGTTTCTGGTGCCGTCGGAGGAGGAGTCGTTCGGGCTGGCGGCGCTGGAGGCGCTGGCTTGCGGCGTGCCGGTCATCGGCACCTCGGGCACCGGCCTGAGCGAAGTGGTCGATGACTTCCAAAACGGCTTCTTGTTGCCGGTGGGGGATACCGCCTCGATGGCTCGCGCCGCCTTGTCGCTTTTGAAAGACCCACACCGTCTCGCCCAGTTCAAAAAGTCGGCGGCCGAGCGGGCCGTGGCCAAGTTCGGCGCCGACAAGATTGTCAGGCAATACGAAAACTACTATCAGGAAGTCCACGATGCCCGGTAACGTAAGACTGGATATTCTCGCCATCGCCGCCCATCCCGACGACATCGAGATCACCTGCGGCGGCTTTATGATCAAGATGGCCAAACTGGGGCGCATAACCGGCGCGCTGGACCTGGCTGCCGGTGAGATGGGAACGTTCGGCGACCACAACGACCGGGCCGCCGAGGCCGCGGCGGCCGGAGAGATCATGGGGCTGGCCTATCGCCATAACCTCGGCCTGCCTGATTCGGCGGTGGAGGTAACCCAGGCCAACAAGCTGAAGATCGCCGGGGTGATTCGCCGGACACAGCCGGAGTTGGTGGTGATTCCGCACTGGGAGCAACGTCACCCCGATCATGCCGCCTGTTCGCGACTGGCTTTCGACGCCTGCTTTCTGGCCGGCCTCAAGAAACTTGAGGTGGACGGCGAGCCGTTTCGTCCGCGCAAAATTATTTACGCCTCTTATTTTCGCAACAAGGACCATTCTTTTCTAGTCGATATTTCCGAGTGGTTCGAGGCCAAGTGCCGAGCGGTGGCCGCCTATCAGTCCCAGTTTGCCGAGGAAGTAGCGACCAAGCGGATCTTCATGCCGGGGGTGGACGTCTACGATATGATGCGGGTGCGCGCCGCCGCCCTCGGTCAACAGGTCGGCGTCCAGTTCGCCGAAGCGTTCACCCTGAAAGAACCGATCCTGTACGACGATCCCCAGAAAATGCGGGGCCAGTCGATCTGACAGGCAAGCCTGTTTCTTGCGCTACGCGCATGGTCAGGCCGTGTCTCCCTTGCTTCGCGCACGGTCAAGCCGCGTTTTTCGTGCTTCGTGCGGCCACGCCGTCACCCTGAGCGGAGAAGGGTGACGCCGTCACGCAACCGTGCCGTGTTGTTTCGTCGTTTTTTGTTGCCGTTTTCGGTCGGTTCGTTCATTCATTCCTGGTGAGGTTGAAACCGCCCGACTCGGAACGCCGCCATGATTGAGCAACGCGCAACCATCCAACGTGAGGACAGTGAAGAGCTTGCCTCCGGCCTGACCGTCACACAGGTGGGGATAGTCATAAACGTCGCGCTGGTGGTGCTCAAAGTCTCGGTCGGCTGGTTGGGACGTTCGCAGGCGCTGATCGCCGACGGCGTGCATTCCCTGTCCGATCTGCTCAGCGACCTGGTGGTCCTGCTGGGTCTGAAATGGGGCCGTAAAGAGGAAGACGAGTCGCACCCGTTCGGACACGCCCGGATCGAAACGGTGGCCGGCATGTTGACCGGGTTGATTCTGGTCGGTACCGGTATCGTTCTGGCCTATCGCGCCGTCACCGCCATATACCAGCATAGCGAGTCCACACCCGGGTTAGCGTTGATTATTGCGGCGGCAATCAGTATTGTCCTGAAGGAGGGACTCTACTGGTACACCATCAAGGTGGGCCGTCGCATCAGGAGTCTGGCCGTGATCGCCAACGCCTGGCACCATCGCAGCGACGCGTTCAGTTCGGTGGCTGTGCTTATCGGCGTCACCGGCGCCTATCTCTCCCCTTCGTGGCATATGGCCGACGCCTATGCCGCCCTGGTCGTGACGTTTTTCATCGCCAAAGTCGGCCTGGAACTGATGTGGAGCGCGGCCAAGGAAGTGATCGACACCGCTCCGGACGAGGCCGCCGTGACTCAGGTGCGACTAACAGCTATGACGGTGCCGGGCGTCCGACAAACCCACGACATCCGGGCACGCTTATCCGGAAGTCGAATATTCGCCGAGATTCATATCGTAGTGGATCCCGATCTGACCGTCCGGGCCGGGCACCAGATCGCCGACAACGTCAAAGAGCGCCTTCTCACCGAGGTGGCGGGTATGGCGCGCGTGATCGTCCACGTCGATCCGGACCTGGAATCGTAAGCCCGCCGACACACCGCCGGCAGTCACGGCCGGACCTTTCAAAAAAACCAGTTGTACCCAGAGATCGGTCCATTATCTTATTAATGGGCCGTCACATCATCGAGCCGACAACCAAGACAGCGTTTCTTGGAAACCGTTGTAGATTGCGCACCGAAACCGGAAGGCGCGATCAGCAACGGTGGAATGAAAGGCATTCAGCAGGAGGCTGCCATGAAAACATATGTCCTCATGTCGAAGTTAAGGGTGCTAGGCCCCACCGTGGTGGAGGTCGCGTCGAGTCTGAAAGCCGGGCCGCGGTCGCGCCAGGTCTGGCTCGACCAGGTGGCTCGTAAGTGTCCCGAGGTGAAGTTTATCGCCCACTACGCTCTGCTCGGCGGATGGGACTTCATGGACATCTACGAGGCGCTGGACTCCGAAACCGCCGCCAAAGTCTCGATGATCTGCGGCGCCACCTCCGCCTTTCAGACGGAGAGTTGGACCGCTATCCCTGAGACGCGGCTCAGGCAACTGGCTGATGAGATCCAAAGTGGGTCCGAGGAGCCGTAGAGCGGGGGACGGGCCGGAATACGGCGGCAGATGAGGCTCGGTCGCCGCTGTCACTCCAGCAGCAGTTCGACCCGCTTGTGGTCCGGCGTCAACCGGCGATATTTGACACCGGCCATGTCGAAAATCTTGCGGGCGGCGACAAAGATATCGTCGGTGTGGTACTTATCCGCCAGGAACACCACCTCTTTGATGCCGACCTGCACGATCAGTTTGGCGCACTCGTTACAGGGAAACAGCGAGACGTACATGGCGGCGCCGTCCAGGTCGGGCTTGTTGGCGGCGTTGGTGATGGCGTTCATCTCGGCGTGGCAGACGTAGGGGTACTTGGTCTGAAGGAAGTCACCGTCGCGCTCCCAGGGAAGTTCGTCGTCGGAACAGCCGGTCGGGAAACCGTTGTAACCGATGCCGATGATTCGTTTGTTGGCGTTTACGATACAGGCGCCCACCTGGGTGTTGGGGTCTTTGGACCGCTTGGCCGAAAGCTGGGCAATGGCCATGAAGTACTCTTCCCAACTCATGTAATCCCGGCGTTTTCCTACCATATCGTCAACATAAACTATCGTGGCGCGGCGGTCAAGTGTTGAGGCGGCGATCAGCGACTCACCCGCCGTCAGACTGCTACCGCGCGAAAGTATACACAATTCCGGTAGACAGAACCAAGGTACTGGCCGGAATCGTATGGATGTCGCGACCAGCCAGGCTCCGAAAGCCGGCGACACGGTAGGCGGCTTCACCGCGCAAGGCCCACTCCCTGGTGATCTTCAGCCCGAGTCCGCCACCGATACGTAACCCCAATCCCCCGCCAAACGTTTCCCTTACCGGCAGTTCCGTTTCCAGGTCAAGCCCACCCTTCTTGGCCACCAGGAAATGCAGCAACAGGCCGGCCGTGGCGTACGGTTGAAACACTCCATCCGGATTGAGATAGCCTGTGACGCCGGCGCCAAGTTCGTGATGACGCGCTTTGTCCCGACGATCCAACCAGAGGGTCCGGTGCGAGGTGGTGGCGTAGTATGCTTCGACGGCAAGGCGGCGCTGCCGAAAGCCGAGCGAGACCCGCACCCCGCTGCCGGTCTGGAGTTTCGGAATCGTATACAGGTTAATGAAGTCGCTGTAAAAGCTGTAGCCGTCAAACTCATCGGACATTGGCTGCTGGACCAACTCCACGGCGAAGTAAGTCCGAAACCCGACCGGGTCGCCGGGCGAGAGCGTCCGCGCCGCTGCCGCCGATCCGCCTGTGGATATCAGCAAAAAAGCGGGAAACAGCAGCAGCCTTTGACGGTCATAAAGCACAGCGGCCCTATCTTTCCGGGTGCGAAGGTCGGGCGACATAAGCCGGACATCCCGGCGTGTACCTGCCGCCGCCGTCGCTAGATTTAACAACTGCCTGTCAGTATAGCGCATCGCTGTCTCAAGAGCAAGCGTCTCCTGACCGCCCGAGTACGGCCGCCCGTGAGGAACCGGCGAGGAGCGCACCACGTTTACGGACTAAGAAAAAGGAGCCTGCAAACCGATAGCAACGTATAGATTACTGTAGTAGGAGACAGAACGGCCGGTGACCATGACTGCACTGCGACTGACAACATTGCTGGCGCTTTTGACCTTGATGGCGTCGACCACCAGGGGGGCCGAGCAACCGGATCCGATCAACGAGCATATTGCCTCGCTAATCACCGATATCGACAGCTACGTCTCCTGGCCGGCCGCCAAAGCGGTGGAAAACGAGCCGTTTTTTGTGGCCGTCCTGGGGGAATCATCGCTGGCCGCGTGGATCAAGGAGCTTAACCGCAAGGAGTTGCCCGACGGCCGCAAGATCAAGGTGCGAATGGTGCGGCGCGACCTGCTCCCCTCCAACGCCCACATCGTCCTGGTAGCCGCCGCCGATGACGAGTTCGACGCCCGCACCCTTGAGAAACTCAAGGGTACCGGCACGCTGACCATCACCATCGGCGACGTCAACCTGCCGACTATACTACGCGTGGACACGGTCGAAACGGCCGGTAAGGTCGAAGTGCGCACGACGCTCGACATGCAGTTGGCCGCTGACGAGAAGCTCGACATCAAGAAAAAGCTCGAGAATCTTGCAGAGATAGTCGGAGCACCGACTAACGACTAGCCCAGTGTCGGCGAACGCCGGGGACGAATACCCCCGCCGCCACCATTGCAAACGCTAACCGATCGATTATCACTATTCCTTAAGAACGGCTCGTCCCGAGGCTGTTTCGATGGCGATGAACGGACTGTCGCCGCCGCGCGTGAAACTCTTGCGGACATAGTCCTGTCCCCAGCGCTCGAACTCTTCCTCGCTGTCGAAGTCAAACGGCGCTACAATCCGGCCGCGCCGCAAGCGCGCCGTGAACTCGAACTGACCCTTGACCGGGTTGCCGTTGAAGTCGATCATGGCCGATCCGGAGGTGGTGGACACGACCAGGTCGTACTCCGCACTGGCGGCCAACTGGACCTCGACATCTCCCGAGGCGGTCCCGAAATCGCTCCGGTCGGTCAGGGTGATACCAACGGCCAAGATATCGCCGGAAGCGACCTGCGCGTCGAACCCGCCCCGGCACTCTTCGATTTCGATGTCTCCGGAAGCCGCATTCAACTGACTCTCGCCTTCGCAGTGGGTAAAGGTAATGTCGCCTGAAGCCGTGTTGAGATCAAACTCCCCGCGGCATTCATCGGTCGTGATGTCGCCGGAGGCTGTCTCCAGGTCAAACTCGCCGGTGCAGTCCTCGATGCGGATATCGCCGGAGGCCGTCTCGACGGAGATGTCGGCAGCCAGGCCGCTCGCCTCAAAGTCACCCGACGCAGTGGAAAACCGAACCTGCGTCTCGGCCGGCACCGTGATGGTCCAGACCGAACTGCCGCTGTTGGACTCGTAATGGTTCTCGCTCAACCGAAGCACGCGGCTGCGCTCTTCAAACTCCGGCTCGAAGGAGCCGCGAGGCGAATAGGAATAGACGAGATAGACGTGGATTTTGTCATCATCTCCCTGCTTGATGATACAATCGCCGCTCACGGTGTTCACGCGAATTGATTCCGCGGCGTCGAAGGTCTTTTCCACCACTTCTCGCCCGCCGGCTGACGCGGTCAGGGCGAGGGCCGCGATAACGACCAACAACCCGCCGATAGTCCTGGCATAGGATGACATCCGATCCTCCTGTCGTATTAGTTGTCTTTCGGCCCGGCCGACGATGTTCGCCCGCCGTTGTATGGATGTATATACGGTACCGAGCCGATTAGGTTACAGATAGAGCCGCCCAGTTCTAGCCCAGGGCGGAACAAAGTCCGAAATAGAGCACCCCCGGCAGACCGGAAGCGAACTGGAACGACCGGTGCTCCAGACGTGAAAGCTCATTGGAGATCTGTCCCAGGTAGATACTCTGCCAGCGCTCGTTGTCATGGGTCAGGGGATAAACGACGAAGACTATCCCCCGTTTCGGGAAACCTACCGAACGACCCGGATTGGTGATTCTCCAGATGTCCTTGATCAGCAGCTCGACATTTTTGGTGATGGAGAGTTTCACGCTGCGCGCCTGTTCGTGCGGGATGTTGGTGCTGACGGTGCGGACGTTGATCCCCCAGTCGCCGCAGGCAACGTCGACCTTGTGCTTGTCGGGTTCCGGGTCGTGACCGGCCTCGAGCAGCACCTGACATAGTTCCACTTTGAGCCAGTTTTCGAATGACGAGCGCTCGCGCGTGACGGCGGTCAGCCCCCGATGATTCCCCATTCGCAGCGGGAGACCGTCCAATATCAACCTGGCAAGTTTCTCGAACTCCATGGGACACACCTGCGGGCAAACGGTGCGTTGCGTTCGGGCTGCGATGTTCGAAAGCCGCAGCCTCCTCTACAGGACCATTATAGACACGGGCCGCCTTGTTTGTCAAGCGCCGTTTAACCGGACGGGCGGTGGTTAATCCATCGTCGCAACTTGACGCCCCGGAACTTCGTACCTATACTCCACCTGCCAAGAAAGGTTCGGCCAAACCAAATGGAAAGGTGCAACACATGCGCATCATCAGATTGACTGTCTTGAGTCTCGTGGCTTTCGCGGCCTGTGCGGTTCTGTCATGCGGACGCCGGCTGGAAACGGCGCCGCCCATCGCCAAGGTGGAACCCAAGATTGACACGATGTTCGGGGTCGAAATGGTGGACAACTATTTCTGGCTGCGGGACGAAACCCGAAGTCGTTCCGAGGTGCTGGATTATTTGAACGCCGAGAACGCCTACACCGAGGCGGTGATGCACCACACCGAGCCGCTTCAGGAAACGCTCTACAACGAGATGGTCGGCCGCATCAAAGAGACCGATCTGTCGGTGCCGGTGAAGCGGGATGACTACTACTACTATGCGCGCACGGAAGAAGGAAAGCAGTACAACATCTACTGTCGCAAGAAAGGCGGTCTTGAGGCCGCCGAAGAGATTCTCCTCGACGTCAACCAACTGGGCGAGGGGTACGAATACTTCGACCTCGGCACCTACGCCATCAGCCCCGACCATAAGCTGCTGGCGTACTCGAGCGACACCGCCGGGAACGAACGCTACACGCTGCGCATCAAGAATCTGGAGACGGGCGAGTTGTACCCGGACGTCATCTCGGACATATCCGGTTCGGCCGAGTGGGCCAACAACAACATGACTCTGTTCTATACCGTACCGGACGAAGCCTGGCGGCCGTATATGCTGTATCGCCACACTCTCGGTCAGGAGGCAGCGGACCTGCTGATCTATCATGAGACGGACAGCGCCTTCTGGATGGATATCCGCAAGACTTACAGCCTGGAGTATCTCATGATCGCCGTCGGCAGCCAGACCAGCAGCGAGTTCCGCTATCTGGACGCCGACCAGCCGTTCGGCGAGTTCCGCATGATCCAACCGCGCGAACCCAAACATGAATACGAAGTCTACGACCACGACGACAATTTCTACATCGTGACCAATGACCAGGCCAGGAACTTCCGGCTGATGCAGGCCCCCATATCGTCGCCGGCCAAGTCCAACTGGCGCGAGATGATCCCCCACCGCGATTCGGTCAAGCTGGACGGCCTGGTGATGTTCAAGGACTACATGGTTCTGTATGAGCGCGCTAACGGGTTTCATCAATTGCGCGTGATGGATTTCGCCTCCTCCGATATCCATCGAATTGAGATGCCCGAGCCGGTCTTCGACTGTTATCCGGGGGACAACGCCGATTACCGGAGCGGCAAGCTGCGCTTTGTATACACCTCGCTCACGACGCCGCGCTCGGTCTACGACTACGACATGCAAACTCGAGAGCGAGAACTGAAAAAACAGCAGGAAGTGCTCGGCGGCTATGACGCTACTCAGTATCAGTCGGAGCGCATCTACGCGACGGCCGAAGACGGCGCCAGGATTCCGATATCTCTTGTGTACAAGAAAGGTATGATACGGGACGGAACCAACCCCCTGTACTTAATGGGCTACGGCGCCTATGGGATAAGCATGGACCCACATTTCTCTTCGAACCGTCTCAGCCTGCTGGATCGCGGGTTCATCTACGCGGCGGCTCATGTCCGCGGCGGCGGCGAGATGGGACGCTACTGGTACGAGGACGGGCGGCTCTTGAACAAAAAGCACACCTTTACCGACTTTATCGCCTGTGGCGAATATCTCATCGAGCAGAAGTACACCTCGCATGACAAACTGGTTATCGACGGCGGCAGCGCCGGGGGACTGCTGATCGGGGCGGTGGTCAATATGGCGCCGGACTTGTGCGAAGTCGCGGTGGCCGACGTGCCGTTTGTCGACGTAATGAACACGATGCTCGACGCCTCCATTCCCCTGACCGTGATCGAGTACGACGAGTGGGGCAACCCGAACGAGAAAGAGTATTTCGACTATATGCTGTCGTATTCGCCTTACGACAACGTCGAGGCGAAGGCCTACCCCGACATACTGATCACGGCAAGTCTGAACGACACTCGGGTCCAGTACTGGGAGCCGGCCAAATGGACGGCCAAACTGCGCGCCATCAAGACCGATTCCAACCGCCTGCTTTTGAAAACCAATATGGGCGCAGGGCATGGCGGCGCCTCGGGGCGGTATGATTATCTGAAGGAGATCGCCTTCGAGTACGCTTTCATCCTGGACGTGCTGAAGGTGGAGTAGACCGGCGGGAACGACCGGTATTTTCGGAACTAGGCCCCGCTTCGATGGTTGTTATCATCGACAAACGCAGAGAGTGTATTGGCGGCAGGCAACATAGAACGACAGGTAAGGTTGGACAATGGTCGAAGTCAAGATGAAGTGGCGCGGCGGGCTCAGGTTTGAAGGCAAGAGCGTTTTCGGGCACACTATGGTCACCGACGGCGCCAAGCAAGCGGGTGGTGGAGAGGCCGGTTTCAAGCCGACCGAACTCGTGCTGTTCGGACTGGCCGGTTGTGCCGGGGTCGACGTTGTGCGGATCATGCAAAAGCAGCGGCAGAAACTGACCTCGCTGGAGGTCGAGGTCAAGGCGCACCAAAACGAAGACTACCCCAAACCGTTTCACACTTTCGAGGTCAAGTATATCGCTCGCGGCGAGGGGCTGGATGCGCGCAAACTGGCCAAGGCGATCGAGTTGTCGGAAAGCAAATACTGCGTGGTCAGTCAGACCATGCAGACTCAGGCCGAGGTAAAAAGCAGTTTTGAGATTATGGCCGAATAGATTGAATCGTTTGGCGTTTGCGCCTATCCAAGAGGAAAAAGAACCGTGATGGAGATACTACCATGATTGAGAAGTTAGCGTATCGATTGGAGTCCTCGAAGCCGTTTGCAGAGGTAGCGGCTGCGTTGGAGAAACAGACGGCCGAGCATAAGTTCCGGGTTTTGGCGGTCCATGACGTCCAGGAAACGCTGGCCGAAAATGGGTTTGAGCGCGGCCCGCTGAAGATTATCGAGGTCTGCAACGCCAGCTTCGCTCATCAGGCGACCCAGCGGGATATAAACGTCGCCCTGTTCATGCCGTGCAAGTTCACGGTGCACACCGAAGGCGACAAGACCATCGTCACTCTGGCCCGGCCGACTCTGTTCTCGGAACTGCTGCCCGACGCCGGTCTGGATGATCTGGCCGCCGAGGTCGAGACGACCTTGAAAAAGGTGATGGCGGCCGCGGTGTGATTCAAGAATAAGTAGCGACAGAGGCCCTGTGCTCCTGCCATTTTCCGGTGCGTCGAAACCGCAGCGGTTTCGGCCGACCACCACATCGGCTACGGCGTCTTCTCCGTCGTTCCGGCGAAAGCCGGAATCCAGTTTTCGTGCCGAGGCAGAACGTAGGGATTCCCGCCTGCGCGGGAATGACAAAGGACGCGCGGGATTGGCGCGGGGAGTAGTGAGTTGTATTAGAGTGCCCGCTGGTGGATTCGGGTCGGTACGGCTGAACAAAAAGCAGCCACATCGTGTTAAGCTGGTATGATTAGCCGCAAGATAAAGAAAGCCGCCCTCTTCGCCGTCGGCGGCGGACTGCTTGGATTTCTCGCCGCCGTTGTGTATATTCAGATGGGTTCGACCTGACCGCTCATGTGCGACCCACTGCTGACCGGCGGCTTGGGTGCAGTGACCGGGGCGGTCCTGTCGATCTCGGAGAGTGCTGGAGAAAAGTAATGCCTATCTACGAATACAAGTGCGACAACTGCGGCGATATCTTCGAGGAATTGGTGAGCGGGGACACTGAAAAGGTCCCCTGCCCCAAGTGCAAGTCATCATCCGTGCACAAGCTGATTTCGCTCATATCGGCAATGGGGATCGCCGGCGGCTGCACCACTTGCGTCCCCGCAAAGTGCTCCAGCGCCCCGACCTGAGGCTCCCGCTAGCCCCGCGGTCGGCGGGGGTCACACCGCAACGTCGAGAAAGTCCGACGCCGGATTAGCTGCCGGGCATATAAGAGAATAATAGAAAGTGCTCGCCTCAAGAGACGTGTCAGACGCCTTCTGGCATTCTATATCGTTGCCCTAATCCTCACCGGTCTGTCGGCGATACCGATCGTTACGGGGCTTAAGTATCTCAACGACTTCATAGGAGTCGGCACGCCGAATGGACAGACGTGGCCGTCGCTGGCGGAGTGGGTCACCTTCGTGTATCAGGGCGTCAGCGAGACCCAGCAGAAGCACCCGTTCATATTCCACGGCACCGACTGGTTGGCGTTCGGGGTTTTCGTGCTGGCTATAACCTTCATCGGACCGCTGCGAAATCCGGTGCGTAACGTCTGGGTCATCGACATGGGTATGATCGCCTGCGTGCTGGTGGTACCGTATGCTCTGGTCTTTGGCTATCTTCGGGGCATCCCGTTTTTCTGGCGGTTGATCGACTGCTCGTTCGGCATCTTAGGCATCATCCCGCTGTGGCTGGCCCGGAGGTGGGTCAAGCGGATTGGTGCGGCGGAGCAGTGACGCCGACTACGGCTCTCGGGTTGGGCGAAGGCGTACCACTCTTGTGCCGGCGATGCGGTCGCCGAGGCGGGTGCGTTCAGGCGACGTCAGGATCAGCACCGCGCCCAGAATACTCAAAGCCGGTAAGGCGTCCACCAGTCTGAGAAGATTTCTCAGAAAGCTCTTGGCGAAACCCGGTGTGGCGCCGTCGATCCGCACTACGCGGAGACCGAGCAGCCATTTGCCGACAGTGACGCCGGCCAGACCCTCCAGCAGCACGAAATAAGTAGCTATCACGAAGAGAAACGTGATGCAGATAGGGTCGGTCACGAGCCAACCGTACCCCCAAAGGTGATCATGGCGACTCATGATCCAGACCCCCTTGACCAGTCGCGTGATCGGAAAGAACACCAGACAGAACAGCAACCCGTCGAAGGCCAGGGCCAGGAAACGGTCCCACAGCGACGCGTAAGGCTGCTCGTGCCCGCGAGTGGGCGAGGCGCCGGCATTGTTGTGGCTCATCGAAAAACTCCTCCAAAAGAGATTGGTGGGGCGCTGCGCCCTGCTATGTGAAAAATAGCCGCGGGCGAGAACGCCGTCAATACAGAAGTCGCTTGACTGACGGCGGGCGAGGCGCTATGATTGTCTCGCATCATCGAGTCTGTCTTCCGCGAATCTTTGTGGATTTATTTCTGTGAATACGGCGTGCCGGCGTCGGTATTTCATTAGGAGGTGATGGCAATGGCGATCATTCAGTTTTTCAACGATCGGGTCAAGCGGCTCAACATCTTCGATATCAAACTGATCCAGGCCTGTGCGATGTTCGTCGCTTTGATCATCGTCAAGCTCATACCCCAGATCATGACGATCAGCGTCTGGTGGTTCGTCGGTATCCTGGTGCTGTGCGCTGTCAAGCCGGTCTACGTCTTCTTCTTGAAGGCTCAAGGGGCATAGGGCATCCTGCCGCACGGGGTCCGGAGTGTGTCGCCCCCCTGGAGACGGCCGGCCGGGTCATAATTGAGAGCCTTAAGAAAAGAGTGACCACGTCATTTTTTGACTTGACAAAACTGCGCCCGGACCGATATTTATAGTGTAAGGCCTGCCGGCGGAGTTTGGCAACTGAGTGGTTGTCGCCACGGGTGTGGCAAATGTGGCAGGCCCTTGCGATCCTACAACTTAAGTTTTGCAAACCCCCTCCGGTTCAGGCCGGAGGGGCGTTTTGTTGGCCTGGACCTTACGTCGAGAAAACATGAAGCGGCGCCCAGTCCTGCTTACTTTGAGGGTATCATAGAAAAATACGCCCAGGAGGAGTCGAACCCCCAACCTTCTGATCCGTAGTCAGACGCTCTATCCAATTGAGCTATGGGCGCATCTCGCCCTGAATAAACCGCCATGCCGGGGAAAGTCAAGTTGTTTTTGGGTGGAGGTCCGGCGCGAACTAGCGCTCGTATCGTATCGCTTCGATCAGTTGCTGCACCTCGCGGACGCTTTGAGGGTCTGTGGGTCCGAGGGCGAGATAGCTCTCCAGGTATTTGACCGCCGAGTCCGGTTCCTGGCGGTTCAGCCACAGCATGCCGAGGCTATAGTGCCCTCGGGCGAAGGTCGGCTCCAGCTCGACGGCGCGGCGCAGATAGGCGGCGGCCGAATCGGGGCGCTGGAGGCGGTCGAACGTGAGCCCCAGGTGGTAAGCGATTTCATAATTGTCGGAGTCGCGCAACATCGCCTGCCGCAACAACTGGGCCGCCGGGGTGTACTTCCCGGCCGCAAAGGCGATCCGGGCCAGCCCGAAACTGGCCCGGGGGTGAGTGGAATCGGCGGCGAGCGCCAGGCGGTAGTAATGCTCGGCGCCGGCGGTGTCACCGCGCTCAATTCGGTCGGTCGCTTGCACGCAATTATCCTCCGCCTCGGATTGCCCTTGCGGCCGGTCACGCTCGGTCAGACTCAGAATGGCTACCGCCGCCACGACCGCCGGGACGGCCACGCCCCAGAGGAGGCGGGTATTCGTGCTGCCGGTACGCGAAATAGACATAGCGCTGCCAAGATAGCCCGATGCGGCTGAAAATCAAGCTTTGATCGGAGTCCGGGTAAGCCATCCACACTGCCGAGAGAGACTGCCGGCACGGAGGGTCAGAACTATGCAGACAGGTAGACAATGGCCGCTGCGATTACGACAAAGGCGGCGAAGATGATGCTAAGCAGGAGTTTGTTGGGGGAGTCCTCGGAGGCTGCCTGGGAGTCAGTGGAATCGGCGGGCGCCTCGCGGCGGTAGTTTTCGATCCTTTGCAGCCAGCCGTCCTCAACGGCCAGCGACTCCGGCGTCTCGGCATCCAGGGTGAAGACCGACATCTCATCGTAGTCGGAAGGCGCTGTCTCCTCAATGGAGAAGGCAACGACAGTAACGTTGTCGGCTCCGCCGCGGTCGTTGGCCATTTGGATCAGGTCGTCGACCATACGCTTCAGATCACCGTTAGCGCGCTCGGCTACATCGTAGATCTCGTGGTCGTCGGCAAACCCGCAGAGACCATCGGAGCACAGAATGAAAACATCGCCCGGATTGACATTGATCAGGCGGTAGTCGATTTCGACGTTTTCTCGCACCCCCAACGCGCGCGTTATGACGTTCTTGCCGACCGCGTTGGCGGCTTCGTCGGGACCAATGAGATTCTTCTGCCGCATCTCCGCAACCCAGGAATGGTCGGTGGTCAGCGGCGCTATCCGGCGCTTCTCGAGGCGGTAGGCGCGGCTGTCACCGACATGGGCGATGGACATATAGTCGTCCTCCAGAGCCACGGCCACCACGGTGGTCCCCATGCCGCTCAGCGCCGGATCGGCGACGGACCGATTGTGAATCTCGCGGTTGGCCAACCGGATGGCTTTCAGCAGAAGCTCGCCGCTGGGGGGCAGTATGATATCCAGATCCAGATCGGGGTCGGCCAGCAATTCGTCGTGCAGATGGGTAAAGGTAGTGCGGATAGTCTGTGAGGCCGAGTGTGACGCCACTTCACCGGCCCGATGACCGCCCATGCCGTCGCAAACGGCCAGCACGTTGTTCTCTCGGTCTATATGGAGGCAATCTTCATTGCCCGAACGCACCAAACCGACGTCGGTTCGACCGACCACCTTGTATTGTATTGGCACTGTCTTTTCCTGCCGCTTTTGTTTCCGTTTTGATCCTTCCGACGTCATTTGACGCCCGGGTGCGGTCGGCGATAATATTGCAATTTCAAACAGCCTTGTAAACAAAAAACCCCCGACAAACTGGGCCTATTGATAAAGGAGTCGGTGAAGGGTGGTGTCGGGCATCCTCGCCCGACACCTGTCGCCTAACTCAAAGGCAGTCAGGCGGGGACGCCTGACCGCACCAACAACAAAAAACCCCGACAATCCGCCGGGGTTCTTGGGCGCCGAAAGGCGCCGACTATTCGCTTATTTGAGTAAGACCATCTTCCTGGTATCAGATCCCAAATCGGTGACCAGCCGGTAGAAGTAGACACCGCTGGCCAGCGCCGAGCCATCGAACTCGACGCTGTGTCCGCCGTTTGAGAGCACGCCAAGATCGAGGCGCTCGACGGTGCGTCCGAGCATATCGATGATCTCCAGATTGACCCGCGAGCGCGACGGCAGCGTAAACGCTATGGTCGTGGTCGGGTTGAACGGGTTGGGATAGTTCTGCGCCAGGTTGAGGGAATTGGGCAGCAGCGCCTGGATATCATCAACATCGGTAGGCGACTGCGAAGTCAAAAGTACTTCGCCCTCGACACTCACCGCCGGGTTACCGGATGACACTACACTGTAGCTGAGAATATCCGTTTCGCTGTCGAAGGCATTGCCCGGAATGGTCACCTCAAAGGAAAGATAGACCAACTCGCCCGGCTGCGCCATAGCCGAACCTTTGGTGTCGGTATTGACAACCCAGCCGAGATCGGAGACGACGTCGATGGAGTACTCATCGGCCACGTTGCCGACGTTACGCACGCCGACCATGAACTGGACCGTCTCCCCCGGCTCGGCCTGCTCGGCCAGAGGCGGGTCGGTCAGAGCGATAGCGTAGACGTCGGCAGCATCGACAATCACCACCAACGAACCTTCCACTCGCGCGGTGGGATCGAGTTCGGAGTAGACGGCGAAACTGACGGTGTCGGTGCGGTCGGACTCCGTCTGCCCCGGCCACAATGGTGTTTCGATCTCGAATGAGGCGTAGACGGTCTCGCCGGCCGCGGCGTAGGTGAACTCTTTCGGCAGATTCAAGTCCCAACCTTTAGCGGAGGTGGCTTCGACACTGTAGAAGTCCAGACCGTTGCCGTCATTGCGCAGACCGATCGGGATATGGACGATGGCATTATGCTTGGCGATTCGATCAACCGGCGGGTCGACCATGGTCAGGGCGATAATGGCGTCGTTCACGGCCAGGTTAACCTTGGCCTGGGCGAAGTCCTGCCAATAAAGGTCGCCCGAGACCACTGTTACTATGGGATCGCGGTGGTTAAGTGTGAAAGTAATCAGATTCCCAGGTTCGGCCCCTTCATCGAAATCCGGCGACCAAACATCATCGCCATACACGGCAAGCATACCGTAGACTCCAGCCGTATCCACAGAGGGGTAATTCTGACCGACGACATGGGTGCCGCAGTGAACACCATCGGGATCGTAGGCATCAATAATGCTGCCCTTGGGAGCAAGCTGCCCGTTGTATATCGCGTCGCCCAGGAAACTCTTCCACTTGTTTGTAGGATGAACATCAGCCAACGCAGCCGAGGCCAGCATAAACACCAACCCTATCGCCATACCCGGGATCGTGTATCTCTTATTCACGCCTTATCCTTATCTCTTCCCGGCCGGTCTCGCACCCGGCCGGAGGTTCATTACTTCCAGTCCCGTATCGTCAATGCTTATTTCAAGAGCGTCATCTTCTTCGTTTCTACAAAGCTGTCCGTCTTCAGGCGGTAGAAGTATACGCCTGAGGCCACCGCCTGACCAGCGGAATTCGTACCGTCCCAGACAACCTCGTTGCGGCCGCTTTGAGCCACACCGTCGAACGGCGCCGCCACCAGACCACCGAGAATGTTGTATACCTCGATTCTGGCGTTGGCCGTCGTCGGCAGAGTGAAGCTGATGGTCGTGATCGGGTTGAACGGGTTCGGATAGTTCTGGCTCAGCGAATAGCTGGTCGGCAGACTGCCGTCCGAGTTGCCCTTCGCGGTCAGACCGCCGATTTGCATCATGCTGCCGGTAGCGCCATTGAAGGTGAAGGGCTCTTTGGTTTCAACGCCGTCGACACGCAGAGTGAAGGCTTCGCCCTTCCGGGCGCCGTCGACCTCTGGTGTGGTGGCGTCGTCGCCGTAGACCGCCATGAATCCGAACAGACCGTCCTGTTCCATGGTGAAGCGGCCGATCATAAGACCGTCTTGGTTATGCGCCGTCACTACCGCGCCGGATGTGACCTCTTTGCCATCCAGGGTCAGCCGGTGGGCGTACAGATTCATCCAGGTGTTGGTGGCCGTGACGCTCTCGCCGAAACCCTTGCCGGCGAAGAAATACCGATTGATCTGCGGGGCCACACCGGGGCCAACGCCGGGGTAAGTAAGCACGCCGGGAAGGTCGGTCTTCAGCCAGTAGCCGTTGCAGGGGCCCAGCTCATCCAGATTGTTGTGCAGGTAATCGCCCGGCACGTACTGAAGGCCTCCAATGGCCGGGTCCCAGCCGAGAGCGACGATCAGGTCGTCATGAATCGACGCCAGCGCGTCCTCGGTGGGCAGGTTGTAATCGGGCAGGTACGAGACCAGGTTCCAGCCGCCGATCAACGGGATACCGGTCGTAACCGGGACGGCGGCACCTGAGATCTCAAGGGTGACATCACAGTTGACCTTGATCCAATAGCCGCTGAGGTGATCGACGTACTTGAGATTCGAGAACATCGGCAGGTCCGGATCGTAGGTCAAACCCTCGCCTTCGAAGCCGAGCACAACCTCAAGGCAATCGGCGATCGAGGCCAGCACGTCGGCAATATCATCCGATTCATGATCGACGTTCCAACTCACCAGGTTCCAGCCCTCGAAAAGGTCACAGCTCTTGACGATGATGTCACCGACGTCGAGGCAGACCTGAAGCGCGTCGCCGTTCTCGGTCCACTCGGTCGGGTCGGGCGTGTAAGCCTGGACGCCGTTAACATAGAGACGGATGTTGTCGCCCGGCTCGGCGCCCTCGTCGACGTCAAAGGTGTAAGGATCGTCCCGGTAGACCGGCATAAAGCCGTACCGTCCGGCCTCGGAGACGAACCAACTGCCGCAGTGGTGGCCGTCGGGATCGAAGGCGTCGATCACCGAACCGACCGGCAGCGGAGCGCCCATATAGAGGTTCTCGTTACAATAGAAGTTGACCCATTCCAGCGTCGGCGTCACCGCCTGCACTGGGGTCAGCACGATCATAATCCCGGTCTGGGCGAAGTTGATGTCCTCCACCTTGCCGGGGTAGTAGCCTTCTTTGTAGGCGTAGAGGTCGAACGGAATGACGTTCGAGTTGAAAAACTCGAACAGACCGGTGGCGTCGGAGAATGTCTGGTCGTCCCAGGCGCCGTACGGGAAATCGGGCCACAGTTCGACAGTGGCGCCTTCGATCGAATGACCGTTGGGATCGACCACGTAACCACAAACATAGTTTTCAGAGGTCCCGACCACGATGCCGCCGGTGATGACGGTCGGCGCCACCTGCTGCGGGCCGCTGCCGCAGTCATAGGTGAAGAGCGGGTCGGGGTCAACGGCCCAGATCGGATAGAAGCCCGGCGCAGCACCGCCATGTACATCGAAATGCAGCGTCATAAGAACACCGGTAGTGTCCGGAATCAGATCTTCGCCGGCCGAGGCGGCGGCGGCGAGTTCAATTCGATTGCCGTCGACCGTGACGACTTTGTCGTTCCATCCCTGGAGAAGCGAGCCGACGAACGACACCGAATCCAGTGTCAGCATTTCGCTGGGAGCGCGTTCCAGGTTGAGCGTAACCTCAGCCAGATCGCAGAGGAACTCGATTCTCACCGGCGTCGCCACGCGCGCGCCCAGCACGGCCGGGACGGTGGCGATAGTCACGATGTCGTCGTCTGACGGAGGTATCGAAACGTTCAGAGTGACCGTGAAGTACTGCGTGCTCGGGTCACAAACCGCTTCAGGATCCCCCACCACGGCGCACTCCACGGAGTAGACACCGGGTCCGAGGGCGAGACCATCGACGCCGACCGATATGGCGTCACCGGCGAAGCCGCTGAGGGGATCGATCACCAGCCAGGAAGCGGGTCCGGGAATAATGTCGAAGCTGAAGGCCGGCACACGACCCTCGGAGACTATCAAAGTCTTCGGAGCCGGATTGACGAGATCGGCCGTGGTCATGTCAAAAGTGAACTCGGTGCTCGACAGCACCATGTCCACGCACGGAGGAGTGCAGTCTTCGACGGTTATGGTGAAGCCGACCGAATCGGAATCAGTGCCGTCGGAAGCGTGGGCTTTGAGTTCAAGAACACCCAACTGGCTCATATCCGGAGAAAACGTGAGCAATCCGCGACCGTTGCCGGAATCGACGAAGGTCATGTTGGGCGCCGGAGGAGTAACCCACAAAGTCAGCGGGTCTTCATCGATGTCAGTAGCCGATATCAGAACTTCGATGGTCGAATCGGCGCAGACAGTGAGCGGGTCCAGAGCCGCGATTACCGGCGGGTTGTTGGCCGGTGGGGGCGGTTCCTCGACCGTGACCAACACGGCGCAGGTGTCGGCGCCGCAATTATTGGAAGCGATCAGAGTAGCGGTGAAGGCGCCCACTGTCTCACGATTAAAACAGAATAACCCCTGCTCCCAGGTGGCGCTATAATCGACGTTGTCAGTGGTAACCGCTACGTTCGGGGCGCCGGTAATGGGCAATTCAAAGCAGTATTCAGCCTGGTCGGCCGTGACTGTGACAGGCTCGGGACAAGCGATCACCGGCGGTTCGCCGATGGTGACTTCGACCGTCAACGCACAGGTATCACTGCCGCAGGCGCTGGTCGCGAACACTTCGATGGCGTAGGAACCGGCCGTATCGGCGTTGAAGCAGAGCGTATTGGAGGACCAATTGCCCAGAGAACTGATCACGCTATCGGCGTTGGCGATTACCAGTTCCACACAGACCAACCCCGGATTGCAGAGGAAGAACGGGAGGGGCGCGCCGGGACAGGTGATGACCGGCTCGGCGCCGATAGCGACATCGACGGTGAGATCACAACTGTCGGCGCCGACGGCGTTGGTCGCCACGACATGGAACTGAAAGATCTCTTTGCCGGATGCAAACGGGTCGAAACAAAGCTCGCCGTCGGCCCAGGTGGCGCCTTCGACCGTGACTGAGTCGGCGTAGAATATGGGCAGGTCCACGCAGACCAGTTCGCCGGGACAGGCGGTGGCGGCGAGCGTCTCACCGGGACACTCGATCATCGGCGGGGGCCCGGCTTCACCGATACCGAAGCAGTGGGGTCCGTCCCAGCCCGGGTAGATGTCGGGACCGGCCCATTTCCAGACCCCGGACGGCGGGTAGAAGGTCGAGTCCAGACAGAGGGTTTTACCTTGATCGGCGGCGGTTAATGGGCCAACATCGATGGTGTAGGCGATCTGGTCGAAGCCGGCGGGCAAGCCGGTGCTGAAAAACCGAAAACCGCCGAAGCCGACGGTGTCGGCGCCGCTGCCGTCAGCGCTAAAGTAGTTGATAAAGAAGCCGCCGTCGAACTGAGCCTTACGGATACCGACGGTGTCGCCGACGAGGGTATCCCAGACGGCGCCGTCGGGTGAATAAACCCGAAAGCCGTTGGTGATGCCTGCGTGGGCGGTATCGTCACCGGTGATCCTGATATGATAGGTTATGGGCACGTCCAAATCGAGTCGGTTGCCGGCGTTAAGACCATCCACGTGATCCAGTGATACGAGTTGGCCGAATGCCGGAACACTGGCTGTTGCCAGCATGGCGGCCGTGAGAAACAAGAATCTCATTCTCATCTCGCTTATCTCCTCAATATACTCTTTACCAAGCCAACAGTGCTCGGCCCAGGCAGGCTTGGGCCGCTATTTCTCCCCGGTGATCCTGGTTGACCCCGGCGATATTTCTCTGACAGGCCTTGAAGCAAAACCAATGCCGCCTCTACCGCCGGCGAATCCAAGCCGCCTGCGAAACGTTTTGATCCATCACAGCATCCCTTCCGGCCGTCGGTCGAAGCCATAACATGCACGATTCGGTTTTTCGGCGATCCGCAAGTTCAATCGGTTTCCCCAGTGTTGGGTCCTGACCAGATCAAATTCGTCATAGCTGCCGCAGTCAAAAAACCCGCCTACAAGCAGCGGTTGTGTCGGACCAAGCAGGCAGTAAATTCGGCCTTACTTTACATTAACTCCGGTCCCCGAGTACAACGTACCCAGGCCCATGAAAATATAGCACTTAAGGCTGGAAAGTCAAGGGCTTAGGCGAGCAATGGGGCGGGTTGTCCAATCCCTGAACAGACTCACGCGGAAGCGCCAAGGCGGCGGCGACGGACCTCGAAAAAGGCCAGTACCAGCAGGGCGCCGGAGAGGTCGGCCAGGACGTCGTATACCGAGGCAAAACGGCCGGGGATAAGGTGCTGGTAGACCTCATCAAAAACCGCAAAGGCCGTCAGAAAAAGTGCAGCGAAAAGCCACCCTCGGCCGCTTCGAATCATCCGGGGCCAGTTAGTGAAAGACTGAAAGGTCAAATAGGCAAACAGAGCATATTCAAGAAAATGGGCAAGCTTGTCGAAGGCGATGTCTCTGACCTGCGGGGCCCGTAGATTCGGCACTGAAGAGACGGCTATGATGGCGCCGCCGCAGAGGATCATCGGTAGGTGATAATACAAAAATCGGCGCCGTTGGCCGGTCGCGGGGTCAGTAGGCTGCATGATTGATAGTAAAACATATTATTGATTTCGGTCAAGCATAATGACTTATTCGCAACCAAGGCCGATCGCTGCGAAGCGGGAGAACGCGCCCCGGCGCGGCTTCGAATGACTGAGGAAGGGACCACGAGGCCCAGCTATCGACATCGAGACAGCAGAGAAATAGAAGCGATGCGGCGATCCAGCTTCCGGAAACTGTCCATCGTACTGCTGGCATTGGCGGTGGTAGTCGCGGCCGGCACGGCTGGATTCGTTAGATTGAGCAGATGTCGTCGATAGACGCGATGTATATGACCGTCATCACTCTGTCCACGGTCGGCTTCGGCGAAATCTTTCCTCTGTACACGACAGGGCGGGTATTCGCCATGGTGCTGATTGTGTTCGGCGTCGGTCTGGGTGCTTATGCTGCGACTACGATCGGCGAGATACTCCTGGAGGGTCACCTTAAACAGGTATTCGGTAAGAAGAAGATGGAAAACAAACTGAAGAAAATGAACCGGCGCCATATCATCGCCGGCCTGGGGCGCGTCGGCCGCCAGGTCGCCGATGAGTTCGCGCGGCGCAAAGTACCGTTCGTAATAGTCGAGCGGGATGCGGCCCCCGATATGGAATACAGTTTCGACGGCTGGGTGTTTCTCCAGGGGAAGGCGACCGACGAGAAAGTCTTGGAGCACGCCGGAATCGATCGCGCACGAACTCTGATTTCCACGCTGCCGGATGAAGCGCAGAACGTTTATCTAACTCTGACGGCGCGAGCGATGAACAAAAACCTGGTGATAATCGCGCGGGCTGATTTTGAAGGCGGTGAGAAGAAGTTGATGAGAGCCGGCGCCGATCACGTCGTCTCGCCGCACGTGCTGGGCGGGGCGCGCATGGCTTTGGCCTCGCTGAGACCGAACGTGGTCGACTTCGTACACATGACCACCCTGGGCGAGGGCGGTCTGTCGATTGAGGAAGTGGTCGTTCCACAGGGTTGCCGCCTGAGCGGCAAGAGCCTGATCGAATCGCGTCTGAAGGACGAGTATGGCGCCTATATCATCGGGATCAAGAAACCGGACCGGCAGATGAATATCGCTCCGGGACCTCAGACGATCCTCGGGGAATCGGACGTACTGGTGATCATCGGACCGACCGAAGGTCTGGAGCGCCTCGGCGAGGAGTTGACGCACTGAGCAGGGTTACAATGGTGCAGGTCAGAAGCTCTGGTCCGCAGGATCGCTGCGGGCGGGTTTGGATTTCAAAACCGCTACCTGTCATGCCGGACTTGGTCCGGCATCCAGTTTCGGATTCGAAGACTGGATACTGGCTTTCTCCAGTATGACAGGAAGTGGAGAACCTACCAGCCGCTCCGCTCTTGGCGGGTGACCCAGGGCCGCCCTGACCAGAAGCACAGAAAACAATTCAAGGATGCGAAATCCTACTGACAGAATCTGCCAGTGTGGTGCGATATCTTGACGGCATGAGATGGCAAGTACACCGCGAGACGCTTGACAAACAGCAACAGGGGTAGTATTCGTTGGTAACAGGAGAAACGTACTCCTACGACCCAGGAGGATTCAATGGACAATCAACCAACAAGCGAACAGTGGGACCATGATGGGGGCAAGCACACGTGGTGGCATTTCATCGCAATCGCTGCTCTGATCCTGTCATTGCTAGCCATACTGATTTCGTTTAGCCGTCGCACAGAACCCGAACCTCATCTTGTTGACGATAACAGCAGAGAGATTGCGTCGATGCGAAGGAACCTTGATAGTCTTGGTTCTGAGCTTGCAACCGTTCGGGCCAACTTCAACCTACATACATGGGGTAATCACTACTCTGGGTTCGTTGAACTAACCGATCCCAGCATCCAAACGATTGACGCTATATTCTTACTTGCTAGGTCAGACGTAAACACACACCTGAACGGCGTGAAGGTTACTGGAAGGATCATCAACACATCGTCTATTACCTACGTTAACCCGACCTTCAAGATCTCGGTGGGCGAATCAGAGAACACATTCTGGGTATCGCGCATCTCGCCCGGAAACTCCACGGCGTTTAGCGTTCACATTCCGAACGCGCGAGCGGAAAGTGCACGATACGGAACTATCAAATACCAGAGTGGCTCCGTAAACTACCAGGCCTGGTGAAGAGAAGGTCGGGTGGCCCAACCACTCGGGCTTGTTGAAAAAGTCCCTGTTGTCGTCATTGCGAGCGAGCCCCGCCTCGGGCGGGGCGAGCGCGGCAATCTCATTTGTCGTGTCGGGCAACACGTTGAGATTGCCGCGTCGCTACGACACAAGTGTCTTCGCTCCTCGCAAGGACGTGTTCGAGGGTTTTTCAACACTCCCACTCGCGGTGGGTTTTCAGGGTACCGGTTATTCTCCGAGTATTCCGGGTCAGTGCTGTCGGGATAGTGCTGCCGCGCCTTGACAAACAGCGCTATCTTGGTATATTATCAGCACAAATACACACGTCGAAACTCGATACACGAGGACAAAGGTAATGTACAACATGATCCGACTTGCCGTTTTTGTGGGGCTGATGTGTCTTGCCGCGGGATCGGCCGCGATGCCGCCTGTCGGACATCAACCGCCAGCCAACAACGACAACTCCCGCAGTTGGGATGACGACACCTACATCGATGCCGGCAACATCTTGATGTTCGTTACCAACCACGGCAACTTCGGTCGGGATTTAAGCGGCGTTTTCGGCTATGACGCCGGGACGTTTTATCCGTACGTGGACACGGCCAGCATTTCCGACGGCACTCTGAATGATTACGTTCTCTATGCCGCCGGGCTATGGATCGGCGGTCGGGTCAATGGTGAAATTCGGATGGCCGTTGCTGAATATAGCGACGAATATGTGCCGGGACCGATGGAGGGTGGCAGCCACCAGCCGGACGATCCGTCGTTTAGGGTCTACAAACTATACAGCGACAGTCTTTGGACCAATCCCAATGTCGACTACCTGGACTGGCCGATCGATCAGGGAGCGCCGGTGGATGCTATGGGCAGGCCGGTGATGCTGGGTGACCAGATGTTGTGGGCGGTTTACAACGACGCCGATCCGAACCATCACACCAACAACGCCGGTGAGACAGCGCCCTTGGGCATTGAGGTGCAGCAGACCGTCTGGGCGTATAGTGCTGACGGCAGCGACACTGTCGTCGTGAGTGAAACCGCGCAAGCAGAGCACATCGGACCATCGGCAGGCCACGTGGAAGTCACGGTGGCCGATCCGTCGGCCCTGACCGGACACGCGTATGCCGTTGTGTTTGGTGAGCTGAATCCTCAGGAAATGGTCTGGCATGTGATCGACGTCACCATCAACGATACCGCCCTGGCCAACCAGACAAATCAAACCGGAGAAGGTGATTATCCGGTGGTTGACGGGTTGTACATTCGAGTCGTGGGTACGGAGGGAGTGGCTGAGATTATCGAAACAGCCAACCAGTACGGTGCAGTTGACCCACCCGAAGACGTTATGGGAAATCTCAACTCCACCGGTGAGTGGTATGTCGACACCTGGCCGTCCGGACAGTGGGAACGGATGAACTGGCGCGGGCGCATTGGTACTTACGACTGGGAAATTCGCTTCACGGCCGAGGGATCGCAGTACTATGACTGGAACACCGATGAGTTGGTGGCGGGCCGGGCACCATTTGAGGTTTGGAATATCGGAATAGCGACACCAGACGATCCTTCCGATGATGTGCGCCTGTTCTTCACCTATCTCGAGGAAGGCAGTGATGATGTTTGGGGCTGGGGGGACCGTATTTACGCTGTAGAGCGACCATACTACGAGCCGGCCCCGCAATTCATGGAGTACACATGGGATGATGATTTTCGTATCGGTCGGATCGGTTTCTTCGAGATGAACACAGGTTTATCGGCGCCTGGTGAGGGTACGACAGCCAGGTTTGTAACTGAGAAAATGAGCATCAATACCGCTGCCGACTCATTTCTATTTGTCGCCCCCGACTACGAACTGGTGGTGGCGGGCGGTTCCGGCAATATCATCTACATCAAATTCAAGCTGTACAACAGCGGCAGCAACGTCATTGAGGACGCCTACATCTCGCCATGGTCCGACCCTGATTTGGGCGAGTACACCGACGATCTGGTGGGCTGCGATACGCTGGAAGACATCTGGTTCTGCTACAACAGCGATAACAACGACGCCGGTCATTACGGCGCCACACCACCGGCGGTAGGGTTCAAGATTCTGTCCGGCCCGATTGTTCCGTCGCCAGGTGATACGGCTGATTTTGATGGCGCACCCGTGCCGGGCCACAGAAACCTGCCGATGACATCGTTCCAGAAGTACATCAATGGCACCGACCCGATCAACTTCATGGAGTCGTACAATTACATGCGCGGGCTCAACGCCGACGGCTCGCCGCTTCCCAACGGAACGAATTACGCGGTGCCGGGCGATCCCGTCACTGGGGTGGGTGACCTTGATTTCAACCCCTCCGACCGGCGTATGATGGGAACGTGCGGACCTGTGACTCTGATGCCGGGTGACAGCCAGTACATCTTTATCAAGATGGCGGTGGGACACGGTGATGACCGGCTTACCTCGATTACTCTGATGAAGGAATTGCTGAACAGCCCGGAACCCCAAGCGCCGATGCTAAAAACGGTCGTGGAACCTAGCCCTATTTCCATGATGATGCTTAATGCCATCAGTCCGGTCGAAGCCGTGGCTACTTTCGGGTATGACGCCGCTGGTCCGCGCGGTGAAGATTTCGATTACGGCACGCTGGCGTTGAACGACCTGCCGCCTATCGATTCAATGGTGGTGTCTCAGGGATTCCCCGGGTTCAACGGTGAAGTGGTCCGTTTCCATTTCCCTCTAGCGCAGTTACTCACGCCGTATGTCCCCTTGTTCGATTCAGCGATGCACGCTTACTCAATTACCGGGCAGTATGTAGGATGCGAACCGTTCAATTTCAGCACCTCTGTAGCTATTTACGGCCACCGCTCCGGCGATCTCAACCTCGACGGCGTGGTGGACATCTCCGACCTGATACTTATGGTCGAGTACTTCTTCGTGGGTGGCCCAGCGCCGGAACATCTGCAAACAGCCGATCTCGACTACAACGGAACGGTCGATATCAGCGACATGCTGTTGCTGATCGAGTATATGTTCGGGACCGATTAAACACTGATGACAGCTTGGTGAATATCCGGCCGGGCGCAACAGCGTCCGGCCATTTTGCAGAATGGCTTGCCCGGCCGACAAGAAAAAGTTTGCGTATCGACTCGGCAGGCCGGACCTTGACTGCGAAAGCGGACGACCGCGGCTTTGTGTGTTTGCGATCGGTTGGAGTGAGTTATGAGAATCGTCATTGTCGGCGGCGGTGTCGTCGGCTACAGCCTCGCCGAGCACCTGCTGAAAGAGAAACACCGCCTTTCGTTGATCGAGGCTGACGCCGATTTATGCAGCCAAATCGCGGCCAAGCTGGATTTGCAGATTCTGAACGGTTCCGGCTCCTCACCGTCGGTACTGACGGAGGCCGGTCTGCGCGACGCCGACATGGTGCTGGCGGTGACGCCCAATGATGAAGTCAACATCGTCGTCTGCGCCTTGGCTGCCCAGTATAAGGTCGGCCGACGGATCGCCCGGCTGCGCAACCGCGATTTTGCGCTAGAGAAATCGTCGGTCGATCTGGAGAAGATCGGCGTTACTTCGGTGATTCATCCCGAAAACGTGCTGGTCGATCATATTCTGCAGTTCGTGGAAACACCCCACGCCCTCGAGTCGGCCACGTTCGAGTCCGGTCGGATCCTGATGCGCGGATATCGCATTACCGAGTCGATGGCGTTGGCCGGCAAGTCGCCCAAGGAGATTCGCCAGGAGATCGCCCCCCACCAGGTTCTTTTTGCGGCGCTGGTTCGCGACGGCAAGGGTATCATCCCCGACGGCGACGAACGCCTACAGCCGGGTGATCTGGTCTACTCTCTGTTTCCCCGCGAATCGCTGGAAAGATTCCTTGCCTTGGTCGGCGTGGAGTCCAAACCGAGTCAAAAAATCATCATCACCGGCGACTCGTACTCGACCGTGCAACTGGCCGCGGCCCTGGATCGCACCGACCACAAAGTGACCTTTGTCGACCCCGACATCGAGCACGCCGAACATGCGGCCGCCCTGTTCGCCAAAGTGCAGGTTATTCACGGCGACTGCACCGAGCACGATCTGTTGCGCGAAGTGAACGTCAAGGCCGCCTCGTTTTTCATCGCCTCGTCCGACGCCGCCGACTACAACATGCTCTCGGCCCTACTGGCCAAATCGGAAGGTGCTCACGAAGTAGTGGCCATCACTACCGAGTCCCATCATGACAAGCTATTCCGCAGCATCGGCATCGACCACGTCCTCAACCCTCGCCTGACCACGGCGCGGGAGATACTGGAGATAATCTCGCGCGGTCATATCGGCGCGGTGGTGAAGCTGTCCGACGTCGAGATCGAAGCGGTCCGCTTCAATGTCGAACCACACAGCTACGTCGCCGGTCGGCAGATCAAGCAGATGTCGCGCAAGCTCACCAAGGGCGCCATTGTCGGCACCATCATTCGCGAAGACCGGATGGTGCTGCCCAGCGGTGAAACCGTGATGGAAACCGGCGATCATGTCATCATGATCACCCACCACAAGAACCTCCGGGCCATCTCGAAACTGTTTCAGGCGCGATGATAACGCCAGCGGAGGTGGATCATGCATAAGACGGCCGTAGCCTACACCGTTGGCCGGCTGATGCAAGTGATGGGGCTGGTGCTGCTGGTGCCGCTAGCCATTTGCCTCTGGGACGGGGGTTGGACGGACATTAGCTCCACCTGGTCGCATCCTGAGACGAGCGGCTTTGTGCTGGCCATCGTCATGGCGATGGTGTTCGGTTCGGCGCTGGCCTTGGCCTGCCGGAGCGGGCGCGGCTATCAAGGAGTCACTGAGGGTTACGCGATCGTGACATTTGGCTGGGTCAGCCTGACCTTCATCGCCTCCGTCCCGCTGTGCGTCTACTTCATGGCAGCTCGCGGTGAGGGGTGGGGCGGTCTGGCGTCGGCCTTCACCGATGCCTATTTCGAGGTCATGTCCGGCTTCACCACCACCGGCGCCTCAATTCTGAGCGATATCGAGATCTTGCCGCGGTCGCTGCTGTTTTTGCGTGCCTTGACTCACTGGCTGGGTGGCATGGGCATTATCACGTTGGCCATCGCCATCCTGCCGGCTATGTCTGTTTCCGGCTATCAGATGTTCCGCGGCGAAGTGCCGGGACCAAGCAAGGACAAACTGATGCCGCGCTTGAAGCAGACCGCCTCGATCTTGTGGGGCGTTTACGTGATATTCACCGCGGCTGAGACGGTGCTTTTGATGATCGGCGGCATGAACCTGTTCGACGCCGTCTGCCATGCTTTCGCCACTATGGCCACAGGTGGTTTCTCCAACAGCAACCAGTCGATCGCCGGTTACGAGTCGGCTTTTATCGAGTGGGTGGTGATCATCTTCATGTACCTGGCCGGGGTCAATTTCGTGCTGCACTTTCGCGCCCTGCGCGGCGACGTCCGATCTATGTACACGAACAAAGAGTTCGTTTTCTACAATGGTGTTATCATTGCCGCCATCTTAGTGATCGCCTGCGTTCTGTCCCTTCACGGCCTTGATTCCGTCGAAGCGACTTCTCAACACTACCATCACGACACAATGTCGGTCGAGAAGTTCGCCGCCCACTACGCCGCCGAAGAGGCCAAGCTGAACTCGTTCGGCCGGACGATCCGGGTGGCCGTGTTCCAGACACTCTCTATCGCAACGACCACCGGCTTTGTGACGGCCGATTTCGATCTGTGGCCGAGCTTTCTGTTGATTCTGATGCTGCTGTTGATGTTATTCGGCGGCTGCGCCGGCTCCACCGGGGGGGGAATGAAAATGATACGGATCATGATCGTGGCGAAAGTGGCAATTAATCAACTGCGCAAACTGGCCCAGCCGCGGTTGGTGGCGCCGGTGAAAATCGGCGAGGAGGCGATCGACGATAAGATGATAATCAACGTCGTCGTCTTCTCGGTTCTGTTTGTCGCTCTGTTCGTACTGGTGGCGGTTCTAATGACGCTGTTCGTGCCCGACCTGACCACGGCCACGGCCTGTTCGATCGCGACTCTGGCCAATGTCGGTCCGGGGCTTTCCGGGGTGGGCGCAGTGGAGAACTACGGCTGGATTCCCCTGCCGGGAAAATGGATATTGATCTTCTCGATGCTTCTGGGACGGCTTGAAATATTCACGGTGCTGGTCATCTTCCGCCCCTCGGCCTGGCGGAAGTGACCCCTAAAACTTCGCCCAGCGGGGGACGCGCGGGAACGGCTGGACGTCGCGGATATTGGCCATGCCGGTGATGTACATCACCACCCGGTCGAACCCCAAACCGAATCCGGAGTGCGGCGCCGTACCGTACTTGCGCAGATCGAGATACCAATCGTAGTTCTCGATGTTCGGGATACCGTGGCGCTTGATCTGGTCCCTTAGGACGTCGTAGCGCTCCTCACGCTGGCTGCCGCCGATGATCTCCCCCACCCGCGGCACCAGCACGTCCATGCCGCGCACCGTCTTGCCGTCATCGTTGAGTCGCATGTAAAACGACTTGATCTCGGCCGGGTAATCGTAAACGATCACCGGTCGCTTGAACTTCTTCTCGGTGAGGTAGCGTTCGTGTTCGGTCTGCATGTCCCGGCCCCAGCCGACCGGGTATTCGAAACTCTCGCCGGATTTCACCAGGATATCCTGGGCCTCGGTGTAGGTGATGCGCTCGAACTCGGAGTCGACCACCGACTCCAGCGTCCGGCGGGCTTCCTTGTCGACCCACGTGCCGAAGAAATCCATCTCATCGGCGCACTTTTCGAGCGCAAAGCCGAACAACCATTTGAGAAAGTCCTCGGCCAGGTCCATGTTGTCTTCGAGTTCGGCCCAGGCCATCTCCGGCTCAATCATCCAGAACTCGGAGGCGTGACGGGCGGTGTTGGAGTTCTCGGCGCGAAAAGTCGGGCCGAAGTTGTACACGTCCCCCAAGGCCAGAGCGGCCACCTCGGCCTCGAACTGACCCGACACGGTCAGGTAGACCTGATGAGCGAAAAAATCCTGATCCCAATCGACCACACCATCCTTGACCGGAGGTTTGAGCAAGTCCAGCGTCGTCACCGTGAACAGGTCGCCGGCGCCCTCGCAGTCGGAGGCGGAGATGATCGGCGTGTGGATGTAGTAGAAGCCGCGCTCCTGAAAATAGGTGTGGATGGCGTAGGACAGCTTCGAACGGATGCGATTGACGGCGCCGAAGGTGTTACCGCGCATGCGCAGATGGGCGATCTCGCGCAGGAACTCGAAACTGTGCCGTTTCTTCTGCAACGGGTAAGCGCCGTCGGCCGGGCCGATCAGACTGATCTCGCCGACGGCGATCTCGTATTTCTGTCCTTTGCCGTGCGAGATGATCAGACACCCCTTCATCCGCACCGACGATCCGGTCAGAATCTCGTCCAGGACTGGGAACTCATCGGGATTGGTCACCACGCCCTGGATATTGCCCACACAGGAACCGTCGTTGACCTCGATAAAGGCCACACCCTTGCCCACTCTGGCCGTGCGCACCAACCCGAGGACAGTGACCTCGGTGTCGACGGGGATTTTGTCTTCAACTAATATCCTGGCGATCCTGGTTCGAACCTTGTAATCCATCTTGGGACTCCCGAAAAGGGCCAATCATAAACGGTCGCTGACTGACCCCGCAAAAATACGCACAAACGAGCCGTTGCGCAAGGGCCGTCAAGAATCAAGCCCTTGGCTGTCGGGACGACGGATTTTGGAAACCTAATTGACGAGCCCACGTATAAAAAAGCGAGAGACGGAACAAGAGAGCGCAGAGAGCATCTCTTTAGAATATAGATTCCCAACCTATTCCTCCTATGAGTCCGGCCCCTTCAGGGGCCGGCTTTTGTTGGGGCGCCGAATCACGATCTAGTCGACACAACAAGGCCGGAGAAGACTCCGGCCTTGTTCACGCAAAGATGTAGACCCGAGATGCTACTTCATGTGTTTGGAGACCAGCTTGGTCATCTCAAACATGGAGACCTTACCCTTGCCGCCGAAGACCTTCTTGAGTTTCTCGTCGGCGTTGATCATGCGGCGGTTGACCGCATCCTGCAGGCCGTTCTTCTTGATGTAAGCCCACAACTTCTTGGTCACTTCGGTCCGCGGGATCGGCGCGTTGCCTACGACGGCGCCGAGGGCCTCGGAGAGAGTCATCGGCCGCATGAAAGCCGGATTCGGTTTGCGCTTCGTTTTCGGCTTAGCCGCTTTCTTCTTCGGAGCGGCCTTTTTCTTGGGAGCGGCCTTCCTCGCGGTTTTCCGCTTGGCGGTCTTGCGGGCGGTGGTCTTCCTCGCGGTCGCCTTTCTGGTGGTTTTCTTGGCCGTCTTTTTCTTGACGGTCTTCTTCTTGGCCGCAGTCCTCTTCTTCGACGCGGCCTTCCTGGCCGTCTTCTTCTTGGTCGCCTTCTTCTTCACAGACATTGGTTGCTCCTTCAGCCTTCAGGTTATGGTTCTTCTGATTTCCGTCTCTCTATTCACGTTGACAACGCGGATCACGTATTCTCGGCGGTCGATGACTCCATATTATCAGGCGTAATACATGCTATTTCAAAACCTTTATGCAAGAAAAAAACTTCGCCGCCCGATAAAAAAAGAGAGCGTTCTCCCCATGGCGGGACGGCCATCCTCTTTCAATCACCACCGGCGGCCGACCGCAATTCGATCACCGGCGCCTCGGCCGGACAACCCAAACGAAAGGGAAACCAATGACCGACGCCGCTGGAAGTATAGAGATGACTGTGGTCTCTCAGATAATGTCCCCAGAGGTAGGCTTGCGGCCAGATCCGCTCGAACAGCGAACGCTGCGAGAAACCGATCTGTCCGCCGTGAGTGTGTCCGGCCAGCGTTAATTCGAAGCCGACCTCGGAGGCATAGTCGAGGGCGTCGGGACGGTGGCTCATCAGTACCGTGAAGTCGGCCGACTCAGCTTCGGTGAGCATGCTGTCGACAGCATTCTTGAAGAAGCCGTAGTCACCACCGCCGACCCAACGCGGATCCTCAATGCCTCCGACGCGCAGTTTCGTCCCTGAGACATCGAGGCTCACGCTCCTGTTGACCAGAAGCGGCACCGGCGAGCGCTCGAAGATACTGAAGACCTCGGGCAGACCCCGGTAGTACTCGTGATTGCCCAGGCTGGCGTAAACTCCCAGTCTCGGACGCAATTGGGTAGTCATGGTGAGGGCCTCGCCCAGTTGTCTGAGATCGTCGGCGATGTCGCCGGTGAGCACGATCAGATCGGGTGCGAACGGCGCCGCCGCCGTCAGCACCTCGGCGAACACGTCCAGATTGACATACTGACTGAGGTGGCTGTCGCTGATATGGAGAATCCGTAGTCCCTCCAGGGCCGGGGGAAGTCTGTCAAACGAGATCGGCTTGAGATCGACGGTGACGTCGGCGAAGGCGTGCGTGATCCCGGCCAGCCCCATGCCGACGGTGGCGATCGGCAGGCCGGCGGCGGCTACCTTGAGCAAGGCGCGGCGGTTGGTGTCGACCAACGAGGGATCGCGACGCCGGCGGCGGTGGATTATTCGGTCGGTCACCCAGTGTACAAGATGAATGACGCCCGACACCGGCAGCGACAGCATCAGGGCGACCTCCAGCACGAAGGCGACCACGGCCAGGATTGCAGCCGGCAACCGCAGCCAGGCTACGCCATAAAACTGACCCAACCCCCACACAAAGACCGCCAGGATTCCAAACAACGGCAGCCCCCATGAAAGTCGACGCACCCAGCGTTGGGCCCACCACGGTCGATTGGCCAGAGCGAGCAGGAGTATTTCGATCAGACCGACCACTCCAATGGCCACCAGCGAAAATATAAGAGGAAAAAACTCGCGCATTGAAACCGCCGTCTATCTGCACTCGATTTACCCCAATTATACGCAAAGAGAGACGGAGAAGTAAGTTGAAATGCCGGTATGCGCGGCCGGTCGGCCGGGCCGTCGGCTCCAGACCGATTCGAGCACAAAAAGACGCCCCGCGCCGGGGGAGGGGAACGGCACGGGGACGTATACAGGCGACACTGATGTCAGATCATGTGCTCTGTGATCCGGTCGCCTGGGCTTTTATGACCTCAACGGGTCTATCTCACAAACAACTAGACGAGAATATAGTTCCAAAAATGGAAAAAGCTACAAGTTTTTTCTGGGTTTTTTGCGAGTCGCTCAGCGGGCAAAAGCGGCATTGGCCGGGGCTCAAGGGCCGTCCGAAACGACCTGTGAAGCCCGGGAAAAGAGGCAAAACAGAGGATATCCTGCGACGGCGAATCGGTATAAAAATGATGGTAAAATGTCGGCAAGTTTCTGTCGATTAAAGAATCATATGAATATGCTCAAGCTCAATCCCCTATACCTGACCCTGCTGATCGGCCTTGGATTGGTGACGATGATCGGTTGCGACGGTTCTTCCGGCACCGGAGGGACCGACACCGCCAATGACTACAACCTTTCCGGTATCCTGGTGGAGGATTGGAATCGGTTCGCCACCCGTGCGCACGTGGTTTTCACTCGCAACGACACGCTGGCTGACAGCGGCTTGGTCTGGATAGGTGATCAGACGTTGACCTTCGGCCCCGCCGGACACAGGTTGTCGGTGGAGCCGTCAGGGACGTTCCCCGAGGGAACATACGGCTTGGTGGTGGCTGATCTGCCGGACTTCACGGACTCGGTGACCATCAGTATCGCCGACACTTTTTCACTGGCGGTCTCCGACCCACCCAGCCGGCTGAACCCGGGCGGTGACGTCGTGAAGCTGGACTGGACGGAATCCGGGGGAACCGAAGCGTACGCCTTTGCGGCGGTCCCCCGACACCTGGCCTACACCGGCGTCGGCTACAGCGCATGGGCCGGCATTTCCGAGGGTACGATTCCGCTGAGCGCTTTTCGCTGGTCCAACGGAATTGCTCTCGATACCGGCTGGTACTACGTTTTCGCCTACGCTTGCGTCGGCTCTCCGGACAGCGCCGCCTCAACCGATATTCTGCCGGTACCGCTACCGGGGGATCAGCCGGAGAACATCGACCGGGAACACCTGGTCGGTCGCGTCGGCGCGGTGGTGGTGGCCGGACGGGACTCGGTGCACGTCAGTCTGCAGTGACGGCGATCGCCATCCAGCGTCGTGGCATTCTCAAGCACCATCGCGGCTGCATGATGCTTCATCCCACCGTCGGCGTGTCGCCTTCGCTCACGCCGGTTCAGGTGTTTCAAACAAACACGGCGGCCTTGACCCGCCTTTTTTCTTGCCCGTGAAGAAGCCGGTCGATAGCTTGCCGACGTGACCGACTATGACAAACTGATCGAACAGTTGCGCCGCCTCGACACCGAGCAGATAAATCCGGCGACGGTTGATATCGACCGTCTCCCCCCCTTGGAGATCGTCAAGAAGATCAACGACGAAGACAAGAAGGTGGCCGAGGTGGTGGCCAGGGTGTTGCCGGCCATCGCCCAGGCGGCCGAGATGTATGCACGGACGTTACGCGAGGGTGGACGGGTGTTCTACCTCGGCGCCGGCACCTCCGGGCGGTTGGGTGTACTCGACGCGGCCGAGTGTCCGCCGACCTTCGGGACCGATCCGGAGAGGATCGTCGGGGTCATCTCCGGCGGCTACGCCACATTGGTGTTCTCGCGGGAGGGAGTAGAGGACGACCGGGAAGCGGCGGTCGAGGATCTCAAGCAGCGTTACTTGAGCCGGAAAGACCTGGTGGTGGGGCTGGCGGCGTCGGTGCGCACGCCCTATACTCTGGCCGGGCTAGAGCATGCCGGCAAGGTCGGCGCCGGGACTGTCTTCATTATCTGCAACGACAACGTCGAGGTTCCGTTCACGATCGACGTCACCATAAAACTGCCGGTCGGTCCTGAGGCGATCGCCGGCTCCACCCGGATGAAGTCCGGCACGGCGCAGAAGATGGCGTTGAACATGATCTCCACCACCGCCATGGTTCTGCTCGGCAAAACCTACGGCAACCTGATGGTCGACCTTCAGGCTCGCTCGGAGAAGCTGGCCGCTCGCTCGCGAAAGATGTTGATGGATCTTCTGCAGATCGATCTGTCGGCGGCCCACGAACTGCTGGAGGCGGGTTCGGGTTCGGTCAAGATCGCGATCGTGATGCATCAGTTTAACTGCGATCAGAGGGAAGCACGGCGGAAGCTTGAGGAAGCCGGCGGTTTCATCAGGCGCTGCCGCTGACATGGTCAGGCCGGATGTCTTGCGATTGGCGACCGCTCTATAACATCGCGGACAGGGTTACCATCACCGAGCGCGGCATGGCGGGGTAGAACCGGCTTTCGCCGATCAGTCCGACATAGCCATCATGGCTGTACTCCCGGTCGAACAGATTGTCCACTCGCGCGCCTATGTCGAAGGAGCGCCATTGGTATCCGGTCGTCAGAGTGACGGTGATGAAATCATCGAGTTCCCGCTCGTTGGCTTCGTCCAGGTACTGCTCGCTTTGCCCTTCGGCGCGGAGGGTCACGAAACCGTCGGCGAGAGGTTCGCTGGTAAAGCCGAACAAATAGCGGTACCTGGGCACACCGTTGATCTGGTGGCCGTCATTCTCGCCGCCTCGGAAAACGGCCGCGTTGACGGCTAGCGATGCCTCGATCGAGATCAACGCTGAAAGCTCCCTGACCAGACTCAGCAGAACACCCTGGTGTCGAGATCTGCCGATGTTGTCGTAGGCGTTGGAGGTGTAATCAAAGTCGATCTCGTTTCTGATATCGAATAGATAGGCCGTAACGGAGGCACGCGTAGCGACATCGATCAGCTTGACGCCCAACTCGTAGCAGACCCCCTTCTGAGGTTCGAGGGAGCTGTTGGAAATGATGGCGTACCCGCCGCCGAATTCCGACGGCCGCAGGTAGGGGGGAGAATCATACAGGTGCAACAGCGTCGGTGACTTGAAGGCGCCCGACACCGATGCAAAGACCGCCGCCGTGGGAGCGAGGTCGAACCCCACGGCGACCTTGGGGGATATCGAGGTATGCTCGATACGGTCGTCGGGGGCGTCTCGGAAAACCACCCCTTCGCCGGACTCGAACTCCGACCTGATATAGTCCACGCGCGAACCCAACGACAGAGACACCCACTCCACGGGATGGTAGAGGCTGTGCACGTACCAGGCGGCGGCGGCGCGTTTACCGGTGCCGGAGCTGATTACAAAGGTCGGGCCGGACGCTTCATCGGCCGTGCTCCATTTCGCCGCCAACCGACCATACTCATAAGCCCAACCCGTCACCAACTGTAGAGAACGTCCCAGTAATCGCCTGGTCAGGCCGAGTGATGTTTCCGTGCCTATCGTAAGCAACTCCGGAGCGGCCTCGACCGGAGCTGTCAGGGTCATGGTTTTGTCGCCATCAGATGACGTGAGGTAGGTCTGTACCCTGAGTTCATAGTCATCCCCCAGCGAGAAGTCGGCAGTGAGGCCGGCTATGACATCACGGTAGTCCGACTCATCCGACAGCGGTACGCCCGCGAAGTCACGAGCAACGTCGGTGCGGTCGACAGCAAGCTGGTCCGCGGTTATGGCGCCGGGAAGCTCCTCCTCGCTGTGGGCGTAAGCCGCCAGGCCGCTCAGACGGCCGGCGGCGCCGAGGCTGCGTTCGAATTTGAGAGTTGCTTTCTGGGCCTCGAATCGGCTGTGCCGTCTGAAACCGTCGCTTCGTCTGCCGGAAAGAGACAGGCCGGCGCGCCCCTTGGCGAAACTGCGCGTCCACTGCCCGTTCAGACCGGCCGAATTATCGGAACCGAAGGTTACGGCGAAACGGGCGGGCCGGTCGCTCGGCGGCCAGAATGACGATAGCGCCACCATACCCCCGAAACCGAAATCGCCGTATTGCGCCGAGGCCGGTCCGGTGACGATCTCGATACGACCAAGTTCGGCCGGATCGAGAACGGCCCAGTTGACCAGACCGGAGGCCATACGGTTGACAGGGATGCCGTCATAGGTCACCCGCAAGTACTCCGCCTGCCCGCCGCCCACGAAGCCGCGCACGTCGACATTGGTCTGTCCCCAGCGATTGCCGGCCGGATAGGCGCGCAGGCCGGTCACGGCCGAAAGTAATTCACCGCTCGTGGTTACCGAGCTTCTTGTTCGCGAGTCGAGTTCGACCACAGTCGCCGCGGCCGGGATCCTCAGGACGGTCAACGGGATGCGGCTGGCCCTGACTATGATCCCCTCCAACTCTATCGGTTGAGAGAAAGCCGCGGTGAGCGTGTCGTTTTTCGAGGCGGTGTCCTGATCGGATCCCTCGGCCTTGACTGAGGAGCAGAGGTGAAGCACAATCAGGAGGCAGGCGCTGACGAAACTGAGGCCCGGTTTGACCGGCACGATGTGAATCTCCATGTTCGCTTCGGGTTGTCAGCCGGCAGGCCAGGCGTCGGTCTCGAGCGCGAGTCGCCTGGCCATTCGGCCTGGCAGCCAATATACACGCAGAGTGGATTGTGTCAACGGGTGGGGGCTAAACTTAACCGTGGGTGCGGTTGTCGTGGGAGAGACCGTATTTCTTCATGCGGTAGATGAGCACGTGCCGCGGGATATTGAGGTCCTTGGCGGCTTTCGTTCGGTTCCATCCAGCCGTAGTCAAGGCGTCCATGATCAGTTTTTTCTCCGCCTCGTGAAAAGTGAGTCGATCCTCGGTCGGCGGCGAGGAGGGCGTCACTTCATCGGGAACGATCGAGACAAAATCGGCCGGCAGGTCGGCCGCCGTGAGACGGTCCGAACGGCGTAGGATGACCATACGTTCGATCAGGTTTTCCAGTTCGCGGATGTTGCCCGGCCAGGGATGATCGAGCAGCAGCGCCCCCAGGTTATCATCCACCGTGATATCATCGCCGCCGGCAAAACGTCTCAGGAACTCGCGGACCAGGATGGGGATGTCCTCGCGCCTTCGGGCCAGAGCGGGCACCGGAATGGGGATGACGTTGAGGCGGTAAAACAGATCCTCGCGGAATTTGCCCAGGGCCACCTGTTTTCTCAGGTCACTGTTGGTGGCGGCAATCAGTCTGACGTCGATGTCGATTTTTCGTTCGGCGCCGACCGGTTCTACGGTACGTTCCTGGATCACTCGGAGCAGTTTGGCCTGCAAATCGATGCCGAGGTCGCCGATCTCATCGAGTAAGAGCGTGCTCCCCTCGGCCAGTTCGAACTTCCCTTTCTTGTCTCTAACGGCCCCGGTGAACGCGCCCTTGACATGGCCGAACAGTTCCGACTCGATCAAATCTCGGGGGATGGCGGCGCAGTTAACGGCGACAAACTCATTTTCGCTGCGTCGGCTGCGATGGTGAATAGCTCGTGCGATTACTTCCTTGCCGGTCCCGGAGGGGCCGGTCAGAAGCACCGTGGCCTCGGTCGGTGCGATCTTCTCCACCATCGCCATCATCTGCTTGAACGGCGGCGATACCCCCACTATGCTGTCCAGGTACTGCCGTCCAGACAGTTGCCCCCGGAGGTAGCGGTTTTCATCTTGCAGTTTGCGGAACTTGAGCGCCTTGTCGATAGCCACGAACAGTTGGCCGTCCTCGAACGGCTTGGTCAGGTAATCGAAAGCGCCCAGCTTGACCGCCTCGACCGCCTGCGACACGGTGGCGTAGGCGGTGATCAGGATGACTTCCAGGTCGGGTTGAATCTCTTTGGCCTGTTCGAGCAACTCCAGCCCGTCGAGCTTGGGCATGCGCATGTCCGAGAGAAGCAGATCGAAACGGGCGTTTCTCAGGGCTTGAAGCGCCTGTTCACCGTCGGTGACGGCGGTCACTTCGTACCCCCGCTGCTTCAGTTTGAACTGAATCACGCGCAATAGTGCGGCGTCGTCGTCGGCCAGTAGAATTCGCACAGCCATCAGACTTCCCCACTCAACGGCAGGGTGACGGTGAAGACGGCGCCTCCCCCCTCGGCCGCTTTCAGGTCTACGCCGCCTCGGTGACTCTCGACGATGGACTTTACGACGGCCAACCCCAACCCGGACCCGGCCGACTTGCGCGTGTAGAACGGCTCGAAGACACGTTCCGCGTCGGTCGGGTCAATTCCGGGACCGTGATCACGCACCGTCAACTCAGCCATGCGTCCACGGGTCACTCTGGTGGTGACTTCGATTGACTCACCGGCCGGGGAGGCATCGATGGCGTTCAACAGGAGGTTCAGGACCACCTGGTGGATCTTTTCGCGGTCGGCCCGGATGGTCACTTGGGGATCGGAAGTCTGGACGATTTTGACTCCGGCCTTGCCGGCCTGACTCTCAAGCTGCCTGGCGGCGGCGGTGACCACCTCGACCAGGTCGACCGGCTCCGGGCGGCTCTCTCGCGGCCGAGCGAAATCAAGATACTCCCTAACGGTGTCATCGATCCGCCGTATCTCGCGCGTGACGATCTCACGAAACTCCCGGCGCTCATCGTCGGAAGTGCTGTCCGAACAGAGAATCTCCACACCCCCTTTGATCGAGGCCAGCGGATTCTTGATCTCGTGCGCCACCCCAGCCGCCATCTGACCCACCATTGAGAGCTTATGCGAGCGCTCCAGTTGAAGCTGGGTCTGCTCCTGCCGGCGGCGGCTGCGACGTTCGCGATCGGTCAGGGCGCCGGCCAGGAGTGCGATGGCGAAGTAGAACACAATCTCCACGAATTCGCCGGCCAGATTATGTTCGCCCTGGTCGCTTCCCAGAATGTATGGCAGGACGAGGGCGCTGATGATGGCCGCCACCCAGAGACCCCCGCGCATCCCGAAAAATGAGGCGGCGATCACGATCGGGATATAGCAGAAGCGGCCGTGGATAGCATGGATCCAGTGCGACTGGCCAAAAATCGGCCCAAGCACCCAGCCGTAGTGAATGCCGACCGTCAGGGCGATCACTCCGGCCAGGGAGAGAGTTTTTATACGTGTTTCAGTCACAATCGTCATCACATCAGACATCAACTATCGGTCCAATAGCACTGGCCATGCCGATCGCTCGGCTGGAATTCCGATCTGGCGGGAGCCGTTGACTATCAACGGCATACCCTAAGTGGTCGGCTGGATCAGTCAGGGCCGGAGTCCTGATTGAACAATAATCTCCACCGAGGTCAAACAATATTCTACACAATTCAACAATAATATCGAGACCTCAGTTCCGAAATCTGATTTGGTTTGCGCTAAGGTGCTGTCCAACAGTTGATTATCGCGGAATCCCAGGTTTGGCACGGAAGTTGACATAAGGATCAGTGAATTTGAGTCCGCAATACGTTCGGAAAGAATGAAATGGTAGCTGCAGAAACAACAAGACGGTCGCGTCGGTCCCACCTGGCTTTGCTCGGCGCTATAGTTGTACTGGCGACTCTGCCTGGGATAAGTGGTGCGGAGGTGGAGGACCTCGGAGCGCTGGTAGATCGTTTGGAAACCCGGTAGGAAAGGTCGGACCAGGCGACTGCGGCCTTAACAGGCGTGATCGATCTTAAGACGCTTCTCGAACTGGCCGAGCACAACAGCCCCAGCCTGAAAGCCGCTTATTACGATTTCAAGGCCGCGGTGGAGAACGCCGGTTACGCCAGCGGCTGGGCGAATCCCATGTTTTCGTATGGCTACCATGCTGAGAGCGTCGAGGGCGTGAGACCACGCGAGCACAGCCTGAGTGTCACTCAACCGTTCATGTGACCCGGCAAGCTCGCGGCCAGGACTGCGGCGGACCGGCATGAGGCTCGTGCCGCCAATCGACGCTTCCAGACCGAACGAATGGATCTTGCCTATCGCGTAAAGAGGGTGTATTACGAGTACTATCTGCTGGGGCGCGAGGTCGAGTTGACCAGGGAAAACCGTGAGTTGCTGCGTTTCTGGGAGTCGGTGGTTCGGACGCGATACAAGGTCGGGCTGCAGCCACACCCGGACTTGATCAAAGCGCAGGTGGAACTGGCCCTTTTGGATGATCGGCTGGCGGGGCTGGTTGACCGAATGAAACCGGTCGCCGCTTCGCTATTGTCCGAACTACATCTGCCTGTCGATACCGAGTTGCCAGCGCCCGGTCGGCTCGACACGAACCCAGGCCCTGACGCCGGGCGACAGATAGGACTATACCGCGATCTCTTACTGCCCCAGACGGAGCAGCTGATCAACGCCACGTTCACTGCCTACCAGGCCGGTGAGTCCGACTTTCTGTCATTGTTGGAGACGCAACGTCAGTTCTTGAGCTTCCAGTTGGCGCTTGATCAGGCGCTGGTCACGGCAGCCGTCGAACTGGCCGAGTTGCAAATGCTGAGCGGGTATGATGATGATGGGTTTCTGCAATAGACATAACATAAGGAGAATACAAATGATCACGCGAAGTCTGTTCACACTTACGGCCATCCTGCTGCTGACGTTTTCGCCGGCGTTTGCGGGCGACGATGCCAAACCGGCGGACACCGTTAAGACGCCGGAACTGAAGCCCCAGACACATTGCCCGGTTATGGGAGGGAAGATCGACTCATCGGTTTACACCGATATCCAGGGTCAACGCGTGTATCACTGCTGTCCCGCTTGCAGCAAACCGCTGGTGAAAGACCCGGATAAGTACTTTCAGAAAGCGGCCGCCGAGGGCGTTCTGTTTGAGAACATCCAGACTCACTGCCCGGTCTCCGGGGAAGCGTTGAAAAAGAAAGAGGCCTATGTCGACTACGAAGGCCGCCGGATCTACTTCTGTTGCGAGGGCTGCCTCAGCAAGTTCGAAAAAGACCCCCAGAAGTACTTGTTGCTTCTGGACCAGGCGGTCGACGACACGGAGGCCATGAAGCACGACCATAGCCAGGAAGATCATCACGGCGGCGACAACCACGACGGTGACCGTTAGTCGCCGAAAGGGTATGAGCTATTATGACTGATTCATCGTCGACGTCACACGGTCTGTTCGGGTTTGTTCCCAGGCGCGGCCCTGCCCTGGGCGCTTTCGTCGCCGTCATCGCAGCCGCCTTTATTCTCGGCCGGTTGTTTTCCGGAGTTTCGTCCGGAAACTCGGAACAGGCCCAACATAATAACGGCGAGCCAACATCGACCATTTGGACCTGCTCGATGCACCCACAGATTCGGCTGCCCGAGCCGGGGAAATGTCCGATCTGCTTCATGGATCTGATACCGGTGACGACCGACGAGGATGAATCTATCGATCCCAACCAGTTGCGGATGACGGCCGCGGCTGCGATGCTGGCTCAGGTGCAGACGGCACCGGTGCGCCGAGCGCGGGCCGAGGCTGAACTGCGCCTGTACGGACGGGTGACCTACGATGAAACGCGACTGGCCCAGATCACCGCTTGGGCCCCGGGACGATTGGACAAGCTGTATGTCGACTTCACCGGCGCCACGATCGATAAGGGTGAGCCGCTGGTGTCGATGTACTCCCCGGAGTTGCTGGCGGCGAGAGAGGAAATGGTCCAGGCGGAACGGGCGGTGGCCGGCGACGGCGGCAAGGTGTTGAAGGCGACGGCGCAGGCCACGCTGGAGGCGGCCCGGAAGAAGCTGCGGCTGTACGGTTTGACCGAAGAGCAGGTCAGGCACATGGAAATGGGTCACGAGGTTGACGATCACCTCACTGTCTTTTCACCGGCATCGGGGATCGTGGTCGACAAGAACGCCGTCGAGGGAATGTATGTCATGTCCGGCACGCGCTTGTTTACGATCGCCGATCTGTCCAGGCTCTGGGTCGTGTTCGACGCCTACGAAACGGACCTGCCATGGTTGTCGGTCGGACAGTCAGTGTCGTTCACGACCAGGTCGCTGCCCGGCGAAGTCTTCGAAGCGACCATCACCTTTGTCGATCCCACCTTGAGGCCGGCAACGCGCACGACCGGAGTGCGGGCGGAGGTCGACAACGCCGCCGGCCTTCTAAAACCGGACATGTTCGCGCACGGCGTAATTTCGGCGCGGCTTGATGCCGCCGGCTCGACAACCGGGAAAGGTCGGCGCAAGGCGACCGAGGAACCGCTGCTTATCCCGGCGACGGCGCCGTTGATTACCGGACGACGAGCCGTGGTGTACGTGGAACGGTCGGGGGACGAGGATCGCCTGTTCGAGGGGCGGGAGGTCGTGTTGGGACCGCGTGCGGGGGACTATTATATCGTCACTGAGGGTTTGCAGGAAGGGGAAATGGTGGTCACCAACGGCGCTTTCAAGATCGACGCGGAGCTGCAGATACGCGCCAAGCCGAGTATGATGACCGGCTCGGGCGGCGCGCCGAAGGTGCGAGGGCAAAGCGAACCGGGCGACGAACCGGCAGGCGCCACGGGCAAGCCGGGGCGCCACGAGCCTGTCGCTTTGGACGCCCAGGCTGTTATGATTCTGAGCCCCATTTACGATGCGTACTTCCGACTTCAGGAGGCGCTGGCCTCAGATGATCTCAAGGCCGCCACCACGGCCGCCGAAGGGCTGGTCTCCGCCATCTCCGTTTTCGACCACACGGTTTTCCCCGGCAGTGTTCACTGGCCCTGGACGGAACATTCAAGCGAAATCGCCCGACAGGCGATGGCCGCCGCGGGCGGGACGGATATCGAATCGGTGCGGGCGTCATTCGAGATGGTCTCGAAGGGAGTTATCGATCTGCATTCCGTCTTCGGCCATGCCGATGGACGGGTCTATTACCTCACCTACTGTCCCATGGCCTTCAACAATAAAGGCGCCTACTGGCTGCAAACCGACAGTATTATCAACAACCCTTACTTCGGCGCCTCGATGCTGCGCTGCGGTGAGATCAGAGACCGGATGGCCTCAATGGATGTTGGAGAATGACGGCCGTGAACGGTTCATTCTATCCTTCCGAACCGGCGCGCCGATCGCTGATTGATCGCGTTATCGCCTACTGTCTCGACAACAAGCTGGTCGTAATCGTGGTCACGCTGGCGGTGGTGGCCTGGGGTCTTATGGTTGCGCCGTTCGACTGGCGCCTCGGCGGCCTGCCGCGCGATCCGGTGCCGGTCGACGCCATCCCCGATATCGGCGAGAACCAGCAGATCGTGTTCACCCCCTGGATGGGGCGGTCGCCGCAGGACGTCGAGGACCAGATAACTTATCCGCTGACGACGGCGCTCCTGGGGATGTCGGGCGTTAAGACCATCCGTAGTTACTCGTACTTCGGCTTCTCCACCATCTATGTGATTTTCAAAGAAGACATTGAGTTCTACTGGTCGTGCTCGCGACTGCTGGAGAAGCTGAGTTCACTGCCGCCCAAAACGTTGCCCGACGGCGTGCAGGCCACGCTCGGCCCCGACGCCACCGCTTTGGGGCAGGTTTTCTGGTACACGCTGGAGGGGCGCGATGAGCACGACCGTCCCACCGGCGGTTGGGATCTGCACGAACTGCGCACGATTCAGGATTGGACGGTGCGGTATGCGTTGGCCTCGGTTGAGGGAGTAGCGGAGGTGGCGTCGGTCGGCGGTTTTGTCCAGGAGTATCAGATCGATGTCGACCCCGACGCCCTGCGAGCGCACAATGTGAGCCTGACCGACCTGTTTCAGGCCGTCAGTATGTCCAATGTCGACGTCGGCGCGGGAACGATCGAGATCAACATGGTCGAGTACATGGTGCGCGGTCTCGGCTTGATTGAGAATCTGGAGGATATCGAGAACATCGCCATCAAACAGACCTCATCGACACCGGTGCGGGTCAAGGACGTCGCCGTGGTGACGCTCGGTCCGGCCATGCGGCGCGGGACGCTGGACAAAGGCGGCGCGGAGGCGGTGGGCGGCGTGGTGGTGGTGCGTTACGGCGAGAATCCGCTGGCGGCGATCAAGAACGTCAAGAAGAAGATCAAGGAGATCACACCCGGCCGGCCCAGGAAGACGCTGCCCGACGGCGCCGTTTCGCAGGTGCGGATCATTCCGTTTTACGATCGCACCGGCCTGATCCAAGAGACGTTGGGAACGTTGAACACGGCCTTGGTCGACGAAATCCTGGTGACCATAATCGTTGTGCTGGTAATGGTCATGCATCTGCGCAGCTCACTGTTGATCTCGGGGTTGCTGCCGCTGACTGTGCTGATAGCATTCATCGCCATGAAACTGTTCAAGGTCGACGCCAATATCGTAGCGCTGTCCGGGATCGCTATCGCCATCGGCACGATCGTCGACATGGGGATAATCATCTGCGAGAACACCCTGAAACATATCGACGCCGCCCCGCCGGGCGCGCGTATGAGAGACGTCATCTACAAAGCAACCTCGGAAGTCGGGAGCGCCGTACTGACAGCGATCGCGACGACGGTGGTGTCGTTCCTGCCGGTCTTCACGATGGAGGCGGCCGAAGGGAAGCTGTTCAAACCGCTCGCCTACACCAAGACATTTGCACTGGCGGCCTCGGTGGTTGTAGCGCTCACCATTATACCGCCGATGGCGCAGTTGTTGTTTGCGCGACGGTCCGGTAAGCGCTCGACGCGACTTTTGCCCCTCGGTCTGGCGATGGCCGGTATCGCGGCCATGGTCTGGACGATGTATTTCACCGGCGCGGCATTGTGGCTGGCCGCGGCCTACTTCCATTTCCGATCCCGACTGCCGCAGCGACTGCATGAACGACTGCCGGTCGCGCTTAATTACGTGGTCGTGCTGGTCGTTGCGGTCGTGCTCACCAGGCACTGGATGCCACTGGGTATTCAGCCGGGCGTGCTGCTTAATTTCTTCTTTGTGGTGGTTCTACTTGGAGGAATTCTGACGCTGTTGTGGCTGCTTCGGAAGTTCTACGAACCGATTCTGCGCTGGTGCCTGGAAAACAAGAAGCTGTTTTTGGTGCTGCCGACGCTGATGATCCTGCTGGGGACGACTATATGGCTGGGGTTTGATCGCATCGCCGGATTCGTGCCGGATGTCGTGCGGTCGACTTCAGTTTATATGAAGCTGAATCACACTTTCCCGGGTCTGGGTAAGGAGTTCATGCCGGATCTGGATGAAGGTTCGTTCCTGTGGATGCCGACCACGATGCCGCACGCCTCGATCGGTGAAGCGCTGGACGTTTTGCAGTTTCAGGACAAGGCGTTCAACAGCGTCCCCGAAGTGGAGTCGGTGGTTGGCAAGATCGGGCGGGTCGAGTCGGCCTTGGACCCGGCGCCGATCTCGATGATCGAGACGATTATCAATTACAGACCGGAGTATCGCGTCGACCAAAACGGCCGCCTGATGAGGTTCAGATACGATGACAAAGTAGAACCGTTCGTGCTCGATGAACTCGGCAAGCCGATTCCCGACCAAGACAGCAGACCATACCGTCAGTGGCGCGATCATATCAAGTCACCGGAAGACATCTGGAACGAGTTGGTCAAGGCGGCGCGGCTGACCGGTACGACCGGCGCTCCCAAACTGCAACCGATCGCGGCGCGTATCATCATGCTCCAGTCGGGTATGCGGGCGCCGATGGGGGTCAAGATCAAGGGGCCGGACCTGGAGTCAATCGAGCGGGTCGGCCTTGAGATCGAACGGTTGCTCAAGGAGGTCCCCCCGATTCGGGCCAACAGCGTGGTGGCCGACCGCCTGGTCGGCCAGCCGTATCTGGAGATCGACATCGACCGGGCGGCTATCGCGCGTTACGGTATCCCCATCGAACGGGTGCAGGACATTATCGAGGTGGCGGTGGGCGGCAAGCCGTTGACGACAACGGTCGAAGGGCGCGAACGCTACGCCGTGCGGGTGCGCTACCAGCGGGAACTGCGCAACAGTATCGATGCATTGGAGAAGATACTGATCGACGCCGAAGACGGTACGCCGATCCCGCTGGGGGAACTGGCTGAGATCAAGTACCGACGGGGACCGATGATGATCAAATCGGAGGATACGTTTCTGGTCGGTTACGTGATCTTCGACAAGAAGCCGGGTTACGCCGAGGTTGACGTCGTCGAGGCGACACAGACCTTTCTGAGCGACAAGATCGCCGCGGGTGAGCTTGAGATCCCGGCCGGCGTCAGCTTCAGTTTTGCCGGAAGCTTTCAGAACCAGGTCCGTTCAGAGAAAAGACTGACCGTGGTGCTGCCGCTGGCGCTCTTTATTATCTTCATGATATTGTACTTCCAGTTCAAAAGCGTACCCACGACGATGCTGGTGTTCTCCGGTATTTTCGTCGCTTGGTCGGGCGGGTTTCTAATGTTGTGGCTGTACGGACAGGATTGGTTCTTGAACTTCTCGTGGTTCGGTATGGAGTGGCGCGAGGTGTTCCAGGTGCGGACCTATAACCTGTCGATCGCGGTCTGGGTGGGGTTTCTGGCGCTGTTCGGTATCGCCACCGACGACGGTGTGATCATTTCGACTTATATCAGGCAGGTCTTCGACGAACAGAAGCCGCAGACTATCCAACAGATACGCGAAGCCATCGTTCTGGCCGGCAAGCGACGTATCCGTCCGGCCCTGATGACGGCCGGCACGACCATCCTGGCCCTTATCCCCGTCCTCACTTCGACCGGCCGCGGCGCCGATATCATGGTGCCGATGGCGATTCCCTCGTTCGGCGGTATGACCCTCGTGCTGCTCACGGTCTTTCTGGTGCCGACGCTCTATTGCGCCCTGGCCGAGTTTAAGGTGCGACGTCAGTCAGGCTGACCGCTTTCCGTTCTCCGTTCCTGTTCTTATCGCGGTTGCATCGGTCGGGGGAATCGGCTATCTTGTGGCTGAATATGCAGTGCAATCGAACGATCGTTTTTCAACTCGCGATCCTGGTCGGACTGCTGTCCGGCGGCGCGGTACGCGGGAGTCAGCAACTCCGTATTGAGACCTCTACCAGTCCGGAACTGTTGCCTTATTCGTTCAGGGTAGTGCAGTCGCACGACTGGGGCGTGCAGAAGATCCCGGTAGACAACCAGGTGCAGGTGCTCCACGCCCAGCACGGCCCGCAGGATACCGCGCTGTACATTCACGCCTTCAACGGCAATCTGGACAGGGATAACCCGGCCGTGTTCAGCCTCAACAACTACGCCATAGCCCAGGCGATGGACTGGGACCCGGTGCGGTTGACATTGACGGATTTCACCATCTGCCGGACATCGTCCGGGGTCGTCAGGATTGTCGGCGGCGGCTATCGGAACGACTCCGCCTTTGTCGTCAGCGGGACGCCCGGCGGCGATTTCGAGAGCTTGTACCTTACTTCCGGCCGTGATCGGTCCGGCAACGGGAAATGGGAGGCGAGTGTGGCCATGGTCACGGCCGAGGATTATGACTATGACGGCCGCGTGGAACTGTTCGCCTGGGTGGGACCGGGCCGCGATCTCGAGCCACGGGTTCTTTACTGTCTGGAGATCGACAGTTTGTCGATTGAATGGTCTTTGCCGGTGGCGGGCGCTGTCAGCCGGGGCAACCTCTTCGGTTGCGGTGACTCGGCCGACCCGGCGGTGGTCCTGACTACCTACAATTTCAAAAACGGGGTGGCCGATGACAACTTCAGCGATCACTTCTGCCAGTTGGCCAAGATCGATCGGCAGGGCGAGGTAGTCTACAATCGGATCATCTCCGAGGAACACGGCAGCAAGGGGATCTGGCCGGGCGAGCGGGCCGGTCTGTTTTACGTTTTTCATGCTCTGCCGATGGCGCCGGTCGGCGACAGTACTGTTTTGCCGAACCAGAGTTACCAATTCTCCAAGGTAGACTCCGATTTACAGGTTCTCGTATCGATCGATCTCGCCGACCAAATCAGGAGTTGCTGGTGGGATGAATTCGAGGGCGGCGATTTCCGGTGTCTGTACACATTATCGTCAAGCGGTATAGTCAGAGTATTCGACAGCACGCTCCAACTGCTGGCGGAGTCGAACGAGACCGAGTTGGTCGGTTTTGAAGGTACTATTCGGTTGGCGGGTCAGGAACGGCCGGTGTATCTGTTCCGGAGCGGTGATGGGAGGGATGTCTTTTCGCATCGGTTCAAGCATCTTGGCCATATCGACGTAACGCCGCACCACATGCAACCTCTGGTGCTCGATGAAGAGGGCAACACGACCCTTTTAATGGCCAGTCGCGGCAATAAGTACTGGGTCATCGGCGTAAGGGTTCGTTCCGTCACGGACTACCTGCGCATCCTCTTTTGGGAAAATCAGGGATATGTTTTAGCGGCCCTGACGTTGTTGGCCCTGGCCCTGGTGATCATGAACAGTCTCCGCGCGCGTTCGGCCCGGCGGCTGACCAAAAGCGAGAGCCACCTGCGAGCGGTACTTGAGAACAGTCAGGATATTTTCTATCGCTCCGACCTGGATGGGCGTATTGTCTGGGCGTCGCCGCACAGTGCGGCCTTCCTCGGCTACGAGAGTACGGCCGCTTTGATCGGTTCCAAAGTGACCGATTTCTACGCGGATCCGGAGAAGCGGCGCCTGCTTTTGGAGAAGTTGCAGCAGGACGGCGTTGTCACCGACTACGAGGTGGAGTTACGGCGACATGACGGAGGCGTAGTGGTGGTCAGCACCAACTCCAACTTCTATCGCGACGAGCACGGCGAGATTGTGGGCGTGGAAGGGATGGTGCGCGATATCACCGAAAGAAAGCGGGCGGAGCGGGCGCTGGCCGAGAGTGAGGAGCGCTATCGCAGCCTGGTGGAGAGCGCGCGGGAGGCGATTTTCAGCTTGGATCGGGAGGGGCGGTTTCTGTTCATGAACAGCGTCGCCGCCTCGCGTCTGGGGGGCGTACCTCGGGACTATATCGGGAAGACGATGTGGGACCTTTTCCCCAAGCCGATCGCCGACCAACAGATGGGTCAGGTGCGCCGGGTTTTCGACAGCGGTGAGGGGTTGATGAGCGAGTCGATAACCGAGTTGCAGGGGCAGCCGGTGCGCTACGTAACGACCATCCAGCCGATCAAAAACGAATCGGGCGCCATCGTCGCGGCCATGGCGGTCGCTCGCGATATCTCGGAGTTAACGCAGGCCAGGCAGGAGCTTGAGAGCGAGCGGCATTTCGTGCGGTCACTACTGGATACCGCCAACAGTCTGATCGTGTGTTTGGATACCGAGGCGAGAATTACCGTTTTCAACAAAGAGTGTGAGCAGGTCACCGGTTTCACCCGCGACGAGGTCATGGGCCGCTCCTGGCCGGATCTTTTCCTGCCAGCCGAGGCCCAGCACGAGGGTTTGAGGAATTTCACCGAGTGGGTCAGAATGCACCCGCGGGACACGTACGAGGGTCCGCTCAGAACCAAGCCCGGTGAGATCAGAACCATCCTCTGGTCCAACTCGACTCTGTTTTACCCCGACTCCGACGAGTTCACAGCCATCGCGGTGGGACAGGACGTCACGGAGAAGCGGCGCGCTCAGGACGCCTTGCGGGAGAGCGAACTTCGGTACGCCTCCTTGGCCGAATCGGCTATGGACGGTATCATGGCGGTGGATATTCACAGCCGCAAGTTCTTATACGCCAATATGGCGATGTGTCGGATGCTGGGTTACTCACGAGAGGAGTTCATGCAGTTGTCATTCACGGACTGTCATCCCAGGCAATACGTGAAAACGGCCGCAGAGGCTTTCGAACAGATTGTGACCGGGCGCAAGAAGATGATTGCCGAGATGCCGATGCTGCGCAAGGACGGAACCATCGTTTACGTCGACATCAGCGGGTTCCGGCAGAGGCTCGACGGTCGCGAGGCGGTCATCGGGTTCTTCCGCGACGTCACCGACCGCAAGCGGGCCGAAGAAGCCCTCCGAGACAGCGAAGAGAAGTTGCGGTCGCTGGTCGAAAACGCGCCGGATATCATAGTCACTGTCGACAGGGGCGCCAGGATTCTGTTTTTGAACCGCACGATAAGCGGCCGTGATCCCCAGCAGCTCATCGGGACATCCCTATTCGAACACATATCCCCGGACCAGCGCGAACGGGTGCGGGATGCACTGCATAAGGTCTTTGAGAATGGAGAGACCGTCCGGTACACAGTCACCGCGGCTTTGCCGGACGGATCCACCCGTTGGTTTGAGAGCAGAGTCGGGCCGATTCTGAACCAAGGCCGGGTGGTGGCGGCTACGGTTATTTCGACCGACGTCACCGATCGCGTTCGGGCCGAGGAGGCGGTGCAGCGCAGTCAGGCGCAACTTCGCGCCCAGTACAAGGGCATCCCGGTGCCGACGTACACGTGGCAGCAGACCGGCGATGACTTCACCCTGATCGATTTCAATGACGCCGCGCTTGAAATCACACGAGGGGGGATTGCCGGCTATATCGGGAAGACCCTGCGTGAGATGTACGGGGACAATCAACAGGTGCTGGATGATTTCCGCCGGTGCTTCCGGCAGAAGTCTCGGGTCGTCCGCGAGATGGAGTATCATTTCAGGACCACGGACCGGGACGCGGTGCTGAACGTAGCGTATGTTTACGTTCCGCCTGACATGGTAATGGTGCACACCGACGATATCACCGAACGCAAACGGGCCGAGACCGCTCTGGTGGAGAGCGAAGAGTTCAACCGGGCGATCGTTGAGAAGTCACCCGTCGGCGTCTCGGTACGCGACCGCACCGGCCGCCTGCTCGCCTACAACCAGGCCTGGCGGGAGATCTGGCAGGTTACGGATGAGGACCTGCATGATTACACCACCCGAGAACGCAGCGTGCTCAAGTTCGATCATCGCGACATCTACCTCGGGAAATGGATTCCGAAAGTAAGGAAGGTCTACGAGGAGGGCGGCTACCTGCACATTCCGGAGATCGAAGTGAGTAGTCTCCGCAAGGGAAGGCTCATCTGGCTGTCACAGCATTTCTACGCCATCAAGGATGCCCGCGGTGTGGTCGACCGAGTGGTGATTCTAACCGACGACATCACCGAGCGCAAGCTGGCCGAGGCCGCTCTGGTTGAGAGCGAGGAGTTCAATCGAGCCGTCATCGAAAAGTCGCCCATCGGCGTGTCGGTGCGCGACCGCACCGGCCGGCTGGTGGCCCACAACGCGGCCTGGCGGGAGATATGGGGAATCGGCGAGGGGGACCTTCGGGAGCAATCGACGCGACAACGACCGGAGCTCAGGTTCGACGAGCGCGACGAGTATCTGGGCAGTTGGCAGCCGGAGGTCAGGCGGGTTTATGAAAAGGGGGGCTACCTGCACATTCCTGAGGTCGAAGTTAACAGTCCATATAACGGCAAACATCTCTGGGTATCGCAGCATTTTTACGCCATCAAGAACGCCCGGGGCGAAGTCGAGCGAGTAGTGATACTTACCGATGACATCACAGCCGGAAAACAAGCGGAGGCGGCGCTGCGGGAAAGCGAAGAGCGCTTTCGTACGATTGCCGAGGCCACTCCATTCCCGCTGGCTGTAAGCCGCGCCGACAACGGCGAGATTATGTACGCCAACGCCGCCTTCGCCAAGGCGGTGGCCTTACGCGCCAAGAAGCTGAAAGGACTCAAAACCTATGACTTCTACGCCAAGTCCGACGACCGAGAAGCCGTTCTGGAGCAGTTGCGGCGGACCGGGTCGGTTAACAACTACGAGTTGATGGGCAGGCGGGTCGACGGCAGCACCTTCTGGGCTCTGCTGTCGCTGCGCGCTATCACTTTCTACGGCGTGCCGGCCGTCTTTGGCGGTTTCAACGACATCACCGAGCACAAGGAAGCGCAACGGCGCTTGCAGGCGGCCGAGCAGGAGCGGCATAGTCAGACCAAGCAGCTCGCCGGCGGCGTGGCCCATGAAATCTACAACGCTCTCTTTCCGGCCACCAGTAGTCTGGCCAAGCTGGGTCAACGGTTGGAATTCTCGTCGCCCGAGGATGTGGAGCGCAACCGGCAATTGCTGACGCTGGCCGAAAGCGCCGTCGGCCGAGCCATCGAGATGACCGACCTGGTCACCAAGTACTCTCGCCTGGACAGCGAAGTGCAGGCTGAGGCGGTGGCGCTCAGGCCGCTGTTGACCGAAGTTCTGGAGGCTCATTCGGACCGCATCAGCACGCTCGGCATTGAGGTGTCGCTACGAGTACCGGTTGAGCACGTCGTCGAAATCCGTCCCAATCATCTGCACAGCCTGTTGTCCAACTTGCTGGTGAATTCGATGGACGCACTGGAGGAATCGGCCGAGCGGCGGATCGCCGTCACCTCGGTCCGGCACAACGACAACATCCGGATTGAGTTCGCCGACAGCGGCCCGGGGATTGCGCCGCAACATCGGGCGAGAGTGTTTGACCCCTTCTACAGCACAAAACCGACGCGCGGCACCGGCCTGGGATTGGCCATCGTCAAACGCATCGCCGAGATGTACGGCGGACGGGTCGAGTTGGAGCGCCCCGTTGACAAGGGCGCTGTATTCGTTATATTGCTGAAGTCGGTTCCACCCAGCCCGACCCAGGGTGAAAGACAGCATGGCTAAGACAGGTAAGATCCTCATCGTTGACGACGATCCTCTGGTGCTGCAGGCGCTGAACCAGACTTTCCTGGATGATTACGACGTGGTTATGGCGGCATCCGGACCGGAGGCGCTTCAGGCGCTGGACAAACACGGCGACCTGGACACGGTGGTGCTGGACATCAAAATGGCGCGTATGGACGGCCTGGCCACGGCCTGCCGCATCCGCGAGATCAATCCCGAACTGCCGGTCATTTTCCACACCGGCTATCCCGGCGACTACTCCGAGCGCGAGATCGACGCCGAACACCAACCGTTCGATTACGTCGGCAAGAACGAACGGCCGGCCCGGCTCCAGCGCACGGTCCGCAACGCCGTGTTCATGCACCGACTCAAGACCAGCAGTTCCGACCTTATCGAACTGGCCCGGCGGGAATACGGCATGGTGGGGCGTTCGCGATTGATGCGCGACGTGTACCAGAAGATCGAGAAGATCGGGCCGACCGACAACAAGGTGATGATCCTGGGACCGACGGGTGCCGGCAAGGAGTTGGTGGCGCGCGCCATTCACCGCCGCAGTCGGCGGTCAGAGGCGAGACGCTGGCCGTTTTCAACTGCAACCACAAAGCGCCCGATCTGGTCGAAAGCGAACTGTTCGGACATTTGCGTGGATCGTTCACCGGGGCGATCGCCGACCGGATCGGGATGTTTGAATACGCCCACGGTGGGTCCGTTTTTCTCGACGAGATCGGCAACCTGGACATCACCACTCAGGGCAAACTGCTGAGGGTTCTGGAAAGCGGCGAGATGCAGCGGATCGGGTCGCCCGAGACCATTCGTGTCGACGTCCGCGTAATCTGCGCAACCAACTGCGATCTGGAGAAGATGGTACAGGACAGGAGTTTCCGCCAGGACTTGTACTTCCGTATCAAGGGGGTGCGTATCACGCTGCCGCCTTTGTCCGAAAGGCGCGAGGACATTCCCGACCTGATCGACTATTTCGCCGAGGAATACTGTCGCAAGAAAGACGACGGGATCAAGGTGTTTGAACCGGCGGCCCGCGATCTCATGATCGAATACGATTGGCCGGGCAATGTGAGACAGCTACAGGAGTCGGTTCAGTCGCTCATCGACCTTTCCCTGTCCCATTTAATCACACGTACCGAGGTACAACAGCATCTTGCGTACGCCGGAATTGGCATCGAAAAGCCGAAAACGTTGAGTGAACGGACCCGTGAGTTCAGAAAGTTGTGTATTGTCCAGTCACTCGCACGTCAAGGCGGGAAGGTCGCGGCGGCCGCTCGCGAGCTTGGGCTTGATCCGGCCAACCTGCGCAAAACGATCAAAGAACTCGACATTGAGACAGGTTGATTCCACCCTTTCCGGACGAGCCGATTCGGGTGAATACTACCCGCGCAGGGAATAGGGGATGTGAGCTTAGTCTATAACCCTCCGAATAACAACGAATTGCAATCTCCGAAGTCTACCGTCAGACCGGCACGAATCTTGCCAGTAAACGACAGAGGTCTGGGTGCTGCCATGTTATGATGATCGTCGGCGCGTTGCCGAGGGTTGGAAAACGGATGTCAATAGGAGATACAGTCGGTCGAAGGATGTCTCTTGCGGGGAAGGGTGAAACTGTAGAGGCATAATCGACAGAGAGGATTCGTACTACGCCGGGGGAACGAGAAGATCAATCCGAAGGGCAAGGATTGATGAGTAAACGCCTGGTGGTGCAAGTGTTCGCGCCGCCGGGCTTTTTTGTGCGATCCGCAGACGGCAATTGACTGCGAGCCGACGACGCCGTATGATTTAGCCGGACTACGATCTTACGACTCAAAGCATGGTGACTCAGAATGAGCCTGTTCGCGCAGAATAGGTACAGCGCACGGATGGAATGGGGACGCACGGGGTTGGAGCGACTGGCTCCGCTGGTCGATGTGGTGGTCATTATCGACGTTCTCTCTTTCGCCGGCGCTGTCGAGGTTGCTGTTTCACGCGGCGCGGCGGTGACGCCGTGTCCCCAAGATCTCGCTGAAGCGTCCAAGCTGGCCCGGCAAAGAGAGGCCGCGTTGGCCGTAGCCCGAAGGCGGATGGACGCCGAGCATCCGTTTTCACTGTCGCCCAGGTCGTTGGAGAACCTGAATCCTGGTGATCGGCTGGTGTTACCCTCCCCCAACGGAGGGGCCCTCTCGGCGATCGCTGCCGGACTCTGTCGGCAAGTATTGTGCGGCTGTCTGCGTAACGCCGATGCGGTGGCGGCGCGGGCACAGGAACTGGGGCGTAGGGTGGCGGTGATCGCCGCCGGCGAGCTATGGCCCGAATCCACCGACGAAGACGGTCTCACCCGGTCGGGCGCAACCCTGCGACCGGCCTTTGAGGACCTGATCGGAGCCGGAGCCGTTCTTAACTGCTTTCCCGAATGGTCTTTGTCACCTGAGGCTCTGGCTGCGGTGGCAGCCTTCAGGGTTGCCGAGGCGTCGCTGGAATCATCGATGATGAACTGCGTTTCCGGACGTGAACTGTGCGACCTTGGTTTCAAGGACGACGTTTTGCACGCCTCACTGTTGAACTGCAGCCGTATTGTGCCAAGGTTGGTGGACGGTGAGTACCGAAGGGATTAATCAAGCCGGAGGTCACCCAACGTAACGTCGAAAGCAACGGGTGGCATGGTCAAACTTGTTTCGCCGCGAGTGAAGAATGACTCGTACTGCCAAAGGACGTCTGGGCGAAGACAGCCCCGGTCTACGGGGCTGTAAGTCTGCCGTCCGCGCGACGCGAGAGAAGTTCCAGGAGCACTCTGTCAGTTGACTCTCTGGAAGGGGCATTCTCCGATAGGGGCGGGTTCCACTCTTCAGAAAGAGTAATCTGATACACAATCGTATCAGTCGTATCACACCAAAACGTGAGGTAGTGGGCGTCATACCGAATAATCAGCGTCGGCAGCCGAGGATCGGCGGTGTCACGGCTTATGTTGTTGGTAAAGCCGTAAACCGGAACGATATCCCGCCACCAACTGGAACCGACACCGATTGAGTCGGCACTCTTCCCTTCGTATCGAACATTCTTGGCGGTACTATCAGGCGGCTGCAGAAAGACCGAATCCATGACGGCTACCTCTATTACCGGTGATGTTTCCTCGATTATCCCGTTTTCATCGTCATCGTAAATAACGGCCACCACACCGAGCGGAGCCTCATAATTGGCGACAACGATTCCATATTGGGTATAGGCATCCAGCGATACCGGCGGCCCGTTGAAATCAACTACGTCGCCATAGGTGTCGTCCAACAGCACATACTGGCCCTGCCCTTGATCGCCGAATATAAGCGTGCCGGCTCGCAGGTAAACCTCCAGCGTGTCCAGGTTGCGCGCCACCGCTCTTATAGCAGCGTGCCCAAGGCTTCCCGAAAAGGTGTAGCCAAGGGTGGTCTTGCCGTCACTGCCGGTTTTCAGTGAGTCGGCCGAGATGGCGCCGTCGCCTTCCAGCAGCGCGAAATGTATCCATTGATCGGCCACGTAGCCGCCGCCGTTGTCGACCACCGCAAATTCCAGCGGTTGATCGAGCGCAGCGCTGCCCATCGCGCCCCGATAGAAGCTGCCGTGCAGGGCCACCAGACCTGACGGCATGGGCGGTTTGGGCGGATCGTCACCGTTGCAGCCACAGCCGCAAACGACAGCGGAAAAAATCAGCATTGCTGCCAGGCGATGCCGATTCATGAATGTCGAACGCAAACTCACCAAAGCCTCCGCATGTTGGTTTTATCGGTCGATTGAATCATCCGTCCACGCGATCGCTGAGTTGATCGGGCGGCCTTCACGGTCACGGCCGGAAGTAGTATTTCAGCGCCCCACCTATATTGAGATACTTGGGGCGGTCGCTGGACGAGAACAGGTCGTAGCTGTTGACCGAGGCCAGGGTCACAAACGAGCGCTTCTTGGCGTGCTCCCAGAGTTTCAACTCGGCCCCGAAGTTGCCGGCCAGGACCGTGTTCAGATGGGACTCGGATTCGAAACCCTTGGCCGTCGCCGAAGTGAATCCCGCCCTGAAACCGACTCCGACATAAGGCGACAAGCTCTTTTCGGTGATATTCATCAACAGGACATTGAAGTTGAAGTCAAGGTCAAACTGGCGGAGTTTGGCCTCGGCCGCAGCACCTTGGCTGGAGATGAAGAGCAGCACCCCAGCGTCCTCCTGAGCGACGTCGGTAAACCTGAAGCCGATGGTCGCCAGCATTCGGTTGTTGCGGAGTTGGCCGTAGTTGAAACCGAGGTGGAAGGTCGGTTTGTAGATAAGGTCCGCATCGATGTCGATCAGGCTCCCGTCCTCATCCCGGAAATCGGTGAACCCAGCGATCCCGTCGTATTTCCCTACGGCCGTGGAAGCGCCGCCGTAAACGTCAATCAGATTGTAGCGCTTGGCTACTCTGACCATCGCGCCCCGGGCCGGAAGACAGAGCGCCGGCAGAATCAAGGCGAGAAGAAGGGGAATTCTGAACTTCTTATGCATTTGTCGTATCCTTCCGGTATAGGAATCAGTTGATCAACCGTAACTCGTCTTGCTGTAAACAAGCCGGCGCGGCGGTATGAGTCAACTTTTTCTACAATCCAAACCCGGATCAGCCGACTTTTTGCCGCCGGATAAAACCGTGAAAAACGAAATACGGGTTGCCCCAACCGGCCGGATCGCTTTTCTTGACCACGAACCCAACGAACCCGCCCCCGAGTTGCGGGCTGATATAAAGGACTGTACATTGGTATGGCGACAACCAGAATTATAATCATCGGCGCCGGCGTGATGGGTCAGGGGTTGGCCGAGGCCATCGCCACCTCGGGCGAGGAGGTCACCCTCACCGACAAAACCACCAAACTGGCCGAGCGCGGCGTGCGCGGTATCGCCGAATCGATTGAACGTGAGATCCACAAATGGGGTCTGACCCCATCGGACAAGCGGGCTATCCTGGCCCGCATCCACCCGTCGGCCGATCTATCGCAGGCGGAAGAGGCCGAGATCGTGATCGAGTGCATCCCCGAAGACCTTGAGAAAAAGCGCGATCTGTTCGAAAGGCTCGACTCGTTCTGCCGCGAGGAAGCGCTGCTGGTCACCAACACCGGCACGCTGTCGATATCGGAGTTGGCCGAGGCGACCCACCGGCCCAGCAAGATCATCGGCATGCATTTTCTCAATCCCGTGACCAAGATCCCCCTGGTGGAAATCGTCAAGGGGTTGAAGACCGACGAAGAGACTTTTCGGAAAGCGGTCGGCCTAGCCGAGTTGCTCAACAAAGAGTGGATTACGGTCAACGAGTACCCCGGCTACGTCACCACGCGCATTATCGTGCCGCTCTTGAACGAGGCCATGCACGTGCTGATGGAGGGGGTGGCCAGCGCCGACGACATCGACCGCGCCATGAAGCTCGGCTTCGGCTTCAACGTCGGTCCGCTGGCGCTGGCCGACATGATGGGACTGGACGTCGTCATGTCCTGGATGGAAAACCTGCTGGCGGAACTATCCGATCACAAATACAATCCTTGTCCGCTGCTGCGGAAGATGGTCCGGGCCGGCCATCTGGGCGTCAAGTCCGGTCGCGGGTTTTTCCACTACGACAAAGACGGTAATCGCCTTAAGGACGAGTCGGCGAAGACAGGTGAAACGGGGAATAAGGTATCATGAAGATTCTAGTTATCAACTGCGGCTCGTCGTCGGTCAAGTATCAGTTGATCGACGCCGACACCGAACTGGCTTTGGCCAAGGGGGATGTGGCGCGAATCGGCATGGCCGGCGCGGTGCTCACCCACAAACCGCACGACCGACCGGAAACGAAAGTATCCGGAGATATCTTCGACCATATCGTAGCCATCGAATACGTGGTGGCGATTCTTCTGTCGGAGAACCACGGCGTCATCGAGGACAAGTCGGAGATAGCTGCTGTAGGGCATCGGGTGGTGCACGGCGGTGAGCGTTTCACCGATTCGGTTCTGATCACGCCGGAACTGATGGGCGAACTGCGCACCCTGATCGAACTGGCGCCGCTGCACAACCCACATAATATTCGCGGCATCAACGCCGCCCAGAAGACGCTCCCCGACGTTCCCCAGGTGGCGGTTTTCGACACCGCTTTCCATCACAAGATGCCGCCGCACGCCTACATCTACGGCATCCCCTACGTGCTCTACAAACGGTATGGTATCCGGCGCTACGGGTTCCACGGCACCTCTCACCAGTACGTCAGCGAGCGCGCCGCCAAGATCGCCGGTCGGCCGCTGAGTGACCTGAAGGTAATCACCTGCCACCTCGGCAGCGGGGCTTCGATTGCCGCTATCGACGGCGGCGTGTCGATCGACACGTCGATGGGTTTCACGCCTCTGGAAGGATTGTTGATGAACACTCGTTCGGGTGACGTCGACCCGGCCATCATCCTGCACATAATGGCGCGCGAGGAACTCAATCTGCACGAAGCCAACACGCTGTTGAACAAGCACTCTGGTTTGTCCGGCATCTCCGGGGTATCATCGGACATGCGCGATATCGAGGAAGCCGCCGGCGAGGGCAACGTCAACGCCAAGCTGGCTATTGACGTGTACTGCTATCGGCTGAAGAAATACATCGCCTCATACACGGCCGCTATGGGCGGACTTGACGTGTTGGTGTTCACGGCCGGCGCGGGTGAGAATTCGGCGGCGGTGCGCGCCGGGACGTGTGGGAACATGGGTTGGATGGGTTTGGAACTCGACCCGACCAAGAACGCCGAAGCATCCAAGAAGGAACGGGTCATTTCAAGCGCCGCAAGCAAGGTGCAGGTGATGGTGATCCCGACCAACGAGGAGTTGGTGATTGCACGAGACACGAAACGCATTGTGCAGGCGGCGGGGTAACACCGATCGTCATCCTTCGACTGCGCTCAGGATGACGTTGCCGCAGATGGCCAAAAGATGGTAGGTCGAAAGCCCTGCGGTTTCGACACTGCCATGCGGTGGTCCGAATCCACACGGAACCCACAGCGAGTTGTGGGGCAACCGGTGGTATGAACCGGGCAGATAGGTAACAGATTAAACCGGGAACATAGGTAACAGG